>Ga0137366_10000247_pt1 | contig 32892 bp, 32 predicted proteins | sample SagtaG_8_FD_104938 | JGI IMG/M metagenome (GOLD analysis project Ga0137366, IMG submission 104938) | Vadose zone soil microbial communities from Sagehorn Ranch, Mendocino, California, USA - Sage1_L_60_16 metaG | ecosystem: Environmental > Terrestrial > Soil > Vadose zone | place: USA...
CGGGGAGAACGCACTTCGGCGTCGTGCTGGACGTCGCCGTGCTGCTGGGGGTGGGGGTGGTGTTCGTGGTGGCGGGGGCGTGGCGGTTTTCGAAAATAGAGGCGTAGGAAACGGCGTCGCCACACGTTTGACGTGCTTCGTTTCGACGCGTACGATCATCGTCCAATGACCCGAGATTCCCGATTCACTCGCACTCTCCCCAACTCGTGGCGCTGACGTTGGTCATTGCCTGCAGTGGACCGAGAATCGATGGCAGCACGGACCAGTCATGCTCGTCTTCGATCGTTGAGGTCTCGAAGCAAGGCCTTCGTGGTTCGGACAGCGCCCAGTACGCCGGAGTAATGCTCGGGGCCATCGGCCAGCTTGCCTTCACACATCTCGGCAACGCCTTTGCGGGAATCGGTAGTGTCTTCGACGATCAAACCCCTTCTGTAGAGATGCCGAAACCGGATTCAATGCTTTTTCAGCGAGCCATCTGTGACGCTGCGAACGGAATGACGGCACATGAGATTGTAGAGCAGGCTGATTCCGTGATGAGCGGTATGAAGGAAGCCTACCAGCGTCTATATGCGAAGTTTCAGATCAAGACACTTCAGAACGCCCGCCGCCAGCATGAAGTCGTCGCGGAATCATTGGCGCACTTCAGAGTGGTTTCCGCTCGCTTACTGCAGGAACGCGGCTTCTTGGGCCTCGAGGCAACGATAGTACTGACTGTCCAGAACGGGACCGCACACCCGATACGTCGTGCAATGTTTCATGGTCGGGTCGTCTCGCCGGGCCGCTCCGTTCCCTGGATAGAAGGAGACTTCAATTACTCGATCCCGGGCGGCCTGGAGCCAGGAGAGAAGACGACATGGCGGCTCACGCCCAGCATGTTCCAAGGAAGATGGACTTCCGTCAGGGCACCGAGTGATTCAAGGATGGAAGTCAGGACTGTAGGGCTTGAAGGCCCCGACGGGGAACCGTTGTGGGGTGGCGTAACCTTCACCACAGGCGATCAGAAGCTGTTGGACAGCCTCATGACGCGATTCGGGCCAGTAAGGCGCTCGGACATCGCCACAACGAACCACCGCGTCTCAACTCCGCCGCGCCACGAAGGCGCGACGCCCGATAGGGGCGACGAAGAAAGCCGCCGGCTGTTAGGCCGAACGGCTTTCGAGTTGCCCCTCCTGGGATCGTTCGCCGGAGCGCAGCGCGGCACGACCCTCGGCGTCACCCGCGCCGCGCCACGCGTCGCCGCCGAGGCCCCACCGCCGAAGCCGAGGGCGCTGACGGTGTAGCCAGTTGAGCCCAGGAGTTGGGGGATCACGATCCACCTCCGTTGTGTACGCTAGCCACCATGAGCTCTCAGGAATCGTACCCCCTCAGAGCACTCGCGCCTCGGCGTCGCGAAGGGGCCCTAGCCAAAGACTTTCGGGGAATCTTCCTGAAGCGTGGCGCAAACCCGCCCTACGCTGCCGCAAAAACGCCCTAATCGTGAGGTACGTGCTGTGGAATAAATGAGTGTCCCCAGCGGAGCGCCGTCCGTGATCAAGATTCCTCACTGCATGGCCGTGTTCCTACTAGTAGGTGGCGCGGTCGCAGCCCAACAACGAGGCGATTCTGCCAAGGCCCCCGCACGGGCGGACACAGGAGAGGCAAAACCGAAGACGGCCTCCGATTCCTTGCGGGCGCACGCCGCGGCGATCGACGCGTTGAGAAGCCGCTTGGATTCGATCGAGAATCGCACTAGCAAGGTCATCAGCTTTGGCATTGGACTCGGCTACCGCCTCGTGGGGATCAGCGCCACGGGGAAGTACCAGTTGTTTGAGTTGTCGATCTCGCCCTACGACTCCACTCTGCAGATTGATACGCTGGCTCGCTCCGCATTCATTCTTTCAGGGGTCGTCACCGCTCGACCCTTCAAGAACCGCTTCCTCTTTATGGCCGACGTGAATCTCGCCGAATTCGCGAGTAAGGATGCCTTCGCCGTTAGCAACAAGGCGGTGGAGGGAGGAGCCGGTTTTGGATTGCAGCTCGACCCCAGCTTCTCACTGGGGCTTGCCTTCGAGCGCATCTCGCGGCGCATCCCGCGCGCGTTTGTGTTCCAACGAATCGGGCAGAAGGTCCCCGGACCAAACGGTCCGGTTACGCACATCTCCCTCGACGATGACACGTTCTATCGCGATGCCAACCATCTCTCAATCACCATCTGGTTCATCTACCGGCTGAAGTGAGCCCTTTGATCGTCCCACACGGACAGCGCCCACGCTCCATATATTGGCCCGTTCCTCGGTTGGGAGGTCAGGCGTGAGCGCGCGGGACATCCTTCCCATCGCCATCGCGGCACTGAGCCTGGTAGTCGCCGCGGCGACGTTCTTCATGATACAGCTCGGCCCTCCGAAGATCTCCGTGCACATCGGCCGACTCGTCGAGCTGGCCTACGACAAGAATCGCAACGCGGACCTGGTGGTCCATGCAACCTTTATCAACGCGTCGAACCGCACCGGGATCGTCCGTGACGTCGCCGTCACGCTGAGGAGAGTCGACGGCTCGCAGCCGCAGTTCTTCATGCTGTGGGACGACTTCATGCGCTACGACGAGGAGGCGGACGAGAATGAGATCACGGAGATCGCTCATGCCCTCGCGCTGCCCGGGAAGGAAGCCGTGCACCAAATCATTTGGTTCAGTTGGTTCGGTACTCTGCCCACGAATCTCGAGTACCGGGCCGGCAAGTACGAACTGACCTTCTGGTGGTGGGAGGGTGCAGGCCAGCCGCCCAAGAAGCAATCGCGCGTACTCGAGGTGACCGCCGCCGAGTTCCACGAGCTCGAGCGGCACCGGGCGGTCCGTGATGAGGTCCTCACGGAAATCTCGCTGGAGCGCACCTATGAATCGAACATGACGCTCAGCGACGAGGAGGTGCAAAAGCTGCTGGGGGGGTAGTGGGGTCCGAAACCTTACGGTCCCCGGTCACGAAGCACGCCCGCCTCGCTGTCGCTCAGCGTTTGTAGATACTGCACATACTTCTCATAGAAGGCCGCCGGATCCGCATCGAACTCGGCATCGAGATCCTCGGCGAAGCCGGGGCGGCCGCGAGCGGCCTCTGTCGCCTGGTTCACGAGTGCGATGGCCTTGCTGCGGATTTCTTTCAGGGATCCCATTGAGCCTCCTCAAGCCTTGGCCTGAGACGCGACCGGGGGGGGGCCGAAACTCTCGGTACGTGCGCCACGGCGAATCTTGGCTGCGGCTTGGCTGCGGCGGTGCACGCTCAGCCGCTTGAGCAAGTTGTGCACGTGGTTCTTGACCGTCGGAAGTTCGATGCCGAGCTCGTGCGCGATTTCTTTGTTCGAGAAGCCGCGATCGATGAAGCCGACAATCTCCCGCTCGCGAGCAGTAAGCCTCGCCTCCGACTCCACGCCCCGCTCGCCCACCAGCGCGGACAGTCGGCGCTGCAGCGTCCCCGCGATCTGCGGCGAGCACAGGAACTCTCCCCTCCCGACGCTTTCGACGGCAGCGAGGAGATCTTCGAGCGACCCGCGGCGCGGGACGTAGCCGGCGACCCCCATCTCGGCGCACGACACGACGGAGCCGTCGGCCTCCGCCAGCCCAATCGCCACGACCTTGATGCTGGGGTCGATCCGGCCCGCGTCGCGCACGGTTTCGGGGCTCTGGGCCATCTGCATGTCGAGCAGGATGATGTCCGGATGGACCTCGCGACCCGCGGCGAGCGCTTCGTCGTAGGTCGCCACGGCGCCGACCACTGCGAGCAACGGCTCGCGGCTGAGCACTTGCGCCAGCCCCTCTCGGTAGAGGCGCACATCAGCCGCGATCAGTACTCGGATCGTCTTCAAGCTAGGCACGTGTCCTTGCGCGGACTGGCCAACGCGAGCTCACGGTACTGCGGAGAGCGCGCTCAACGCTACTGAGCGTCGCGGCGGGACGCTAGGGCATTTTTGCGACACTGAAGGGTGGGCTTGCGGCAGTTTGGACCCGGTCCAAACGAACTAGATCTTCAGGTCATACGATCGTCTTTGTACCCCCCGTCCCAATGGGCAGCGCGCCTCGCCCGGTCCCTACATTGCCGCGACGATGCCCCAGACGGCGAGCCCACTCATCACCGAGGTCCAGTATCCGTAGTCGGCGTAGATGCCGGCGGCGCAGGTCGTCTGGGCATCGGGCGTGAGGTCGCCGTTGATGGCGGGATCGGACAGGTTGCGGACGCTGACCCAGTGCGGCGGGCTGGCGAGCTCCGAGCACGTCAGACCGAGCACTGCATCGTCCATCTCTACAGCCATCCCCAACTGATCGAGACCGTTCGTGGAGGTCCCAAACTCGAAGAAGTCGACCGTCAGGATCGGTTTGAAGGCGGGGATGCCGCCGGCGCCATCGTAACGGATCCGGGCCGGAAACGCCGCCCCGGCACACGAGCAGTCGGCGTTGGGTGGCGCCACCGATGAAGCAAGGTGGGCCGCGAACGGCCGCATCAACCCCTCAGCGCGCGACCGCTTTCCGGCCGGGACGGTCCACGTCGACCGGTACATGGTGTTATTGAAGGGAGCCTGTTGGTACTCCGCTTGGCAGCAGAACCGCGCCGCCCTGCTCACCACGACGTCACCGAGCTGCATCGCGCAGGAGACACCCCCCGCAGTGCCCGTCGTCACGAAGACATCGGGTCTGGCCTCCGCGATGATCTGGTGGAACAGCTTGCGGAGCGGCAGCGTCACCCCGTGGGGCGTGGTCTTCCCGTCCGTGGCGAGGTGCAGCTCCGACTTCATCGCCAGCACCCGCTGCGTCCCGATCTTGGTCAACGCATAGCTCCCCAATCGTTTGCTGATCAGGGACGGCCCGCGCGGGCCGATGTCCGACACGTAAGCGTCATAACGGTGGGTGTAGTGTTGCCAGTCCCGCGCGCGGACGCCAGGCGTCAAAACGTCGGCGAGGGCTCGAGCCTCCTCGGCCGTGTATGTCACGACGATCACATCCGCTCCCGGCAGCGAACCGCCGGGACTCGGCGGTGCCGCCACCGGGGTCGGTCTCGAGCGCGTCGGAAACGGAATGTCGAGCCCCTGGTGAGGCTGTGCGGGGATCGCGGCCTGCCGTTCGATCAATTCACGCGACAGGTGTTGGCGTCGCGCGACCTCGGCGGATGGGTAACGCGGCGCTGCTGGAGTATGCCCGCCGGCGTCGGGAGACACGGTGATCCGATTACCGGTCGACGATGAGTCGGTCCGCGTGCGCCGCGCGGATGCGCAACACGCGGGTCGGGGTCGTCTGCGCCGCCTGATAAAACGCCAGTGTATCGGGCCCTTCCAGCCGCCAGGTGCCGGTGCGGGACTCGCGGCGGTCCGTCGGGCCCGGACCGCTCTCGACCAGACCGCCGTCCGGCAAGAGTTGAAAGGAAGCACGACCGCGCGATGGCGGGAACTTGAAGGTGTCCGGGCGAAATACCATTTCGCGGTCCCTGTCTTCCTCGTGGGAGTGCACCCAGGTCCCGTGCAGCATGTCCGATGTGATCGTCTTGGGCATAGCGTCTCGTCCGAGTTGGGCGTCAGCGTTTCGGCTTCCCGATGCTCTTGCGCGGTCCGTCCAGAGCGGCGGTCATGCGGGCGACCTGGCCGGCGGTGAACATGAGCATCGAGTCGTCGTCGACGTAGTCCATGTAGTTCATGAACATGTCGCCGTTCGGGCCGTTGTGACAGGACACGTGCGGAAACGTGGGTTTGTTGTAGTTGGGAAGCTGGGCGTTGGGCGTGTCGGCGACGTAATCGGTGCCGCTGCAGTCCTGCCGGTCCCCCCAGACATGATGCAGGTTGAGCCAGTGCCCGACTTCGTGCGTAGCCGTGCGGCCGAGATTGAACGGCTTCTTCACGGACCCGGTCGTCCCAAACGCCGTGTTGAGAATGACGACGCCATCCGTGGTGGCCGGCCCGCCGGGGAATTGCGCGTAGCCGAGCAGTCCGCCGCCGAGGCTGCACACCCAGAGATTGAGGTACTTGCGGCTTGGCCAGGCCGGAGTCCCCCCGCCCGCCTTGGACTTGACCCCGTCGTCGTCGGCGAACGAGGTGCGCGTCGTCTTCGTGCGCGTGATGCCCGTGGTCTTCTTCCTCTTGGGACCCTTGGTGGCGAGCGCGAACTGGACGCCGGCATCCGAGACGAGGCCGGCCCAGACCGCCGGGGTCTTGGTGCGGTCCGGATTCTTGGCCGCGTAGTCCCGGTTCAGCGCGGCGATCTGACTCTTCACCTGCGCGGTGGTGATATTTTCGTCGGGCGTCCGGTAGACGACGTGGACAACGACCGGAATGACCACCGGACCGGCGCGCCGCGCCGTCATGCGCATCGCCATGCGGCGGGCGGTGAACTGTTCGATGGCCCCCTGCTTGGCGCGGAACGGCGGATGCATCTCCAGCAGGCGCTGATGCACCTGCATCGTGCCGCATTGACGGCGTTTCGGCTGCACCATACGGGTCACTCCTTCCGAAGAGGTCACAACGTGATGCCCAACGCGGCGGCCGTGCGCACGCCGACCTCGCCGTCGGGAAGCAGGCCGTTGGTCAGCTGGAATGCGCGCACCGCGGCGTAGGTCTGGCCGCCGAAGATGCCATCGACGTCTCCCGGATCGAACCCTTTCGCTCGGAGCGCCTCCTGGATGCGGCGCACGGCGTCGCCCTTCATGCGCGGGGTGGTGAGCCGGTAGAGCAGCGTCGGACGTGTCACCGTCTGCGGCTCGGGGTTCTTGGGGTAGTCGATGCCCGGCACCAGGATGCCCATGTCCCAGCGGCGGCCGCTGAGGGTGTCCCGCACCACGCCGCGGTTCGTCGAGTGTGCCTCGACCGTGCCGCCGCCCCCGTCCGAAAAGACGGTGTGACCGATGATCTGGCCCGCGACGGGGACGCGCAGCACGGCGGCCCCCGGGGTGCGGGCGGCCACGTCGACGGTGATGCGCTTTCCCAAGTCCTTGGCGTCGCGCGCCCAGTACCCCGTGTACGCATCGGCGAGTGCGGGCCTGGCGTGGTCGTTGGAGCAGCCGTACAGCGTGCCGGCAGTCTGGTAGACGCACCACGACGCGAATTCGGCGCAGTCCCACGGGCCGTGCCAATTGGGGTTGTCTTTCGCCACGCTGGCGCCGAACACGTACGGCTCGCCGACGTGCTCGCTGGCGAGATCGAGGATTTGCTGGCCGGTGGTCACTGGGACCTCCCTTCCACCGGGCGACCGAGGGCAGGCACCGCTTTCGCGATGCCGGGCAGTCCCGGAGTGTCCTGGGCGAACCCGGAACCCGGCAGCGCGGCGCCGCCGAGCGCGCCGGGAATCCACCGGTTGGTTCGCATTGCCAGCATCGCGGGGTCCTTTCTTCTGTGTTCGATCTTCCTCGTTACCCGTCGAGGAAGCTGGCGATCGCGTGCCCGAGCCGTGCACCGCCATCAGCGAGGTCGTAGCGTTGCACGCGGACCTTAGCGAGCGAAGGAAATAACCGCTCCACCGTGTCGCTCTGCCCCATGAGAAACACGCTGCGTCCGAGCGCGTGCGCGACACCCAGCTCGAACGCGACATTTGCATTGAACGCGGTCAGGTCCACCAAGATGTGCGTCGCGCGACAGATCTCATCCCAGATCGAGCGGATGATGCGGGACTCTCGCACCAGGTCGGCGCGCACGTACGTCACGTGCGCCTGGACGCACGCCGCGGCCGCGAGGTCGCGCACGGCGTCCGACCACGGGTACCCGAAGGGCATCACGTGGAAGCAGCGCGGCGAGCGCGGATCTGCATAGCTCCCTGGCCAGGCCGGCAGCAACAGACGTGCGTCAGGCTTGCCGGCGAGACCGAGAGCGGTTTCCAGGGCTCGATGCACGGCCACTGGGTCGTCGGCTGCGCCGCGGGCGACGTCCAGTGCGCCCCGCAGCGCGGGCTGCCCGCGTCGCGCGTCCAGGGTCGCCGCCGCATGGGCGAGGGTCGCGGCGAGCGAGTCGCCCGCGGGAGGCTCGGGAACTCCGAATAGCGCGTCGTCGAGGGCGCGCTCCACGAGCGCGGCGTCATCGCGGCCGGTCAACGCGTACGGTTCGAGATTGACGTCGAAGGGGAGACGTTGCTCCAGAGGCACAAGAATCACGCACGGGTGGTCCAGCGCTCGGGCGAGTCCCAATTCGTAGGAGACGGCTGCGAGCGCGGGGCCTGGCGCGGCGCCAAAGTCGAATACCGCCGCGTGGCTCGTCCACAGCTCTCGCCAGCGCGCGGGGCCGAGTTCACGACCGGCGGGGCCCTGGCGCGGGGTGAGCGTGAGTCCGCGGTGCTCGCAAACACCCGCCACCAGATCGCGTGCGCTCTCGCCGCCCGAGTAAAACACGCTGCTTGCATCGCTGCCGCGCGGCGGCGTTTCCCATGCGGGCGCGGCGATGGTCAGGTGGCGACGCACGCCAAACTCCCGCACGTCCCTTCCCAATGCGCGGAGCAGTTCCCGTTCGAGGGCCTGGGTGTCTCCGGCACCGCTCACGTTGAGCGCCTGGAACGCCCGGCCGAGGCGGACGAGCAGGTCGGTCGCGGCCGCACGCTCCGCCGTGCCGAGCATCGGCCGGGCCAATTCCCGCGCCACAAAGACCTTCCATCGTCCGACACGATCGCACAGCGCTGCGGCACGGCTCGCCGCCGGGGGCGGCGGGGTCGCGAGATTTGGTGAGGCCAGTGCCGGACCGAGGCGCTCCTGAAGCTCGCGCAGCTTGCCCAGCAGGGCCATGATCCCGGTGGGATCATCCGGCGGCTGGTGGACAAGCGTCCGCAGCTCCTCCAGCAGCAACTCGAGCGCCTGCCGGCGCTCGCCGCTCACCCGCTGCGTGGCCACATCGGACCGGTAGCGCTGCTCCAGGGCGCTGAAGAGGACGGCGAGCCCCCACGGACCGGGGTCAGAGGACGTAGACGCCTGACGCATCGGCGGCGACGCCGCCGCCCCCGGGGAAGTTCACGCCCATCATGCCCCCGTCCTGCCAGGTGTGTGCGCCTTCCCAACTCATGGTCGGGGCGAATCCGCCGACCGGAACGCCCGGTGCAGCGACGAAGCCCGGGGGCGCCTGGGGCATCCCGCCAGCCAGGGGATTGGCGACTATCATTTGAATCGTGAGGAGCTGCATTTCCTGCGGCATCATGGCCATGATTTGCAGGAACTGGCTCAGCTCGTTCACGGCCCCCTGCAGGTGCGGTTTCGCCGCTGCGGGAGCCAAGGCGGCCAGAATTCCGATTCCTTTTTGCAGCTCCGCGATCTGGGCGGCCCGGCCCGGCTGCGTGCTCAGCCACTCGATCTCGCCCGCTCGCAGCAGCACATAGTCGTCCAAGAACCCATATCCGCCCGGCGTATCGTCTGGGATCAGATCGCGCGGCTGGACGAGGTAGGCGAGGATGGCGACGAAGACGCACGCGACCGCGGGGTTTACAGTGGGTTCGCGCAGGAGCGCGGTCATCTGGGACACGGAGTCGGGGATCTTGCGTATCTCCTTGAGGCATACCAACGCGATCGTTTCCACGGCGCGGCTGGCGGCTGCTTCAGGAACGCCCGGGGGCCGCGATTGCACGAGCGCGGGGACGTGGCGGCGCAGTTGGTCGGCGAAGGCCGGGGCTTCGCGTGCCGGATCGAGCGCGGAGATGCGGCGGACGACTTCATCCACGAGTTGGAAGAGCATGGTGAACCTCCCTGGGTTCGAGCAGCGCCCTATGGTGCCGCGATGCCGAGGTCGAGGAGGACGACGTCCGGAGCGGACTGCGCGAGGCGCGCGAGTGCTTCGGTTCGCTCGGCCATGACGCCGACGACCGAAAGCTCGTCGTGCCGGTCGAACAGTTGGGCCAGACCTGCGCGAAGCAAACAGATGTTCGTCCAAGCCAGGACGCGAATCACGAGCGGGCGCGGGGGCTGAGGTACGGTGCGAGTGCGGCTCGTGTTACCTCCGCTCAATGCTACCGCACGGGCGGCGCGTCGCCAGGGGGTTGCTGCAACAGTTTGAGCGACTCGGCGACGCGAGCGATGTTCCGCATTGCCGTCGACCATTCGGACTATTGACCGCTACGACTCGCGGAATACCTGCCATGACACGCACCGCCAGCGCCCCTCCTGCCGCGCAAAGACCTTCACATTCCGAAAGGCCTTCTGCAGCGACTCAGCATTCGCCGTCGTCTCGTGCGTGGTCAGCAGGCTCGTGACCACGCCACAGTCGTCGAAAATCGTGGGATTGCCGGGAGCGCCGTCCTCGGACACATCGCGAGACGTGAAGGGATTGATCCCAAAGAGAACCTCGTAGATCATCTCCTTTCCCTTTGTCTGCACGACGCCCGAAGCCCTCTTGATCCTGAATTCGTCAGCCAAGATCTCTTCGAGCGTTTGTCTGTCGCGGTCCTGCTCCGCTGCGAACGTGGCGCGATTCAGCCTCCGCAGCTCGTCTGCATCCGTCATGTCCGTCTCCGGGGGTGGGCCATTGGCGGGGTCCAGTTCCAATTCGTCGCGGAGTTCCGGGAAGCACTGTCCGCTGGCGCAGGGAAGCAGTTTGCGCCCTCGAAACGGCTTGAGCAGCGCTTGCTCGCCGCAGCCGCCGCGGTCGAAGAAAAGCAGAATAACGCTCGCAAGACACTCCAGGTCGAATCCGCAGCGTTCGGCAGCGTGTCCAGCGACTGCGCCTGGGTGCCGGATGTTCTATACGGCAAGCCCGGTGTGGAAGCGATCCAGAGCAGACGTCCGGAAGCAGACGTGGCGGTGGGGCTTTTCGGCGACGGGGGCACGCTCAAACTGTCATAATACCGCTCAAACTGTGCTAGCTGCCGGCGCTGCGGGGGCCCAGCATCGTGAGTGGCCGTTCTCCGCCTCGCGGTCGCCGCCGCCGTTGTCGCCCGGGGGATCGCATTGCCTACCCCGCTCCACAGCCAGGATACGACCGTGAAGCGCAAACCGAGCGTCATCCTCGGACAAACTCGTGCTGCTGGATCGGGGGGACCCCGTCGCCGCGGCCAAAGGCGCGTTGGCCGGTCCCCTGGCCCGGGCGACGACCGCATACGGTCGCCTGGTAGATACGGTGCACGCTATCCTGTTCCGGCGGGTTGGGCAACCGAACCAAAACCTCATCGACTTTATCAACCTCCTGAACGAGCCAGCCGGGTTGGCCAATGTGCTTTCGAAGGCTGGGCCACAGGCGCTTGCCTCCGTCGACGCTGCGATCGAGCAAGAGTTGGCGGCGTTCGAGGAGCTGCGGGACGGCGTGTCGGCTGCAGTGGAAGCATCTCGCGCCCGGCCCCAACTCGCGATCGGGGTCACGGCGCACACATCGGGCTCGGTCGCGAGCCAGTTTCGCGCCGTGGTCATCCTGGACTATCGGGCGCGACCGTCCCTCGATCTCACCTTCAACGCCGGGGTGGAACACCTCCGCGCGATCGCCGGAATGGCCCACCGTACGAGACTCGAGATGGCCGGCCAGCTGCTGCTGCGGCTCACGCCGGACCGCAACATCGGTGGACGCGGGCCCGTGTCGTTCGCCCTGGCCGGCTCAGGCTCGCTCGACACTCAGCGCGGTAGCGAGAGCGTTTATAAAATCCAGGCACGCCTCCTTCTCCCGATCGCCGAAGGCGTGACCGTGCCCATATCAACCACCTGGGCGAGTCGGACGGACCTGATCGACGAAGATCACGTGCGGGCGCAAGTGGGCTTCAGCTTCGATCTGGGGCAGGTGTTGGCGGCAGGGAAGTAATTCGGACCAGCGGTATCCCCGCGATCCTCCTGCGGCCGCTGGCCGGCAATACCAATGCACTTGGCGCGAGCGAGTGCGCCGATGGTTTCGGAGGTTCCTTGGCCAGCCTACTCATCGTCGCAGGCATTCGCTTGTATCGTGACGGCCTGAGCGACATGCTGCGACGGGAATCACGATTCACGGTGATGGACACCGCCGGCGATGCCCAAACCGCGATCGCGTGTGCGCAAGCGCGTCGGCCCGACCTAGTCCTGATCGACCTCGCTACTGCGGACAGCCTTTACGTGATTCAGGCGATCGTGCGCCACTCGCCGGAGGTGCATGTCGTTGCGCTGGGAATGCCGGACAGCGAGGCGGACCTCATCCGATGTGCCGAGGCAGGCGTTGCTGGTTACGTATCGCGGGACGCGTCGCTGGCAGAGCTTGGTGACACGCTGGAGTGCGCGGTACGAGGAGAGCTGCGCTGCACCCCCCGCGCGGCGCGACTGTTGCTGCGGCGAGTGGCCTCGCTCGCGGCCGGGCTGGAAAGCGGAGCGGGCCCCTCGCTGACCGCCCGGGAGCTTGAGGTGGCGGGAATGATCGATGCGGGCCTGGGGAACAAGGATATCGCCCGCAGACTGGGCATCGAAGTCTCTACCGTGAAGAACCACGTCCACAGCATCCTCGAAAAACTGCAGGTGCATCGGCGGGGTGAGGTCGCCCGGCGGCTTCGGCCGCTCTTGCGTTGGTCCGCCGCGGATGCCGGCGCCGCTCCCGCAGCACTCCGGTCCCAGGATCCAAGACCTCGCTAAACCCGGTTTGCCACGCGCGGCAGTGCTACGAAAGGAACGATGCCGGGCTGGCCGCCCCCGGTGCGCCGGCTCGGGTAGTTCCTCGCCGCCTGGGCGCCAGAAACACCTCGACGTCCGCCGGCCGCAGCGTCAGCCCGGCGCGCCGCAGGTTCCGGCGCATGTCGAGCACCAGCTGCGCGACCGCGGCCGCGCTGAGCTCCCGTTCCGTCGCTGCCTGAAGCGACTTGACGACGCGGTCGTTCGCCGTGACCACGATCATGTGAGCGGCTGACGCCAGCGCTTGCTCGGCGCTTGCGCGCTCGGTTTCCGGCGCGATTTGCAGCCGGCTCCACGCGTCCAGCCATTGTCGGAAGGCTTCTTCCATCCGCGCCATCGAATCAGGCCGCGCCGGCCGATCCGCGGCCACAGCGAGTATCAGCGCGAGGAGCGCCAGTAACGGCAGGCCGACGCCGAAGAGTGTACCGGTTGCGTCGCGCAGCCACATACCGGCGAGGAGGCCGGCCAGAACGAGAAAGAGTTTCGAAAGCATTGCGATCTCTCCTTGAATGCGTCACCGTCCCATGAGTCGATCGATGCGTTCTCGCAGGTCGTCACGCGACAGCACTTCGTCGCGTATTAACCGCAGGAGATCCTCATACTGTTGCTGTGCGGCGCTCCGGACAGCGCTCGCAGGCGGAACTGGATGATTTTCGGCACGCCGTTGTCCGTAAGTCCGATCGCGGCCTTCTTCGGTCTCGCCATGTTCTTGCGTGATGGCGGCGTTTGTCCGCGACACGGCATCGTCTCTGGCACGGCCAAGGGGCTCCAGAATCAACCGGAGAACTTCTCTGCCGCGCCCGAGCGCTGTCCGATCGCCCGCGGCGTATTCGTCCTGAAGCACTTGGAATTCTCGGTCGATGTGTACACCGTCGATCGCGGTCTGGAATGTACCACTGACCTGGTTGTCATCGGGCGTCTTGATGCGAGCGGCCCGTTCGTAAAGAACAATCGTCGTCTGTTGGTTGTCCTCCGACCATCCTCGTTCGGGCAGGTACATGTGCAGTGCCTGCCACAGTACACGTCCTGTCGCGAACGGCAGAATGTGCTCGGACTCGGTCTGCCATACCTGTGGACCGCTTCTTTGACGCGGCACCTGGGCGCCGTGGCGTTCGATGCTTCCTATCCCGGGCGCCGATGCCATCGGATTCTCGGGGTCGGGTGGCAAATGCACGGCTCCCGTCTTCGTCGTGGTGTTTGGCTCGATGATCACGGTAAAGTCGAGATCTCCATGTGCGGTTTCGTCCGGCTTATCCGCAAAAACGAAACGCAGGCGGATTCCCTGTTCGAGTTGCGCGCTCAGGATCGGCTCCTGCTCCGCAGCGAAGGCCTTCGCAGCCGCTATAGGATCGGTGCCTGCGAGGGGCGCTGCCTCGAGGCTTGCTGCGGCAGCAGCAGCAAATGCGTCATGGTCACGTGGATCGGCAGCGGCGGCAGGTTCCTCTCCGCCGCCGAGCCCCAACGCTCGCAACATCGACTGGACCGTACTGACGGCGCGGTCGATCAACCAATCGAGCGCGCGATCCACCAGCTCGCGCAGCCCGCCGACGATCTCCGAGATCTTCTCGCCGATGTTCCCGAGTCCCAGGATGTTTGCGAGGAAGCCGATGGCGATTGGGATGGCGTTCGCAAAGCCCTGCTCGATCTTCGCCGCGCCCGGCTCGAGCTCACCGCGGGCCACGGCCGTGATAGTCATGACGTAATCGTTGACGATCGCCAGGATGTCGCGGAGATACTCGATCGCCGACTGCACCATGCGGAAGAACGCCATGAAGCTGTTGATCACGGGCATGATGCCCGTGATGTCGAGGAGACTGAGCAGCCATTGGACGGCCCGCGCGATGACGCGCTCCATGATCCAATCCTTCGCCTTGTCGAGGACCATGTTCCAGAGATTGCTGAGCTGACTCTCGACGTACTCCCAGATCGCGACGACGCCGCGCTCCTGCACGTCGCGCACGAACGTCCAGATTCCCACCAGCCGGTCAATGGCGCCGCGGATGCGATCCACCGTCTCCTGGCCGATGCGATCGGCGAGCTTCTGCCAGATGCGCTCGATGCTGATGCCCAGCACCTGCAGCACGAAGTCCAGCACTGATTGGAAGGTGAGATCGTGCGGCGGCTCAATGCCTGCGCTGCGCAGTCCGCGGAAGAGCCAATCGGCCAATCCGCCGAGAAGGTGCGTGAGGATGTTGTCGAAGAACTTGCCGAAGCCGAGTTTGACGGCCGCCAGCATGTTCAACAGGAATTGGACGGGGTCGCGTTTGATGTCCTCGATGGCCTGCATCGCGTTCGTGACGATGCTCCCGATCAGATCGAACGGGAAAGTCATCATCTGCAGGACGAGGTAGATCATCTCCCGCAGCACGACGCCTACGAACTCGACGAGCCGGGAGATCGGCTCACCGAACGTGTCGACGATGCGGATGAACGCGGCGATGGGGCTGAGCAGGTCCTCGATCGAGAGGCTGCGCCAGATGCCGGTGAAGAGACCGACCACGAACTCCCACCTGATCCCCAGCGACTCCATCGCGCCTTCGATGCGCGCGGCGGCGTTGGTGACGATCCCCGTCTCCTCCAGCTTCGCGTAGATCGCCGCTCCGCCGGGGAGCAGCGTGATGAAGCCGCGAATGATGTTCTGCGCGGTGCGTGGGACGGCTTCGCCGGTGAAGGGATCGCGTCCCAGAATCACCGTGACGAGATTGAAGCCGGGCGTCTCGTGCGCGAAGCTGCTGAGCCATTCGAGCAGTGCTTTCTTGATGAACTCGAGAACCTTCGCGGCCACCGTCGTCGCGAAGTCCCACACGCGCGCCAGGAAGCCTCCCGCATCGGCCGCCAGGGTGCGCAGGTTGTCCATCAGGTTCGGGAGGTTCGCGGGCTGAATCGCGTCCCACGCGCGCGAGATCAGGCCGCGCAGCTCGCCGAGGAGGCTCAGGAAGGTTGCGATCTGCGTCGCGAGCCAGTTGGCGGTCTCCTCGACGGTTCCCTGCTCTCGCATCTTCTCGAGGTGCTGCTGCTTGCCGATGAGAATCAGGAAGTCCTCGAGGATCTCGGTGCGCGTGGCGGTCACCGGGACGTCGCGCAGCGGATCGCGGCCGAGGATCTTCTTGATCAGCGCCCAGGCCCGGTTCTCCGCCAAGAGCCCCTCGGCCACTCCGACGACCGCCTCCTTGATCATCCGGAGGATCTGGGCCACCAGAGACTGCGCGAACGCGACGACGTCGTCGTACAAGCGCCCGAAGTGACGCCGCAGCACGGCCATGTTGTACGCGAATCCTTCCAACAGCCGCACGTCGGCCCACGCCTCGTCGATCGTGCGCTCGATGCGCGCGACGGAGAGATCGAGCCGACTCAGCTCGCCTTCCACCCAGCTGAATGCGGCGTCAATGATCCCGCGTTCGCGCAGCGCGTCGAAGATCATCGTGCCAAACGGCACGAGGCCCATGAAGCCGTCGAGGAGGTTCGTTGCCGTGCGCGGGACGTCGCTGCCGGTGAGCGGGTTGAAGCCGATGATGACCGTGAAGAGCGTCCAGCCCGGGACGTAGCGCGCGTAGTCGGCCAGTCCCTGGAGGATGAAGTCGGGAATGAGACGTTGGACGACGTTTGCCGGCTGGCGTTGGACGGTGCCGCCGCGCTGTTGCATCACGTGCGCGGCCTCGTGCGCCATCAAGGGCAGATCGGTCTGCGATTCGCCGCGTCCGAGCCAAATGTCGTTGCCGTGCGTGAACGCGCGCGCCTGGACGGCGGCGGCGTGTTGGTGCGCGGTGTCGTCGTCGTGCACACGGACGTCGCCGAGGTCTGTGCCGATTCGGGCCTCGAGTGTCGCGCGTGTCGTGGGATGCATCGGCACGCCAGGGCCCGGCTCGCGAATGGCGACACTGGCCGCTGCGTTGACCTCGGCCGTCGGCTCCGGACCGTCGGCTGGTTGCACCGGCGCCGCCGTTTCTTCCTGCCGCCGTTTCGGCTCTTCGTACGTGGTTACGCGCGCTACGCTCGCTCCGCGCATGGGAGAGATGCTTGGTACCGAACCGCCGGACACGATGCTCGTCGCGACGGTTTCGGCCTCGCGCTCATACGCGTCGCCGGGACTGGAAACGCTCGCGCTCGACTGTACCTGTCGTGCAGGAGGCGGCGCTCGGCTCAGTGAAGCGTCGGGCACCTCCTCGAGTGCTACTCCGCCGCCGTCATCCTCCTCATCGACGCTCTGACCTCGGAGACGCGAAATGAGACGGAAGGTGGACGCGTTGCCATGACCCGCCTGAAGACGGGCGACGACGGCCGTCGCCGGAGAGGAGCACTCCGACGACGGCTCGTCGTGCGGGCCGATGAAGGGTACGACTCGCGGCTTCGCCGGCGCGGCGAACAGCGCGTCGGGACGCGCCGCCTCGAGCTCGGCGAGGTCCGACAAGCCGAACCGCTCGCTTTACTCGCGCCTACATGCGCCGAGGACCTGCATCAGACTCGACTCGTGCCAGGAGCTGGACGTTGCGTGTCACCAGGGCCACGGCGTCCGCGCAGTCTTACGGCAAGGCCACCGAGCGCGCCGAGAATCAGGCCGGCGATGCCGTACACGAGATCCATGAACGTGAATGCCGTACCCGCCCGGGCTGGCGGCTGTGCGCGGAACTGACCGATCGTCTTTCCTCCTGCGGCGACGGTAACGAGTGGCGGTTGGCCCTTCGGATACTGGACGAGCGCGGTGAATTCGCCGCTGTTTCCCTCGAGGACATCACCAATGACTTCGCCGCCAGTAACATTGAACCGCACGGATTTGTCGCGCGCACTATCGAGCGCCATGCGTTGCGCATTCGTGGGCATCCACGTGGTAAAGACGCGATCGAACCGGCTGCGATCGAACTCAGATTTCCACAGCGGCGAGCATCTTGGGCAGCCGGTTGGCGGGAGTTTGCGTGGCCAGACGACCTCGAGATACTCATAGAACTCATAGCGCCGACACCACGACGTGATTGGACAGGAACCGTGACACCACTCGCCGGCAGGGCACGTACTTCCCGTGCACTCAGCAGGTGCAGGCGTTACCCCATTAAAACTGCCACCCCGCACTGATCCGATGATTCGCCAAGAACCCGTAAGGTTCTCCACGCGCACTTCCCATTGCTCGACAACGCTGGTTCCCGTGTTCGCTACGACCTGAATGACAAACAGACCCTGTGGATTCGGAGCAGGCTCGAGGCCTCGTGTGACCGACACGATCTTATCCGGGATCGTCGTGCTCGAGCCGCCCGTGATCGGAAACGTCACCTCGGCGGGGACGTCAATTCTCTTGACCCTGAACACAACACCAGCGGGCAACATCGGATCGGCAGGCGGCGTTACAGCGTTTCCCTCGTGTCCAATCTCGATGAAGATGTCCGCGGACCAGAACGCTGCCCGGCCAGACGCCACCTTGAACCGGAACACCGGCACCGACGCGTCCTTCTTCACCGTGGCCGTCTGGTACAGCAACGTGCCGCACTCCTGAGCGAGGATCTCGGCAGGAGCTGAGACGATCAGCACTGCCATCAACATGACGCCTCGTACCGCCCGGATGTCTTTCATGAGCGCATTCCTCGGGTAAATGAGCGGCTGAAATTGCCGTGAACGTCTAAATGACTCCAATGTTTTGCGTGACGCTTCCTCCCTGCGCGGTGACTGTCATCGGGCCGTTATTCGCCGCTTGGGGCACAGTCAGCTGAATCTGAGTTGCCGTCACCGATGTCAGCGGAACGTTTGTCGCACCGTTGAAGCTCACCGATACACTGCCGACGAAGTTCGTGCCGACGATCGTGAACGTGTTGCCTTTCTGCGCGGGAAGTGGTGCGAGCGAAGAGATGGTCGGCGGAGGAACGAATGCATTGATCGTGAAGGTCGCGGTGGCCGTTACAGCACCGATAGTGATGATCATCGTCCTTGTTCCCGACACGGTTGTGCCGATGGCGAATCTCACGACAGCGTTCGATGCGGCCGGCGTTCCGACAATCGTGACAGGGAGCGTGAATCCTGTGGAGACGTCGAAGCTGACGTTGCCTGGCGTCAGCGTAGAGAGGTTGAACGTGGGACTCGACGTCACCGTAAAGGTGACCGTGTTGCCAGCTGTAACCGTCGTCGGATTGAGACTGATGCTGGGTGCCGGGGCAATTAATGCGGCGCGCAAGCGCGCGATCTGACGATCGTCGGCGCTGATGTTCATCGAAGCGAAATTCACCGATCCGATGATGATGAAGGGATCCCCGTCGACTGTGGCCCCATGTGCGGCTGCGAGCGTCCCGTGCAGTCGCCATTCTGCCGTTTCTTCGACGCGTGAGTTTTCCGTCGTCGCGCCCACGGCGACCGGCGTGTTCTCAGTCTGCTGGTAGTTCACTGTGACCCACACGGTACCACCGGTGAAGGTCGCACCGAGATCGATGATCGGAGAGTCGTCGGGCAAGATGATCTCGCGACTCTCGAACAGGTCGGTCTGGTTCGCGCCGACGGCCATGCCCTTTTTGATGCGAATGCGCTTGTCCGTGGCCACGCCGGGGGATACTGGCACGATGGTGAGATCGGCGGTGGTAACCTCGACGACGCCGTCGGTGAGCATCACGTAGTTCAAACGGCGACGCATGTGATTGAGATAGCCCTGTTCCTCTCTGAACTCCTGTTGCCGGAGGAACTGACCGTTGAAAAAGCGCACATGCTGGATGAGGGGTTCCATAGAGTGTCACCGCGCTAGAAAATCGTGTTGTCCCAGATCAGCGTGTCCACGTTGATCGTCGATCGTTCGTTGATGATGATGCCCGCCGTGCGCGCCTCGAGCTGGTAGTACGTGTGCGCGGGCTTTTCGAGATCCACGATGGCGCGCGTACCCGCCAGCAGGTTGTTCCAGACCAAGAAGTCGAATGGATGCGGCGGGAACCCATAGGTGATGCGCACGCGAAAGAAGTACGCGGGAGCATCGGCAATGAACGTGTCCACGCCCAGCGTCGTGTTGTCGACGGCGAGCGTGATTCCGCCGTCCAGTTCGTCCAGTCGCACCTGATCGCCGACGAATGTCGTGAGATAGTCCTGAAGGCCATCGCGCGTGCCGCGTCGTTTGTACAGCGGCACGATGCGCCGCGTCCACTCCCGCTTCTTCGCCAGGTCCCAGTTCTGGTCGAGCGCGAGCGCCACCCACGAGGCGAGATAGTCGAGAAACTCGGAGCGTAGCAACGCTCCTGCAGGCGGAAGCGGATTCTCGACCGGCGCGAGGGCGGCGTCGATGAACTCGGGAAATCCCTCGATGAGGTCCTCGACGCCGCCGATGCCGATCGCGCGTGCGTCCTCGCGGCCTGCCAACAGCGCCTCGACAATCTTGAGAAACTCGCCAAGGAACGGCGTCGTGCCGTCCGGTCGCGGTGCGCGGAAGATTTCCGGCAGGTGGCGGAGATAGAGGCTGGGACCGTCGGCCATAGCGGGTTTATGCGCGGATGACGGTGAGAGTGAGGGCCTGAAGCAACGGCAGCTCGTGCGGTCCGACCGCCACGTTCCCTTGTGCATCGGCGGGACTGAGCGTCATGGTCTCGACGTGGTCGACGCCCACTTCGTCGGCGTCCTCGAGCAGCCGGAACAACTGTGACCGGTAGACGTCCCGACCCGTGCGCCACCCGCGCTTGTCGAAGTCGCCGCCGATCGGACTCAGAAAGTCGTACACGCGCTTGCGCAACTCCACCTCCACACGCGCAAGGTTGCGGTCCGCACCCACGGCAACCGTCGCGGCAATCGTGAACGGCCTGAGCTGTGGCGTGGCACGATGGAGTCTCGTGGTGATGAGGCGGCGCGGGCCGAGAAAGCGCTGCAGCCGCTTCCAGAGCGCGTCCGCTACCTGGATCAGATTCTGTTTGTCGGCGACGGAGACTCCTTCGTTGCGAAACTGGAGCTCCGCGAAATCCGGATTCCCGGCGAAGAGTACGAGGGTCACATGTCCCGGCGCCTCGACGTCTTCGTCCAATGGAGGTTGGCGGTCGGATACCACCGCCGCTCGGACGATTCGTGCAAGCCTGCCCGACAACTCCTGAAATGCGTTGAAGTCCTCCGTGATCACGCGCTCGAAGTCGCCCGCCGTGATCAGGCGATACGGTGCGCGGAACTCGCGAAGCCCCAGCTCCGTGCGGCGACTGATCGGGAAGAAGTTCGCCCCACCTTCCGCCTCGGTGTTGCTGAGCGTCAACGCCACATCGGCCGGCAGGGACGTTGCGAGATTCAGGATGTGCCTGACCTGATCCTCCTCGACGCGCAACGCATCGGGGCCGTGGAGCACAGCGTATCGGCGGCAGGAGATGATCGCTCCGAGCGGCGGTATCGCGCCGAAGACACCGTCGCCGAAACGGATTTCGCTCGCGGCCGCGTCGATCATGCATCGGTGGCCAAGTTCGGCGCCTGCGATACGTGCCTGTTCCGTGAGCAGCGAGGGCTCCGCCGGCCAGAGGACGCCATCGACCAGCACTTGTGGATTCGGATCGAAGCCACTGCGATGAACGAAATCGGTGAGAATGGGCGCCGGTTCATCCGGACGGACGCCCAGCGCATGTCGCGGCGGTCGCAGCGGGTAGACCTGATTCCGACGGTTGTCGCTGACTCCGAGTTCTTCGTTCAGCACCTCGAGGATCGCGCGCGCGCTCACCGCTTCGCTTGTGCTCAGCGGCGCTACGGCAGGACGGCGCAACTCGAGACTCGTGATGGTTTCGAAGACTACGCGCCGGCCCGCGACAAAATCGGTGGCGAGCTGCGTTCCCGCCCCAATCGTGACCACGCCCGTCGCCGGCGCGGGCTGGAAGGTGGCAGTGAACTGCACTTCGACGGTGACCGCTAGCGGTGGATCGATGAGGAGATTCAGAAACTTGTTCTGGTGCGACTCCGGCACCCGATCCATACGGTACTGCTCCATCTCGGCGAGCCAGCAAACGAGCTCGAGTCCCATGATGCCGGGATCGGACGCGTTGTGATCCGTCCACTCATCCGGCGGGAGCTGGCGCCGGAGCGCTTCGACCAGTTGATCGTACGCGCGATCATCGCGACGAGGAGTGAGGTTCGCCATGTCAGCTCCCTGCGTCGAGCACGGTGATCTGGTGAACGCCCGATGACGGGAGGCGATCGCCGGTGATGGCAAAAGCGTCTAGGCCCGGGGCGGCCACGAAGTGCGCCGAGACGACGTGATCAACTTCCTCGATGCGGCCGAGAACCGCATGCACCTCGGAGAGGTAGACGGAACGTCCGAAGCCGTAGCCCTCGTGGTCTTCACCGCCGGTGAGCGGATGGAGAAATGCGTCGAGCGCCGCCTGCGCTTTGCGCGCGACGACCATGGCGAATTCAGGATCCGTCGGCACGAGCGTGACCGCGACATCGACCGCGACATAGTCCGGGCCTTTGACGTGAACATCACCGGTGATGTTCCTGAGCACGATGCCGGTCAGGAACTCGCGCACTTTCCGGATGAGCCCCTGGCTTGGTTGCGGGCGCCGCTCGGTGCTCCATGGCACGACGAGCGCGGTCACGCCGCCGGCCTTGAATTGCAGCGTTCCGCCTGGTCCCGGCTCACTCACTGGTCTGCAGCGGACGCGTGCCACGTCACTGAACCGCTGGCGCACCATCCACGCATAGTCTTCAGTCGTCACCGCGCGGCCGCGGTTCTTCAACGCTTGCGGACCGAAGTCCTCGAATTCCGCGGTCGTCCATGGCGATGCCCCCGCAGATGCCGGCTGGACGTTGAATACCTTGTCGATGAAAGGAAGGGACGTCTTCATCGCCTTCACGGAAAGCGCACCGACTTCCCGATTCGCTGGTGCACCGCCGCCAGCTTGAAGATCACGGAAGACAAGATTGTTCCGCCCAACCGGAGGAAGGTGGCCGCGCGTTCCGCTGCCAAAGCGCACGATGGCCGCGACGGCGTCCAGCAGATAATGCCGGCTGCGCGGGCCCGACAGGCGGAAATTCGCCACGCGCAGCCAACGCACCCACACTTCCCCCGACGCATCCGGGACGTCACGAACATTCGGCGATGGCGTGGTCTCCGGTGCCTCGGGCTCACCGCGGGCACTTGCGTGCTCGATGTCCAGCTCTTGCACTTCCTGAGCGGTAGGCCGCTCGGTCTCGCGAACCCAGACGTCGCCGGAAAGCACCGGTCCTTTCACCAGCGCGAAGGTCTGATCGGGCTCGCCGTTCGATGAACCGATAAGCACCTCGGAGAACGTCGAACGGTTTTCCGCCGCGGCGGTGTTGATGTAGATGCCGCGCAGGACCGGGGGATAGTCGAAGCGCCCGGATGCCAGGCGAGCGCGCATCCACCAACGCTCGATGGGGTCTGGATCCGACTCTGGCTCGATCTGCGCGAACAGAACTGCTGCAGCCGAGTCCGGCGGCGCGACGAAGGCGACGGTGCCGCTGGTCGTAAGATTGAGGGTCTCGTCGGCGGCATCGAGCGGACGCCACCCGTTAGCCGCGCTCCAATACTCCCATGCGACGACTGGCGTGCCGGATTCCAGGGGTGAGCTCAATGTGGACGCCGGCCCGGCAAGATCGAAGAAGACACTCATGAACGCGTCAGGCTCGAGCTGACGATCGAATCCGCAATAGAGGGCGGGCGATGAGCCGAATGCCACACTGCCATCGATCTGCCGCTGACTCAGGGACGTGAACAGAGGAAACGCGCTGGCGAAACCGGGGTGATCCCGAAACTCGAAATTGTTCAGCGTCTTGATGTGCGTGATCGGGGGCGTGGCCGCGCCGGGAACGAACGTGATCGAGACGCTCTCGACGCGCGGTGGGATGAACAGCGGGCCGACGAATCGTGGCGTCGTTCCAGTACCCGGCACACCATCCTGGCCATATGGATTCTCGCTCACGAGCAGGACGCGGATCCATCGGCTCTGCATGTGGTTCAGCTCCCGCAGGCCGACGTCCGTCGGCAGAGTCAACGCGACCTGGACGGTGCTATCGGTGTTCGTCGCTCCGATGAACGTGCCGTCCGTGGCGCTGACGGCAAAACGCGTGACGGTGACTTCGCCCGTCGTGCTTCCCGTGACCGGCGTGATGTCGAACCGGTGCTCGAAGGTCGCCAGATCGGCCCACGTTCCGTTGGCAAGGAGGATCTGCCACTTCGCACCCGTGCGAACCGACATCGATGGCGCCCATCTGAACTGATTCGCGAGAACAGTCGTGTCGTACGGACGGATCGTGAACGTCAGAGTGACGCTCGTGTTCGCGGGAGAAAACGCCGTCGCACCCCCGAGGTACAGTGCGTCGCCGTACGCGGGCCGCTGACCGAAGGGAGAAAAAGGCTTCGTCGTATCGATCGGCGCCGCATTGTAGAATGCAGCATCCAGCGATGCAGACAGCGTCGTCGGTGTCACGCCACCGGTGATCGACGACACGACGGGCACTGTCGCGAGGGCTTCGGACGTCCCGTTGAAGCGAGCAGCAAGCCAGAAATCCTCGACGCCGTCGACCTTGGTTTTCGCAACGTCGCGCAGTCCCGGAAACGTGACCCTGACCTGATTCGGACCGGAGGAACTGAGACTCCATTCCCGAAGGGTGACCCAATCGTCGGCCGCCTTGTCGAAGCGCTGCCAAAGGATGCTGCTTGGGAAGACACCACCGGTGAAGTCGATCGTGAGCGTGATGTCGGCGCTGTCCTTTCGACCAAACAGCTCTTCGCTCGCCAGATACAGGATGTGGGACACGTCGCGCGCAGCGGCCTCCGTATCGGTCAGCACACGGATTGGCGGTGCGGCTCCGAGCGATTCCCCTGTGACTTGCGGGGGAGGCGGCGGCACCATCACGAATCGGTTAGCCGTTGGATGGACCGCGACGATGCTCTCGAGCGTTGCGCGTGACGCGAAGAAATCGCGGCGCGTCTCGAACACCCGTGCGTCGACGTTCTTCGTTTGCGTGGTCGCCACCTGCGTCCCCGCCGGCACGATCCCGCCGAGGGGCGCGCGCTTGGATACCGCGAACGTGACCGGCACTTCCGCCGGTGCGCCCGGGAACCGCTCGACGCCGGCGAATTCCAGAAAGCTCAGGAAATTGGTCTGCGGTACTTGGTTCAATCGCTCGATCAACAGCTCGGCGAGGCGAGCGAACGACTCGAGGAGACGATGAGCCGGATCTCCCGGATCGGCGGGTGCTGTCCAGTCGGGGACGTACCCTGCCCATCCGGGAGGCGCGTCGCGGCCTGCGAGCGTGAGCGCCTGCTGCAGCACGTCGTCGCGCGTGCGCTTATCGAGTAACGGCGGCTTCACGACTGCCTTCTCTCAGATAGAACGGGTATACGAGGTTGAATTCGCTGTTGGTCGCGCGCACGCGATAATCGATGTTGATGTCGAGGATACCTTCCAGCGTGCCGCGCGGCTCGGCGCGTACGCTCAGCACGTCGATCCGCGATTCCCACTTCGTGAGCGCTTCGATGACGTAGTGCGACGCGAGCGCCTGCGTCGAAGAATTGAGCGGTGCGAACACGAGCTCGCGCAGCCGGCTGCCGAAGTCCGGGCGCATCACGCGCTCGCCGCGGGCCGTGCCGAGGATGATGAGGATCGACTGCTCGATCTTCGCCTCCTCCTGATCGTAGCGGAGCTTCCCGTCGTCCAGCTCGACGGGGAATCGCCAACCGCGTCCGAGAAACTCTTTGCCCATGGCGACTATCGTCCTGTCACTGGATTGGACCGACGGTCACGACCGCGGGTGGCGTGGTGTCGAGTACCATCACCGTTTTCGCACCACCATCGAATGCCTCCGCGACCTTGTCGGCCTTGTCCGACGCGGAGCGCTGGCCGAGGTCTGAAAAGACGGACCCGAGCGCGGATGCAAGCGCGAAGTTCCCGGGCACTGTGGTGACGCCTACCGCCGCGCCAACCCACGAAATGGATTGCCAGAAGGTCTGTACGCCCGTCGCCATCGCGCTGGCGGTGCCGTTCGGGTCTTCCTGCTGAAGTGCCCCCGTGAACGCACTCGTGAGACTGGACAATCCCGCCATCGCGTTCACCCCCGTCCCACCGGTCGGTGACAGCGCGGCGCTCGCATACGACACGTACGCCTGCGCCAGCTTCTGACCTGCCTCGCTCTTCGAGGACGGGTAGTTCGCGAAGACGTTGGCGAGCGCGCTCGCAAGACTGGATGTCACGAGGGGCATCGTCACTCCGTCTTGTGGTTGGAGCTGATGTGCGTGCCGGACGCCATTTGCTGGGCTGGCGGACCTGACGGCCCAACGCCAGTAGGATGCGTGTGGCCGTTGAACAGCTGCATGAAGGCATCGCCGAGCACGAGGGACTCCGACGAATTGGCGCTGCCGACCTTGATCGAGTTGCTCACGACAACGACACCCGAAGACGACAACTCGACTTTGTGGTTCCCGGAGCTGTCCACGATCACGATCTTCTCGCTGCCCGACGTATCGTCGAGCAGGATCTCGTGGCCGCTGCGCGAGCGAATCATCCGGATGTTGTTGTCGGTGTCCGTGCCGCGGTTCTGTGGCGGGGTGTCGGTGGCGTTCCACACACCGCCGATCACGTAGGGAAAGCGCACGTCGCCGTGCTCGAACAGCAGCAGACACTCATCGCCGACCTCCGGCCGACAGACGATGCCGCGGTCGTTCCCGGCCATCGGCGTCATGACCCGCGCCCACGGGCTTTCGGCGTCGTCGCCCATCCAGGGATAGCTCACCTTGACGCGTCCGAGCGAGTCGGGATCGTCGATGTTCGTGACGACGCCGACCACGACGCCGTACACCCGTCCGGCCGCGGCATCGAGCGCCAACTCGGCGGCGAGGAGGTCGGCGACTTTCATGCGGCGTTCCGCCGCACGTCGAAGCGCGTGACGTAGCCGATGTCCGGAGCGATGCGATGCTCGGTCTTGGTCACGTAATACAAGCCGCTGAAGCGCGTGCCGAGTCCGCTCAGATCGACGGTGGTGCCGGCGCGCAGCGTCGGCTCGCCGACGACCTCGCCCTCACCCGTCGTCAACTCGAGCGCGAGCGCGTTGAACCGCGCCTCGGCGATCTGATCTGCCTCGGTCTGCGAGGCGATGGGAATGTCGGTGGTTGCGTCCGAGAACGCGCCGAATGCAGCGTCGGCGATCTGCGGTCCGGACTGTGATCCGTTCATCTTGGTCGTCTCCGCGCCGATGCGCGCAACGCCGAGGATCGCCTCTTTCGAGGAGGGATTCCATCCGCGCACGGTGACATCGCTGACCTGGCGCGCCGTCGATTGCCTGACGTTGAACCACTTCAGGTCGCGCATGTACTCAAACGTGAGCGTGCCCGTGAGGTGGTTCGAGACGGGACGGAAGATGAGCGTGCGATCGTCAACCACAACTTCATATCGGATCCGGCGCGCGCGCTCGGCGAGGAAGTCGATGTCGCTGAGATTGTTCTGCAATACGTAGTCGTGCACGACGCTGCTGTCCGTCACCTGCGACTGGAGCTGAAGTCCGGCCGCGACCTGGTCGGCGATCTGACTGTCCTTGACCTGGAGAAAGGCGCGCGTCCGGCGGCCGCGGCGGAGACGATGCAGGCGGTCGAATCCCTGGATGTGCAGCTGCGCCGCCTGGTCGTTCGCGTACGACACGCGCAGCGCGGCGATCTCGCCCACCAACACCTGCGTGAGATTGCCCTGATAGCCGAGCTCGATGGTGACTTCATTGCCCGGGTTCGCGTGATTCGAGTCGATCCACTTGAGCTGCTGGTTGTTGGAATCCAGTGCGTTCACCAACACCTCGAATCGGTCTCCGCCTTCGGCGTAGTGACAGACGGTCACGGCGAGCACGTCCGCGTCCAAGTCGGGCGGAATGGCCGCGCCATTGATGAGGATCCTGCGTTCCGGGCTGCTTCGATCCGGCATCGATCAGTGGGCTCCGTTCCTTTAGGCGATCTTCGGAATCGTCAACACAGCACCAGCGGGCAACACCCGTGGATTGACGATGTCGTTGCGTTCCGCGATCGGGCGCCAGAGCCGCGGATCCTTGTAGAAGATTCCAGCAATGCCGCTCAAGGTGTCGCCGTCTTTCACCACGTACGACTTGGTGTGATCGGGCGAGTGACCTTCGTGCTGCTGCCGCTCATCCACCGGCAGCGTGAATTCCAGGAACACGCAGGTGAGCGTGGCGCGCACGGGAGTGCCGTCGCTGTTGAAGAGCACGAATTGCTGCTTCAAGGTTTGCAGCACGCAGGTGAGTGGGAAACCCGTTTCCTTGCTCGGCGGCTCCTTGCCCCAGCTGATCGTGACCTTCGGCGGACGATGCTGTTCCCTGTTCAAGACGAGCAGGTTGGCGACCCTGCTCGTGTGCACACGGACGTCCGTGCCGCTCTCGTACGAGTCGAAGAAGAGATCCATCGTGAGCTTCTTTCGATCGCCACCCGTGTAGTGCAGCTCGCCGGGATGGCCCATGACCTCCTGCTCCTGCCACTTGCTCGCGTCCTCGATGGAGTACTGCGTCGGATTGAACAGGACGGAGAACGACTCGCGGGTGTCGTCGTTGTGGATGTTCAGCTTCTCGAGGCGGCCGCTCATGGGTCAACGCTCTCCCCGCCGTTCGCGCTCAAACACGATGTCGTCGTACATCTCGGACTGGATGCTCTCACGCAGCCGCCGGCTGGTCGGTGCGCCAGGGTGGAGTGTGCGGTCCAGCTCGCGCTGCACCGTGCGCTCAGCGACGACGGTCATCGATTCACGGAGTGTGCGCTCGATGCGTTCGATGGGCACCGCATCGGCGACGGGCGCGCGCGCCGCCGGCGGTGCGAGGGGCTGTGGTTGTGCGGCGAAAGCCCGAGTGGCCGCGGTCGCTCGCTCGATGCCTCGATGGTGGACGACCTGCAACGGCAATGGTGTAGTTGTCAGCGGTGCCGCCGGGGCGACTTGCTCGCTTCGCGCGCTTGGCGATACCGGAGGCCGAGCCGTCGGCGGGTGGCGACCCATCGTGCGCGTCGTCCGCGAGGGCATGCGATACGCGAGCGCGATGTGCGCCAGCGCCAATGGCTGCCGCTGCGCTGCGGACGCTTGCAGCGCCGCATCATGACGTGGCTGCGTGTCGGGCCGTGGTAAGCCATCGTCCGGCCACCCGCTCTCGCGTGTGACAAACGCGCGCTCGAGATCGTGGCGCACGGTTGTGGCGCGCCGCTCGTGCGTGATGACGTGCAAAGCGCGGGGGAATCGAGTCCGCGGAACCTCGCCGCGCAACGTTCTGACGTGCGTGACGGGAAGCGGTGACCACTCGTGGCGGATCGTGTCGCGCCGCGCGACGTCTCGTGCGGCGCCTGGCATTGGAACCGCCCGCCGTCTCGACGCCCGTACTATATGAAGGTTGACCGCGACGCCAAGCCGTGCATGCACCACGAGGTGCGCGTCACGCGTGCGATGTCGCGCGCGGCGTAGATACTTGAACGGCACTCGCGCCGCGCGCGAGGTGCGTCGCGCGCGCATGGACGCGGCGTACCGCCGAACTCGAGCCGCCGACACCCGCCAGCGCCGCATCATTCTGCGTTCCCCTCTCGCACCCACGAGAAGTAGCGGCCGAACTCCGTCTTGGTGCAGCTCTTTCCCATCTTCTGCAGCTCGCGGCGCGTCGCGTGAATGAGCTCCTTCATCCCGACCCGGCCGCCATTCGACGCCGCGAGAAACGCCGCGTTCACCGCGATGTTTCTGATGCTCCCGCCGGTGAACTTGAACTGACGCGCGAGAAACTGCAGGTCGACGTCCCCGCCGATTGGTGCTTCTTTCGGGAAGACCTTGCGCCAGATCTGCTCGCGATGCTCGGTCTCCGGGAATGGAAACTCGACCGCGTAGCGGATGCGTCGCGTGAAGGCCGCGTCGACGTTAGAGCGCAGGTTGGTCGCGAGAATGACAATCCCCTCGTATTGATCGATGCGCTGCAGCAAGTAGCTGACTTCGATGTTCGCGTAGCGGTCATGCGCATCCTTGATCTCGGTGCGCCTACCGAACAGCGCGTCGCATTCGTCGAAGAACAGGACGCAGTTCGTCGCCTCGGCCTCGTCGAACACCATGGCGAGGTTCTTCTCTGTCTCTCCGATGTACTTGCTCACCACGCACGACAGGTCGACTGCGAACAGATCCAGGCCGAGCTCCCCGGCGACGATCTCGGCGCTCATCGTCTTGCCCACGCCGGATGGGCCGGCAAACAGCACGTTGAGCCCCGCTCCGAGCGCCAACTTGCGCTCGAAGCCCCACTCCTCGTGTACGCGGCGACGTCCGCGCGCGCCGGCGCAGATCTCCTCGAGCTGCCTGCGACTGTCCTCCGGCAGCACGAGATCGTCCCAGCCGCGACGCGGCACGATCTTGCGCGCGAAGCGGTGAATCGTGTGACGTGAAGTCTCTCGGCAGACGCGAAGGAGCGTCTCGCGGTCGATCGCGTTCCGGTCGTCCGTGGGAATCGAGGCGTCGTAACCATCAAGGGCGCGCCGCATCTCACGGGGCGTGAATCGGAAGCCAGCGGACAATGTGTCCAGGAACACGCTATCGGACTGCCAGCCGCGGGCGGTCAGCTCGTGCTGCCAGAGATCCGCCCGTTCGCAGAGGTCCGGTCGTTCGATCTCGAAACTCAAGAGCGGCACGGCCAGCAGCGCCGTCAACTCATCGACCGGGGCCGTGCCCGTGAGCACGATGCCGGCGGACTCGTTCTCGGCGAGAAACTCCTCGATCGCCGCGCGTGGCTCGGACGCCGCCGGATCGAGCAGCACCTCGCACCGGGTGAGCTCGATGAGGCAGCCGTGCATGAGGGCGTCGCGACGAAGTGCTCGCACGGTCTCGCGTGAAAACGCCCCCGTCGCGATCCACGCGCGGCAATCCGCGCGCATCAGCCGCGCGCCGGCCAGCGACGCCAGGGCATTCGTCACCAAGCTTCGACCTGATCCCTGAACGCCGGATATGTACGCGGTGGGAAGACGTCCGTCGCGCTTCAAGTGCTTGGCCAGCCGGGATACAATTTCCCGATGGCGCGCGTACCACCGACCAGCGGGCCACTCGGCCCTCGGTTGTCCAATGGCCACCACGCCGGATAACCGCGCGTCGGGCCTGATCGCGCCGGCCAAATAATCCGCGACGGCCTCCGCGACTACAGGGTGCCGCGCGGGGAATGGAGTGTCGGCCGGCCCGGAGGTCGTGAGCAAGCGCTCGCGCAGCAACGGGGCGTCGGGTGAGAACACCGCGCGAGCGGTGAATGTGTCCCCGCCATCGCAACACAGCTCCCCAAGGAGTTGTATGGTCGGACGGCGCCGCGCGACGTCGTTCTGCAGGTACGCGAAGTAGCGTTGGAAGCGTAGCTCCCAGTCCGGGGCAAGGCAGCACACCAGGACGTGGAACTCCGCCTGGCTCAGGCCAAATCGGCGCGTCAGGCGCTGGAGACGTAGCTCGACGCCGGAGCGCACGTTCGCCGCGACGCGAGCGTCAATCTCCTCGCGCGCTCGCACGATGCGCTCGCGAAGCTCACCCGCGCGCCGCTCGGACGCCGGTTTCGGTGCTTCCTCGGTCTCGCGGCCGTAGCGCGCGATTTCCCGCTCCGACACATACATGCCCGCGAACTCATCGAACTTCTCGTCCACTCCGCGCCGAGCCGCGACGTCGAGCGCGCGCTGCCGTAACAGCAGCTCGAGCCACGCGAGCTCCGCGGTCAGATGTTCGCTGGAGCTCGCGAACGGCAACGGCGCTTGGCTACTCATGTCTGCGCATACAGATCGACCTTCGTGACGACACGCGACGGCACGCTCACGATGTCGGAGTGGATCGGCACGACGCGCACCTCGTACGCGACCGATAGACGATAGGCGCTTTGCATGGCGCTCCAGATCCGCGTCAGGTCCTCGAGCTGCAGCGGCATCAGCACGATCGCGACCTGATCGGTCACGAGGCGCAGCGATTCGGGGAGCTCGCTCTCGCGGATCACCGTGTGTTCGTACAACGTCCGCATCGCGTCGCCGAGGATGTGATGCTCGGTCAGCAGGTTTGGCGCATACGGTGTCAACAGGTAGTACAGTTTGAGCGCCAGCGGCGGATACTCGCGGTCGCCGTTTGGGCGCGTGTGCCTCGTGCAACTCCGCGCAAGCGCGCTCTCGAGCACCTGGTACAGATAGATGTTGATGCTGCCGCTCTCATTCTCACCGAGTTTGAGCTCGGCCGGAGAACCGAGCGACGGCGTCAGGTCGTCGAGCAGCGACTCGAGCGTGTGCGTGACGTCGCCGATCACGTTGACGGGACTGAGTATCATGGCCTAGCCGGCTTCCAGTCCTTCACACGCAATCACGAGCGTCTCGATCGCGACCGCGCTCGACCCGGCTTTCAGATCGGGCCCCGACCATTTCACGGGAAGCGCGCGGACGAGACGCCAGCGCTTGACCTCGACACCCTGCTCGTTTTGGAGCACGATCGCGAGCCGGTCGGCGACGTCGTCACTGGCGTCGGCGGGACGGAGATGCGGGTTGTCCCGCAGGTTGAACGAGCCGGTCATGACGTCGCGATGCCAATTGAACAGGGTGTTGCTCGTCGCACCGGCAACCATTCCTCGCTTCAGCGTGATACTCGAGACCGATCCACGCTCCGGAAACTTCAACGGCGCGGCGTTGCGTCCGCCCTCGGGGTAGTCGAAGGTCTTGGTCTCGAGCTGGAGGCCGGTGCACTCCTGGAACCCTGCGATCTGCAGAGCGCCAAGCTCGAGCACGAAACGGAACGCGGGCAGCGGATCGTCCGGGCGGCGAGGCATCTCAGGCCTCCTCCTCGATCAGCTGCACTGCGTCCGGCGTACGCCGCACGGTGATGACGATGAACTCCGCCGGCGCGAGCAGGGCGATGCCGATTTCGGCGACGACGATTCCCAGTCGCTGCTGCTCCGGAGGATTCGTGTCGCCGTTACAGCGCACGTAAAACGCGTCCTCGGGACGCTGGCTTGCGGTGACTCCGCGCGCGAGCAGCGCTTGCAGATACGTGACGAGCGTTGCTTCAAGTCGGCGAAACAGTGCGTCGTCGAGCGGCTCGAAAACCGCCCAAAGCATACGCTGCGCCAACGTCTTCTTGACGCTCAGGATGGTGCGCCTGACGCTGATGTACCGCGCGAGCGCGTCATCGCTGAGCGTGCGGGCGCCCATGAGGCGCACCTCTCCATCCTCGAGCTTTACGATGCAGTTGACGCCATGGGGATTCAGCTCGCCATGACGCTTGCGATCCACCGGGGGCTCCAGCCCGAACGCGCCCTTGAGCTGCTCGTTCGCGGGCGCCTTGTTCACGCCGAGTTGCGCGTCGGTGCGCGCGATCAGTCCCGCGACGAGGCCGCTAGGCGGAATGAGGTTCTCCTTGTCCTCGACGGCTGCCCGCACCCAGGGGTGAAAGGCCGCGCCGTACTTGCGCAGCTCCGGGTTGCCCAGCGCC
>Ga0137366_10000258_pt1 | contig 31951 bp, 28 predicted proteins | sample SagtaG_8_FD_104938 | JGI IMG/M metagenome (GOLD analysis project Ga0137366, IMG submission 104938) | Vadose zone soil microbial communities from Sagehorn Ranch, Mendocino, California, USA - Sage1_L_60_16 metaG | ecosystem: Environmental > Terrestrial > Soil > Vadose zone | place: USA...
CGACGGTGGCGGGATACGCGGGATACCTCTGCGCGGCCTCGGCCGCGTCCCAGAACTGGGTCAGCGCGCTGGCCGTGGTGGCGGGCGCCTCGACGGCGGGGGAGTGCACGGCCGCCGGGATGCACAGCCGGCGAGCGCCGAGCCTGCGGGCCATGTTCTCCTGCGCGGCCGGGGACCAGGAGTTGTCGTTCTCGCCGTAGATGACCAGCATCGGCAGCCGGTCCAGGCGAGCCAGCTCCGCCGTCCGGTCCGGCGCGGCCAGCATGTGCGCGGCCATCAGGACCAGCCCGTCTGGGTCGTTGCCTCGCATCCGGCGACCCAGGAACGCGACGATACCGGCGGGGACGCCGGCCGCGACGGCCTGCGGCTCCAGGTGAGAGCGCCAGAGCTCGGCGATTCCGGCCCGGAGCGTCGCCGTGTCCGGTCGGCCCCCGTCTCCGACGCCAAGAGTGGCGAGCATCGCGCGCAGGTCCCGCGCCCGGGCGCCGGTCAGCGCGCCGGGACCGGAGCTCATCAGCGTGAACGAGGCGAACTCGGCGCCGGCCGCGGCCAGCACGGCCTCGCGGCCGATCAGTCCGCCGTAGGAGTGCCCGACCAGGTGTCTCGCGCCGGTCGCGTGCATGATCGCGAGGATGTCCGCGCCGAGGGCGGCCGCGGCGTAGCCGCCCGGCTCGTCGGCGCCCGCTGTATCGAACTGGCCGCGCATGTCGATGGCGACCACATGCCGGCTGTCGTCGGCCAGCAGGTCCAAGATGGCGAGGAAATCTTCCTTGCTGCCGGTGTAGCCGGGGACGAGCAGGGCGGCGTCCCGCTCGCACACCCCGGACGCGGGCGTCGCCTCCAGGGCCGCGAACACGCCGCGGGCGGTGCGGATGGTGGTACGCCGAACCCTGTCAGGCAGCTCGAGGGAGGTGGGAGTGCTCACAGTGGCGAACCTTACCTCGCGACGTTGAACAAAACCTCTGCGTCAGCTCAGCGGAAATCCGGAACCCTCTGGTCAGGAGGCCTTGCGGCGGGTTTCCTCGGTCTGATTTCCGCTGCGGGCGGACGTCCGCCGCCGACGGCGCAGCCGCGGGGCCTCCCCGGAAGCCTGCGCGGGGGACTGCTCCGGAGCAGCCTGGGCCTCGCCGCGGGGCTGGGCGGCGGATTCCGCCGCGCCGACCTCGCGGCCCGCCCGTGTCCGGCGACGCCGCCGTCCGGCCGTGCCGCCTGCCTGAGCCGTCCCGTCCCCGGTGCTCTTCCGGTTCCGGCCACCGCGGCCACCAGAGCCAACAGAGCCACCGGAGCTCCGGCCGGCGGACCCGCGCCGGGGCGAGCGAATGCGCCCGGTCTCGCCGATGTCCTCGACGGCCTCGGCCTCCAGCCCGGCCCGGTCCCGCATCGCGCGGGGGAGCGTCCCGGTCGCCTCGCGCGGGATGTCCAGTTCGGTGAACAGATGCTCGGAGGTGGAGTACGTCTCCTCCGGCTCGGCCATGCCCAGGCCCAGCGCGTCGTTGATCAGCTTCCAGCGGTGCATGTCCCGCCAGTCGACGAACGTGACGGCGACACCGGCCCGGCCGGCCCGGCCGGTGCGGCCGATCCGGTGCACGTAGGTCTTCTCGTCGTCCGGGCACTCGTAGTTCACCACGTGGGTGACGTCGTCCACGTCGAGCCCGCGGGCGGCGACCTCGGTGGCGGTGAGCACGTCCACCTTGCCGCTGCGGAACGCGCGCAGCGCGCGCTCCCGCTGGCCCTGGCCCAGGTCACCGTGCACGGTGGCCACCGCGAAGCCGCGGCTGGCCAGCGCGGTCGCGACCTGGTCGGCGGCCCGCTTGGTCTGGCAGAACACCATGGTCAGGCCGCGGTTCCTGGCCTGCAGGACCCGCGCCAGCACCTCGATCTTGTCCATTTGGTGGGCCCGGAACACGTGCTGCCGGGTGAGGGGAGCAGGCGCGGGCTCGTTGTGGCCCTCGGCCCGGATGTTGACCGGGCGCCGCATGTGGCGGCGGGCGAGCGTGACGACGTCGCCCGGCATGGTCGCGGAGAACAGCATGGTCTGCCGCTGCTCCGGGATGAGCCGGATGATCCGCTCCACGTCGGGCAGGAAGCCGAGGTCGAGCATCTTGTCCGCCTCGTCGAGCACCAGCGCGCGGACCGCGCTCAGGTCCAGGTGGCGGCGCTCGGCCAGGTCGAGGAGCCGGCCCGGGGTACCGACGACGATGTCCACGCCGGCCGCCAGCGCGTCGATCTGCGGCTCGTAGGCCCGGCCGCCGTAGACGGTCAGCACGCGCACCCGCAGGTTCACCGCTGCGGTGCGCAGGTCGTCGGCGACCTGGACCGCCAGTTCCCTGGTGGGCACGACCACGAGGGCCTGCGGCAGGCGGCTCTGCCCGTGCTCCTCGATCAGCTGGAGCAGCGGGACGCCGAACGCCAGGGTCTTCCCGGTGCCGGTCCGCGCCTGCCCGATGATGTCCTGCCCGGCCAGCGCGAGCGGCAGGGTGAGCGCCTGAATGGGAAAGGTGGTGAAGATGCCCGCGGCCTCCAGGCCGGAGCAGATCGCCTCGCCGATGTCGAAGTCACGGAACGGGACCGCGTGGGTCTCGTCCCGACCCGGAAGAGCCGTCACGGATCCGGTCAACGTACCCGGTTCCTGCGCCTCGTCCCCGCTAAAAGTTTGAGTTGTCAGGGTTCCATCCTTCATCGTGGCCCTGCCCAGCGGTTCCGGGTTCGAGCCGTCGTGTCTGCTGGCTGCCCGCGGTGTCCCGGCGCGACGCGACGAGCTGCAACCTTGTGGCCCGCGCCGCGACGCCTGTCTGACGCGGCGGTGGCCAGGGAGCCCGCTACCATCGTTCGGGACACTGCCGTCTACGCGGGATCCCCCCAGGGAAGCCGGGCAAGAAGCCCCAGCCGTAAGAGCAACGCGTAAACAGCAGCCGGTTGAACAACACGACCGTTGGTTATGTCATTCCATTGACCAGTCGTTACCTAGTGTACCAGGAGTCGGTTCCGTCTACCTGGCGGGCCCCGCCGGGACCGGGTCAGACGATGTTGCCGAAGCCGACTCGGCGCGCCTCGGGCGCGCCGAATTCGACGTAGGCGATCTTGTCCGCGGGCACCAGGATCTTGCCGCCCTTGCTCATAGCGAGCGCGAAAAGGGAATGGTCGTCGCCGGACAGCGCGCTGGCCAGCTGGCTCTCGATTTCATCCGCCGGGGTGTCGGTCTCGACCACGAGCTCGCGTGGCACCGACTGAATTCCGATCTTCACTTCCATGGGGCTCCCCCCTCAGTGCTCGCTGCGGGGCCAGCCGCTGATGCCGCGCCAGGCCAGCCTGGCCACCAGCTGCTCGGCGGCCTCGCGCGGGATGTGATCCCGGGTGCTGAGCCAGTACCTGGCGGTGACCTGGGCCATGCCGACCAGGCCGACGCTGAGCAGGTGCGCCTCCTCGTCGGAGATCCCGGCGTCCTCCCTGACCGCCCGGCTCACCATCTCGGCGCACTGGTGCTGGACCTCCTCGAGCCGCTCGCGCACGGCGGGCTCGTTGCTCAGGTCCGACTCGAACACCAGCCGGTAGGCCTGGCCTTTACCGCCCACGTACTCGAAGTACGCGCCGAAGGTGGCGGCGACCCGCTGCTTGGGATCCGCGTTGGACCGCAGCGCGCCGCCCACGGTCTCCACCAGCGTGCCCACGCTCTCGTCGAGCAGGGCCAGGTAGAGCTCGAGCTTGCCGGGGAAATGCTGGTAGAGCACGGGCTTGCTGACGCCCGCGCGTTCGGCGATGTCATCCATCGCGGCGGCGTGGTACCCCTGGGATACGAACACCTCAAGCGCCGCGTCCAGTAGCTGCCGTCGCCGTTCATGCCGCGGCAGCCTGCTGCTGCGTGGCCTGGTATCGGACGTTGCAGTCAAAATTGGGTCTCCGGGGTGGTCGCGCGCGGTCATTGTTCCGCGTCCGCCCCCATCCTAAGCTGCGGTCAGCGGTAGTCGTCATCGTCGAAGCCAACGGCGCGCTCCTGTTCCGCGGCGTCGGCCTCGTTCACGTCGAACGGGACCTCGCGCCGCGGGCTGGCCACCGCCTCGTCCGCGATCACTTCCTGGTGCTGCTCGATGGCGTCGTCCTCGGGCGTCTCGATGTCCAACTCGCTCAACGTTCCGGTCCCCTTTTCCTGCTGGTCGGCACGTGCCGGGCTGCCCCCGGTTCCCGCCAGTTCCCGGAGCGCTGTCTGCAAGGCTTCCCCGTAGGTGGGGAAGGCATGCACCACGTCGGCGAGGACCGCGACGGGAATCTTGGCCCTGATGGCGAGCGTAACCTCGCTCATCCAGCTGGCCGCGTCCGGCCCCACCGCGACCGCGCCGGCCAGCACCCCCGTCCCGGCGTCCGCGTAGAGCTCGAGGCGACCGAGATCGTCCTGCCCCAGGTACCCGCGGGCCGTGTCGCCCAGCCTGGCCCGGGCCGTGACCAGCCGGGGGCCCGCGCCGCCCTGAGCCACGGGCGCCGCCTCCGCCGCCCCCTCCGTCCCCTTCTCCGACGCGGCCTCCGCCGACGGGGCCCTCGCGATCCGGAGCATCCGGCGCGTCCTGCCCCCGTTGCCCGGGCCGTGGTCCGCGTCCGGGCCGTGGTCCGCGTCCGGGCCATTGCCGTCGCCGGCGCCGTCGCCCGCGCCGATGGTCTCCTGCGCCCCGCCCGGGATGGCGCCGACGGCGAACACCGAGGGCGTGGTGAACACGCACCGCGGGATCGCGCTGTAGTCGGCCTCGCGGTGCCGGCCGAGGATGTTCGCCGCGACCACGTCGGCCTGGTAGTGGCTGGCGTGGGTGTGCGTGGTCCCGGTGACGTCCCCGGCGGCCCAGACCCGGACCCCTTGGCCGCCGGTCCCGGCCACCTCGCACCGGGTGGTGGTGGGCAGCGCCATCCCCGGCGTGACCTCGAGCCCGAGGACGTCCAGGCCGAGCCCGCCGAGCCGCGGGCGCCGGCCTGACGCCAGCAGCACCCGGGCCGCGTCGATCCTGGTGCCGTCCTCCAGCGCCAGCGTGAGCCCGTCGGCGGTGCGTTCCGCCTTGGTGGCCCGGGAGCCGAGCCGGATCTCCGCCCCGGCCCGGCGCAGCGCCACCGCCAGGATCTCGCCGGCGAAGGCCGGCTCGCCCGGGAGCAGCCGGGGTTCCGCCTCCACCAGCGTCACCTGGGAGCCGAACGAGGCGTACATCTGCGTCAGCTCGCATCCGGCGGGCCCGCCGCCGAGCACGATGAGGCGCCGGGGCAGGTCGGGCGAGCTCAGGCTCTGCGCGGTGGTCCAGGCCGGGATGTCGGACAGGCCCTCGATCGGCGGCGCGACCGGCTCGCAGCCGGTCGCGATGACCAGGTCCGAGTAGGTCAGCGTCGTGGCCCTGCTGGCCGTGCCGCCTGCGGGGGCGGGGGCGCCCGGGGTGCGGGTGACCTCGACCGTGCCCGGGGCGGTGATCCGGCCGGTGCCGCGGATCACCTGCACGCCCGCGCGGCTCAGCCGCTGAGCGGCGGCCGAGTCGTCCAGGCCGCCGGTCACCTCGGCCCGCCGGGCCACCGCGTCTTCCCAGGGCTCGCCGCGGGTCGCGGACAGCAGCAGCGAGTTCGACGGCAGGCAGGCGAGGTACGCGGACTCGCCGCCGATCAGCCCCGCCTCGACGAGCGCCACCGCCTTGCCGCCGCCGGCGACCTCGGTGGCGACGTGCACGCCGGCGGTGCCGCCGCCGAGCACGACCACATCGAATGCAGCCATATCTCTCCGTCCCCCTCGAACTTCGAGTCGCGCCCGGGCTGGCCCAGGCATCCCTCATCATCGCAGCCGCGGCTAAGCTCGCTGGGAGAGTTAGGCGAAATCCACCTATGCTAGCCCTATCACCGGTCGAATGTATGCTCGATTCCGGGATTAGGGTTAACACTGATGATCAGCGCGATGCCAACCGGGGTAGGTGAAGACCATGCGCAGCATATGGGCCGGTGCGATCTCTTTCGGCCTGGTCGTGATCCCGGTGAAGCTCTACGCCGCGACGGAGCAGCGTGACATCACCTTCCGCCAGGTGCACCGCAAGGACGGGGCCAGGATCCAGTTCCGCCGGGTGTGCACGCTCGACGGGGAGGAAGTCCCGTACTCCGACATCGCCAAGGGCTACGAGCTGCCCACCGGCGACATGGTGGTGCTGACCGACGAGGACCTGGCCGACCTGCCGCTGGTGACCGCGCACCGGATCGAGGTGCTGCACTTCGCGCCGGCCGCTCAGGTCGAGGCCATCTACTCGAACAAGAGCTACTACACCGAGCCCGAGCAGGCGGGCGTCCGGGCGTACGCGCTGTTCCGCGACGCCCTGGAGGCGTCGGGCAAGGTGGCCGTGGCCAAGGTGGCGCTGCGCCAGCGCGAGGCGCTGGCCGCGCTGCGGGTCAGGGAGGGGGTCATCACGCTGGAGACCCTGCTGTGGCCCGACGAGGTGCGCAAGCCCGACTTCGCCTTCCTGGACGAGGACGTCGAGGTCCGGTCGCAGGAGCTGAAGATGGCCGCGTCGCTCATCGACACGATGACCGAGGACTTCGAGCCCGATCAGTACAAGGACGCGTACCGCGAGGCGCTCGAGGCCGTCGTCCAGGCCAAGATCGAGGGCAACGACATCGTCCGGCCGGATGGCCTGGACCTGCCCGAGGCCAAGAAGCAGCCTGCCGACCTGACCGAGATCCTGCGGGCCAGCGTGGCGGCGGCCAAGGGCGGCGGCCGCGGCAAGTCCGACGAGGACACCGAGGACACCGAGGACACCGAGGACACCGAGGACACCAAGGACACCGCCAAGCCCAAGAGCCGCCGCAAGGCCAGCGCGTGACCGAACCCATCCCGCACTGGCCCGGCCGCCTGGTCAGTCTCGGTGACCACGAGGTCTTCGTGCGCAGCGCCCCGGTCCCGGATACCGACGCCGAACCCGCGCTGTTCGTGCACGGCCTGGAGGGCTCGAGCCGCAACTGGACCGACCTTATTGACTTGCTCCGCTCCCGGCTCGCCTGCGAGGCGATGGACCTGCCCGGGTTCGGCGATTCGCCGCCCCGCCCGGACGGCCGCTACTCGATCGCCGCCCTGGCCCAGAGCGTCATCGCACTCATCCAGCGGCAATCCAAACCGGTGCACCTGATCGGCAACTCGCTGGGCGGCGCGGTGGCGGTCAAGGTCGCCGCCACCCGGCCGGACCTCATCAAAACCCTCACGCTCATCTCCCCGGCCCTGCCCGACCTGCGTCCCCGGCTGGACCTGGTGCGCTTCCCCGTCGTCGGGCTGCCGCGGCTCGGCCCCCGGCTGATCAGGCAGTACCAGGCCGCCCTGCCGCCGGAACGCCGGGTGGCCGCGGTCATCGCCACCTGTTACAGCAACCCCGGCCTCTACCCGCAGGCCCGCTTCGCCGCCGAAGTGGCCGAACTGGGCCGCCGGGACTCGCTCGAGTATGCCGTCGCCGCCCTGATGGGCAGCGCCCGGGCGCTCAGCGCAGAGTTCCTCCGCAAGGGCCGCCATTCGCCCTGGCGGGACGTGGCCAGGATCACCGCGCCGAGCCTGGTCATCTACGGCCAGCACGACCGGCTGGTCGACCCACGGGCGGCGGGCCGGGCCGCGCATGTCTTCACCGACGCCAGGATCGTCGTGCTGCCGCGCACCGGCCACGTCGCGCAGATGGAGCGCCCCGGCCTGGTGGCGGTCGAGATCGGCATCCTGCTGGGAATTCCGGATGGCTTCCGCCGGTTGACGCAGGAACGGGCGGGGGAAGGGAATACCCAGCCCGTTCGGTACTAAAAAAACGATCCTTGGAGCAGACAGTGTCGTTGCCGCCGCTGGTCGAGCCAGCCGCCGAGCTGACGGTCGATGAGGTCAGGCGCTACTCGCGCCACCTGATCATCCCCGACGTCGGGATGACCGGGCAGAAGCGGCTCAAGAACGCGAAGGTCCTGGTCGTGGGGGCCGGCGGCCTCGGTTCTCCGGCGCTGCTTTACCTGGCCGCGGCCGGTGTCGGCACGCTGGGCATCGTCGACTTCGACGTGGTGGACGAGTCGAACCTGCAGCGCCAGATCATCCACGGCCAGTCCGACGTGGGCCGGCCCAAGGCCGAGTCGGCGCGGGACAGCATTCTCGAGATCAACCCGCTGGTCAACGTGGTCGTGCACGACGTCCGGCTGGACAACGACAACGTCATGGAGATCTTCTCCCGGTACGACCTGATCGTGGACGGCACGGACAACTTCGCCACCAGGTACATGGTCAACGACGCGTGCGTGCTGCTCGGCAAGCCGTACGTGTGGGGCTCGATCTACCGGTTCGACGGGCAGGCCAGCGTGTTCTGGGCCGAGTACGGCCCGTGCTACCGCTGCCTGTACCCCGAGCCGCCGCCGCCCGGCATGGTCCCGTCCTGCGCCGAGGGCGGCGTGCTCGGCGTGCTCTGCGCCTCGATCGGGTCGATCCAGGTGAACGAGGCGATCAAGCTGCTCACCGGGATCGGCGAGCCGCTGGCCGGCCGGCTGATGATCTACGACGCGCTCGAGATGACCTACCGCACGGTCAAGGTGCGCAAGGACCCGGAGTGCGCGGTCTGCGGCAAGAACCCGACGATCACCGAGCTGATCGACTACGACGCGTTCTGCGGAGCGGTCTCGGAGGAGGCCGCCGAGGCCGCCATGGGCTCCACGATCAGCGCCAAGGACCTCGCGGCCATGATCGACGCGGGCGACAACATCTTCCTCGTCGACGTCCGCGAGCCGAACGAGTACGAGATCGTCTCCATCCCCGGCGCGACGCTCATCCCCAAGGGCGAGTTCCTGTCCGGGGCCGCGCTGGAGAAGCTGCCGCAGGACAAGCGGATCGTGCTGCACTGCAAGAGCGGCGCCCGTTCGGCCGAGGCGCTGGCGATCGTCAAGAACGCCGGTTTCTCCGACGCGGTGCACGTCGGTGGCGGGGTCCTAGCCTGGATCAACCAGGTCGACCCGTCACTTCCGTCCTATTAGTACCGAACGGGCCGGGTATCTTGCCCGGCCCGCCGGTTTACGCTCCGCCCGGGAGGTCGCCGATGAAGGGGGATCGCGTCGAGATCGTGATCGACTCCGGCGAGGGGACGCGCACCTACGAGGTGACGGCGAGCCGGGCGGGCCGCCGCGTCGAGATCGCCAATCGCCGCGGCATCATCGAGGTCAGCGAGGTGACCAGGACCGGCACCGCGGTGCGGACCGCGCGCTTCATGGCCAGCCGGGTCGTCGCCCTGGTCGAGCACCCCGCCGACACCTCACGCCCCGATTAGCGTCTCCCGGCTACCATGCCCCGATGGATCTTCTTCGCCCGGTGATCCGGCCCTACCCGTGGGGCACCCGCACCGCGATCGCGGAGCTGCAGGGACGGCCGGTCCCGGCGCCGGGCCCCGAAGCCGAGCTGTGGATGGGCGCGCACCCGTCGGCGCCGTCCGGCGTCGGCTGGACCACGCTGGACGAGGCCATCGCCGTCGCGCCCGAGCGGGCGCTGGGGGCTGACTGCGCGGGCAGGTTCGGCGGCCGGCTGCCGTTCCTGCTCAAGGTGCTGTCGGCGGAGAAGGCGCTGTCGATCCAGGTGCACCCCTCGCGCGCGCAGGCCGAGGCGGGCTACGCCGCCGAGAACGCGCGCGGCCTGGCGGCGGACGACCCGGCCAGGAACTACGTGGACGACTGGCCCAAACCCGAGCTCCTCTACGCCCTGACCCCGTTCGAGGTGGCGGCCGGCCTGCGCACCCCCGCCGACGCGGGGGCCCTGCTACTCGCGCTTTCCGTCGACTCGCTGCGGCCGCTAGGCCTCCTGCTTTCCTTCGCCACCGCCGAGCGCGCCATGGCGGCCGCGCTCGGGGCGGTCCTGAAGTGGCCCGAACCCGCTGCGCTCGTCGCTGAGGTGGTGGCCGCCTGCCAGCGGCTGGCCGCGTCGGACAGTCCCTTCGCCGGTGCGTGCGCCGCCGCGGTGCGGGTGGCTTCGGATCGCCCGGGCGACATCGGCGTGGTCGCCCTGCTGCTGATGCGGCACGAGGTGCTGCAGCCCGGCCAGGCGGTGTTCATGCCGGCCGGCGGCCTGCACGCCTACCTGCACGGCACCGGGATCGAGCTGCTGGCGAACTCCGACAACGTGGTCCGCTCCGGCCTCACCGGCAAGCACATCGACGTGCCCGAGCTGCTCAGGCTCCTCGACCCCGCGGTCGCCGTCCCCGTGCTTTCCCCGCGCCCCCTCGCGGACGGCCTCGCCACCTTCGACACCCCCGCCCCGGAGTTCCGCCTCTACCTGCTCGACGTCGCCGCCTCTGCCTCTGCGCCTGCCTCGCCCGGCTCGGCCACCCCGGCGCTCGCCCTACCCGGCACCGGCCCCAGCATCCTGCTGTGCCTCGACGGCACCTGCACCCTGCGCGCCGCCTCCGGCCAGAAGCTCGACCTGACCCGAGGCGAGTCCTGCTTCATCCCCTTCGCCGACGCCCCCCTCCACGCCACCGGCCCAGCCCGCCTAGCCCAAGCCACCCCCGGCTAGCCGCCCGCCCACCCCTACCGCCGCGCCGCCCGCCCACCCCTACCGCCGCGCCGCACCTTCAGTCACACCAACCACATACGCCTCAGCGTTCCCGTGAGCGAGCCCTTCTGGAGCGCTTTCATGATCGTGAGCGGTTTTGGGCGCTATTTGTCCCAAACCGCTCACGATCATGAATTCCGCGCCCTGCGCCGCCAGGAAGAGTCCCCGCAAAGTCTCCGTTCACGCTCCACTAGTCACACCAGCCCCACGGTCCGCTCCACTAGGCCCACCCGAGAGGGCGTTTCCGCTCGCCCGGAGCGGCGGTTTCATGGTGTCCCTTCCCCCGGGGAAAGGCAGTTGGCTGTGGAGGACGCCCGGGCTAGCATGGATGCGTCTCTGCTGTCGGCGGTGGGAGAGTGCGTTGAGGCTGTGAGGTCAGCGATACCGCGCTTGTGCGCGTGACCTCGGCTTGAGCCCACGCGGCGTGGTGTCGCCACACGTACCGGAAACTTTCCTACGTGCTGGGAGCCCCGCCTCATGTCCGCAGCAATCGTCTGCTCAGATCTCAGTTTCAGCTGGCCCGACGGAGCGTCCGTGCTGTCCGGCCTGACCGTGTCGTTCGGCCCGGGGCGTACCGGGCTGATCGGGGTGAACGGCTCGGGCAAGTCCACCCTGCTCAAGCTCATCGCGGGGGAGCTGCGCCCCGGTTCCGGCGCGGTGCGCGCCCGCGGCGAGGTGGGCTACCTGCCGCAGGCCATCACCTTCGGTACCCACCAGAGCGTTTCCGGCCTGCTCGGCATCACCGCCGCCCGGGATGCGCTGCACGCCATCGAGGCGGGCGAGACGGGAGAGGACGTCTTCGCGGCGATCGGGGACGACTGGGACGTCGACGAGCGCGCCCGCGCCTGGCTGGACCGGCTCGGCCTCGAAAACCTGACCCTCGACGACCGGGTGGAGCGGCTGTCCGGCGGGGAGACCATCGGTGTCGCGCTGGCCGCGCTGTTCCTGCGCCGCCCGGACATCCTGCTGCTGGACGAGCCGACCAACAACCTGGACCTGGACGCGCGCAAACGGCTGTACGACGCGGTGGCGTCGTGGACCGGGGTGATGGTGATCGTCAGCCACGACCGCGAGCTGCTCGCCGTGATGGACCAGATCGCCGACCTGTCCGGCGGCGAGATCCGCATGTACGGCGGCAACCTGGACGCCTACGAAGAGCTGCTCGCTGCCGAGCAGGCGGCGGCGGAGCGCGCGGTTTCCTCGGCCGCCGCGGACGTCCGGCGGGAACAGCGCGACCTGGTTGAGGCCCAGGTCAAGCAGGCCCGACGCGATCGCATGGGCCGTAAGGTCGCCGCATCCGGCGGCCTGCCCAGGATCGTGGCGTACGCCCGCAAGCGCGCCGCGCAGGAAACCGCGGGCCGGTCCCGCGGGCTGCACGCCGGGCGGCTCGACGCGGCCCGCGGCCGGCTGGACGAGGCCGAGCAGGCGGTCCGGGACGACGCGGAGATCCGGGTCGACCTGCCGGGCACGGCCGTCCCGGGCGGGCGCACCGTGCTGACCGTCGCCGGCCTGGACGGAACGCGCTGGCACCCGGCGCCCCCGGCGCCCGGTACGCCCGCCACGCCCCCGACGCCCCCCACGCCCCCGACGCCAGACGCGCTCCCCGTTGCGGCCCTCGCCGAACTCATCGTCCGGGGCCCGGAGCAGATCGCCCTCACCGGCCCGAACGGCGCGGGCAAGACCACGCTCCTCCGCGCGATCGCGGGCCTGGCGACGCGCCCCGGCGTCACCGTGCGACTGGGTGCGGTCACCGGTTACCTGCCGCAGCGCCTCGACCTTCTCGACGACTCGCTGAGCGTGGTCGATAACGTCCGGGCGGCGGCCCCGGCCGCGTCGGTGAACGAGGTCCGGGCCAGCCTGGCCCGGTTCTTGTTCCGCGGCGACCGGGCCGACCGGCCGGCCAGCACGCTGTCCGGCGGCGAGCGCTTCCGTGCCGTCCTCGCGGCCCTGCTGCTCGCGCAGCCCGCGCCGCAGTTGCTGCTGCTCGACGAGCCGACCAACAACCTGGACATGGCCTCGGTCCGGCAGTTGTCCCAGGCGCTCGAGGGCTATCGCGGCGCGCTCCTGGTAGCCAGCCATGACGCGCCGTTCCTGCGTTCGGCCGGGATCACCCGCTGGCTCCGGCTCGACCGCGAGGCTGGCCTGGCCGAGATCGGCCCCCCATGATCGAGCACGGTGAGCGCACGGGGACCCTTCCGGTTGGCCGGCGCGTCCGGAGTCCGCTAGACTTCGTGGGCGGTCCTGGATCAGGGCCGCATGCCATTGGGGTATGGGGTAATTGGCAGCCCGACAGGTTCTGGCCCTGTTAGTCTAGGTTCGAGTCCTGGTACCCCAGCAGCTCAGCATGACGGCGCGGACGTAGGTTGCGTCCGCGCTCGTTCATGCCGGGCCCGGGTGCAGCCTGACCGCCGCTTGGCCTGACCGATCGCGAGGCGGTAGTCTGTACCGCGCTGGCCTCGCCAGCACAGCACGGTAAGCACAGCACGGCCCCGTCGTCTAGAGGCCTAGGACGCCGCCCTCTCAAGGCGGTAACGCCGGTTCGAATCCGGTCGGGGCTACGAACGTGAAATGCCAGGCCAATGGCCTGGCATTCGTCAGTTTCCGGCCAGACACCTGCTCACGTGTCGATGTTCGGGTTGCCCGGCGGCAACGGCACCAGGTGCGCGGGCGGCTCCGGGACCGCGATCCAGGACTCCACGCCCAGGTCCGGCCGCACGTGCACGATTTCGCCCGGCGCGAGCATCCGCCAGCCGTTCTCCCCGTCGAGCTTCTCCGACGCGATCACCACCGAGGCCGCGTCCGCCAAGTCGGGCACGTGCACCGAAGACGTCGCGCTGCGCACGTGCAACTCCTCGCCCTCCGGGCGGCCCAGGATGTGCAGCGCGTGCTGGTCCGGGTAGCGCAGCGCCCACAGCTCGCCCGGCGCCGTGACGATCGCGTTCAGGGAAGAGAGCGGCAGGTGCGCCGCGATCCACGACGCCGCGGCCGCGATCCCCGCGCCGACGTCGCCGCCGTGCGCGTCGGTTTCCTCGGTGATCAGCGCGAAGTACCGCTCCGAGTCGGTGTCGCCCAGCACCAGGTCGGCGTACGGGCCGAGCTCCGCTTCCAGCCGGGCGAGCGAGCCGAAGCCTCCGTTGTGGGCCATGACGCGGCCCTTCATCCCGAACGGGTGGGTGTTACGCTCCGTCCGGCCGCCCGCCGTCGCCCACCGGACGTGGGCCACGAACGCGGATGACTCGGCCCGCCGGGCGGCCCGCTGGAACTCCCGGTCGCGGAAGGCCGGCTCGGGCTGCTTGTCCAGCACGATCCCGCCGTCCGGGCCGAAATAGCCAAGACCCGTCCCGTCCACGTTGCGACGACTCTGCGCCTCCAGCGAATCCGGGGCGTCGAGCAGCCAGAACGTCGCCTTGACCCGGTTCGTGCCCGCGGTCAGGCCGAACAGCCGACACACGCTGCCGAACCTACCTCAGAACGCCCGCCCGATGAATATCCCGCGGCCGGTCCTGACCCAGCGTGGCTTCCCCGATGCCGCGACCCGCGACGACTTCGCCGGCGGCTGGAGCGGGGTGTGGGACGGGCTCACCCCCGGTGAACATGACCCGGGCTCGGCTGGGTAGGCTTCTCACCCCCGAGGACCGAGCCAATCGAAAACCGGGAGGTAGACCGTGATGACCGAGGCAGAGACCGAGAACGGCAACCCGGCCCTGGAGGAGGCGTCCCGCGAGCTCCAGGCGGCCACGCACGACGCCCAGGTCGCCTTCGACTGCATCGCCCTGGGCGACATCGACCGGGCGCACACCCACGCGCTGACCGCCAAGATCGCGGCCGACGCGGCGGTGACCGCCCTGGCGGCCGCCCTTGGGCTGCCGGACGGCGCTCAGTGATTGCCGGACGGCGCTCAGTGATTTCTGCCTGATGGGTCACGCGGTCATACCGGCGCCGACCCGGTTCGACGCCGGAGACGGGCCCGGGTTCGCCTTCCGGCCGGGCACGGTGATCGCGTACGCCGATGCCCGGATCGCGCCGCTCGTCGGGCGGTTCTGCACCCAGGTCGGCCGCCGGACCGGCCTGCGCTTGGCGCCTATCCACGGCGACCGAGCACCGGACGTGCCGTCCGTCACGATCGAGCTGGCCGCCGCGCACGGCCCGGGCGGGCTGCCCGCGCCGGCCGGCCTCTCACCCGACGGTGGCGACCCGGCCGACGAACGCTACTTGCTGCTGATCGAGGACGGCCGGGTCGTGCTGCGCGCAGCGGAACCGGTCGGCGTCGCCCGCGGCCTGACCACGCTGCTCCAGCTGGTGGCATCGGGCACGGAAGAATTCCGGGTGCCGACCGCGCGGATCCTGGACGCGCCGAGGTACGCCTGGCGCGGCCTGTCGCTCGACGTGGCCCGCACCTTCTTCACCGTCGAGGAGATCCGGCGGGTGATCGACCTGCTGGAGCTCTACAAGCTCAACGTGCTGCACCTGCACCTGACCGACGACCAGGCCTGGCCGCTCACCCTGGGCCGCCCGGCCGCCGGCCCGGAGCCCGGCGCCCCCTTCTACCGTGACCAAGACCTCCGCGACCTGGCCGGCTACGCCGCGGACCGCTTCGTCACGATCGTGCCCGAGGTCGACACGCCCGGGCACGCCTCCGCGCTGCTGGGGCTGCGGCCGGACCTGAAGTCCGGGCGGAACGAGGTCGAGTACGAGTTCCTGGCCGGCCACCGCCGCCGCGCCGTGTGGCTGGACCCGGAGCTGCCCGCGACCTTCGAGCTGATGGAGCAGGTCCTGGCCCGGGTGGCCGCGATCTTCCCTGGCCCCTATCTGCACATCGGCGCGGACGAGCCGCGCGGGATGCCGGACGAGGATTACGTGTCGTACGTCCGGCGGCTGCGCCGCCTGGTCCGCATCCTCGGCAGGCAACCACTGGGCTGGCAGGAGTCGGCGCGGGCGGGCCTGGACCCGGACGACGTCGTCCAGTACTGGCTCACCGGACTCGACCTTCCGGCGTCCGTGCCCCCGCAGGTCCGGGCGCAGGTCGAGGCGGAGGTGGCCCTGTCGCGCCGCGACGCCGAGGCGGTGGCGGCGGCGTCGGTACCGGTGATCGCCTCACCGCTGGGCCACTGTTACCTCGACGTCCCCTACGCCGACCCGCCGGCCGATGCCGGTGCCGGTGCCGGTGCCGGTGCCGGTGCCGCGCAGGCGGACCGGCACGGCCGCCTCGGCCTGCGCGTCTACGCGCCCAAGACCATCGCCGAGTCGTTCCGGTGGGAACCCGCCGAAACGCTCGGGCCGGGCCGGGCGGCGCAGGTCGCCGGCGTCGAGGCCGCGATCTGGGCCGAAACCATCTCCGGCTTCGACGACCTGTCCTTCCTCCTGCTGCCCCGCCTGCCCGGCGTCGCCCACCGGGCCTGGAGCGACCCGCGGCACGGTGACTGGGCCGGCCACCGCGACCGCCTCGCCCGGCACGGCCGTCTGTGGGCCCAGGACGGCCTCACCTACTTCCGCGCCGCCACCGTGGACTGGGCCTAGGCCGACCCCGGGCCGAGGTCGAGCAGTTCCTCGAAGAACATGTCGGCGGCCAGGTCCCGGATCGCGTCGCTGGCCTCGGTCTCGCGCACGCCGGGCGCGATGATGCCGCGCGGCTCGATGGCGGCGAACAGGTCGGCCGCCTTGGCCTGCGCGTCCAGCAGCCGGGCCGAGCGGACCCCCTCGTCCTCGACCAGGCTCTTACTAGCCAATGGCCAGCGCCTTGAGGAGCGCCTTCATCCACGGGCCCAGGTCGGCGGGCGTCCGCGCCGAGATGAGGTTGCCGTCCACCACGGTGGCCTCGTCCACCCAGTCGGCGCCCGCGTTGACCATGTCGTCGCGGATCGCGCCGACGCTGGTGGCCCGGCGGCCCACCAGGATCCGGGCCGAGATCGGCACCCAGCCCGCGTGGCAGATGAAGGCGATCGGCTTGCCCGCGCCGTCGAACGCCCGCACCAGGTCCAGCACGGCCTGCGAGCGCCGCAGCTTGTCCGGCGCAAACCCGCCCGGGATGACCAGGGCGTCGAAGTCACCCTCGGCCACCTGCTCCACGGTGGTGTCCACCGGCACCGGCCCGTGGCCCTTCTTTCCGTGCACCGGGTGGTCGTCGAGCCCGGCCACGGTCACCTCGACGTCCTCCTCGGCCAGCCGGTACAGCGGATACAGCAGCTCCATGTCTTCGAAGTCGTCCGCGGCCAGGATGAGAACGGTGCGCTGTGCGAGAGCCATGTTTCCGACCATACCGGTGCGGATGCCGGTGACCTGTGCACAGGCCGGCCCGCCGGACCCGGTGCCGGCGATGAGGGCCGAACGCATGCCGGTGCCGCTCCTGCGCCCGGTATCGGGCCGCGATGGCCAGGACGTCCCTGACGTACCAGCAGGCGTGGTTGTAGGCGAAGACCGCCCGCTGCAGGTGCCCGGTCGCGGCGCCGTCGGCGCATAGCATCCGGGCCGCGGTGAAGATCGCGTCCGCCGGGTTGTACGGGGTGAGCTTGGCGGACCGGTCGGCCCGGACGGCGTATTCGGCGAACGTGGCCGGCTCGAACTGCATCGGCCCCTCGGCGCCCTCGCGGTTCTTGCCCTTATGCACCCCGCGGGCCGTGGACTGGCCGTTGCCCGATTCCATCGTGCCGATCCCGGCCAGTACCTGCCAGGAGAGCCCCCGGCAGGTCCGGGCCGCCGCCTTGTACCAGGCCAGGTAGTGCGGCGGGATCCGGGGCGGGACCGCCGCGGTCGCGGGCAGGGCCGTCACCCCGAACGCCAGCACGAGCAGCGTCACGGCCGCCCGTCGTATGTGATGCACATGGCAGTTATGCGCAACATTGACTCTCCGTAACCATTGATTACGTAGAGTGAAGCTTGCCGGAACGTCATGAAACCCCGGATCCAGTGCGTTCTGACGCAGTGGAAGCCCGGATCCATGGCGTCCGGCAGGCGTCCGGCAGCGGACCGATCTTCATGATCAACTCTCATTAGCGGCATTGCGCTGGAGCAGCATGAACACGGCATTCACGCCGTGTGGCCTGGTACGGGCCGTGCCGGAGGGACGGAAGCCGCAATCGCGTCCGAGCCGCAGCCCACCCGGCCCGGCGCGCCAAGCAGCATGGCGATTTGTCTGCGGTTTCGGGGGTCATAGCACCCGAAACCGCAAACAAAGCCGCCAGCCCCAGCGCGTGGCACGCATAACATCTCGTTGGCCGGGCAAGAAAAGGAGACACAAACGAGCTAAACGCGGGGGAGCAATAGATGACCACAGATCCGCAGCCCGCCCCGACCCAGGGCGAAGCCCCCTCAGCCCAGCCCGCGCTGGAAAACACGCCCCAGCAGGCCGCCCCACCGCAGCAGGCCACCCCGCCCCAGCAGGCCGCGCCGCCCCAGCAGGCCGCGCCGGAACCGGCCGCGCCGCCCGCAGCGGCCCCCCGTCCGCTGCCTCAGCACCGGATCAGGCGCACCAGGACCGGCGGGATCTGGGTGGCGATGGGTTTCTTCGCTGTAATCCTGCTTCTCCTGCTGATCTTCATCCTGCAGAACGGCACCGACGTCAGCGTCTCCTACCTGGGCATGCACGGCCACCTTCCGCTCGGCGTGGCCATGCTGCTCGCCGCGGTCTGCGGCGTGCTCCTGGTCGTGCTGGCCGGGACGGCGCGGATCGGTCAGCTGCGCGCCACCGCCCGGCGACACCGCCGCGTTGACGCCAAGCGGGCCGCCGCGGCGGCCAAGGAGCCCGCCAACCCCTAAGACATGCCCTGCGCGATGCGCCGCGCCGCCTCGTGCAGCCGGTCCGGGGTGTGCGCGGCGTAGCCCAGCACGAACCCCGGCACCCCGGGCCGCTGCCGGTGCCAGGACAGCGGCTGGACCAGTACCCCGGTCCGCAGGATGGCCTCGGCCAGGTCCGCGTCGGAGCCGTCGAGCCCGGGAAACGTGATCAGCAGGTGCAGCCCCGCCGCCACGCCCTGCACCCGGGCCTGCGGCAGGTGCTCGCGCAGCGCCCGGAGCAGGGCGTCCCGCCTGCTCCGCTGCCGCTTGCGTACCAGCCGGATGTGCTGCTCGAGCTCGCCGCTGGCGATCAGCCGGGCCAGCACGAGCTGCGGCAGCGCCGGGCTGCCCAGGTCACTGGCGTACTTGGCCTCGGTCAGCTCGGCCCGGAGCCGAACGGGCGGGATCAGCCAGCCCAGCCGCATGCCGGGGGCTAGCGTCTTGGACGTGCTGCCGGCGTAGGCGACCAGCCCGGGGGCCGAGGCGTGCAGCGCGGGGACCGGCGCCCGGTCGTAGCGGAACTCCGCGTCGTAGTCGTCCTCGACGATCAGGCCGTCGGCCGCGGCGGCCCAGTCCAGCAGGTCGCGGCGGCGCTGCGGGGCCAGCACCACTCCGGTGGGGAACTGGTGCGCGGGCGTGAGCAGCGCCGCCCGCGCCTGGCTCCGGGCCAGCTCGCCGAAAAGCATCCCGTGCTCGTCCACCGGGACCGGCACCGGCCGCAGGCCCCAGTAGGCCAGGTCGTCCCTGGCCCCGCGCGAGCCCGGGTCCTCGACCGCGATCTCGCCGAGCCCGCGGGCCTGCAGCACCCGGGCCAGCAGGGCGAGCGCCTGCGCCACCCCGGTGACGACGATGATGTCGCCCGGGCCGGCGCGCAGCCCGCGGGTGCGGGCGAGCCAGCCCGCGAGTTCGGTGCGCAGCGACAGGCTGCCGCGCGGATCGCCGTAGCCGAGCTCGGTCACGCTGGCCTGCTCGAGCACCGCCCGTTCGGCCCGAATCCAGGCGGCCCGCGGGAACCCGGACAGGTCGGGCACGCCGGGGGAGAGGTCGATGTCCGCCCGTTCCCGCCAGCCCGGCGGCACCAGCAGCGGCCCCGGCGGCGGCGGCGCAGCGGCCGCCGGGGCCGCCGGAAAAGTACGCGACACACCGAGGACCCGGGTCCCGGCCCCGGGCCGGGCGCTGACCAGCCCTTCGTCGGCGAGCCGCTGGTACGCCTCGACGATCACGCCCCGGGAAACCCCCAGGTCACCGGCTAGCAGCCGGGTGGCGGGCAGCGGCGTCCCGACCCTCAGCTGCCCGTCCATGATGGCGGCCCGGATGGCGTCGGCCAGCCAGCCGGTCAGCCCGCGCACCGGCGCCGCCGCCGGACTCAGCTGGAGGAAATCCGCCCCGGTCACTGGTCCATCATAAATCCGCGACAATGGCCCTGTTAGCCGGACCATCGCACGCATACCTTAGCGTCGTGCCTGGTCTACGCGCCCCCGAAGCCCCCGAAGTCACCGAAGCCCCCGAAGTCACGGAAGCACCCGCCACCGCCAACACCGCCCCGCACCGCGGCGCCGCCATCGGCGTGACCGCGGGCTCGGCCGCCATGGTCTGCGTGGGCGGCAGCGTCGCGGTCTCCTCGGTGCTGGCCGGCGCGCCAGTCTACACCGCCGAAGCCGTCCGGTACGGAGCCGCCTGCCTGCTGCTCGTCGCCCTGGCCCGGCTCACCGGCCGCCGTATCACGTGGCCGCGGAAAACGGAGTGGCTGTGGCTGTCCGGCATCGCCGTGACCGGCCTGCTGGTGTTCAACCTGGCGCTGGTCGAGGGATCCCGGCACGCCGAACCCGCCGTCCTCGGCGTGGCCGTGGCCTGCGTCCCCGCCGTCCTGGCCCTGATCGGCCCGCTGCTGGAGGGCACCCGCCCGCGGACCGCGGCCGTGGCCGCCGCCCTCGTCGTCACGGCAGGCGCCGGCCTAGTCCAGGGATTGGGCCGGACCGACGCCATCGGCGTGGCCTGGGCCGTCGCGGTCTTCGGCTGCGAGGCGGCGTTCACCCTGCTGGCCATCCCGGTGCTCGGCCGGCACGGCCCGTGGGGGGTGTCGGTGCACGCCACCTGGCTCGCCACGGTGATGTTCGCCGTGCTCGGGGCGATCAACGAGGGACCGCACGCCGTCACGAAGCTAGACCGGGCGGACTGGCTCGCCGTCGGCTATCTCGCGGTCGCGGTCACCGCGGCGGCCTTCGTGCTGTGGTATTCCAGTGTCCGGCGGCTGGGGGCCAGCCGGGCCGGGCTGCTCACCGGGATCGCCCCGGTGGCCGCGGCGGTCAGCGGGGTCCTGCTCGGCGGGCCGGCGCCCAGGCCGCTGGTCTGGGCCGGCATCGCGGTCGTCGCGGCCGGCCTGGCCCTCGGCTTCAGGAAGGGGAGAACCTGAAATGTACTTCCAGCACGATGCCGCTCTGTGGCGGGACTTCCCGGCCCTGGTCCCCGGCGTCCTGTACGCCGAGGGCATCACCGCCGACGCGGCCCCGGACACGGACCACTACATCGCTGCGGCCACGGCCCGGCTGGCCGGCGGCCCGGAGTCAGAGTTCCCCGAGATCCAGGCCTGGCGGCGCGCCTTCGCCCGGATGGGCCTGAAGCCGACCCAGTACCGCTGCGCGGCCGAGTCGCTGCTGCGCCGGTTCCGCACCCAGGGCAACCTGCCGCGGCTGCACCCGCTGGTCGACCTCTGCAACGCGGTCTCGCTGGCCTTCGCCGTCCCGGTCGCCGTCCTCGACGCGGACCAGGTCGCCTGGCCGCTCGAGGTGCGGTACGCGTCCGGCCACGAGGACTACCTCACGTTCGGCGGCGAGGTCGAGCACCCCGCCCCCGGCGAGGTGATCTTCGCCGACCAGGCCGGGCAGGCGCACGCCCGCCGCTGGACCAACCGGCAAAGCGGCCGGTCCGCGGTCTCGCCCGCCACCAGCACCGTCCTGATCGTGGCCGAGGCCCTGCACGAAGGCGCGGCCACGACCATCCCCGAGCTCACCGAGACCCTGGCCGCCGGGATCGCCAAAACCTGGACGGTCACCCCCCAGACCGCCGTCCTCACCCCCGCCGACCCCCGCTTTACTCCGGCGCGTCCATGATCGCGAAGGCTTTGCTACTCCATCCGGTAGTAAAGTCTTCGCGATCATGAGCATCCGCAAGCACCTAAGCCGAGCGACAGCGCTCCGCCCTCCGCGAGCCGCACATAGTCGGCCTCCTGGTCCGCCCGGGGCTGCCCGGCCCGTCCGCGGTACCGGTCAGCCACGACCGAGCCGCGCTGGTACGCGTCGATAGCCGCGGCGGCCAGGCCCACGGTGACCGGGCCGTAGTACAGGCCGTGCGGCAGAAGCACCAGGTTAGCGGCGAACCGGTGCCCGCCCGCGTGCGTGGTCTCCCACACTGGCCCGGGATGCCGGGCGGCCAGCGCCTGCGCCAGCGGCCCGCCCAGCCGCGCGCAGCATGCGTTCCGCTTGCCGTGCGTGCAGACCAGGTACAACGGGTCATCCCACACGACCCCGAACGACGGCATGATCCCGGCCGCCAGCTCCTTCAGGTCGCGTTCGGCCAGTTCCGGGGCTGACGCGGACACCTGCGCATACCGCAGCCAAGGCCCGTCGCCCCCCGTCCAGCCCAGAAACACCGACCGCACGTCGCCCACCTCGCGGCGCCCCGGCCGACGGATCAAGTGCACCCGCACGCCGAACTCCTCCGCCGACCGCACCAGCGCCACCAGCGGCGCGGGCTGCGCGGCGTCGGCCGCCTCGTGCGGCCAGGGACCCGGGTGCTCGATCAGCAGCCAGGCCCGGGACGCCTCCGGTGCCGACGCCATCGAGGGCTCGAGCCCGGTGTGGCAATCCGCGCCGTGCTCGCAAACAGCGACCACGCTGGCCAACCTCCGATCACTATTGATCATGTTCATGCTAGGTAATGGAACGCAGGGGGTGGATGCATTCCGAACCCGTGGTGTGAGATGTTCCAGGCGTACGCCCCGGCCAGCCCGAACGCAACCATGTCCCCGACCCGTAGAGCCCGCGGCCGGCTGACCCGGACCCGCCGGGCCAGCACGTCCTTGGGCGTGCACAGCTGGCCGGCGATCGTCACGGCCTCATCGCGGACGCCGGGCCGCGGCCACTGCGTTAGAACGTACTGGATCCCGGGTTTCATGGCGTTCCACTGGGCCCGGCGCACCCGCGCCGTGATGCTGATGGTGCCGGCGTGACCTGAATCCGGTTTTCCGAACCGTATCGTCCGGCCGCGGCCCATTAGCTAAGCAGCATTGAACTCCAAGCGACATGAGCGAGGCATCCATGTCAGCTGACAGCGCCGTCGGCCCGGTCAGCCCTGGCGCCAGACGACCCAGCCGGCGTCCTGGTCGGAGGCGACGATCCGCCAGCCCGCCGGGGCGTCCGGCCAGCCCGCCTGGGCTGGCTGCCCGGTCGGCCACCCCGCCTCGACCACGGTCGTGCCGGCGGGCAGCGGCTGCCGGCCCGCCCTGAAGTGCTTAAGCTCGGTCCAGGAGACCTCGAACGCCTGCGGCGCCGTCAGCATCCAGCCCAGCGAGGAGGCGACGGCGACCTGGTCGCCGGGGCGCACCTTGCCGGCCTCCATCAGCGTGATCGCCGCCTGCGTGTTCGAATCGTGGTTTTGCGAGATGTGGCTGGTCATCTGGGCCACGGCGACCAGGCTTACCGCGGCCACGCAGACGCCGAACGCCGCGGACACGGCCGCGAACGCCCGGCCAGGGCGCAACCTTCGCAGCACGACCGCGAAGCCGATCCACGCCGCCAGCATGACGAGCGTCACCGCGGTGGCCAGCGTCACGCTGGCGTTCGTCCAGTTCTGGGTGACCACGGCCGGCTCGGCGAAGTTGAACCCGGTGCCGAACCCGTTCGTCGGCACCGTGGTCCCGATGTAGACGGCCACCGTCAGCGCGGCCAGCAGGAAAAGCCCGGTGCAGACGGCGGCGCAGATACCGATGTCCCGCATCCTGGCCCGGAGCAGCACCGCGGCGCCGACCAGGAAGAACACGATGATCATGCCGTCCAGGTAGCGCCCGGACGCCCAGGCCTGCGGCTGGTCGGAGGGCAGCGCGGCCGGGGCCATGCAGGCGATGAGCGTGGTCACCGCCACCGAGAGCGCGGCCATGATCCGCAGGTCGCTCCGCACGTCGCGGCGCACGATCACCAGCAGCGCGGCGACTAGGCCGATACCCGCGATGCCCCAGCTGTCGAGCACCACCCGCCACAGCTGGCCTGCCGCCATCTCGAGCACGTGGATAACGCCGTTCACGCTGCCCAGCCGGAGCCGGATCTGGCCGGACAGGCTACGCGTGCCCTCCGGGTAGACCGCCAGGCTGATGTGGTGGTTCAGTGCCCACCCGGCGGCCGCCACGACCACCGCGGTCAGCGCGGCCACGAGCACGCTGAGCCGTGCGGCGGCCTGCCGCCAGCCGATGAACACCCCGATCGCGGCCAGCCCGGCCACCATCACCAGGCCACGCGAGTGGACCGCGTAGGCGTATGCGGCCAGCGCCGCCGAGCCGGCCGCGTTCGCGTACCGGACTCGCGCCGACGAGGCCGTCAGCCAGCTATGCGTGGTCAGCAGCCAGGCCAGCGTGATCACCACGAAGACCGCGTCGGTCATCGCGTACTCGCTGTAGAAGAACCCGGCCGGGACGAGCGCGGCTGCAAACGCCACGCCGTACGCGGCCGGCCGGCCGAGCCCGAGCCTGCGGCAGGCCAGGTAACCGAGCGGCAGCACCAGGGCGCTGATCACGGCGTTGATCGCCATCACGCCGTGGTAGACGGTCGAGGGATTGGTGCTGAACCAGTACGCCGGCGTGATCAGCAGCGGATAGCCGCCCGGATACAGCGTCGAGGCGGACAGGTCGGCGGCGGGCCCGCCCGCGAGCACCCGCGCCGCCACCAGGTACGCGGTCTCGTCCGGGTTGGCCAGCGGTATGACCTGGTGGCGGCTGAACCACACCCGCAGCCCCACCTGGACCAGCCAGCCGACCGCCAGCAGGATCACCCAGCGCCGGCTCGCGGCCCAGGAACTCGCCGCCCCCGCGGCGCCTCGCCGGGTGGGGGCCGAAACGGGCACGCTGCCGCGCGCGTCCACCGCGGCCGCCCCGCCCGCGTCCACCGCGGCCGCCCCGCCCGCGTCCCTCATGCCCAGCGTGATCAGCAGGCGTGCCAAGCCGCAGCCTCCCTGATGTCGAATGAACGGCCCGGTCTCACCCCCCCTGGGCCGTCGTGTTCGCGCATGCCGGAAAACGGTGTTGACGACGCGCGTGTGACCAGGGTGGTAGTTCAGTCTGAGAACAAGTTGTGTAACACTTGTGTCCGCGCCGAGAACTCGTCGGCGCGCGCCCACGGCCCGGCGCGCCCGCAGCGCCGGGCCGGGCCGGGCCGGGCCGGGTCACACCGCCCAGGGTGTACGATCGGTCGCGTGTCACGGTGGTATCCGCGCTTTATCCTGGCTCCGGGCGGAGCCGGGCGCTAACGCGCGCGCTGATCACCGCCTGGAGCCAGCAAGGCGACAGACAGCCCTGAGTCACGAGGGGTGTGCTGGCTCCCGGGCCCGGGCAGCCGCCCGCCCGGGAGGAGACGCGCCCGATGACCCGCACCAGCGACACCCGGATCACCGGCTACGAGCCGCTGCTATCCCCGTCGGCCCTGCTCGACCAGCGGCCGCTGGACGAAGCGGCCACGGCGATCGTCGAGCAGAGCCGCGCCGGGGTCCGCGCCGTGCTCGACGGCTCGGACGACCGCCTGCTGATCATCGCCGGGCCCTGCTCGGTGCACGACCCGGCAGCGGCGCTCGACTACGCCGGGCGGCTCATCGAAGCCCGCGAGCTCCACCGGGCCGACCTGCTGATCGTGATGCGGGTGTACTTCGAGAAGCCGCGCACGGTGACCGGCTGGAAGGGCCTGATCAACGACCCGGGCATGGACGGCGGCCACGATGTGCACCGCGGCCTGCGCACCGCCCGCCAGTTGCTCCGCGACATCGTCGCCACCGGCCTGCCGGTGGGTTGCGAATGGCTCGACCCGATCACGCCGCAGTACATCGCGGACACGGTGACCTGGGGCGCGATCGGCGCGCGGACCACCGAAAGCCAGGTCCACCGCCAGCTCGCCTCCGGCCTGTCCATGCCGGTCGGGTTCAAGAACGGTACCGACGGCGACGTCCAGGTAGCGGTGGACGCGTGCCGGGCCTCGGCCACCGGTCACACGTTCTTCGGCGTCACCCCCAACGGGGTCGCCGCGGTGGTGACCACGGCGGGCAACACCGACACCCACGTGATCCTGCGTGGCGGCCGGTCCGGGCCGAACTACGAGGCCAGCCACACCGCCAAGGCGCTGGACCTGATCGCCGCGGCCGGGCTGCCGCGCCGCCTGATGGTGGACGCCAGCCACGGCAACAGCGGCAAGGACCACCGGCGCCAGCCGGTGGTCGCCGCCGCCATCGCCGAGCAGGTGGCCGCCGGGGAGCGCGGCCTGACCGGGGTGATGCTGGAGAGCTTCCTGGTCGAGGGCAAGCAGGAACCGGGTCCCCCGGCGGCGCTCACCTACGGGCAGAGCGTCACCGACGCGTGCATGGACTTCGGCACCACCGCCGCCGTGCTGGCCGAACTGGCCGGCGCGGTCAGGACCCGACGGCGGGCAGCCGGCTGAGGGCGTCGTCGATGCGCTCCTGGGAGAGCTCGAAGTCCTCCATCTCGCCCGACAGGTAGCGCTCGTAGGCGGCCATGTCGAAGTGCCCGTGGCCGCACAGCGCGGTCAGGATCACCTTCTGCTCGCCGGATTCGGTGCAGTGCTTGGCCTCCTCGATCGCTGCGGCGAGCGCGTGCGTCGGCTCCGGTGCCGGGATGATTCCTTCCGAACGGGCGAAGGCTACCGCGGCCGCGAAGCATTCTCGCTGCGGCTTGGCCACCGCCTCGAACAGGCCGAGCTCGTACATGTGCGAGAGCAGCGGGGACATGCCGTGGTAGCGCAGCCCGCCGGCGTGCACCGGGTCCGGGATGAAGTCGTGGCCGAGGGTGTGCATCTTCAGCAGCGGGGTGAACCCGGCGGTGTCGCCGAAGTCGTAGGCGTACCGGCCCCGGGTGAACGACGGGCAGGCCGCCGGCTCGACCGCGCGGATCACCGGGTTGGACCGGCCGGCCAGCTTCTCCCGCAGGAACGGGAAGAACAGGCCGGCGAAGTTGGACCCGCCGCCGGTGCAGCCGACGATCAGGTCGGGTCCGGACTCACCGGCCGCGGCGAACTGCGCCAGGGCCTCCTCGCCGATCACCGTCTGGTGCATCAGCACGTGGTTGAGCACGCTGCCGAGCGCGTACCGGGTGTCGGCGCTGCCGCCGGCCGCCTCGACCGCCTCGCTGATCGCGATGCCCAGGCTGCCCGGCGAGTCCGGGTGCAGGGCGAGCACGTCCGCGCCCGCCTTGGTGGCACGGGACGGGCTGGCGTGCACGGTGGCGCCCCAGGTCTCCATCATCGTGCGCCGGTACGGCTTCTGGTCGTAGGAGGCGCGGACCATCCAGATCTCGCAGTCGATGCCGTACTGCGCGCAGGCGAAGGACAGCGCGCTGCCCCACTGCCCGGCGCCGGTCTCGGTGGTGAGCCGCTTGGTGCCCTCGGCCGCGTTGTAGTAGGCCTGCGGGACGGCGGTGTTCGGCTTGTGCGACCCGGCCGGCGACACGCCCTCGTACTTGTAGTAGATCCGCGCCGGGGTGTTCAGCGCCTTCTCGAGCCGGTGCGCCCGGTACAGCGGGGTGGGCCGCCACAGCCGGTAGACGTCGAGCACATCCTCCGGGATGGCGATATAGGGGTCGGTGGCCACTTCCTGGCGGATCAGCTCCATCGGGAACAGCGGCGCCAGGTCCTCGGGCCCGACCGGCTGGCCCGTGCCCGGGTGCAGCGGCGGGGGCGGCGGCGCGGGCAGGTCCGGGATCATGTTGTACCACTGGCGGGGGATCTCGGACTCATCCAGTGTGATCTTGGTGCGCTCGGTCACGACGGCCTCCTTGGTTTTCCCGAACCATACGCCTCACGGCGCCTGCGACGTTACCCAACCAGGGTCTTGATCGCGGCGGTCAGCTGGGCCATCGCCTTCTTCGCGTCGGCGAAGAACATGCTGGTCTTGGGGTCGAAGTACAGCTCGTTCTCCATGCCCGCGTAGCCGGTCCCCATCGAGCGCTTGACCACGATGATCGCCTTGGCCTGGTCCACGTCCAGGATCGGCATGCCGGAGATGTCGTTGCCCGGGCGCCGGGCGGCCGGGTTGGTCACGTCGTTGGCCCCGATGACCAGGGCGACGTCGGCCCTGGCGAACTCCGGGTTGATCTCGTCCATCTCCTTGAGCTGCGGGTACGGCACGTTCGCCTCGGCCAGCAGCACGTTCATGTGACCCGGCATCCGGCCCGCGACCGGGTGGATGGCGTAGCTGACCTCGATCTCGCGGTCCTCCAGCATCTTGGCCAGCTCGGCCACGCCGTGCTGGGCCTGCGCCGCGGCCAGCCCGTAGCCCGGCACGATGATCACCTTGGACGCGTAGGCGAGCTGGATGGCCGCGTCATCGGCCGCGATGGAGCGGACCTGGGCGTCCACGGCCCCCTCCACCGCGACCGCGCTGTCCCCGGTGCCGAAACCGCCCAGGATGATGTTGGCCAGCGACCGGTTCATCGCATCGGCCATCAGCTTGGTCAGGATGCTTCCCGACGCCCCGACCAGCGCGCCGGCCACGATCAGCGCCCAGTTGCCGATGACGAACCCGGCCATGGCCACCGCGGTGCCGGTGAACGCGTTCAGCAGCGAGATGACCACTGGCATGTCCGCGCCGCCGATCGGCAGCACCATCAGCACGCCGAACGCCAGCGAGGCGAGCACCACGATGAGCAGCGCGGGCAGGCTGGCGGTGCTGAAGATGAACGCGGCCGCGCCGACGGCGACGACGGCCAGGCCCAGGTTGACCAGGCGGGCGCCGGAGAAGATGATCGGCTGGCCCGGGATCACCCCCTGCAGCTTGCCGGCCGCGATGATCGACCCGGAGAACGTCACCGAGCCGATGAGCACGTCGAGCACGGTGAACACCGAGGTGGTACCGAGCACGCCGGTCACGTGAGACTCGGCCTCGTAGTAGCCGTAGATCGCCACCAGCGCGGCGGCGCCACCGCCGACCGCGTTGAACGCGGACACCAGCTGCGGCACCGCCGTCATCTGCACCGTACGGGCCGCCCACAGGCCGACCGCGGAGCCCAGCAGCGACCCGATGATCACCACGACCCAGCCGGTCGCGGTGACCGTACCCGCATGGATCAGCAGGATGAGCGTGGCGACGACCGCGATCACCATGCCGGCCTGCGCCACCTGGTTGCCGCGGCGCGCGGTGGCCGGGCTGTTCATCAGGTGCAGGCCCACCACGAACATGGCCGCCACCAGCACGTAGACGAGCTGGATGTAGCCGTTGAACCCGCTCATGACCCGGTCCTGCTCATCTTGTTCACCAGGGCCTTGAGTCCTTTGCGTCCGCTCACCGCGGCCAGCTCGGGCTGCCCTTCTACCTGTCCCTGCGCCTCGGGCGTCTTCCGGCGGAACATCTTCAGCATCCGCCCGGTCACCGCGTATCCGCCGACCACGTTCGCGCCGGCGAAGAACGAGGCGATGAACGCGATGACGTACCCGACCGCGTTGTGCGCCGTCACCCCGATCAGCACGGCGCCGACCAGCACGATGCCGTGAATGGCGTTGGTCGCCGACATCAGCGGCGTGTGCAGCGTGGCCGGGACCTTGCCGATGACCTCGATGCCGACGAGCAGGGCGAGGATGAAAATGGTCAGGTCAGTCAGCAGTGCCGTCGACACCGGCGTCTCCCTCTACTTGAAGCAGGCCGGCCACGTCCTGGTGGACGACCCGGCCGTCGTGCGCGATCACCACGCCCGCCTGGATCTGGTCGCTGGTGTCGATGGCCAGCACGCCGTCGGAGGTCAGGTGCAGCAGCAACGCGGAGATGTTCCGCGAGTAGGCGTTCGAGGCCGCGGTCGGCACGGTGGCGGCCAGGTTCTCCGCGCCCACGATCGTGACCCCGTTCCCGGTGACCGACGTCTCGCCGGGAACCGAGCCGGTCACGTTGCCGCCGAACGCGCTGGCGGCCATGTCCACGATGACGGACCCGGGCGCCATGGCCTTGACCGCGTCCTCGGTCACCAGCAGCGGCGGCTTGCGCCCGGGTACCTGCGCGGTCGTGATCACCACGTCCTGCCGGGCGATGTGCCCGGTCAGCTCCTCCTGCTGGGCCTGGCGCTCGTCGGCGGTCAGCTCGCGGGCGTAGCCGCCCTCGCCGGCCGCGGAGCCGACCGAGGTGAGCTCGACAAACGTGGCCCCGAGCGAGGTGACCTCGTCCTTCGAGCTGGGCCTGACGTCGTAGCCGCTGACCACCGCGCCGAGCCGGCGGGCGGTGCCGATCGCCTGCAGGCCGGCCACGCCGGCGCCGAGCACCAGCACCCTGGCCGGCCGGGCCGTTCCCGCCGCGGTGATCAGCAGCGGGAAGAACCGGCCGAACTCCACGGCCGCGACCAGCACGGCCTTATACCCGGCCACGTTGGACTGGGAGGTGAGCGCGTCCATCGGCTGCGCCCTTGACAGTGTGCGCGGCAGCCCGTCCAGGCTGATCACGGTGACCCCGCGGGCGGCCAGCGCCGCGGCGAACTCCGGGTCGGCCAGCGGCGCCAGCATGCCGATGACCGCCTGGCCCGGCCGCAGCTGGCTCACCGCGCCGGGCTCCGGCCGGGTCACGGTCAATATCACGTCGGCGGTCCGGTAGATCTCGGCGGCGCTGACGATCGACGCGCCCGCGTCGGCGTAGGCGGCGTCGGTCAGCCAGGCGCCGTCTCCCGCCCCGCTTTCCACCAGCACGTCGATCCCGGCTGGCTGAAGCCTGGCGATCGCGTCTGGTACCAGGGCCACGCGGCGCTCGCCCGGCGAGGTCTCCTTGACGACTGCTGCCTTCATGCGCCTGCCCGTTTCCATTCCCCGCTTCTTCCGTTCCCTGCTCACCGTTTATTTGGGGTCTTCGCCGGATTCTGACCATACCCATCATGGCCCAACTCCATCATGACCAGGCCGGCGACGGCTCTACGCCGCAGGCTACCCGGCTCCGCGGGCTGGCTCCGTCAGGTCTCGGCGCGCAGCAGTTTGCTGATCCTGTCCCCGGCCGCGACCACGGCCGCGGCGTGCATCCGCCCGGGAGACCTGGTCAGGCGCTCGATCGGCCCGGATACCGAGACGGCGGCCAGGATCCGTCCGCCGGGCCCGCGGACCGGAGCGGAGACCGACGCGACGCCGGGCTCGCGCTCGGCCGCGGTGGCGGCCCAGCCGCGCCTGCGCACCTGGGCCAGCGTGGTCGCGCTGAACTTGGCGCCGCGCAGCCCGCGGTGCATCCGGCCGCCTTCCTCCCAGGCGAGCAGGACCTGCGCGGCCGAGCCGGCCGTCATCGGCAGCGCGGCGCCGACCGGGACCGTGTCCCGCAGGCCGCTGGTCCGTTCGGCCGCGGCGACGCAGATCCTGGTGTCCGCGTGCGGCCGGTAGAGCTGGGCGCTCTCCCCGGTGGCGTCCCTGAGCTGGGTCAAGATGGGCTGGGCGATGGCCAGCAGCCGGTCCTCGCCGGCCGCCGCGGCCAGCTCGCCGATCCGCGGCCCGAGCACGAACCGGCCCTGCGCGTCCCGGGCCAGCATCCGGTGGGTCTCCAGGGCCACCGCGATCCGGTGCGCGGTGGGCCGGGCCAGGCCGGTCGCCTTGACCAGTTGCGCCAGCGAAGCCGGGCCGCTCTCCAGGGCGGACAGTACGGAAATCGTCTTGTCCAGGACGCCGACTCCGCTAGAGTTGTTCATGTTCTGAATACTGCCGTCTCGGAATGCGAGACGCAAGCGGAAGGGAGAGAGCGTGATGGGCCGTACGCTCGCCGAGAAAATCTGGGACGCCCACGTGGTGCGCCGCGCGGAGGGCGAGCCCGACCTGCTCTACATCGACCTTCACCTCCTGCACGAGGTCACCAGCCCGCAGGCCTTCGACGGACTGCGCGCGGCCAGCCGCAAGGTACGCCGCCCCGACCTGACCATCGCCACCGAGGACCACAACGTGCCGACGACCGGGATCGCCGGCCCCGGCGTCCCCCCACCCACCTCCCCAGTCCCCCTCACCGGCCCGAACAGCCCATTCACCGACCCGGTGTCCCGCACCCAGGTCGAGGCGCTGCGGAAGAACTGCGCAGAGTTCGGCGTGCGGCTGCACCCGATGGGCGACGCCGACCAGGGCATCGTGCACGTCATCGGCCCGCAGCTCGGGCTGACCCAGCCGGGCCTGACGATCGTCTGCGGCGACTCGCACACCTCCACCCACGGCGCGCTCGGCGCGCTGGCCTTCGGCATCGGCACCAGCGAGGTGGAGCACGTGCTGGCCACCCAGACGCTGCCGCAGGCCAGGCCCAAGACGATGGCGATCACGGTGGACGGCGCGCTGCCCGAGGGGGTGACGGCCAAGGACCTGATCCTGGCCATCATCGCCAAGATCGGCACCGGCGGCGGCCAGGGCTACGTGCTGGAGTACCGCGGCTCCGCGATCCGCAGCCTGACCA
>Ga0137366_10000260_pt1 | contig 31899 bp, 32 predicted proteins | sample SagtaG_8_FD_104938 | JGI IMG/M metagenome (GOLD analysis project Ga0137366, IMG submission 104938) | Vadose zone soil microbial communities from Sagehorn Ranch, Mendocino, California, USA - Sage1_L_60_16 metaG | ecosystem: Environmental > Terrestrial > Soil > Vadose zone | place: USA...
CGGGTGTCCGATTTTGGGAGCCCGTTGGGAGCGAACACCGGTAACGGTAGGCCGTTAGGTCCGCGCCCTGGCGCCTTCTCGGTGTCTAGCCTCACTTGATCCTTGACGGATTGGCTTCAGTTGATCCTTGACACGCCCTAGACGTTTTGCATTACATGCGCATGACGGCGGCGGTGCTTCCCTGCTTAGGTTCCCCGGCCGGTGCCAGTCAACACCGGAGTCACCCGGGGTCAACACGCGGGCCAGCGCGAGAACGATATTGAGGCTCCTAATCCCAGAGCCGTAGATCGTTTAATCCCATGAGCCGTAGATCGTTATCTGGATGGGCTCCGGGTTGCTTGCCGCTGGCGGGGCAGGTGCCCTGGGTTGCCGGGGTGCTTCGCGACATAACCGCGCAGGCAAGCCAACGCTCGTGTCTCGGGGCCCGATCTGGTTGGTGCTGGTTCTTGACGGCCCGGCTGGGCGGCCACGATGATGGTGCGATCCCGTCGATACGCGGGGGGTTGAAGTGGCACTTCCAATCGAGGACTTGGCGCGGGAAGCCTTCGCGGCCCTCTCGCGAGGCGACCTCGACTGGCTGCAGCGCCAGTACTTAGCGCAAGACATCCGCTGCCACTTCCCTGGCGGAGCCCCCTGGCCGGGGACTACGAGGGCGTATCTCAGGCGCTGGGGTTCTCTGGCCGGGCCTTCGAGCTCTCAGGCGGCACACTCCGTCTTGAGGTGCGCGATGTGCTCGCCAGCGACGAGCACGCCGTCACGCTGGCCACGGTCCACGGCGGACGGGCCAGGCCGGCGGCGGGAACGCCATGGCGTCTTTATCTCCCACATCACCGATGGCAAGCCGACCGAGGTCTGGAGGAAGGCATGAAACGAGCCGTTAGAAGGACGCTGCTGGGCGCAGGGCTCGCCGGCGTGGTCACGGCAGTGACCGTCGCAGCGACCGTCGCACCTAGCTGGGCCACGCCGCCGTCAGGGCTGACGAACATCCCCTTGGCGCGTGGCACCAACACGTCACACGGGACCATCCCGCTTCAATTCGGGACGGACGTAGCGATGGCGCAGATCACGGTCGACCCGGGCGGCTCCGCTGGCTGGCACTCGCATCCAGGAGGCGCGATCGTGGTCGTCAAGCAGGGTTCGCTCACCGTCTACACATCGGTCGGCAGCCAGTGCCAGATCACCACGTACAGCGCGGGGCAGGCGTTCATCGAGCGACCTGGCGAAGTGGATGACGTCCTCAACACCGGCACGATCCCATACATCCTTTTCGTCACCTTCCCGCGTGTGCCTCAGGGCGACTCCCCGAGAACTGACCAGCCGGACCCCGGCACGTGCCCGGGTATCTGACGACCTGACCGAGCGCGACCTCCCCTGCGGTGGGGGCATCAAGCGGGACAGCACAAAGGCAGTCCGGAGGCTGCGTAGCTTCACTTGATGCTTGACGGTTCGGCTTCAGTTGATCCTTGACACACCCTAGACATTTGCCGATGCGTCGCCCGGCCTCCGTGGCGGCGGGTCTACGGCGAGCCCGGGTTTTATGCCGCTGCCCTGCCCCGGTCCCGAAGAACCTGGTCCGGGGTCAGCGGCCGGTGCCAGAACACCCATCCGAGCAGGCCATGCCCCAATTCTTCGGCCAATGCAGGGGGCGGGACGGCCAGCACCGGACAATGGGCGTGGGCCAGGCAGTAGCGGCTCACTTTGCCCGAGATCACCCGGGCTAGCGCGCCGCGGCGACCTGCCCCCACGACTAGCAGGTCGCCGGGGTAGCAGGCGATGCTGACGAGGATCCAGCCAGCCTCGCCGCGCTTAACGAGAGGCTCGACTGATGGGTCGGCTGGGATCTCGCCCCAGGCTGCATGGAGCGCATCCTGGAGCCGCTGACAGGCGTCCTCCGCCCAGACACGGCGAAGGTAACCACAGGGCGCGCGCCGGTCGGCGAGATCGCCGCCGGGTGGCACCCAGGCAAGTACAGGTATCAAGATCGCATCATGGGTACGGGCCAGCTCCTCCGCATAGCGCAACGCCTGGAGGCTACCCGGCGAGCCGCTCGTGCCGACGATGACCCGACGTATGCCGGACACGACAGCGCTCCTTCCTCGCTGCTAGAACGTAATGTCTAGATAACCCCCTTGGAGCTGGGAAAGGAAGCCGTGTCGGGGATCAAGTGAAGGCGATGTGTAAAGCATCAAGCAGGACAGCACATCGGGCCAGACGGGCCGCATCGGCCGGTGCCTGCCCCTGCCTAGCCCCTGTCTGACCGTGCCTAGGTCCAACTGATCGTTGACGGTTCGGCTTCAGGTGATGCTTGACGCTTTCTAGGGTCTGGCTGCAGTACCGGACCGGCTCTGCAACTTTAGGCTATCTACGCCTGTCGAGGTCGTGCTGCAGTCGGGAGTCAGCGCCAGTAGGGCTGCGCCTCTGCGGCTGCCGCGACGATGGCCCGCCCATCCAGCGGGCAGCTGGCGGGGCCGGGGTCAAGGTCGGGTGAGACGATGGACAGCGTGCCCGGCTCGGGCGGGGGAAGCGGGTATAGCCAGAGCCGGAGCGTGCTATCCACCCTGCGGTCCTCGGGGCTGAGCACCGCTCTGTCGCCCTCCTGGCCGTATTGCATCAGCAGGAGCGCTGGCTTACCGTCAGGCCGCCAGCGGGGGGCCGTCTTGTCATGCATGACGGCGGTGATCTCGGCGCCGAACTGGGCGGTGAACATCATGCGCTCGAAGACGTCATGGCCGTGGGCACTTGCTCGCACGTCGAGCATGCACCCGTTCGGGTAGACGCTCAGATGAGACAGGGCGACGATCATCTGCTGTGTGCGAATGAGGAACTGCCCGATGGGCACGATCGCGGGGAGCACGTGGTCTGAGGGCATCCAGGACGGGCGGCCGAAGCCCGGCTCACCGTTCTCCATGACCTGAAACGATATCGCTGCCTGGCCCGCTTGATGCCGCTGTACGGGCGGCAGCCCGGCCAGCAGCCCGAGCACGAACGCCCGCGCCCGCCGCCGCGGCTCCACCCGGCCGAAACGGGCTCCGACGCGCAGCATCAGCTCATCGAACATACCCCGCCAGCAGGAAGGCCTACGCTGGGGCCAGCGGCCACTGCAAGATCGTCAAGGTTCAGCACAAACCGGATGATCAGGCAGTGGCCGTCCCCCATCCGGCACTGCCACAGAGTCATGTTCGTGCCGCCGGGCAGCTTGCCCGCCGGCAGGGCCACGAAGCAGGATGCGATAAGTGCACAGCCCGCCCGGAAGGAGACCCGGCATGAGCGGTGAAGCCAAGGCGATGCAGCCCGAGGACGTGACACGACTGGTCGCCGAGCGGCTCAACGCTGGCGACGCGGCAGGCGTCGCCGCCCTCTACGAACCCCAGGCAGTACTGGCCTATCCAGCCGACCGGCCGGTGACCGGGCGTCAGGCCATCCAGGCGATCTACCAGCAGATGGCCGACGCCGGGATGAAGTTCGCCACCGAGACCCCGCTACCCACCGTCAGATTCGAGAACCTAGCGCTGACCTCGACCCGCTCGGCCGACAACACCGGCGTGCGCGTGCAGGTCCTGCGCCGCCAGCCCGATGGCTCCTGGCTCCGGATCATCGACCGCCCCGAGGTCCCCCAGCCATAGCCCCGCCGCCGGACCGCCGCCATGAATCCAGCATGCCGTCAGATCACGATCTACGGCTGGAGTAGTACTGCATGGATGCCCCAACCATGATGCTGGAGCTGCATGGTAGCGGCAGCCATGCAGTATGAGCGCGCGGAGCGGGTGCGGTGGGCGAGTATCAGGGGTTGCGGGAGTGGGGTGGGAACGCACGGGCACCAGGAGTAGGGCCTTAGCCTGCGTGAGGGCTGGCGGTCCTTGGCCTTGCAGCGCCGCGTCAGCGGGGTTGCAGGACGATCGCCGACAGTGGATGGACCTGTACAGACATCCACGAAAGGCACCCGATGAGAACGCGCCGGATGGCGGCCCTGCTCGCCGAGGGCGGGCTGGCGGCCAGCCTGCGCGCCGGCCTGACCGGGATCGCGCACGCCTCCGGCCCGACCAGGCCCGGCGCGGCCTGGGACGAGATCTTCCTGCCGTTGGACAACGGCAAGGGCAGCACCATGTGCGTGGGCGTGCCCGACGGCGGCACCGCGGCGGGCGCGCGGCTGCAGCTGTCCCAGTGCCACGGGTACGCGCCGAACGGCACGCCGCAGCGCTGGCATTTTTCCGGGGGGCGGTTCCACCAGATGTCGAACGCCCGCAGCGGCCTGTGCATCGGCTTCCCGGATGGCGGCCCACCGGTCAGCGGCGCCCGGCTGGTGCAGGAGCGGTGCGACCAGGTCCCGGGCTGGCAGCTGGTCCCGCAGAGCAGGGACGCCACCGATCCGCTCTTCCAGCTGCAGACCAGCGGCCCGGGCAGCCCTGCGCTGTGCATGGCGGCGGCCAGGCTGAGCAACGACAACCACGCGCCGCTCGTGGCGGTGCCCTGCGACGGTTTCCAGGACGCGGGACAGCTCCTGGAACTGAGGTGATCGCGTGGGCGAGGGTCGTGCGGAGCCTGGAGCTCGGCTAGGCCGCAACGACCAGCGCCGGGGCAGTGCGCAGCGTGGCCGCTGCCCCGGCGCTGCCATCACGAGCTACTCGGTCGCGTCGTAGAGGGCGATGCTGAACCTGGCGTCGCGCACCGCGACCATGTCGCCGTACGCCCGGACCGGAGTGGTGCCGGGCAGAGCCATGCCGAGCGCCTCGCAGGCCAGGTGCATGGTGTTGGCCGTGCCCATCCCCGCGCAGACGCCGGGACCGAGCTCGGCGTGCTCGCTCATCTCGGTGAGTTCGGCCACGGTGAGCTTGCCGTTGGCGACATGCCCGGCGGCCAGGAAGACGTCCTCGATATCGCAGTGCCGTCCCCGGTAGGTTCCGCTCGGCTGGTGATGAAGTCGCTCGGCGCCGCGGTACGCACCTCGAAGGCCAGCCCGCCGGCTTGCTCGACGGCCCTCCTGGCCCGGCGGGCGATCTCGTCCAAGTGGCTGAAGCAGATGGCCAGCTGGGATGACGAGTTGACGATCGCGATCTTCGGCTTGGTCATGTCCTCGTCGGTCAGCCCGAGCGCCCGCCACTGCGCCCGCCTGGTCGCCCAGCGGGACGTGCCCGGCTCGAAGTTGCTGCGCAGCGGCTTGGGCTAGGCCTGCTCATTTCCGGCCACGTTCGCGATCAGCCGGTCGCGCAGCCGGTCCAGGTCGACGTCGTGCACGCTGCCCCGGCCCGCCAGGTCCAGCGCGTGCGCGGCGCCCGCGCCCATGGCCGCGCACGGGCCCATCACCCGCACGCTGGACAGCGCGGCGGCGTCGCCGTCCACGCACCGGCCGGCCGCCACCAGGTTGTGCGCGCCCGGCGGGGTCATGGCACGCAGCGGCACGTAGTGCACGTGGTCCGGGCCGAACATCTCCCACACGTAGCCGTCGGAGCGGTCGTGGAGCTCGATCGGCCAGGCCGTTCGGGCCACCGCGTCCTCGAACCGGGTCCCGTGCCGCACCTGGTCGGTGGTCAGCTGGTGACGGCCCTTGATCCAGCGGGTCTGGCGGCGGCCAGGATAGCCGTAGGCACGGACCCTGGCCTGGCCGAACGCCTTGGGGAACTCGGACCGCAGCAGCGCGATCACCGTGTCGGCCTGGTCTCGCCCGTCGAACTGGGCCCGCGAGGCGGCCACCGGGTCCAGCGGCGCCTCGATGTGGGTCACGTTCAGCACCGCGGTGCCCCGGCCGGGGAAGAAGAAGGCCAGCCCGCCGCGGCGCAGCAGTCCGTACTCGTCGCCGCGGGCGGCTAGCAGGGCGTCGATCTCGCCCCAGTCCGGCTTGTGGCTCTCGTCCACGTTCTCGACGATGACCTGCTGGGAGCCGTAGATGGGGCGCTCGGGAACCCAGCATGGCAGCCCGGCCTGCCAGGTCAGGGCGGCGTCGCCGCTGGCGTCGACGAAGCCGTGCGCCGCGATCGTGACGTTGCCGTAGCGGGACGCGAGCTCGATCCCGGTCATCCTGCCGTCTGTGAGGTCCGCCCTCTGCAGCACGGTGCCGAGGACCGTCTTGACGCCGAGGCTCCTGATCGTCCGCTCGAGCCAGCGGCCGAGGGCTACCTCGTTGTAGTAGACGGTCTTGGTGTGGCCGGGCTGGAAGTGCAGGTCACCGGCCGGCCCCAGGTCGCGGAAAATGTCGTCGAAGATCCCGTGGGTGAGCTGGCGGTATTCCGGGCCGTTGCCGAAAACGCCGCAGAACAGCCCGATCAGGGAATGCACCATCTGCCCGCCGATGAGCGGCAGCGAGTCGACCAGCACCACGTCGCGGTGCAGCCGGGCCGATTCGATGGCCGCCGACAGGCCCGCGATCCCGGCGCCGACCACGCACACGTCGGCGCGGATCTCGTGCGGGGGCTCGGACCCTTGGCCGGCCGGCCTGGTGACCTCGGCCAGGCTGAGCTCGGTCAGGGCGTGCGGCATTAACGCTCCCGGTGAATACGAGTAGGTAAACGCTAAATTCGCCGGGCCAGGGTGGCAAGCAAGAATGCCTGCCCGGGCCGTTCCAGGGTCGCGTCAGCGGGGCTGCAGGCCCGCCGCCGACCACGCCGGCTAACGGCACGGGGCGCCGTCTCATGGGGTTGAGGGGGCCCCGGCCCCCATCTATCGGGGGCGGGGGGCCACGCACCCCGAACGCCGGGGCCTGTTGGAGCCCCGGTGGGCCCAGCCGCTACTCCTTTCACAGCGGTATCGCCGACGCGGGTCGTCTGGGCACGACGGCGCGACATCGTCGTGGTCGGGGACGCCTGAGCGGTGGCTCAGAGGCGGCGGGCGGTCTCCACGATGAGGCGCGGCATGGTGCCACCATCTAACGACACGGCCGGGACCGTGACAAGATTCCGAACATGTACCGTGGCGTTCTGTCATCGGGCCTGGGCTCACACCGGCGCCGGGAGGTTCTCCGTACCAGCCTGTGGTTCGTGCCCACCCTGGAGGTCGTGGCCGCGATCGTGCTGTTCGCCGGGACGCTGGCCGTGGACCGGGGCGCCTACCACGGTGACTTCACCCTGCCCGGCTGGGTGATCAGCGGCAGCGCGGACGCGGCCCGGCAGATCCTCACCACCATCGCCGCCGCCATCATCACCGTGATCGGCGTGGTCTTCTCCATCATCCTGCTCACCCTGACGCTGGCCTCGAACCAGTTCGGGCCGCGGATGCTGCGCAACTTCATCCGCGACCGGGGCACCCAGCTGACCCTGGGCACGTTCGTGGGCACGTTCGTGTACGCGGTGCTGGTGCTGGGCTCGATCGGGGTGGGATCGCACGGCGAGTTCGTGCCGCACGTCGGCGTGACGGTCACGCTCGGGCTGATGGTCGCCGACCTGGCCGTGCTCATCTACTTCATCCACCACACCGCCATCTCGATCCAGCTCCCCCAGGTGATCGCCAGCATCGCCGCCGACCTGGCCGAGGCGATCAGGGAGCAGGGCAGCGGGAACACCGGGCCACACCCTAAGGCCGGCCCGACCGCGGCTGAGCTGATGAGCCAGGCCGAGGAGGGGGGCGCCGTGCTGCTCGCCCCGGTCAGCGGGTACGTGCAGTTCATCAGGCACCAGAGCCTGGTCCGGCTGGCTACCGAGGCGGACGCCGTGATCAACCTGGAGCATCGGCCGGGCCACTTCGTGGTGCGCGGACACCGGTTCGCCACGGTCTGGCCGCCGGAGGCGGCCCCGCACATCCGCCAGGCGCTGGGCCGGGCGCACGTCGTCGGCCCGCACCGGACCCTCAGCCAGGACGTGTCGTTCGGCATCGACCAGCTGGTGGAGATCGCGCTGCGCGCCCTGTCCGCCGCGGTCAACGACACCTTCACGGCCCTGACCTGTATCGACTGGCTCGGCGAGAGCCTCTGCAAGATCGTGGTCCAGTGGCATCCGGCCCGGGTGCACCGGGACGACCGCGGGTTCATCAGGGTCATCGCGCCCGAGCCCTCCTACGACCGGCTGGTGCAGCGCTCCTTCGAGAAGATCAGGCAGTCGAGCCTCGGCCAGCCGGCCGTGATGATCCGCCTGCTCGACGCGCTGGCCCGGATCATGGCCGAGACCACCAGCGAGGGCCAGCGCAGGGTGCTGCTCGAACAGGCTGAAATGATCAACCGGGCGTGCGAGCGCTCGGTGCCCGAGGCCGCCGACCGCGCCGATATCCAGCGGCGCTACGAGGTCGTCCTCACCATGGAGTCGAGGCTGACCGCCTCCGGGCGGAACGCCTGAATCTTTTCCTGGCGCTGTCGGAATCGACGGCGCCCCGTTCGTGGAAGTGATGCAGGGACGCCCGTGAGGCGGCCCGGCGGAAACTGACCGGAGAAACCTGGAGGCAACCGTGAAGTACGTCATCCTGCTGCTGGACACCGAGGTGGCCAAGAACATGACCGAGGCGGAAGGCCAGGCCTGGTACGCCGAGATCGGGGCCTGGTACGAGAAGGGCGGCGGCGGCTCCGGCAAGCTCGTCGAGAGCGGGCACCAGCTGGCCCCGCCGGCCACGGCCAAGACGGTGCGCGTCGGCGGCGTCACCGACGGCCCGTTCATGGAGACCAAGGAGGCTCTCGGCGGGTACTCGGTCCTGGAGACCGACACCATCGAGGAGGCCGTCGAGATCGCCAAGACCTGGCCCGGGGTGGACCGGGGCTGGATGACGGTCGAGGTCCGCCCCATCGTGGAGATGTAACCGGGCCACTTCGATAGGGGCGGTCAGAAAGACAGGCGGCGGGCGAGCAGCTCGCGCTCGGCCGGGTTTCCGGCCAGCGCGAGCGCTCGCTCGCTGGCCTCGCGGGCCTCGTCGTCGCGGCCAAGACCGGTCAGCAGGCCGGCCCGCAGCGCGTGGAACAGCCGGTACCCGTCCAGCTCGGCGGCCAGCGGCGTGATCTCGGCCAGCGCGGCCTCGGGGCCGACGACGTAGCGGGTGGCCACGGCCCGGTTGAGCAGCACCACCGGCGACGGGGTCAGCTGGTGCAGCCGATCGTACAGGATGCGGATCTGCCGCCAGTCGGTGTGCTCGTAGTCGGGCGCGTCCGCGTGCAGCGCGGCGATGGCCGCCTGGACCTGGTAGGGGCCTGACGCGCGCTGGGTCAGCGCGCGGTCGAGCAGCCCGGTGGCCTCGGCGATCAGCGCCCGGTTCCACCGGGTGCGGTCCTGGTCGGCGAGCCTGACCAGGCGGCCCCATCCGTCGAACCGGGTCGCGGCCCGGGACTCGTGCAGCAAGAGCAGCGCGAGCAGGCCGAGGACCTCGGGCTCGCGCGGCATCAGCCGGTGCAGCAGCCTGGTCAGCGTCACCGCCTGGGCGGCCAGGTCACGGCGGGCGGGCTGCCGGCCCGCGCTGGCCAGGTAGCCCTCGTTGAAGACCAGGTACACCACCGCCAGCACCTCGGCCAGCCGGTCAGCGAGCTGGTCGGGGTCGGGGATGCGCAGGTCAGCGCCTGCGGCACGCAGCGCCTTGCGCGCCCGCAGCAGCCGCTGGGTCATGGCGGGCTCGCCGGCCAGGAAGGCGGCCGCGATCTCGGCCGTGGTCAGGCCGCAGACGGCACGCAGGGTGAGCGCGATCTGCGACTCGCGCGGCAGCGCGGGATGGCAGCAGGCGAAGACCATGCCGAGCAGCTCGTCGTCGGCCGCCTCGGTCTCGGGACAGGCATCGGTGGCGGTCGCCGCCAGCAGGGCCAGCTTCGCCTGGCCGGCCCGGGCCCGGCGCAGCCGGTCGATCGCCTTGCGCCGGGCGGTGGTGGCCAGCCAGCCGCCCGGGTTGGGCGGCGGCGCGTCCCGCCAGTGCTCGAGGGCCTCGACGAACGCGTCCTGGACGGCGTCGGCAGCCAGCCCGACGTCGCCGATCCGCGCGGCCAGCGCGGCGGTGATGCGCGGCGCTTCGGCCCGGTAGACCCGCTCGAGCTGAGCCGTGTCCACGATCGCTGAGGCCGGCGGGCTCAGGCCCCGCTGAACCGCGGTGGCCGCTTCTCGGCGAAGGCCGCCAGTCCCTCGGCGAAGTCGCCGGAGGCGGCCATCTCCTTCTGGATGCCTGCCTCGAACTCGAGCTGTTCGTCCATGTGCTCGTACAGCCACTTGTTGAGCTGGCGCTTGGTCCCGGCGTAGGACCTGGTGGCGCCGGCCGCCATCCGGTCGAGCAGCGCCAGCGCCTGCGCCTGGTACTCCTCGTCCGGCCAGACCCGGTTGATCAGGCCCCAGTCGAGAGCGGTGCGGGCGCCCAGCCGCTCCCCCAGCATGGCCAGCTCGGCGGCCCGGGCGAAGCCCACCCGGGACGGCACGAACAGCGACGAGCCGCCGTCGGGCACAAGACCGATGTTGACGAAGGCGAGCGAGAAATACGCGGACTCGGCCGCCACCACCAGGTCGCAGGCCAGCGCGAGGGACAGCCCGATCCCGGCCGCCGGGCCGTTGACGCCGGCGATGACCGGCTTGGGCATCCGCCGGATGCCGGTGATCAGCGGGTGGTACCGCTCGGTCAGGATCTTGTACACGTCGACGGTGCCGCCGCCAGCGTCCTCGGTGGCTTCCTTCAGGTCGGCGCCGCTGGAGAAGGCCCGCCCGGCGCCGGTGATGAGAACCGCCCGGACCTCGGGGTTCTCGGTGACCTCCGTGATCACGTCGAGCAGATCGGCGGAGAACTGCCGGTTCCACGCGTTCATCCGCCCGGGCCGGTTCAGCTCGACCTTCGCCCCCGGGCCGCGACGGTACAGGTTGATGGTCTCATACTGGCGGTAAAGCTCATCGTCGCTCACGCCGGCCATACTAGCCGGGAGGCTCCTGGGGCACCGGTGAGAGGGGCCGCGGACAAGGGAGAACGCGGGATGCCAGGCAAGGTCAAAGACGCAGGCAAGAAGGCGGCGGGACGGCTCGACGGCCCGCACAAGCTGCCCAGGGAGCTGTACGAGACCGAGCTGTACCAGCTGCAGGGCGAGCTGGTGAAGATGCAGGAATGGGTGCGCGCCGAGGGCGCCAGGATCGTGATCATCTTCGAGGGCCGCGACGCGGCCGGCAAGGGCGGCACGATCAAGCGGGTGACCCAGTACCTCAACCCGCGCGTGGCCGGGATCGCGGCGCTGCCCGCCCCGACCGAACGGGAGCGCAGCCAGTGGTACTTCCAGCGCTACATCGATCACCTGCCCTCAGCGGGCGAGCTGGTCCTGTTCGACCGCAGCTGGTACAACCGCGCGGGCGTGGAGCACGTGATGGGGTTCTGCACCAAGGAGGAGTACTTCCGGTTCCTGCACCAGTGCCCGATCTTCGAGCGGCTGCTGGTCGAGGACGGCATCCTGCTGCGCAAGTACTGGTTCTCGGTCAGCGACGAGGAGCAGCAGCGCCGGTTCGATGGCCGGCTGCATGACCCGTTGCGCACCTGGAAGCTCTCGCCCATGGACCTGGAGTCGATCACCCGGTGGGAGGACTACTCCCGGGCCAAGGACGAGATGTTCGTGCACACCGACATTCCCGAGGCGCCGTGGCACGTGGTGGAGAGCGACGACAAGCGGCGCGCCCGCATCAACATGATCGCCCACCTGCTCAGCACGATCCCCTACCACAAGGTGAAGCAGCGATCGCTGAAACTGCCGGCGCGGCCGGCCGCCCAGGGCTACATCCGGACGCCCCGGGACATGCAGGCCTACGTACCCGACCACGCCGCCGCGCTGCTGGCCGGGAACGGGAAAAGCTGACGGTCTAGATGACGGCGGTCTAGATGACAGCGGCCTAGATGACGGCGGGGAGCCTCGCGCCGGGCACGCTGATCTTGGCCCGGACCCGGTCGCCGTCGGGGTGCCCCAGCTCATCCAGCGTGCGCAGCGCCTGGGCCCAGGCCCAGCGGGCCGCGCGCAGGTCGCCCACGCTGTGGTGGACGTCGCCGAGCCGGTCGAGCGTGCCCGCCTCGTTGTACCGGTCGGCGAGCTGGCGGCACAGGTCCAGGGACCGCTCGTAGCAGGTGACGGCGCGATGGTGGTCGCCGAGCTTGTGGTGGATGTAGCCGAGGCTGTCCCAGGCGGCGGACTCCCAGTTGCGCTCCCCGGCGGCCCGGCTGCCGGCCAGCGCCTGCCCGCAGTAGGCGATGGCCTGGCCGTAGTTCCCGAGCCGCGCGTGGCTGTAGCCGACGTCGTTCAGGCTCATGATCTCCATGGTCTCGTCCCCGGCAGCCCGGGACAGCCGGAGCGCCCAGGCGGCATGACCCAGCATGTCGCCGTAGCGCTCCTGCTGCTCGGCGATCCAGATCAGGCTGCTGTGCGCGGTCACCTGGCTGCGGTGATAGCCGTCCACCGTCTCGAACAGGCGCAGCGATTCGCGGAACGCGGGCGCGGCGTCGCGGCGCCCGGACCGGGCATCGCCGAGCGCGAGCAAGAGCAGCGCGTGGGCTTCCCCGGCCACGTCACCGGCCCGGCGGGCCGCGTCCAGGCTGGCCCGGCACGCCCTGGTGTGGTCGTCCCAGCATCCGCGGCGGAGCAGGAAGGTGCTCAGCGCCCAGGCGAGCCGCCAGGCGTGGCCGGCCCGGCCGGACCAGGCGGCCAGCGGCACGGCCGCCAGCAGCGTGGCCTGTTCGGCGGCGAACCAGCGCAGCGCCTCCTCGGCGGTGGCGGGCGCGCCGACGAAGGCCCCCGGCAGCGGCGGGTCCTGGGGCTCCGGGGCGAAGAACGGGTCGAGCAGCGCGGCGGCGGCGCACGCGGTGTGCAGCCAGTGGTCGAGGAGCCGGCCCAGCGCGGCGCGCCGGGCACCGTCGTCGTCGCGGTCCCGCGCCTGTTCGGCGGCGTAGGCCCGGAGCAGGTCGTGGAAGGCGTAGCGGCCGCGACGGTGCTCGCTGAGCAGGTGCCCGCGGGTCAGCTCGGCCAGCATGGCGCCGGCCCGGTCCGCGGCGATCCCGGCCAGGCTGGCTGCGGCGGCGGCCGTCATGTCCGGACCGGGGTGCAAGCCCAGCAGCCGGAACATCCGGGCCGTGTCCGGGCTCAGCGCGCGGTAGGACCAGGAGAACACCGCCCTGATATCGGTGGCCTCGTCATCGCCGTCGAACGGGTCGAGCGCGTGGCCCGCCTCGCGCAGGTCGGCCGCGAAGACGGCGAGCGGGAACCCCGGGCTGGTAGCGGCGCGGGCCGCGGCGATGGTCAGTGCCAGCGGAAGGCGCGCGCAGCCGTCGATGATCTCGTCGACCGCGCCGGGTTCGCGGCTGGCCCGGCCGGCACCCACCCGCCCGGCCAGCAGCTCGCGCGCGCCCGCCGGGGTCAGCAGGTCCAGGCCCAGCGGGTACGCGCCGTGTCCGGCGATCAGGCCGGTGAGGTGGTTGCGGCTGGTCACGATGGCCAGGCACCCGGGCGAGCCGGGCAGCAGCGGGCGCACCTGCGCGGCGTCGCGCGCGTTGTCGAGCAGCACGAGCACCCGCTGGCCGGCCAGCAGGCTGCGGTAGAGCGCCACCTGGTCATCCAGGGCTTGCGGGATCCGCTCCGGCGGCACCGCTAGCGCCTCGAAGAAGCCGCGCAGCGCCTGGCCAGGATCGAGCGCATGCCCGGCCGGGTCGAAGCCGCGCAGGTCGACGTACAGCTGCCCGCCGGGGAACCGCGTGGCGACCTGGTGCGCCCAGGTCACCGCCAGGGCCGTCTTGCCCACTCCGGCGGTGCCGGTGATCACCGCGATGGTGACGGCGGAGGTCTCGTCCGGCTGGCTGTCACCGATCGCGTCGAGGCGGGCCAGCTCCGCGTCCCGTCCGGCGAACCCGGCCACCGGTGGCGGCAGTTGCGCCGGGACCGGAATACCGGACGCGGGCGGCGCGGCCGACCGCAGGCTGGCGGCCGGGGCGGATGCGTCCAGCGACGCGTCCTGCCGCAGGATGGCGGTCTCGAGATCGCGCAGCGCCGGGCCGGGCGCCAGCCCGAGCTCCTCGGCCAGGGTGGATCGCAGCCGCTGGTAGACGGCCAGCGCGTCGGCCTGCCGCCCGCTGCGGTACAGCGCGGTCATCAGCTGGGCGTGGACCTGCTCGTCGAGCGGATGGTCGGCCGCCGCCTGCTCCAGCTCGGGTACCAGCTGCCGGTGTTCCCCGGCGGCCAGCCTCGCGTCGGACAACGCGTGCCTGATCTGCTCGCGGAGCAGCTCCAGCCGCCCCGCCTGCTGCTCCAGCCAGGCCAGCCCGGCCAGGTCGGCCAGCGGCCGCCCGCGCCACAGGGCCAGCGCCTCCCGCAGGTCCGCGGCCGCGCGGGCCGGGTCCGCGGACTGCGCGCCCTGGCGGTGCAGCCGCTCGGCCAGCAGCACGTCGGTGCCGTCATCGCCGAGGTCAAGCAGGTAACCGGGCGCGCGGGCCACGATGGCGGGCTTGCCGAGCACGGTACGCAGGTACGAGACGTGGCTTTGCAGCGTGTTCAGCGCGGCGGGCGCGGTCTCGCCCCAGACCGCGTCGACCAGGCGGCCGGTACCGACGACCTGGCCGGCGTGCAGCGCCAAGGTGGCCAGAACGGCCTTCCGCCGCAGCCCGCTGACCGGCAGCATCTCGCCGCCGTCCATGACATCGACCGGTCCCAGTAGCCGAACTCGCATGACGCTCCCCGTTCCCATGCGGGCAAATGCTCCCTGTTTAGGCACGTTCGGCGCCGGGTTGCGGTTCAACGCATCTCAGCATTTCTACAGCTACGTCTCAGATACTGATAAGGTTCCGCGCCGTTCCACGCCGTTCCACGCCCTTCCGCAAATGGGCCGCTCCGGGCCGCCGGCGGGGCGGGAACCAGGACCGTTCGGCGCGTCCCTGCTTTTTAGGTATTGCGGATAGGCATAAGTACAGATGTCACCCTGACGGCCGGCGCGGGACCATTATCCTGCGAAACTGCGCACTCCCCGCGAACACGGGGTTCCGGTACGTATTGGAGGCGACGGCCGATGCCAGGCGAGCCGCCCGGGCCCGGTGACCCGCTAGACCCGGCTGGCCTGGTGGGCCGCGCCGCCGAGGCCGCCGCGATCCGGCGCATGCTGGACGGGGCCCCGCTGGTCACCGTGACCGGGCTGCCCGGGGTGGGCAAGACCGCGGTGAGCCTGGCCGCGGCGCGCGCGGCCGCCGCGGGCTTCGCCGACGGCAGCCTGCTGCTGCGGCTCGACCGGCTGCGGGACGAGGCGCTGCTGCCGCACACCATCGCGGCGGCGCTGCGGCTGCCGGACCAGTACACCCGCAGCCGCCTCGACGTGCTGGTCGACCAGCTGCGCGACCGGCACCTGCTGCTCATCCTGGACACCTGCGAGCACCTGCTCGGCGCGTGCGCCGCGCTGGTCGCGGCGCTGCTGCCGCCCTGCCCCAAGATGCAGGTCCTGGCGACCAGCCGGGAACCGCTGCGGGTGCCGGGCGAGACGACGGTGGCGGTCCGCCCGCTGCGGCTGGCGGACGCGGTCGAGCTGTTCGGTCGGCGCGCGGCGCAGGCGGGCACGCAGGTCGCGCCGCAGAACCGGGCCGAGGTGGCCTCGATCTGCGTGCAGCTGGACAAGCTGCCGCTGGCCATCGAGCTGGCAGCGGCCGAATTGGCCCGGCTCGGCCGGGGCCGCCCGCCGGCCGCGGCGCTGGCCGAGCTGCTCACCCGGCTGGAGGCTGGCCAGGCCGGCCCGGACGGCACCCGTGCGGAGGACGCGAGCTCCGCCGAGCACGGACGGCACCGGACGCTGCGGGCCGCAATCGGCTGGAGCCACGAACTGTGCACCCCGTCCGAGCGCCTGCTGTGGGCCCGGCTGTCGGTGTTCACCGGCCCGTTCGGCCTAGCGGACGCGACGGACGTGTGCGGGGGTGATGAGCTGCCCGCCGCGGCGGTCGCGGCCGGCCTGAGCCTGCTCGCCGAGCGCTCGGTGCTGCTGGCCGACCGGCTGGCCCAGGACGGAGCGCGCTTCGTGCTCCCGGTCACGCTACGTGCTTACGGCGGCCAGATGCTGCGCCGGCTGGGCCAGGACCAGGAGTTCGCCGCACGGCATAAGCGCTGGCAGGACGACCGCCGGCCGCACCACGGCAGCCCTGCGGGGAAGTGAACGCTGCGACGTAGCCGCGCACCGGGGCGGGAACTTCCCGGTTTGCGCAACAGTTTGTTATTGACTGACTACAATCGAACGTGTTCCCTCCCGGAGATTCCACCATGAACCTTCCGACCTCGACACATGTCGGTCGGCTGTATGTCGAATCCCGCCATCTGCCCGCCACCCAGGGCGGAGGCGGCGATATCCACGACGTGATGGCCACGCCGTTCGGTGTCAGGCTGCTCGTCGGCGACGTCATGGGTACCGGCCTGCCCGCCAACCGGACTGGCCTGTCGGTGCTGAACGCCTGGCGCGACCTGGCCTGCACCGAGCCGAGCCTGGCCGGCATCGCGGTCCGGCTGCACGCGCTGATCGCCCGGTCCGGGCACCCGGAGCGGTTCGTCACCGCGCTGCTGGTGAACTTCCCGGTCGAGTCCGCCGACGGCAGCGCCCCGCCCGCCGGATCAAGGGCCGAACTGGTCTGCTGCGGGCACCCGCCGCCGCTGCTGGTGCGGGACAACTCCGCGACGTTCATCGAGCCGTACGCCGCGCCCCCGCTCGGGCTGCTGGACCTGGCCGAGGGGTGGTGCCGGGCGAGCATGATGCCGGTCGGCGACGGCGACCAGTTGCTGCTCTACACCGACGGCGTCTCCGAGGCCAGGGACGCGGACGGCCGGTTCTTCCCGCTGGCCCAGGTCACCGCGGACACGGTCCGCGGCACCTGCCCTGACCGCGCTCCCCTGCTCGACGTCCTGGTCGCCCGGCTGGACGAGCACGTCGGTGACCGCCGCTGCGACGACATCCTGCTGCTGCTGGTGACGATGCGCTGATCCGCGAGTTCGGGCGTTGTTATCCCCGGGCCGGGGGCGGCCACGGGCGCGGGCATGAAACGATTCCGTGGGGAACGTCCGTGGGAAGCGGCGGCACGACGCGGAGGAGACGGCAGATGCCAGGGACACCACTGCCTGAGCGGAAGTCATGGCAGGCGCTCAGGCGGCACTACGACGAGATCTCCGGGCAGCACCTGCGCGAGCTGTTCGCCGCGGACCCGGGCCGGGGCGAGCGGATGTGCGCCGAGGCGGCCGGGCTCTACCTGGACTACTCCAAGAACCGGATCACCGACGAGACCATGCGGCTGCTCGTGGCGCTGGCCGAGGAGTCCGGCGTGGCCGAGCGCCGGGACGCCATGTTCCGCGGTGAGCACATCAACGTGTCCGAGGACCGGGCCGTGCTGCACGTGGCGCTGCGCATGCCGCGGACCGCATCGCTGATCGTGGACGGCGTCGACGTGGTCCAGCAGGTGCACGAGGTGCTGGGCCGGATGGCCGGCTTCGCCAGCCGGGTCAGGTCCGGGCAGTGGAAGGGCCACACCGGCAAGCCGATCGGATGCGTGGTCAACGTCGGCATCGGCGGGTCCGACCTGGGCCCGGTGATGGCGTACGAGGCGCTGCGCCACTACACCACGCGGGACATCACCTTCCGGTTCGTGTCCAACGTGGACTCCACCGACTTCGCCGAGGCGACCCGCGACCTGGATCCCGAGCAGACGCTGTTCATCATCTCCTCCAAGACGTTCGGCACGCTGGAGACGCTGACCAACGCCGCCTCGGCGCGGGACTGGATCGTCTCGGCGCTCGGCGCCGAGGAGGCGGTGGCCAAGCATTTCGTGGCGGTCTCCACCAACGCCGAACGGGTCACGAAGTTCGGCATCGACACGGCGAACATGTTCGGCTTCTGGGACTGGGTCGGCGGCCGGTACTCGATGGACTCGGCCATCGGGCTTTCCAGCATGATCGCGCTGGGGCCCGAGGGCTTCTACGAGATGCTGGCCGGCTTCCACGAGATGGACGAGCACTTCCGCACCGCTCCGCTGGAGCAGAACCTGCCGGTGCTGATGGGCCTGCTCGCGGTGTGGTACCGGGACTTCTTCGGCCTGCAGAGCTACGGCGTGATGCCGTACGAGCAGTACCTGAAGCGGTTCCCCGCCTACCTGCAGCAGCTGACCATGGAGTCCAACGGCAAGCACGTCACGCTGACCGGGGAACACGTCGGATACGACACCGGCGCGGTCTTCTGGGGCGAGCCGGGCACCAACGGCCAGCACAGCTTCTACCAGCTCATCCACCAGGGCACCACGATCATCCCGGTCGACCTGATCGGCTTCGGCAAGACGCTGAACCCGATCCGCGACCACCATGACATCCTGTCCTCCAACGTGTTCGCCCAGGCGCAGGGGCTGGCCTTCGGCAAGACCGAGGAGGAAGTCAGGGCCGAGGGGACGCCCGAGCACGTGGTGCCGCACCGGGTGATGGAGGGCAACCGGCCGTCCAACGTGCTGCTGGCCGAGATCCTCACCCCGCGGATCCTCGGCGCGCTGGTCGCCTTGTACGAGCACAGCGTGTTCACGCAGGGGACGATCTGGGACGTCGACTCGTTCGACCAGTGGGGAGTGGAGCTCGGGAAGGTCCTCGCGGTCAAGATCATTCCCGAGCTGACGAGCGCGCAGGAGCCCGCGCTCGATCACGACTCGTCGACGAACGCGCTGATCCGCCGCTACCGCGCGCTCAAGGCTCGCTGACCCGCGCTGACCACGCGTGCTGACAACGATGGAGGACTGATCGGCCATGCCAACTGACACGCCGATGCAACTGGGGATGATCGGGCTCGGCCGGATGGGCGCGAACCTGGTCCGCAGGCTCATGCGGGACGGCCACCGCTGCGTGGCCTACGACCGGAACCCGGACGTGGTCAAGTCCCTGGCCGCCGAGGGCGCGACCGGGGCGGAGAGCCTCGCCGACTTCGTGGCCAAGCTGGACAGGCCGCGGGCCATGTGGATCATGGTCCCGGCCGGCGTGGTGGAGTCCACCCTCGAGCAACTGCGGCCGCTCCTGGAAGCCGACGACATCGTGATCGACGGCGGTAACTCCTACTACCGGGACGACCTCACCCGCGCCGCCGACCTCAAGCGGGACGGCATCCACTACATCGACGTCGGCACCAGTGGCGGAGTCTGGGGCCTGGAACGCGGTTACTGCCTGATGATCGGAGGCGAGGACGAGCCGGTGCGGCGGCTGAACCCGATCTTCCTGACCATCGCGCCGGGCCGGGGCATGGCCGAGCCGACCCCGGGCCTGACCATGGGCGGCACCGCCGAGCAGGGCTACCTGCACTGCGGGCCGAACGGCGCCGGGCACTTCGTCAAGATGGTGCACAACGGGGTCGAGTACGGCATGATGGCCGCGATCTCCGAGGGCCTGTCGATCATCAAGCACGCCGACGCGGGCCTGCACCAGGACGAGATCGACGCGGAGACCACGCCGCTGCGCAACCCCGAGGCCTACCAGTACACGATTGACCCGGGCGAGGTCGCCGAGGTCTGGCGGCGCGGCTCGGTGATCAGCTCCTGGCTGATCGACCTGACCGCGGCCGCCTTCGCCAAGTCGCCCGACCTGTCCGACTTCAGCGGCCGGGTGTCCGACTCCGGCGAGGGCCGGTGGACGGTGCTGGCCGCGGTGGACGAGGGCGTGCCCGCCTCGGTCATCGCCGCCTCGCTGTACGAGCGGTTCGAGTCCAGGGACCTGGGCGCGTTCACCGGAAAGATCCTCTCGGCCATGCGCTCGGAGTTCGGCGGGCACGCGGAAAAGAAGGCCTAAGGCCCCGCCGATGAGCAGTTCAGGGAGCACGCCGAGCAGGCATGCGACGACTTCTGCATCACCAAGCCCACCGACCCGTCCTGGCCGTCGTTCGCGGAACGCCTGTCCTTTGGGGCGGCCGAGCCGGATAACCCGACCGCCCTGGTGGAAGCGGTTCAGCGGGCGGAGAAGGAGATGGCCGGGCCCGTTCGGCGCCTCCATCATCTTGCTGTACCACCCGCGGCGTTCACCTCTGTCGTGGGCGTGCTCGGCGCGACCGGCCTGGCCACCGACGCCCGGGTGATCGTCGAGAAGCCGTTCGGCACCGACCTGGCCTCGGCCCGCGCGCTGAACGAGGCGGTGCACGAGGTCTTCGACGAGTCGCAGGTGTTCCGCATCGACCACTTCCTGGGCAAGGAACCGGTCGACAACATCCTCGCGTTCTACTACAAGGACTCGTTCGCCGCGTCGCACACGTCTAGGCCCGCGTGTCCTGGCGGATGGAGAGCCGGCCGTTTCGCATCAGGCCGATCCGCTGGGCCCGGCGGGCCACGACACTGTCGTGGGTGACCAGGATGAGCGTGAGCTCGCGCTCGCGCCACAAGGTGTCGAGCAGGGCGATGATCTCGTCCCTGGTGTCCTCGTCCAGGTTCCCGGTCGGCTCGTCGGCGAGCAGCACCCGGGGCTCCTTGACCAGGGCGCGAGCGATGGCGACGCGCTGCTGCTGGCCGCCGGAGAGTTCGGCGGGCAGGTGCTGGGCGCGGTCGCCGAGCCCCACGCTATCCAGCGCTTTGCTGACTCGTTCGCGCCGGTTTGCGTGGCTGATGCCGAGCGGGATGAGCGCGGCCTCGGCGTTCTCGGCCGCGGTCAGGGTCGGGACCAGGTTGAACGTCTGAAAGATGAAGCCGAACGAGCTGGCTCTCACGCTTCGTACCTGGCTCTCTGTCGCCTTGGCGAGGTCGGTGCCGCCGAACTCCACGCTGCCCCGTGACGGCCGGTCCAGCCCGCCGAGCAGTTGCAGCAGCGTGGTCTTCCCGTGCCCGGTCTTGCCCTGCACGGCGAGCCACTCCCCTGGTTTTATGTCGAGGTCGAGGTCGATGACGGCGGGGATCTCGCGGCCGCCCTTGCGGTAGATCTTGCTCACCCCGGCCAGGCGGTAGACGGTGTTCTCGGCCGGTGACACGGTCCCGTGGGTGATGTCCATTCTGTTCTCCTCCGTGGCTAGGCGACGCGGGTCAGGGCCGCGGCCGGGCGCAGCCGGGCCGCCCGCCAGCCGCCGAACGATCCGGCCAGCAGTCCCCCGGCGATGGCGAGCAGCACCGCCAGGACAATCGCGGTCACGGTGACCGAGGCGGACATCGGCACCGCGATGGTGGTGTGGCTGGCCGCCGGGCCGACCCCGCTGACCGGCCCCGCGCCGCCGCCGGGGCCGGCGACCTGGGTCTGCAGCCCGCCGCCGGTGGCGGACGGGACGGTGGCGGAGAGCTTGGGCGCGATCTTGTCGATGATGGCCACGCCGGCGAAGCCGAGGCCGACGCCGAGGGCTCCGCCGATGATGCCGGTGCTGACGGACTCGCCGAGCACCTGGCTGACGATCCGGCCGCTGCGCCAGCCGAGCGCCTTGAGCGTCCCGAACTCCGGCACCCGGCGCGCCACCGCGGCCATGGTCAGCAGGCTGGCCACGGCGAACGCGGCGATCAGGACCAGCACCGCCAGCCACCGGCCGAGGGCGCCGGCCAGCTTGGCGGCGCTGGCCGCCGACCCGGTGATCTCGCTGGCCAGGTCGCTCGAGCTGGTGACGGTGGCCTGCGGCAGCAGGTGCTGGATCTCCTTCTGTACGGCGCCGATGTCGGCGGCGCTGGCCGCGGTCACGTAGACCGTGTTGATTTGTTTGGTCATGGCCTTGCCGGTGGCCAGGTCGGTGGCCAGGGCCTGGGCCCGCTGGAGCGGGATGTAGACCTGCGGCGGACTGCCGGCCTGCGGCTGGGTCACGATGCCGACGACGGTGAACTTCTTGTTCGCGATGGTGACGGCCTCGCCGAGGGTGAGCTTGTGCGCGGTCGCGTAGCTGGCGTCCACCACGGCCACGTTGGCGTTCGCGTCTTGGCTGGTGAAGGTGCGCCCCTTGGTCAGGCTGGCGTTGCTGAGCGGGCCGAGCCTGGGGTGGCTGATGTCGGTACCGTCCACGCTGATGCTGGTCGGCGGCTGGAGCTGGGAGCTCGAGGTCTTGGGGAGCACGATCCGGTTGTCGGTCAGCAGCAGGCCGGCGGCCGCGGCCGACACGTGGTTGAGCTGGGCAATCTTCGTGGCCGTCGCCGCGCTGAGCGCGCCGTGGTCCCCGCTGACCAGGGTGTCGATCGTGCCGCTGGTGTAGCACTTGCCGTTCAGGCAGACGGTGGCGTGGCCCGCGTTACCGCCGGGACCGGGTCCGGTGGCCCGGCCGCTCGTGGGCCGGCTCGACAGGGGCTTCGGCTTGGTGGTGACGGTGACGTCGGTGCCGATGCCGTACAGCGCCCGGAGCACCTTGGCCTGCGCGGCCTTCACTCCGGCCGACGCGCCCATCACGGTGATGACCAGGCCGATCCCGATGGCCAGGCCGAGGGCGATGAAGATCGCCTGTCGCATTCTGCGGCGCAGTTCGCGCCTGAGGTAGGTGAGAAAGAACATGGCGGCAGGTCTACGCGGCCGGCAGTTGCACGGGGGTTACACGCTTTCCGTGTTACTGGCGTGCAACCGGGCGGGGGGCACCGTGGGTCCTGGGGAAGGCCGCGGCGAGGCCTCGAAAAGTCTCGGGAAGCCTCGAGAAATTCACGGAAAGGCTCCGGAAGGCTCGGGAAGCCCTGGGAAGGCTCGGGAAGGAGCATGCAGATGGAATCGGGTTACGGCGGGTGGATACGCGCCGAGGCGGCGCGGCCAGACGGGGGTTCGGGGCTGGGCGGGGAGCCGGCCTTGGGCGGGGATGACGGCTGGCCTGCCAGGGTCACGGAGCCCTCGGCCGGGAAGCGCTGGCGCCACGGGGGCGTCCCAGGGTTCTCGGCCTGGGTGGCCGCGGCGGTCGCCATGGTGGCCGCGGCCGTCGGGGTCGCGGTCGGGTTCTTCCTGATCAGCTGAGCTGTATCAGCTGAGCTGTCCGGGCTGGTCAGCTGGCCGGCACGGTGCGGACGTCCAGCGCCGGGCGGCCGGCCGCGGAGGCGAGGGCCTGCTTGATGGCCGCGAGCACGCGCTCGGGCTCGCGCCTGATCTGGCCGGGCGTGAAGTTGAGCACGATGATGCCGTGTGCGCTCATCTCGGCGTGCCGCCGCAGGGTGCGCTCCCAGTCCGCGGGCGACAGGTGCCATTCGCGCGAATCGACCGCGACCCCGGCGGCGGGCCACCAGGCGTCGGGCATGGCCAGGAAGACCTCGCCCGCGAACAGCTTCGCGTTGAAGTACGGGGCCGGAACCCGGCCGTGCCGCAGCAGGTTCCGCAGGTCGCCTTCTGCCACCGAACGGACGCCGGAGGCGACCTCCGCCAGCGCCTGGCGGAACCTGGCCGACCCGCGCACCGGGCCCAGGCTGAGCTCCGCGGTGAGCTCCGGGATCGTGCAGCGGTTCTGCTGCACGGCAGCGGCGACGACCGCCCTGACCTCGCCGGAAGCGGTCAGGGTCAGCGCCGCGTCCGCGACCGCGCGCGGCGCCGGGGCGAAGCGGGTATCGCCGACCGTCCAGGGGCGGGCGGGCATGCGGGTCGTCCGCCACAGCCGGGCGAAGCCGGCGCTCTGTACCTTGCGCGGAGCGGGAACCAGCACGTCAACCGTTTCCGGGACCGGGTAGCGGATCCCGTGGCGCCACAGCGCGGCGATCCCGGTGATCATGCTGCCGTCCCCGGCGTAGAGCATGGTCGCGACCTCCCGCTGGGGCACGTTCGGCTCGCGGGCGTCGACGAGGTAGACGCCGGGGAGCAGGGTCCGCCAGGGTCCGTCCGACATGAGCGAGGCATCCATGCAGTAGGACCACGCGGGCCGCCGCGTTGGCGGCTTGCGTGTTACCGGGGTGCAACCGGCGGCGGGCAGCATGGGAGGGGTGGCGTCTGGGCGGGCACGCCGGGGTGGGCGGGCACGCTGGGGAGCTGCCGCGCGTATAGCCGGTAGGGCGCGGGGACCTGCGGGCACGAGTGATCGGAGGTGCGGGCGTGCGGGTGCTGGTGATCGAGGACGACGGCGAGCTGGCCGAGGCGATCGGGGCCGGGCTGCGGCAGGAGCGGATGGCCGTGGACGTCGCCTTCGACGGGGCGGACGGGCTGGAGCGGGCGCTGGTGACCGACTACGACGTGATCGTGCTCGACCGGGACCTGCCCGGACGGCACGGTGACGAGGTGTGCGCCGAACTCGTCCGGGCGGGCTGCCGCAGCCGGGTGCTGATGCTGACCGCCGCCGCGACCATCGAGGACCGGGTGGACGGGCTCGGCCTCGGCGCCGACGACTACCTGCCCAAGCCGTTCGCGTTCGCCGAGCTCGTGGCCCGGCTGCGGGCGCTGCTGCGCCGCGCCCAGCCGTCGCACGCGCCGGTGCTCGAACGCGGCGAGCTGCGGCTCGACCCGGCCCGGCGCAGCGCCAGCCGGGCCGGACTGCCGCTGGACCTGGGTCCGAAGGAGTTCGGCGTGCTGGAGCTGCTGCTCGCCGCGCAGGGGCGGGTGGTCTCCGCCGAGGAACTGCTGGAGAGGGTGTGGGACGAGATGGCGGACCCGTTTACGAGCGCGGTCAAGGTGACGGTCAGCCGACTCCGCCGCAAGCTCGGCGACCCTCCGGTCATCGAGACGCTGGCCCAGGCCGGATACCGGATCGCGGGAGGCGGGGCGTGACCGCCGCGCCGTCGCGGCCGCTGCCGCCCCCGCCGCCACCACCGCCGTCGGCGGCGTCGCGGTTCCGGTTGCGGGCGCCCAGGACCGTTCGGCTCCGGCTCACCCTGCTCTACGTCGGGCTGTTCCTGGCCTCGGCCGCGTGCCTGCTGGTCATCACGTACTTCCTGGTCGCCCGGCAGCTGCCGGGGACGGTCACGCTGCGGACCAGCGGCGGCGGCACCGCGGGGACCAGCGGCCAGGTGGTCACCAGGGGAACCGGCGCCGGTGTCACCGCCTGCGCGCCGCCGGCCGACGGCGCGCCGGCGACCGTCGCGCAGATGAACGACTGCGTCCAGCAGGCCGCGGCGGGGCTGCGCAACGACACCCTGGACCAGCTGCTCATCGAGTCCGGGGTCGCGCTCGGCATCATGGCGGTGGCCTCGGTGGGCCTGGGCTGGCTGATGGCCGGGCGGGTGCTCAGCCCGCTGCGCACCATCACCGCCGCCGCCCGCCGCATCTCCGCGCGCAGCCTGCACCAGCGGATCGGGATGAGCGGGCCCGACGACGAGCTCAAGGAGCTCGGCGACACCTTCGACCAGCTGCTCGGCCGACTGGACGCCTCGTTCCGGGCGCAGCGCCAGTTCGTCGCCAACGCGTCGCACGAGCTGCGTACCCCGCTTGCGCGCCAGCGCACCCTGCTCGAGGTGGCGCTGCGCGACAAGCAGGCCACGAACGCCTCGCTCCGTACCGCCTGCGAACGGGCGCTGGCAGCGGGTGAGCAGCAGGAACGGCTGATCGCCGCGCTGCTCACGCTGGCCCGCGGGGAGCGTGGCCTGGACGCGTTCGAGCCGTTCGACCTGGGCGCCGTCGCGGCCGGGGCCCTGGCCGCCGTGCGCGACGAGGCGGAGGCCCGCGGGGTGAGGGTCACGGCCGACCTCGGCGCCGCCCCGGCGCTGGGCGATTCCCGGCTGGCCGAACAGCTGGCGGCGAACCTGGCCGACAACGCGATCAGGTACAACGTGGCCGGCGGCCAGGTCGAGATCGGCACGGGCGACCGGGACGGCCGGGCGTTCCTGGCGGTGAGCAACACCGGCCCGGTCATCCCGCCGGACCAGCTCGGCCGGCTGTTCCAGCCGTTCCAGCGGCTGGAACCGGGGCGAGCGGGGCGGGCCGGATCCGGCGGGGGCGCCGGACGGGACGGGAGCGGCGCCGGACGCGGCGGGCTCGGACTGGGGCTGGCCATCGTCAGCGCGATCGCGGCCGCGCACGGCGCCGAACTGCGCGCGGTGACCAGGGCCGCGGGCGGGCTGGCGGTCGAGGTGGTGTTCCCGCCGGTGCCGGCCGGAGGCGGCTGCCGGGCGGAGGACCAGGCCAGAGCGGAGGAGCGGGCCGGGACGCGGGAGCGGGCGGCGGCGCCGGCGTGACGGCGACGGAGAATGGGGCATGGCCCTGGTCGCGTTCGTGGTCAACCGGACGCTGCTCCGCGATCCGCGGCGGTTCCTGCAGCGCTGCCGGACCGCGGCGGAGGATCGCGGCTGGGACCCGTGGTTCGGGCCGGCTGGCGGGGCGCAGGACAGCCTGGCCCTGACCCGCCGCGCGGTGGCCGCCGGGGCGAGCCTGGTGTTCGCGGCGGGCGGCGACGGCACGGTCCGGGCCTGCGCCGAGGCGCTGGCCGGCACCGGCGTGCCGCTGGCCATCGTGCCGCTGGGCACCGCGAACCTGACCGCGCGGGCGCTAGGCGTGCCGTCCCGGGGCGGCCGCGCGATCGAGGCCGGCTTCGGCGGGCGGGACCACGCGATCGACCTGGGCCACGTGACCCTGGTGGAAGGCGCGGGCGGGACCTGGTTCACCGCCATGGCCGGCATCGGCCTGGACGCCGCCGTGGTGGCGGCGGCGGGCGAGCGGCTCAAGCGGCGGCTCGGCTGGGCCGCCTACGCGGCGGCCGGGGTGCGGCTGCTGGCGCTGCCGCCACGCGAGTTCACCATCGCGCCGGACGGCGCCGAACCGCTGCGCCGGCGGGCGCGGTCCGTGGTGGTGGCCAACGCCGGGCTGCTGCCCGGCGGGTTCACCCTGCTGCCCGCGGCCAGGCTCGACGACGGCCTGCTCGACGTGGGCATCCTCGCGCCATCGGGCGGCTGGGACTGGATCCGGCTGGCCGGACGGGTGCTGGCCCGGGACCGGCGGCAGGATAGGGCGCTGGGATGCCTGCAGGCGCGCCGCGTCCAGGTCAGCGCCGATGCCGTCCTGCCGAGGCAGGTTGACGGCGAGATCGTCGCGCCCGGCCGGGCGCTCACCGTCTCGGTGTGCCCGGGAACCCTGGTCGTTCGGCTGCCGGGATAATAGACCGGTGCGCGTGCCGCTGAGCCTGGCCTGCGGGGCCTACGACCGGACCGCCGCGCTGGCCCGCGGCGACATCCGGCCGGAGGGGATCGACCTGACCTTCCTGGCGCTGCCGGTGGAGGAGACCTTCTTCCGGATGACGAGGCACCGGGAGTTCGACGCGGTCGAGATGTCGCTGTCCTCCTACCTGATCAGCCTGGACCAGGGCGCGCCGTTCGCGGCGATCCCGGCCTTCGTCTCCGGCTGTGGGCCTACGCCGAGGCGGAGCGGACCCGGCACGTGATGGGGGCGGACTTGAAGGACCTACGGCCTGGCCGGGAACGAGGACACGCTGGCTACGTTCGTCCGGTACTCCTTCGAGCAGGGCCTGATCAGCCGGGAGCGTGAGCCCGCCGAACTGTTCGCGCCCGAGACCCGCGAGGCGTACGTTATCTAACGTCTAGCCGGTAACGCCGGCCTCGCGCAGCCGGGCGGCGTTGCGTTCGTCGAGGGCGGCGTAGGCGCGCACCTCGTCGTCGCAGGGCTCGACGGCGTCCCGGGCGAGCGCGGCCGGGTCGACCTCGGCCCGGTAGACGAACGTGGCGTTACCCTCCAGGACCGGGTGCCACCGGTCCCCGCGGACCGTGAGCGACACGGTGGCCATGCCGCCCGCGTTGCGCACCGTTACCCGGCGCCCGGGGTCGACCGGGGTGATACGGGAGTAGACCGCGCGTGAGGCGGCCATGCCGGAGCCGCACGAGGCGGTGAGGCCGGCCCCGCGCTCGAACGTCCTGACGAAGACCTCGGCGGGCTCCAGCTGAAGCAGCACGGACAGGTTGGCCCCGGCCGGGAACACGTCCGGCCGGGCCGCCACCCGCTCCCCCATCGCGATCAGGTCGGACTCGACGTACTTGTCGACCTGGGCGACCAGGTGGGGGTTGCCGATGGTGACCGCGGTGAACTCCAGCGCCGGGTCGAGCTCGGGCAGCCTGGCCCCGGTCAGCGGGTTCCGGCCGACCACCACGGGGGTCGGCGGGGTGAAGTCGACCGCCGGGTGCTCCAGGCCGATCTGGCGGACGCCCTCACCGGTGGTGGCCGCGCGGCGGACGGTGTACTCGGCCTGGCCGCTGCGGATCACCGCGGCGTCGGCGCCGCGCCGGTCCAGCACCACCCGGCCCAGGCAGCGCATGCCGTTCCCGCAGAACTCGGCGGACGATCCGTCCGGGTTGAAGAACCAGGCCGCGGGGATCCGCGGCGTGGCGTCGTAGAAGTAGATCCCGTCCCCGCCGAACGGCCCGGCCCGGTCGCACAGCCGCCGGACGAAGGCCCGCAAGTCCTCGTCGGAGGCGAAGTCGCGCGGCGTCATCGCGGCCACGAAGATGTCGTTCTTCGAGCCGTGCGCGTTCAGGATCTCGGCCACCTCATCAGCCTATCCGGCCAGCCGGCGCGCGCCGTCAGGCGCTGAAGGCGTCCTGCCATCCCGAGGCACGCAGCAGCGCGGGGCCGGCCGGGCCGAACGCCGGGTAGGTGGAAAAGCGCATGCCCTCGGCGTAATTCCGCAGCGCCACCCGGGACCGGTCGAGCATGTTGGTGGGGAGGTTCCCGGCCGGGAACCAGCGCGCGTCGGGTGAGGTGTACTCGCCCTGCCAACCGGACACGGTGAGGAAGAAGGCGATCCGCCCGCTGCCGGACACGTCGTGCATGACGTGCGCGAGCGATACGTTCTCGGCCTGGATGGCGATGCCGGCCTCGGCCGAGGCGACCCGGATCGCCGTCTCGACGATCGTCTCCCGGTCGGCCAGCTGGCCGGTCGGGGGCTCGTACGCACCGTCCCCGAAACCCGTGTTGGCCCGCTCCCGCAACAGGATGCGTCCGTTCCTCATCAGCAGGAGGATGACATCCACGACCACCCTGCGGCGATGCTGAACCTCCGCAGCGATCGCGGTGTCGCCGGCTCTGCTCATAGTGACCGCCTTGCCGCGCCCAAACCCCAACCCCTACCTGGACCCTGCCCGGCGTCTTTTCGGTTCTGTACGCACTGCCCAGGAACAAGCACGGTACCTCCGCGGGTCTGTGGATCACCATGTGCACAAGGCCGGCCAACCTGTGGACGAGGCGGGGAAAACGATCTACGAGCTGTGGATGCGATCACGGACTCGCCTTAGCAGGGCGGTAGCGAGGGCTGTGGAGAACCGGGTGGCCATGTGGACGAGGGCGGCCGAGAATCGCCGAAAAACCACCGACGGTAACGTTCGGTCTGTTACTCACCGTAACCACCGGAGAACTACATCGGGGGCGAGGGCGGGGACATTGAGGTCGGGCCTCGCTTGGTGATGTGTGAGCTGAGACGGATCCGTGAGACCGCAGCCGGACGGGTCCGCTCCTGGCGCTACTCGTTCTCGCCTCAGCGGGAGCGGGCTTCCCAGCGGGCGACGGCCTCGACGGCCTGGCCGCGGTGTCGCGCCATCAAGTCGATGATCCCGTCCACGTCACGCGCCTCGAACAGGTCCATCATCCGCTCGTGGTCATGGTGCGCCTCGTCGATATCTACAAGACCGGTAAAAGTATAAGGAGCGGCAACATCCCATAGATAGGCGAGGAAGCGCATCAGCCGGTCGCTTCCGGCCCGGCGGAAGGCGATGAAATGGAACTGGCGATTAAGGTTCAGGTATTCACGGCGCTGTCCGGGTGCGGTCAGCTTCCGCATCTGGCCGCACAGCCTGCTCATTTCCTCGATATCGTCACCGGTGAGCCTGGGGATGGCCATGATGAATGCCTCCCGCTCGAGTATCTCCCGCCAGTGGTAAATATCGGCCAGGTCATCCGACGACAGGACCCGGACGAAGAAGCCGACCCGCGGCCTGTGCTCGAGATATCCGGACGCGGCCAGCGAGGTGAGCGCCTCGCGCACCGGTATGTGCGATACGCCCAGATCAGCCGCGACCGCGCTGGGTGATAGTTTCGCCCCGGGTCTTAGCTCCCCCGAGACAACCGCCTGTTTGATTCGCTTCTCGATGTAGGACAGCAGGGCCTCAGGCTGATCCTGACGGCGCTCGTGCGAGAGCGGCACGGGTACCTGCACCTCCCCCAGGATCGCGAATATATTATAGCCAGCAGATGCCGCCGGATTCGAATGAGGCCGACTGCTGGGAGTGTATGCGCCGTACTGCCGGGCGGCAGCATCACCGCGTAAAATGCAGCCGGAATTTAAGGGAATTGACCCGTTCAATGTGACACGGGTAATGGCGGGGCGGCGCCGCATACAGCCGGGATTGGCTATTGGGAGGCCCGGCGGCGCAGCGACCAGAGCTGAGCGCCCCGCTCCACCTCGAGGGCGGCGGCCCACGGCAGCCGCGGCGGGCCCAGCTCGGTACGCAGGCTGGCCGTGGCCTTCCTGGCCAGTTGCGGGTCGCGGGCCGCCCGCCGGGCGAGCTCGGCGGCCCGCTCCTCGACCTGCTCCGACGGCAGGGCCTCCCAGGCCAGGCCGAGCTGCGCGGCCCGCAGGCCGGAGATCTCCTCGCCGAAGATCCCGGCCGCGGCCGCGGCCTCCGTGCCCGCGCGCCCGGCCAGCAGCCCGAAGTGCCCGCCGCCGGGATGCAGCCCGATCCGCAGGAAGCCGCTGATCAGCCGGGCGTCCTCGGCCACGATGCGCAGGTCGGTGGCGAGCATCAGGTTGATCCCGGCCCCGACCGCGGCGCCGCGGACCGCGGCTATGGTCGGCATCTCCAGCTGGCCGACCCTGGTGAAGGCGCGGTAGATGACGCCCAGGGCGGCGTACCGGTTCTCCTCCGCCGGATCCCGGCCGACCTCGTCCAGGTGGCCGCGCTCGGCGCCGGAGCAGAAGGTGCCGCCGGCGCCCTTGATGACGGCGGCGCCGACCTGCTGGTCGCGGTCGGCCTCGTCGCAGGCCGCGACGAACAGCCCGGCCAGCTCGTTGTTCAGGGCGTTCCTGGTCGCGGGGGCGTTCAGGGTGATGAACGCGACGCCGTCGGTGATCTCCAGGTCAATCATGGGCTGGCTCCTCGGCTGGATAGCGATGGGCGGCCTGACTCAGGCGTTCGGCGAGCACGGCGCAGCGGTCGCGGAGCTCGGCGGGCTCCAGCGGGGTGAACGGGACGCCCAGCCGGGCCAGGTGCAGGGCGATCATGTCGAGGGAGTCCGAGCCCGAGGTGAACAAGCATCGCCCCTCGCCGATCGCCTCGACCACCGCGACCGTGGACGGCACCATGGCCGAGACCACGTCGGCCGGCGCGTCCAGCAGCACCCGGGCCCGCCAGCGGTACGGCCCGGAGGACAGGCCCTCGCTGACGAACCTGGCCGCGTCGGGCGGGTCGGCCAGGCGCGACCGGACGCCGGTCGGCCGGATGTCCTCCATCCGGTCCAGCCGGAAGCTCCGCCACTCGCCCTTGTCCAGGTCGTGCGCTACCAGGTACCAGCGGCGGCCGGTGTAGACCAGGCGGTACGGCTCGACGTGGCGGCGGCTGTCCTGCCCGGAACCGTTCCGGTAGCGGAAACGCAGCCGCTCGGACTGCTGGCACGTCAGGGCGACGAGCGCGAGGTCGTTCGGCTCAATCGAGGCCTCGGCCGGGACCAGGGGCACGGTCGCGACGGTGAGGGCCTCCACCCGGCGGCGCAGCCGAGGCGGCAGGACCTGGTCGATGGCGGCCGCGGCGCGGGCGGCTGCCTCCTGGCTGCCGCGCAGCGCCGGGTCGGCCGCGGCCGCCCGCAGGCCGAGCGCGACCGCGACCGCGGAGTCCTCGTCCAGCAGCAGCGGCGGCAGCCGGGTGCCGCCCGGGCCGAGCGCGTAGCCGCCCCGGCGGCCGGGGATCGCGTGCACCGGGTAGCCCAGTTCCCTGAGCCGGTCGATGTCGCGCCGGACGGTACGCGTGGTGACGCCCAGCCGTTCGGCCAGCTCGTCGCCGCGCCAGTTGGGCCTGGCCGTCAGCAGCGGCAGCAGCCGGAGCAGCCGCCCGGCACCTCGACGTGCGGGTGGCCGGCCGCGAGGTGGAAGGCGAGGAACGCAAGCAGCTGATGTCGGAGAAAGCGGAACAACTCGTGCAGGCGGGAGCCAGCGTTGTCTGGGTGAATGAAGACGTGCGGGGCCACTCGATCGTGCTGCGCGACCCCGAGGGCAA
>Ga0137366_10000275_pt1 | contig 31521 bp, 28 predicted proteins | sample SagtaG_8_FD_104938 | JGI IMG/M metagenome (GOLD analysis project Ga0137366, IMG submission 104938) | Vadose zone soil microbial communities from Sagehorn Ranch, Mendocino, California, USA - Sage1_L_60_16 metaG | ecosystem: Environmental > Terrestrial > Soil > Vadose zone | place: USA...
AGAGAAAAAAAAAACGAAATAAATGCCGACTCAATCGTCCGCATGGACAGGAGAGAAGCCTCGTAAAGCGGGAAAGGGCGCCGGCCGAGGTTCGGCGGCGCGAAGCGGCGAAAAAGTTGTCCCCATTTCGCCCACAGGTTCTGCGCAGGATATTCACCGCACTCCTCCGCATAGCGTTGACGCGGAGCAAGGCGTCTTGGGGTCAATGCTCATCTCGCCGCGAGAAACCATCGCGGAATGCGTAGAGAAAATTAACGAAGAATACTTTTACGTTCCCGCACACCGGACCATTTACAACGTTCTTGTCGAACTTTGGAACGCGGGGCAGGCAATCGATTTGATCACGTTCACGCAGGTCCTGCGTGATCGCCACGTTCTCGATAGCATAGGCGGCGCGGCGTTCGTCACCAGCCTTTTCACGTTCGTTCCAACTGCGGCGAACGTGCAATATTACCTCGAGATCGTTCGCGACAAATACATCCTGCGCGAAATCATTTCCGCCTCCACGGAGAGTGTTCGGCGCGCTTACGAGGAACAGGATGAAGTCAATAATCTGCTCGACGAAGTAGAACAGAGAATCTTCGCCGTCGGCGAAGACCGCTTCAAAGGCCAGGTGCTTTCCATGAAAGACCAGGTCATGGAAGCGATCGAGTCGATCGAGAAACTTTACGAGCGCAAAGGTGGAATCACAGGAATCTCGACGGGATTTCTCGAGTTCGATCGGATGACCAGCGGCTTGCATCCTTCGGAAATGATCGTAATCGCGGCGCGACCAAGTATGGGAAAGACGGCGCTGGCCATGAATATCGCCGAACACGTGGGCATAAATGAAAAACTTCCGGTCGGCGTGTTCAGCCTGGAGATGAGCGGACAGCAGCTTGTGCAACGGCTGCTCTGCTCGCGGGCACGGGTTAATTTGCAAAAGGTGCGTGATGGATTTTTAGGCGAGCGCGATTTTCCCAGTTTGACCGCGGCGGCCTCGAAACTGGCGGAAGCGAAGATTTTCATCGACGACAGCGCAAGCCTCAGCATTCTCGAATTGCGGGCGAAAGCGCGTCGGCTCAAAGCCCAGCAGGATGTGCAGGTGCTCATTGTCGATTATCTACAACTGCTAAGATCGACATCTCGCCGCGCCCAAGACAACCGGCAACTTGAAATATCCGAAATTTCCGCAGGGCTAAAAGGGTTGGCGAAGGAATTGAAGATTCCGATTATTGTGGTTGCGCAATTGAACCGGCAACCAGAGCAGCGGTTAGGTGGGAAACCGCGCTTGAGCGATCTGCGGGAATCGGGTTCGATTGAACAAGATGCCGATTTGGTCGCCTTGCTCGTCCGACCAGAACTCTATGAGGAAGATGAAGAGGCGCGCGTTGAAAAAGCCGGCGAAGCTGAATTGATCATCGCGAAGCAACGCAACGGACCGGTCGGCGAAATTCCTCTCACGTTCCTCAAGGAATTCACTCGCTTCGAAACCCGGGCGCGCAATGTAGGCGAACCGGGCGAAGCGTTTTAGGGTAGCGCACGCTATTCCGCCAACAACGATTTCGCTGCCTCGATCAGGTGCTGTGCGTCGATGCCGCGTTCTTTCATCACTTCGGCGCCGGGCGCGCTCAGGCCGAAATCATGTAGCCCCACGACTTTCCCATCAAGGCCGACATATTCATACCAAATCTCGGTCACGCCGGCTTCGATCGCGACGCGTTTACGGCATTCATCAGGCAAAACTTCTTCGCGATATTCTGAAGGCTGACGATTGAAGCGCTCAAAACACGGCAGCGAAACAACCCGCACACCGTCGCCGAGGTCTTTTGCGGCTGCCAACGCGTGCTGCAGTTCGCTTCCACACGACATGATGATGAGATCGAGTTTTCCTTTCTCCTTTTTCGCAATGTACCCGCCGCGCACCACTCCTTCGCGACGCAATTTTGGGTCAATCTCGTTTAACATTGGAACGGCCTGACGTGTGAGCGCGAGCAGCGTCGGACCATCCGTTCGCTGCATCGCAGCGACAAATGCGCCTGCGGTTTCTTCCGGATCGGCGGGGCGAATCACGTCGATGTCGGGCATCAAACGAACGGAACTGACTGTCTCCACAGGTTCATGAGTTGGACCATCTTCACCGACGCCGATCGAGTCGTGGGTAAAAATGTAAATATTGGGAAGCTTCGACAGCGCTGCCAGCCGGATGGAAGGACGGCAATAATCCGTGAAGACCAGAAAGGTTGCGCCCGATGCCCGGAACAGGCCGTGATACGAGATCCCATTGAGAATCGCACACATCCCATGTTCGCGAACGCCGAACCGGATGTTGCGCCCGCCGGGAGTATCGCGCGTGAAATCGCCGCCGTCCTTGATGTAGTTCATTGTCGATCCATACAAATCGGCGCTGCCGCTCATCAGTAAGGGCATCGCTTGCGCGATCGGCTGCAACGCTTCTCCACCGGCTTTCCGGGTCGCCAGCTTCGCATCCTTCGGAAACTCCGGAATCTCTGCTAAAAGATCGGCGGGAACTTTTCGTTCCAGTCCGTTATCGAGCATCTTCGCTTTGTCAGGGTTCTTGTTGCGCCATGCGTTGTAAGTTTTTTCCCAGCGATCGTAATCGGCGAGCAGCTGCTTTTTGTGTTTAGCAAAGTAGTCATAGACGCCTTGCGAAACGAAATAATGTTCATCAGGCAATCCAAGCGCCTTGCGCGCTGCATCCACATATTTCGCGCCCGCCTCCCCGTGCGCTTTGTATGTCCCTGCTACTTCCGGGATGCCTTTGCCGATCAGCGTGTGCGCGATGATAAATTGGGGTTTCCCGTTGTCGCGCCTTTTCGCCACGTTGAAGGCGTCGAGAAACTGTTGCATGTCCTGGCCATCGATCTCCTGAACATCGAAGCCGTATGCCTCCATACGTTTGCCGGTGTCTTCGCTCTGCGTCTCCTTCGCTGCGGCATCCAGCGTGACGGCGTTCGAATCGTAGATGTAGATCAAATTATCGAGGCCCCAATGGCCAGCAAGTGCACACGCCTCGGAGGCGACGCCTTCCTGCATGTCGCCATCGCCGCATAAACAGATCACATGCTGATCGAAAATCTTGTGCTCATCCGTGTTGAAACGCGCCGCGGCCATTTTTGTCGCCACCGATATGCCGACTGAGTTGCCGACGCCCTGACCGAGTGGCCCCGTGGTGCATTCCACTCCGGGAGTGACGCCAAATTCAGGGTGACCCGGAGTCTTGGAATGCAATTGCCGGAACCTTTTGATTTCCGACATTGGCAAGTCGTAACCGCTCATGTGCAGCCAGGCGTAAAGGAACATGCTGCCGTGCCCGGCCGAGAGGACAAAGATATCGCGATCGATCCAGCGCGGCTGATCCGGATTGTATTTCAGCGCGTGCCCAAAGAGCACTGCACCCATTTCAGCGCAGCCGAGTGGAAGTCCAAGATGCCCTGATTGCGAAGCCTGCACGGCATCCATGCACAACCCGCGCGCCTGATTCGCAGCTTTCGAAAGAATTTCAATGTCCAAACTCATGCTTGTTTTATAGGCAGGGATGAAGCGAAGTGAAAGGATTTCCGACAGAACCCCGCGTATGAATTTCGGAACCGAACGAGGAATGGCAAAGAATCCCAAATCGCGAAAGCGCTTCAACGATCTGACGAGGCAAGCCGTTCGTCATTTTCGCTTCAACGTTCGTGATATGGCGATCCCGCGCGGTAAAGCGCGATCTCGTTCTGAAGCGCTTCCACCAGAGCACGGTTTCCTTGATTGGCGGCCAATTCCAAAGCGCGGGTAGCCGTCGCGACAGCCTCGGTGAACTGTCCATTCTCGGCATAAGCAGCCGCTAACGTGTGCAGAAAAATGGGATTCCTTTGGCCGGAAAGTTCATTGGCCTGGCGAGCAAGGTCCACTGATTCGAAACCATTCCGAAGCGATGCATCCGAAGACGTCGCTAACGCCCATGCCAGTTGATTCTGAGCCGCGACCAACCGTGGCTCCCTTCTTAGCGCCTCCCGATAATGGGCGACCGCTTCCGCCACCAGATTCTTCTGACGAAGAGCGTTGGCCAGATTGTAATGAATATGGGCTGTATAAATGTCCTCGCTCCCTGAATTCAGTGCTGCTTGGAACTGAGCAACCGCGTCGTCAATCAGGCCTTTCTGAAGAAGAGCGTTGCCGAAGTCATTATGGATAATCCTGTTCCCAGGCGCGAGTTTCAACGCCTGCTGAAACTGATCAATTGCCTCATTTACCAGCCCTTTCTGAAGAAACGCGTTACCGATGTTTGACTCTGTTTGCGCGCGCTCAGTGTCCGCCTGGCCCGAGCGTGACTCGATAGCCTTTTGGAAATGGAGAATCGCTTCGTCCGCCAAGCCTTTACGGAGCAACGCCTTTCCTAGGTTCGCCTGAAACGTCGGATCGTTAGGCCACACGGTCACTGCCTTTTGGTAGTGATCCGCTGCCTCATCGATTAATCCTCTCTCAAGAGAAAGATTGCCTAGCTGATTATGTGCCACTTCGTTGTCAGGAGCCACGGCAAGCGCGTGTTGCCACAGCGATTCGCTGTCTCGCCAACAGTTGGCTTGAGTCAACGCAGTCCAACCGAAGCAAAGCACCACGGCAGTTGCTGCGCCGCCTAAAATCCAACGGTAACGCCAGGCTTTCGCCAGATTGGCAATCGCCCAGGTTAACGCAACGTAAAGACCGATCTGCGGCAAATATGTATAGCGATCAGCATGCGCCTGCGAACCAACTTGAACGATTCCAATCACCGGGACCAGCATTCCAAAATACCAGAACCAACCGGTGACGATGTAAGGATGCTTTTGTCGCAAAACAATGGCCGCTGCTGTAATGGCAATGAGCAGCAGAACTGAAATCGCGACTTCGAGATATGGCAGTGTTTGCGGATAGCTGTAGAACGGCGCCAGGCCGGACGGCCACATCATCTGCCGCACGTACACAAGATAGCTAAGAAAGGCATTATTGAGTCGCCACCAAAACGGCAACCGCGCAATCGAACTGATCGCGTGGCCTTGGGCCAGGAATGTGGCTACGCATGACGCGGCGGAAAGCGCGAGCAAAGGGACTTTTTCAAGAATTAATTGCGTGATGAGCGAGAAACTGGGTCGCTGATGGACCTGTTTTCCTTTTGCTCTCGGCGGAGACGACTTTGGCAGGCGTCCCAGCGGCCAATAGTCCAGGAGCAAAAGCACAAAGGGCAGCGTCACCAGCATCGGTTTGGACATCAGCCCGCACGCAAACAAGATCCACATCGTCGCATAACGCCCAGGTGTCGGTCGCCGAACATAGCGGACATAAGCACCCAGCGTCAGCATGAAGAAAACTCCGCTCAATACATCTTTCCGCTCTGCGATCCATGCGACCGATTCTACATGCAGGGGATGAATAGCAAAAAGCGCCGCTACAAAAGCGCTGCGCCACAGCGCTCCAGTCATCTGTGCGAATACTAGAAACAATAGGAGCACAGCAATTGTGTGCAGCAGCACGTTGGTGAAATGATGCCCACCAGCGTTACGCCCGTAGACCTGATAATCGAGCATGTGTGTGAGCCAGGTAAGCGGATGCCAATTGTTGGCAGGACCGCTTGTAAACGCCCAAATCACTCCGTGCGCAGTGAGACCGCCGGTCACCTGAGGATTGTCATAAACATATACCGGGTCATCATAATTAACGAAGTCGTAGCGAAGCGTCCGCCCGAAGACGAGCCACGTAATCGTCGCCAGAAAAAGACAAACACCGGCTATCGTCACCAATCCGTGACGCCTTTCGTGGGAAAGAATCTTTGCCACAGCGGGATGATCCTATCGCACGCAAACGAGAGAACAATCTCTCCCAATATGCAGTTTCGTTTTCTAAAAAATCACAGAGAATTACGCTGGCGATAGAAAATAGAATGAATCCGAAGACGCTTTTGAACATCATCGAACGGCTCGAAGGTTTGCTGGCCAAACTCCCCGAGAAGATTCGTCGGCCGGTCTTGCGCGAGCTGACGCCGTTAAAAGAATTGTTTCTCCAACAACGGCCGCCGCGGTTCCTCTTTATCGGATCGAGCGAGATGCCAACCCACAGAATCATCGACACGCTTTTTACGACTGGCGCACCAGAGGAAACGAATGTTGCTCTAATGCCCGTCCATCGATGGATCAACTGGGACATAGCCGGCCATGGGACAATTTCAGTCCTGGACGCTCGCGACGCAGCCGATTCCGCTGCAGCTCTGGTGGAAGAAGAACTCAAATATCAGCCAGCCGACATCATCTTTCTTTTCGACGACGAAGAGTCGAGTATTGAGAACCCATCTGCCGTTAAATCCGCTAGCTCCCTGTTGCATTTGGAACATCAGTTCGGCGGCGCGATAGACGATGCTAAAGTCATCGGCGTTTGCTTCGGGAAAAGGAGCGCTGCGCAGCTGGAGGAGGCGCTGAAGTCAGAGCCTGCGATCCGCGACCGTTTGCTGAAGGTTATCCAATTCGCGGGAACCCATTCGACTGAAGCGCGCGGTCTGTTGTCAGTTCTGGCAGAGCAGCTCCCAAATCAAGCAAAGGTCGAGATGATTCGAATTTCGCGCGATCGCGAAGCGCAGCATCACGTCGCACAAATGCTGATAAAATCGACAACTGCAATTTGCACGGCAATCGGAGCGCAACCAATTCCGCTGGCAGACATGCCGGTTCTCACTGCGCTCCAAGTGATGATGGTCTCCGGCATCATGTATATCAGCGGTCGAGAACGAAGCCTGCGCGCTGCGACGGAATTCATGACGGCCCTCGGGGCAAATGTTGGCGCGGGGATGCTTCTCCGCGAGGGGGCCCGCGCAATTCTGAAGTTTTTTCCAGGGTGGGGCAATGTGGTCTGCGGCATGGTCGCAGGCGCCGGCACGTACGCGATCGGTCGCGCCGCCAGCGCGTTTTTTATCGGTGGGGTCTCATTGAAAGATGCACGACGAAAATATCTGGCGACCCGGAAGAAGGCATCCCACAAGGCGCGTCGGTTGGAGGACTCGAGGAGGGCCTCAAAGTGCATTGAATAACTTGTGAATAACCTTCAGGCTCCTGCGGATTTTGTTCACAGTATCTTGTGAACAGACATACGAATTTCGAGTGCCTCTGCGCGCGGCGCGCAAGGTTCATATGAAGCTTTCCGAAATACGAACCGTGCTTCGAGAAATGCGCCTGTCGCCAGCCAAAACACTCGGACAAAATTTTCTGCACGATCAAAATCTTGCTCACTGGATCGTTGATCAGGCTCAGATTACTCCCGACGATTATGTCGTTGAGATTGGACCCGGACTAGGCGCGCTCACGCGTTTCATCCTTGGGAAAGGCGCGCACGTTCTTGCGATCGAAAAAGACACGCGCCTCGCAGATTTTCTGTGCGCACATCTTGATCATAAACGGCTCGAAATACTCAACATCGACGCACTCAAGTTCGATCCACGCTCTCTTTTTGCGCATCGCACAGTGAAATTGGTTGGCAATCTTCCGTACAATATTTCGAGCGCCCTATTATCGAAATTTCTCGAACAACCAAATCCTATATCGCTGGTGTTGTTGATGTTACAAAGAGAAATGGCGCTGCGTCTTTCCGCATCACCATCTACGCATGATTACGGAGCCCTCACCTTGCGCGTGGAAGTGCAACATCGCGTGAAATATCTGCGCACTGTTCCTGCAACAGTTTTCTTTCCGCGGCCTGAAGTCGATTCCGCAGTGGTGCGAATTTTGCCGCGTGATCCAATTGAGTTGCCTCTGCACGATCATCAGTTGCTTCTGAAACTGATCCGGGCCGGCTTTTCTCAGAGAAGAAAACAGTTGAGAAAATTGGTTCGCGAACACATTCCCGACTGGGACACAGTCTCGAGCGATCTGCACATCGCTGTGAACGCCCGCGCGGAAGAGCTATCGTTGCTTCAATGGATTGCCCTGACGAATTCCATCGCGCCACCTCCGCACCCGGATGCACGCGCAGCGAACAATGAATCCTTCCCGATTGTCGACAAAAACGATCGAATCCTGCGATATGCGAGCCGCTCCGAAGCGCATGGGAATAACTTGCGCCATCGCGCCGTTCACATCCTGATATTTAATGCAGCCGGTGAAGTTTATTTGCAGCAACGTTCGCGTTGGAAAGATCGACATCCTTTGAAGTGGGACTCAAGCGCTGCTGGTCACGTAACCGTCGGGGAAAGTTATGATGATACCGCCCGGCGCGAATTGAAGGAGGAATTAGGGGTGACTGTGGCCCTTCAAAAAGTTTCAAAAATTCCGGCCTCGGAACATACCGATCAGGAGTTTATCTGGCTGTATCGGGGCCTGGCTTCCGGTGATCTCGTACCGGCGACGTCTGAAATCGAGCAAGGCGCCTTTTTGCCTTCAACGATTATCGACGGCTGGACATCGGCACGACCGAAAGATTTCGCACCGGGATTTTTAAAGTGCTGGAAGACGTATCGCCGCGAGACGCGCTCCGACAGCGGACACTACAGCATCAGAGTTGTCCGCTAGCACGGCCGCCGCCATTCCCTGCTTGGGGCGGAGGCAGGTTCCAAGACTTCCATCTTTTATCGTATTCGACGGCTGGAAACAGCACGTAACACGGATGGCGTTTCGCTCGAAGCCACGTGATTAGCTTCACCAGGTTCTCTTTCGCCATCGTCGTGCAGCCGGTGGTTGGCCGATTCAAGCCGCGGCGAATATGAAAAAAAATCGCGCTTCCTGCGCCGGGCACCGGGGGATCGGAATTGTGTCTGATCTCAACCAACCACTGATACGCAAAGTCACTCGAGCGCATTTTTTCGCGCGTGTAATTGTCTGGCGGATTCTTTGGATCGATCACGATATGGCGATTGTAATTCGGTGAGCGCGGATCATCGCTCCAAACGTCTGCCTCGGTGACTTGATGATAGGGATAGTCAGCTCCCGGTGGCAGGTGCGCATAGTATCCAAACACTTGTCCGATTTCGAAAACACCTGCAGGCGCTCGACCATCGCGCTCTTTCTTCCGAAGACCCGGCTCATTTTGTCCGACAAGTCCGGTGCCCCATGCGAGTCCGTTTTTGCCAAACAACGCTGGGAAAGATCCAGCCACAGCAGCCCACTCTCCGCCGTGCGCTCGCTCAAACAATCGCAGCTCCCCGCGCATCGAGTTCCAAGTCGGCGCGATTCCGACGATCAACTGCGTGCAGTCATCGGGAACGCCCTCCGCATGTGCGGTGACAGCAATGAGGCTGAGGCAGTGAATCGCAAGGCTGCGGACGACCAACATAAGCTTTACAAGGAAATCATTTTAAGCATTCCGCTACTTGTTTGCACATCCGCGGAAACGGCGCGTGGCGATTCTTTCGTGTCGGCTCCCACAAGGTTGAGCCTCAATCAGTATCGCTTATGAAAAAATTACGCTCAATCGCAGCCATGACCGCCATTTTGGGGGTGGCCGTAGCTTCTACAATCGCGCAAACCGAGACAACTAATACGACCAGCAGCACGACTTATATCCAGACCAGCAAGCTCGTCGGCAGGCCGGTGAAATCCTCTCAAGGAGAGGAAATCGGCACCATCAAAGACGTCGTGCTCGACCGTAACACCGGCTGCCTGGCTTACACGGTTCTCGCAACTGGTGGAGGCGGTGGCCAGGTCGCCGGAGGCGGCAAAATGGTGGCAGTTCCCTGGTCTGTCTATTCACCTTCATCGGACCTTAACACTTATACCGTAACCGTGGATCGCGAGCGCATCTACAGCGCGCCCGTCTTCGATTATGCTCACGTCGAGGAATATTCCCGACCCGATTACATCAATAATGTTTATGGTTACTTTGGCGTAACCGCTGGTGCAGCAATCGGCGCTGCGGTGTCATCGACAACAAGCGACACCCACACCACGAATGTAAACACGGCCACCGGAACCACGAGAGGCACTAGCTCAAGAGAAGGCGCGATGGCAAGCCCCGGTGCTGGCGCAGCGGCTGGTGCAGGGAGGTCGCCGGCACAAGCGGCTTCACCAAGCGGCAGGGGCTCACCGACTCCGCGTGCCACCGCAGCAAGAAGCCCGCATGAAACTCCGGCCGGCAGAACTCATGCAACTCCACGTAGTCGCAGCGGAGCGACGGAGAGTTCACCCACCGAACGCACGCGAGGAACAAAAGAGGAGCGCGAGGGATCGACGCCGCCAAGTGGTCACAGCGAAACGGGTCGGACCGAAACGGGCCGCGGCGAGACTGGAACGCGATCGGAAACTGAGCGAGCTCCGTCGGAAGCTACGAGGCCCAGCGAAAAAGCAACGGGGTCCGAGCGTCACGAGAAGGGCAAACGCGAGGCAAGTACTCCCCAGGAGAGACCTCAAGAATAGGAATAAGATTTCGGCTCGGCGGCGACTCATGGGGTTGCTCAGCCAGTGGCGTTTTCTACGGCAGCCGTATCGGCTGGAAGGTATTTCACGCCAATGAGCCAGGCCACGCCGGAGACAAAGATTATTCCTGACACAAACAGAAATGCCACATGCATATTCGTGTGACCGCCGATGTAACCCAGCAGCCAGAACGCCTGAACGTCGCCAAACGCGTGGATGATGAAAATGTTTGCGGCAAATGCCGTGGCGCGCACAGCCGGCAGCGAGACGTTGGCGAGAGCCGTGTTTGAGGGCCCTGTGTTGAGGAACAAGAAAAAGATTGCGAGGAACATTGCGACCCACGCCGCGGGAAACGGAATGTAAAGGGCTACAATGAAAATCGGGCACGCGATAAGCATCCCGATTCCTGAGACCAAGAAGTACGAACCAGGAAAACGCGAGCGCAACCTGTCGGCGATAACACCTCCCAGAAGCGTCGAGACCAAGCCCGCGACGACGGTGATCAAGCCAAAGATCGTCATGCCTACGGCAGGACTTTGATTCCGATAGCGTAGATAAGCTGGTACCCAGAAGCCTAAGCCGCCGGTTACAAAAGTCATCAATGTTATCGCGACGCAGTTGATGAGATAGGAGCGCGTGCGGAATAATCTCAGGTAATCGCTTATGCTTCGGCGCGGTGACTTTCGTGCCAAATGATCTGCGGCGACGCGCGGATCGCGTTGCCAAAAGCACAGCAGGCCCAGCAACAAGCCCGGCGGGGCAACGAGATAAAATGCCCAGCGCCAGCCGAGGTGAGCGCCTATCAGTCCGCCGATTACATAGCCGAGCGCGCTGCCAACCGGAATCGCCGTGTAAAAAACCGCCATGATGCGACCCCGCGTTTCGATCGGGAAGAGATCGGACAAAATGGTCGGCGCGGCTGGGCCGTAGCCGCCTTCGCCAATTCCGACGAAAATGCGAGTTGCGAAGAGAATGGCAAATGTCGCCGCCAAACCGGATGCTCCGCTGGCCAGGCTCCACAAAATCACAGCAGAGCCGACGATGATCCAGCGCGAGAATCGATCAGCGAGCAAGCCAAGAATCGGCGCGCTGATCATGTAAGTTACGAAAAACGCGTCGCCGAGCAGACCGGTCTTTGTCATCGCGTTTACGTCGCCGGGTGCGAAAAAACTTGCACGAATATCAGGCTCAAGCGCCGCCAGGATCTGGCGATCGATGTAATTGAAAAGGTTTATGGCCAGCAGGAGAAAGAGCGCACTACGTGCGCCGCTCATCAGTTTTTTCCCGTCAGGGTCCATCGCAATTGCCGATTGCAGTTTGCCCGGCACAGATTGTAAATCATAAACGATGCTTTCGACCTCCCGCACCGAACGCGCCCTCTATTTTTTTGGTCGGCTGCTTGTACGTTGCTTTTACCGAGTCACTGCGATCGGCCTGCAAAACCTACCTGAGGGCGGTTTTCTCCTTGTACCCAATCACATCAGTTGGGTGGACGCGCTCGTGCTGCAGCTCGCCTGCCCGCGTCCAATTCGCTACGTAATCGACCAGCAGTATTACCACAAACCGATTTTGCATCCGGTTTTGCGGGCATTGGGCTGCATCCCGATCAACATCCGCCATTCGTATTCTGCGGTTCGCGCCGCTGCTGAAAAAATCGCCGAAGGCGAAATCGTGTGTGTTTTCCCCGAGGGTCAGCTGGAGCGAACTGGTGTGCTTTTGCGGCTCCAACGCGGTTACGAATTGATCGCGCGGCATTCCAAGGCACAGGTTGTTCCAGTTTGGCTCGATCAGCTATGGGGATCGATCTTCTCGTTCGAGGGCGGAAGATTCTTCACAAAACTTCCAAAGCGCTTCCCCTATCCGGTGACGATCGCTTTCGGCAAGCCGTTACAACCACAAGCCGCCGATGCCGCCACGATGCGGGAAGAATTGCTTAAGCTCGGTGAATTTTGTTTCAGCCGCCGGCCAGCATTGGATCGACACCTTGCCGAAGAGTGCGTGCGAGGATTGAAGCGCGGACGGTTTGCGACGGCGGTGACCGACGGAACCGATCACACTGAGTTAAGCCGGTCGAAGCTGCTCGGCGCCGCGGCTGCGTTGAGCCGCTATCTTCGAAAAGAGTTTGCCGACGAGCGAATCGCGATCGTTTTGCCCGCCAGCAAGGGGTCGATGCTGGGAAACCTGGCTGTGACCCTGGCAGACAAAGTTCCGGTGGATCTTAATTTCACAATGGGACGGGCGGCAAATGAATCGTGCTGCAGGCGCGCAAACTTGCGGGTCGCGATTTCAGCGACGCCCTTTATGGAACGACTCAGGGATTTTCCGTGGCCGGAAAAGATCTTGAAGCTGGACGAGTTGATGCCGCGAATGAAGCGCCAAATCGTTTTCTGGTGGATAATATCGCTGCTGCTGCCGACGCGTTTGCTTTTGCGGGTCTTGGAAATTCCGAAGCAAGGCGGTCACAGCGAGGCAGTCCTGCTCTTTACAAGCGGAACGACCGGAGAGCCGAAAGGTGTGGTCGTTAGCCACCGCAACGTCGTCGGAAACGTGTCGCAGTTTCGGCAACTGCTCGACGCACGGCAAACCGACGCAATCCTCGCTTCTCTGCCCTTCTTTCACACATTCGGATCGACGGTCACACTGTGGTATCCGCTCATCGAAGGTGTCCGCATCGTCACATATCCAAATCCGTTGGAACCTGCCAAGTGCGCGACGTTAATCGAACGGTATAAGCTGACCTTTCTGCTGGCGACGCCCACATTCCTGCGTTTGTACTTGCGTAAAGCCGAGCTGGAGCAGCTCCGCACCCTACGCCTCATCATTGTCGGCGCGGAGAAATTGCCTCTCGACCTTGCGAGCCATTTTGAGGAACGGTTCCACAAAAAAGTTTTCGAAGGCTACGGACTCACCGAGACCGCGCCGGTGGTCAGCGTCAATTTGCCTGATCCGGAGCCGAAAAAGCCCGGCGAACACGTACAGCCATCGAGTCGTCTCGGATCGGTTGGCAGACTTGCGCCGGGAATCGCCGCCGAAATCCGCGAACCGGAATCGAATCAGAAACTTTCGCTTTATGAAACCGGAATGCTTTACCTGCGCGGAGCAAACATCTTCGAAGGATATCTGCACGACCCGAAACGAACCGCGGAAGTCTTGCGTGACGGCTGGTTGAAAACAGGCGACATCGGCCGGTTCGACGAAGATGGGTTCCTTTACATCGAAGGCCGCCTGTCGCGCTTTTCGAAAATCGGCGGCGAGATGGTGCCGCACGAAGCGCTCGAACAAAAAATTATCGATGTGCTGGAATTATCCGGAAGAGACGAACGCCCCATCGCGATTGTGGGAGTGCAGGACCAGGCGAAGGGTGAAGCACTCGTGCTGCTCAGCGCAGTCGATGTCGATCTTGCCGAGCTGCGCAAAAAACTTCACGAAGCAGGTGTTCCAAACTTGTGGATTCCAAAAAACGTCCAGCGCGTCGAGGCAATCCCCGTCCTGGCCTCCGGCAAACTCGATCTGAAGAAATGCCATGAACGCGTCGCTGGAAGAAGCGACGCAAACCGAGACGACTCGCACTCGGTAGTTGCGTAAAGCGCGATCGGCGCGGTCGGATCAAGAACGAGTCGCGCGATCTTCTTCTTTCAATCGCCACGGCGAAATTCTGCCAAAAAGATCGCGCGTCGCCCCGGCGATGTCTTCGGCTTTTGAGACGCCACTGTCGATCAAGGCGCGTCCTGTGCTTTCCCAAAGTTTCCTTGCCACCAGAGCCCCATTTTCTCGCACGATCCGACCAAGATGCTGAACTGCCGCAGCAGTGGCGGATTTGCGAATCAGCTCCGGCGGACATCGTGAAGTCAGCTCGCAATAACGCCGCGCGACTTCACCCACGCGCAGAGTGAGGAACGCGTTTGCTGCGCCATTTGAAACGCATTTTACAAGAAGTGCCGAAATGCCGCTCAGGCCCGGAATTCCACCTTTGAGCGCGGGAACCATGGAAGTGGCAAGCGGCGCGACCATTTCTCCGAGGTCTAGCGATTCAAGTCCGCTGGCAATGAAAGCTGTTCCGGCAACGTTTACATATAACCGCAGCAATTCGCGCGGCGACGGGCGTTGCACGTAAATCCGAGCGACACGACTGACCATCTGAATTTGCGTAGCGAGGAGTATCAACGCGTCGAGCCGGCCATTCTGCATTAGCGCTGTGCTAAGAAACACTGTGCTTGCTGTCTTGCGCACGACCGAATCTGCTTCCGCTGACAATTGTGCAATGGCGTGTTCGATTTCTTCTTCTGTGGCAATCGGCCGGCCTCGCGTCCTCGGATTCGCAGCGAGACGAACGCAAAGCGCTTGTAAGAAAGCGTCGTGCTCAGGACCGGAATCCTCTTGTGGCGGGACAAGTGCAGCAGGAAGTCGTGCGTAGGCAACCGCACAGTAGATCGCAAAAAATCCAGCCGTAACGCAAACACTCCAGAATACGATGGCACCAGCGATCGGATGGATTCTGTCAGCCAATGAGATCAAGCTCGTAACACCGGCAATTATCAGCGACACCAGGCAGAGCGTTATCAACCCGGCAACGATCACGATAATCTTCCGCGCGCTGGAGTTCTGGACTGCGACATCGGCTTCAACCGTCATGGTAGGTACTGTGCACCCACAACAGCTGGCTTCAATCGAAAGCTGGACCACCGAAAGAGCGGTACGCAGCTGGTATTCGCGCCACAGGCCATCGCGCGCGAAGCTGAATGTCATGAAGATATGTCCCAGCGTGTTGGCAACTTTGTTTCTAACGAGTTTTGCAGGGCTCTTCTTTCACGCTTCACGCGCCGACGAAAAGCCCATGATGAAGGCGGTCGTCGCCCATGAATACGGCGCGCCTGAAGTGCTGAAATTCGAAGAGGTGCCGCGACCGGAGCCGAAGGAAGACGAAGCGCTCGTGCGCGTGATCGCGAGCGGGGTAAACCCGGCGGACCCGCTGACACTAAGCGGAAAATATGCGCGGGAATTCGGCACGCATTTGCCGCTGATCCCTGGCTACGACATCGCCGGGATTGTGGAGAAGACCGGCCCCAACGTGACAAAGCTTAAAGTAGGCGACGCAGTCTACGGATATCCAACATTCGGTGGCGGCTGGGCGGTTTACGTCACAGTCAAGGAATGGGAAGTAGCGGCGAAACCCAAGTCTTTGAACTTTGGCGAAGCCGCATCAGTGCCGATGGGCGCTTTGACCGCCTGGCAGGCATTGGTCGATGTGGCGAAACTGAACGCTGGACAAACGATTCTGATTCACGGCGGCTCAGGTGGAGTTGGTAGCTTCGCAGTGCAGATCGCCAAAGCGCGTGGCGCGCGCATCATCGCGACCGCTTCGACAGCGAACCAGGATCTCGTCAAGCAGCTCGGCGCAGACGTGGCAGTGGATTATACAAAGACCCGGTTTGAAGATGTTGCCAAAGATGTAGATGTCGTGCTCGATCCCGTGGGCAAGGAAACGCTCACCCGGTCTTACGAAGTGGTTAAGAAAGGCGGCATAGTCATGTCGCTCGTCGCGCGCCCCGACCCGGTTGAGCTAAAGAAACGCGGGATTCATGGAGCGGGTATCTCGGTTCACCCGGATTCCGAGGATCTCGCCGAGATCGCACAACTGATCGATGCCGGAAAAATCAAGCCAATCGTGACGCAAATCCTGCCGCTTAGTGAAGCCATCGCGGCGCAACAACAAGCTGCGACGCACCACACCCGCGGGAAAGTTGTGCTCCGGATTGCAGACGAGCCAAAAAGTTGACGCGAGGAGTGCGCATCTGAAGTTCTGCCGTAATGAGAAATACATTCCTGGCATTTTCTTCGGCTGGTCCGAACCGTGATTTTTCGAAGGATACGCGCGCACAGCCGTTTTGGGACGAGCACGCGGCGTTTATAGATCAACTCGTTGCTGACGAGTTTATTTTAATGGGTGGCCCTTTGGTCGACGAAAGCGGGATGCCGCAGGGCGCGCTTTTGATTGTCAACGCGAAAGATGAAAATGAAGTGCGCGAAAAATTAAAGAACGATCCTTGGTTTACGCACGGCATTCTCAAACTCGAGAGCATCAGGCGCTGGCAAATCTTTATCGACGTGAGGACGTAGGTGGCGCTCAGCGCGCTGTATTTGTACGGCGTTTGTGTCAAACGCCTGGCGTCTTGCAGAGACGCCCTACAATTCTGATTACAACGCACCGTGGCGAACTTTTTCGTCAATCGCCAGGTAATCCTTCCGCGGTGGGCTGAAGGTATCGAGGACGCGGGTTGGCAACATCACTTCCACCCCATGCGGGATGTTGCTGGCCAGATAAAAAGAACGGCCGGTCGAAAGCTCGTGCGGCACACCATCAACGATGAGTCTCATCTTACCTTCGAGAATGTGGACGATCTGCTCCTGCGAGTGTGAGTGCGCAGGCATGCGACTGCCGGCCTCGAGTGTCGCGAGCATCTGATACATCGTCTTCCCGTGTGCAACCGTCCGGCGCGTGATGCCGGGACAAATTTCAATTGTCGGATTCTCTTGTTTCATCTGAGAACATTAGGCGGGGAGCTTTATTCGCGCCACAGCTCGACCTTTGTCCGATTTTCGCACTTGTCGCTTGCCACTCGTCACTAATCACTGCCAAAATCCCAAATCATGAAAACATTTACGGCATTAATCACAATTCTCTTCGCGACATTGATAGCGATTAATTCGTTTGCGCAAAACCCCGCTACATCGCCCCTGAGTGCGTCCGCTCCGGCTGCGGCCCAACCAGCACCTCCTGGTGGCCAACCGAATCCGCAGGAAATGATGAAGCAGATGATGGACATGTCGAAGCTGAACGAAAACCACAAGCTGCTTTCGGAGATGGACGGCAACTGGAATTACACCATCAAAATGTGGATGAACCCCGACCCGAACGCCAAGCCGCAGGAATCCAAGGGCACCGCTTCTCGCAAGAGCATCATGGGTGGTCGCTACGTGATGATGGATGTGAACGGCAAAATGCAGATGCCGGGTCAAGACGGCAAAATGAAAGATGTACAATTCAAGGGCATGGCCGTCGAAGGCTATGACAACATAAAGAAAAAGTTCATCGGCTCGTGGATCGACAACATGGGTACCGGCATCCAGTTCTCCGAAGGAACCTACGATCCCGCGACCAAGACGTTCACATACACGAGCGAAATGGAGCCCGTGCCAGGAATGAAAACACAAGCGCGCGAAGTCCTGAAAATCGCCGACAACAACCACATGCTTCTTGAATGGTACGAAAACCATGGCGGCCAGGAAAAGAAAACCATGGAAATCAACTACACTCGCGCGGGCAAGAAGTAGCGCGCACCAATTGCTGATTGCGGAAAGCTGTAGCGGAACCGCCGTGGCGGGAAAAATCCCGCGCCGGCTCAGAGCCACTCGCGAACACCGCGGCTGGGATCCCGTGGACTGATGATGCCGGCCAACCTGTCCCAGACCGAGTTTACTGCGGGACGCACCGTGTCCCATGGCAACGCTGAACCGGGTTTCTCTTTCTCGTAACCAAGCGCAACGTCATCTTCGACTTCGTCGAATGTTTTCCCGGGATACTTCAAGAACGAATTGTACCCGGCGCGATACGCGTGCTCGAATTGGTCGTACGAGTAGTTCTTCGCGTAAGGCTGTTTTGAGTGTTGTTCGCGCCAATAAGCCGCTTCTTTGCGGGGATCCACTCCGCCGCCGCTTTGATCGCTCTTGCCGCCTGCTGATTCAGAACCTGTTTGCATAATGTGCGCCTTCTACTGTTGTTTGATTAGAACTTCGCCAGTGACCGCCCGATCGGTCGCTTGTTTTGCCCAATTCCAAATTCATCGTTTTTAATTAAAACTCACTCGCTCCATTTCTTGCTCCCGCCTTCCCTTCGCTATTCGATAAACTGGCCAATTTCCCGATACTTCCGGCTCAACTCCCGGATACGCTGCTCAAAGTGGTGAATGCGGTGAATGGAACGGTAGATCAGCCAGAAGCCAAGCACGACCAGACCAAAGTTCAAGCCCAGCAGCGGTACCAGTAAAGGCATCACCTTGTGGAAGCTGTAATAAATGCGACGTCGCAATGAGGACACTCAGCACAGAGAAAGGCAAAGCAAACACCGCGATACCGGCACGCAGAGAAGCCTGCGCAGTTCGTTTCTCGGCGAGGATCACTTGGATTTCTCCAAAGATCACACTGTCTAGCTTTGGCAGTCCGTTCGTTTCCAAACTCATCTGATTTCAATCTAATCCATTTAGGAATGTCTGCTGCAGCCCCGAAAGCCTTCGAGGCTGTCCTCATCGGAAATGCAGTCCCAATCTTGGTTCCTGCGTTCCTGCTTTCCTGAGCGATATTCGCTGATGAGAAGGACAGAACGCATCGCGCTCGTTACCGGCGCAAACAAAGGAATTGGTTTCGAGGTCGCGCGGCAGCTGGCGCGGCGAAATTTTCGTGTCTTTATCGGCGCGCGCAATGAAACGGCTGGCCAGCAAGCAGCCGAGAAACTTCGCACAGAAGGCGCGAAGGAAGATTACGGTGAGATCACGTTCTTAAAGATCGACATCTCCAAAGCGGACAGCATTCGACGCGCGGTGGAAGAATTTTCGAGAAAGAGTGATCGGCTCGATACGCTGGTGAACAACGCCGGTATTCTGCTCGATGACGACAAGGACGTGCTGAAGATCATGCCGGAGATGTTCGAGACCACGTTGCGCACGAACACCGTCGGCGCGCTGTTGGCGTCGCAGGCGTTCGTCCCGTTCCTGAAAAAGAGCGACGCACCTCGCATTGTGAATGTCTCCAGCGGCGGCGGGCAATTGGCCGATGGCGCCGACGGCTGGGCGCCGGCCTATTGCATTTCGAAGACGGCACTCAGTGGCGTCACTGTACAGCTCGCCGCCGCGTTGCCGAAATTCGCGGTGAATTCCGTTTGTCCAGGTTGGGTGCGGACCGATATGGGTGGTTCAAACGCCACTCGCTCCGTCCTCGAAGGAGCAGCGGGCATCGTCTGGCTCGCTGCGGACGCGCCTCAAAGCGAGACGGGTAAGTTTTGGCGCGATCGCAAAGTCATTCCATGGTGAGGTTCGATGCATTCTGCGCCTGGCGAGAAGCCGGCAACGATTTTGCTACGCGCCGCAAATCGTCGAGGAGAATCTCCATATCGCGCAAAGTGGTTCGATAGTTCAGCACGCAACCGCGCAGCGCGAACCGCCCACCGAGCGTGGCGTTGGAGAGATACGAACTGCCGTCTCGTTGCAGAGCAACCAGAAGGCGTTCATTGAAGGCGTCGATTGTCCGGGATGATTCGTTTCTGAGGCGCACCGGCACATGCCGAAAGCAAAAGATCGATAGCTCGACCGGCGCAGCCATCTCAAAGTCGTCGCTTGCTCGCACCATCGACTCAAGGTGGCGCGCACAGGCAAGATTGCTTTCAATCGCCTCGCCCAACGAATCAAGGCCCACTCCCTTTAACAACATCCATACTTTAAGAGCCCGGAAACGCCGCGACAGCTCCGGCCCGTAGTCCCAAAACGCGAATGCCTCGTCTGCCTGCTCCTGCTCCCCGATAATGCGAGTGTATTCGGCTTCGTGGGCAAAAGCGGCTCGTGCGATTTCTGGTGCGCGGTAAATCACGCAGCCGACGTCCACTGGGAGATATAGCCATTTGTGCGGATCGAGCGCGATCGAATCCGCTCGCTCAATGCCAGCGAACAATTTTCTCGCGGACTTCGCGAGCACGGCAAGCGCGCCGTAACTTCCATCCACATGCATCCAAAGTTGGAAGCGGTCCGCAACTTTTCGGATCTCCTCGAACGGATCGAGCGCCCCGGTGTTCACAGTTCCGGCATTTGCAACCATGCAGAATGGAACGTAGCCCGCCTCCAGGTCGGCAGTAATCTTTGCAATGAGATCGTCCAGGCGAATTCTGAAGCACTTGTCGACGGCGACGTGGCGCACATTCTCCCGTCCGATCCCCAAAAGCGCCGCTGCTTTGGCGATGGAAAAATGCGTCTCGCTCGACGCATAGATGCGTAAACGACCTGACGAACAATCTTTTGCCTGCCGCGCCGCGGCGATCGCCGCGAGATTGGCCATCGATCCACCGCTCACAAAGAGTCCCCCGGCTTCAGCATTGAATCCAAGAATCTGCCGGATCCAATCAATCGTCAGGCGCTCAAGTTCCACCGGCGCCGGCGCGGAACGCCAAACCGTCAGATTCGCGTTTAGAGTCGAGGCAAGCAGGTCGGCGAACGCCGCGAGCGGAGTGCCAGGCGATTGAACATAGCCAAACATGCGTGGATGCGCGTTCTGCCGGCTAAACGGGACGATAGCCTCGCGAAAAACTTTCAACAGCTCGTCGAAATCGGTTCCTTTGCCGGGAAGCGTCTGATCGATCCGGTCGCGAATCCTGCGTGAAGACATGTGACGATACACGTTGCGATCGCGGAGATCGCCGAGATAATCGGCCATAAATTGAATGGCCGAATTGCCCCAATCGTGAATTTGATCGGCAGAAGGATCGAGCATTGCCGCTAGTATGCGCCGCGCCAACGGCGTTGTCAGCATTCAGCGTGCTCGGTAGACCGAACTCAGATCGATAACAAAACGGCCGGTCGCAAGGCGTTGATCACTGGCGGCGATTCTGGAATGGGGCGTCAATCGCATATGCCCGCGAAGGTGCCGACGTTGCAATCAATTATTTTCCTGACAAACAACCGGACGCTTATGAAGTCATCGCTCTGATCAAGCAAGCCGGGCGCAAAGCCGTCGCTGCTGGAGGTTCGGGGCAGCGTTGACTTTTTTTATTCCGACGAAACAACGAAGCGATTGCCTTCGCTGTCCTTAAACATCGCGTAAGTGCCCCAGGGTTGCTTTTGTGGTGGACCTTCAAGTTCTACGCCGCGCTTCTTCAACTCGGCATAGGTCTTGTCGATATCGTCGCACGTGTAGGACATGTTCATGAATGAGCCGATTCGCTTTTCGTCGCCATCGGCTGTGAACAACACGACTCGTGTTTCCGCTTTGGGAATTCGCAATTCGATCCATCGTTGCTTCTCGTCGAATGGCTGATCGGTGATAATCGTGAACCCGAGTTTGTCGGTATAAAAATCCAACGCGCGATTTTGGTCGGCGACAGGAATGCTAACAAATTTGATTTGCTTGATCATGATGCGCCGAACGTAATGTGATTGAGATGTTCGCGTCCAGAAGCGAACAGTGGTTCTCGTCAGAAACTGCTGTCCGTTTATCGGTATAGCGCATATTGTCCTGCGCGAGGCGCCATGCCAAGATTTCGCGAAACCATTCCCGTCGACGATTACGTTCTCGACGTCCTGATGCGCGACTTGGTCGCGCACGATCAAAAGCCTGCCGCTTACCTGGTTTATATGTACCTCTATGGTCAGGCGGTGCGGCGCCGCTGGAAACCACTGGCTGCAAGTCTCCGCTCGATTGCTGATGCAACGGGCCTGTCGAAGAGCACAGTCCAAATCGCTCTCGCACACTTGCGTCGGCGACAACTAATCGCGACGAGCGCGGATCATGTGACTGCTACTCCGCTTCATCGAGTTTTTCGCCACTGGCGCAGAGGCTGACCCCAGGTTTGCGATGTGCTACTTCGTTACAAAAGGCGGCGGCGCCATCCGCTCGACGCAGGTCACATCAAGATCTTTTGCACTGTCTTTCTCCAGAAATTCGAGCGCGATCCGGTCGATACAACCAGGGTCCGTCAGGCCATCAACACCGTGGCCGGCCTGTTGAATGATGACATGCCTGCTATTCGGCAAATGCCTGGCGACCTCTTCGCCGTAACTCGGCGGCGTGACAGGATCCATGTTGCCGGAAAAAATCAGCGCCGGCGCGTTTGAGTGAACAGGCTCAAGATAATTGGTCGGAATCTCACCGCGCGGCCACATCCCGCAGGCGCGTGTTTGCTGCAACACGCGATAGTTCCCGAATGGATTCTTCGCATTGAGCGCTGCCGCTTCGTCCTGATTAATAAACGGGACGTCTTCCGCGCACGTGACCGACAAATACATTCCGTCCGCCACGAAATCAGGAATCGACGGCGCAATCGCCTGCTGGAGAAATGGCGCAAAATCGCCATGTGCTGCATGATAAACAATCAATGGAATCTGCGCCGCTTTATCGCGTCCGTACATCCAGCTCCTGATCTTCTCTGCAAACACGTCGCGTTGAATTTCGACTGTTGTCGGCGCGGATTTGTTTGGTGGAGAATATTCCACGCGCGCCGGCTGCTTTTCCAACTGTGCCAGCGCGTTTTTCCAGTCATCGCGAATACGTGGAAACGCCGCGTTACACGCAGCGTCCCGTTTGCATTCGCCCAATAGCAGATCCATGGCACGCGCTCCGGACTCGGAATGGTGCAACGGCATTTTCAAATCAGTCGGCGCGACGGCCAGCAGGATCGCGCTGCGTACGTGATCGGAATGTTGCCGCATGTAAACCAGCGCGGCGCGTGTTCCATACGATCCTCCGACGAGATTGATCCTGTCATAACCGAGCCACGCTCGCACATCGTCGAGATCATCCATAGCGATCGACGTTGTGTATTTCGTCAGGTCCGCTCGCTGCTCCAACGCGTGACGCATTTCCCTGACGTAATCGACCGGATACATCTCGCTCAGGTAATACTGCGGTGTTTTTTCCCGCGAAATCACCAGGCGATTTGATTTTCCGGTGCCGCGTTGATCGACGCAGACCACATCATGCCGAGGACGATAAATCTTGCCGGGCCCGGCGTAGAATCCTGCTGCCTCCGCGGACGACGCGCCCGGGCCGCCTGCCAGATCGAATACCGGCTCCGCTTTTGTCTTCTGATTAACTGCAGGCAGGACGACAATATTTAAATCGATCGTTCGGCCGGTGCGCGTTTCTCGATTTTCAAAAAACGTCAGTTTACCGCAGAGCAATTCTTCATCGGTGCCCTCTGCGCGGCACGGCTTCAACTTTGACAGGCCGCCCGCCGGTCGCTGTTTGGTGCAACTGGCCGCATTGAGCGCGAACAAAACCGCGCCGACCGTCATCAGCAGAGCCGAAGAAACGAACCGAAGTCCGCGCACGTACGAGCTTATTTCGCATGCGCGAGGTCGCGCAAATCCCAATGTGTCGTTAGATAATCCGCCACGGGTTCATGACGGAATTGTTCCAGTCGCGAATTCGTTGCCAGACGGACCCAGCATTTCCGCGTAGTATGCGTCGCGCTGACAGCGTTGTCAGCCCGTCGTTAGCTGACTGAACATCTCCTCAATGGACAATCTTTCAGTGTTCTTTCTCGCTGAAAACGAACAATCCGCCGACGACGTCATGGCTCGGCTGACCACGTTCATACGCGCGGCCAAGCAGACACTGGCCTTTGCCATTTACGACATGCGCTTCAGCGATCCGCTCCGTGCCCAATTAGCAGCGGCGTTGCGCGAGCGAGCTGAGGCAGGTGTGGAAATTCGTTTTTGCTATGACGCCGACAAACCGCCCCAGCCGGATCTCGCTGCTGGTCAGGATCCTGCGCCTGCGGGCACGGGCGCATTTGTGCAATCGTTAGGTTACCCGTGGCGTCGCATCGCCGGAATGAAACTGATGCACAGCAAATTCGTCGTACGGGACCAACAAGCCGTCTGGGCCGGCTCGGCCAACATGACGGATGACGCTTTCACCTTAATGGAGAACAATATTGTCGAAATCGACTCGCAGCTTTTGGCCAGCTATTACGCGCAAGATTTCGAGGAGCTCTGGGAGAAGCAAAACTTCGAACACACCGGCGACATCCATACCGAGCCGGTGCCGCTGACATTTTCCAACCAGCCAGCTAACGCTCGTGTGATGTTTTCGCCGGGTTGCGGTTTGGAAATCGATTCGGAGATCGCAAAACGCGTGCGAGCAGCGCAGCGCCGCATTCGCATCTGCAGCTTGCTGATTAACTCCGGTACGCTGATTGGCGAGCTCGGCAATTTGTTGCGTCGCGGGCACGTCGCCGTGGATGGAATCTACGATCGCACCCAAATGGAACAGGTTTACCTGCAGTGGCAGGAAGTGCCGCAAAACCGGTGGAAAATCGGCGCACTCCAGGAGATCATCGCGCGCGCCGGTCTTATTGGGAAAAACTCAACGCCTTACACGCCGGCCGGGCACCACAATTTCATGCACAATAAAGTTCTCGTGATCGACGATACCGTGATCACCGGCTCCTTTAATTTTTCGCGGAGCGCGCAATTTAACGCCGAGAACATTCTCTTCCTTGAAAGCGCGTCGCTCGCGGACGTCTACAGCGCGTACATCGATCATCTCTTGAAGAAATACCGCTGATTTCCGCAACGGTATGCCAGCAAAAGGCTAGTGTGGCTCCCTATTTCCAGGCGTTCTCGCTCTTCTCTTCGTAATGTTTGAATGCGGTGTCCAGGCTGCTTATCACTTCGGCAGCGGTTTCGAAGAGCGCCTGCGCTTTCGGCTCATCGATTTTGTGAACGTCGCCGCGCAGATGATCGATCAGTTCCCGGAATTCTTTCCGAACGTTCGCGCTGTGCGCTCGGGGATCTTTTGATGCAATCGTTTCCATATAATGCGTTCGCCTGTGGAAGCACGTACAGACGCATCAGAATCAGTTACGGCCGCTCCGCAAGATCAATCTCCAAAATAACCAAGAAACTAGCAAAGTTATAACCCCCTTTCACATTCTTATTCGGCCTTGCGTTCATTTACCGCGACGATCTGGAGATCGTCGCCCGCCAGTTCCAATACGAGCGTTTTGTCGATCTTGCCGTTTACAGTCTTGTTGGCATTGCGCAATTTGAATCCCAGCGGAAATGTCACACGCACCCGGTTATCACTCTGGGGTTCGATGGTAATCTTACCGGCGACCCAGAAGTGCCGCTCGGGCCATTCTTCGTCGTAGCGCTTTAAATCCTGCCGGATTTTTTCCCGATCCATCGTGCCGTTGTCGTAGTACTCGACGCGATCCGCAAAAAACTCGGCTTCCGCGCCGACGTTCCTATCGAGTCCGGCCAGTACAAACGCGGCCACATAATCGCGCAGACGTTCCATGCTGAGCTCTGGTGCCAAAGAACCAGTCTCCGAGGCTGTATTCGGCGCGGCCGACGCCGATTTTACGGTCTCGGCGGAGACCGGCTCGTTAGGCGGAGGAGCTTCCTGTCGCGACGACGAATGCACCGACTGCGCAGTTGACGCCGTCGTCGCAGTTTCCTCCCTACTCTCGTTTGTTGCTGCGGGGCTGGTTCCTCGCGTTTCGTTGTCGTCCCGCGACGGACCGGCCTTTGCACGCCGCTCTGTTCTGGCAAGGAACCGTTTGTCGGTTTTGCGCAGTCGCTGCCAGGTTTCAGAACTTTGTGCGGAATCATCCGCCGGCTGCTTGGTCACCGCGGCCTTTGCCCCGAGCGCCTCGCTCGTCTCCACATCCAGCTGTCCGGTGATCGGCAAACCGTTGCGAATCTGATATCGACTCAACGCCGCCGACAACTCGCTGCTGTAAGCGCCGTCGATCTCGCCAAAATAAAAGCCTTCGTCGCTGAGTTTTGTCTGCACCTCTCGCACGTTGTCGTTGGCATAAACCGACGCGGCCAGCGAAAGGCCGATCGTAACAATGAAAAGAGTAACACGATTGCTCATACACTCTTAAATCGAACGGGAAGTCGGACCTGCTCTTGATCTAGTTTGGACCCGGATGCAAAAGCGCAGAATAATTAGGAATCGAGAGACCCTGCGAATGACATGCTCGGTAAAGCCGCTCGAAAGGGGTGATGAAGCCGAAATGAATCAGGAAGCCAGGAACTCAGGAATTGTAGGGCGTCTGTGTCAGACGCCGCCGTCATTCTGTGCGCATGACGGCGGCATCATCCGCTCCCGTTCTGCCATTGGCTCTAGCCTTCAAAAGCATTCTGGGCCGCCCTCAGCGGAAGTCTCTCTCCGTCATTGCGGCAAATAATTAATCGAAAGATTTGGCCACCATCTACGAACTGTATTCATGAGTTGTGCACCGCGACGCCAGTCGAAGACTCGCCGTGGTGAGCTCGGAGTTGACCCTCGCTTCCAAGATCGCGACCGCCAGCCGGGTCTCGATCTGCTCCGCGCACTCGCCATTATCGTGGTCGTCATTTATCACGCCGCTCTTTCCGGATTCAAACTTCCCGGTCGAGTGGATCGCTTCGGCTGGATCGGTGTCGACCTGTTTTTCGTTCTTAGCGGATACCTGATTGGCGGGCAATTGCTCGCGCCCCTCGCCCGCGGCAACAAGATTAATCTCGGCCGGTTTTTCGCGCGACGCGTCTTACGCATCATGCCGGCATATTTCACCGTGCTGGCGATTTACTTTTTGTTGCCGTCGTGGCGCGAGTATCCGGACATGTCCCAACCACTCTGGAAATTTCTTCTCTCCGTCCAAAACATCGCTCTTCACGGCGGGACGGCTTTCTCGCACGCATGGTCGCTTGCAGTTGAGGACCAATTTTATCTGGCGCTACCCTTTCTGTTGCTCTTTCTCTGTCGCCGGCCTCGCGCCGCGGTCATCGTTCCATGCCTGCTCGTCGTTGGCGGCATCCTCTTACGTGCTTTTCTCGCTGCACAGAATCCATCAGTTGATGGCGGCGTTTCGTTTCGCCGCTTTCAGGCATGGATTTATTATCCTACCTGGACCCGGCTCGATCCGCTCGTGTTGGGTGTTGCACTGGCCGCGATCGAAGCATTCCGGCCGCAGTGGTGGCAACGTTTGATGGATACCGCGCTTTGGCTGTGGTTACCCGGACTCGCGCTCATTGTTTACGCCTTGTATTTGGGTGAAGGCGATCAACTCACCGTCACCGCCTGCGTCTGGCAATTCCCATTGATCGCAATTGGCATGGCAGCGCTCTTGATTTGCGCGGTCAGTCCGCGCTCATTTCTTCGTAGAATCGCAATTCCTGGCGCAGCGTTCATCGCCAGTATCGCCTACAGCGCCTACTTGATACAGAAACTAGTCATCCACTTTGTCGGGCAATTCTGCACAAGGCACAACATTGCGCTCACATCCCCTCCCGCTCTCATCGTGGTCGAACTTTGCGTTTATGCGGCAGCCACAATTGTATTTCTCGTAATCGAGCGACCTTTCCTTCAGTTGCGTCATCGCATCACGCCGCGGAAATACGGCACGGGTCGTTTGCCTGCAGCTGCTTAGCGGTCTCCGCCAAGTGTTTCTCGCCGCAGGTAAAAGGCAAAGAGCCCGAAGCATCCCGGACGGCTCGTGCTAACATCAGCGGTGCCGATCATCCTTTTTGCACTGCTGCTTTTTGTTCTCCTCGCTTTCGGCGGCGTGGTTCTGCTTTCCCTTGCTTTGCGTTACCGCGCCGGCACCGCTCGACGACAAGGCCGGCGCTGGGTCGCGAGCGTAAATGTGTGGATGACCAGCTTGTCGGCCGTTCTCTTTTTCTTCTTCACGTTCCTGCTCTCCTTCTGGGTCGGGTCAGCCTTTCGATTTGCGCTGATCGGTATGGGTTTTGGAGCCATTCTCGGCATGCTCGGTTTAGCGATGACCCGTTGGGAAAGCCAACCGGAAGGACTTTTCTACACTCCGAGCCGCTGGCTCGCACTGATCGTCACGTTGGCAATCGCAGCACGTTTTGTCTACGGCTGGTGGCGCGCCACGCACTCCGGCAGCAACGCTCAAACCGATCAGCATTGGCTGATCACAGCGTCCGGAACGCAGCTTTCTCTGGCGGTCGCTGCCGGATTGATAGGCTACTATCTGGTTTACTCTATTGGAGTGCGCCTGCGCCTCACGCGGCCCGAGCAACGGCGGTTCGGTTAAAGCGCAAGCGACTCACCTGCGGAATCCCGCTGCCTGCAGCCTCGGGAGCGAACGAATTCAACAGCCAGCCGACCGCGAGCGATGTCACGACAATCGTGGCCAGACTAGTCAGAAGGAAATGTCCGGGGCTGATCGCTGCCGGAGCTTTGTATGAAAAGAAATAGAGCCGATTGATTGCGAGTTGGAATCCAACTGCGGCTGCACTCGCCGCCAAGCCGTAGACACACCTTCCGAGAATCGGTCGAGCTTTGTCGCTGTAGCGATGAAACTTTTCCGCGAACGACTTCATCCATCATCATAGCCTAACCGCTGCCTCTATCGATCAGCGAGACTCCCGCGAAGCCTAGGGTGCGACGTGTTCCGGCTCCGGAAGATAGAAAAACAGAATCCCAAGAATCACATACACCGAGAGAAGTTGGACGCCTTCGATCCAGTTCGTCTCGCCGTCTTCGCTGATCTGAAACAGGATATAAACGGAGGCCACGACCGCCAAAACCTCTGGCACCGAGAATTCCAAGTCCATCGGCCGCCCCCAAAGATAGGAGAGAAAAATCAGCACGGGCGCTACGAAGAGCGCGATTTGCAGACTGGATCCGATGGCAATGCCAACGGTCAAGTCCATCTTGTTTTTCATCGCCATGAGGACGGCGCTCGAGTGCTCGGCCGCGTTGCCGACAATCGCCACCACGATAATACCGACAAACACCTCGGTCACACCGACGGCGTCCCGGACGTTTTCGATCGTGCCGACGAGAAACTCCGAGAGCAGGGCGACGAACGCTGTCGCGACGAGCAGGATGGTAATGGCCTTGCCGCGCGACCATTGCTCGCCGGTTTCTTCGCCGTGTGCCTGATGACCTTGGTAGAAATGTTTGTGGGTCCGGAGCGAGAAACCGAGCACGCAGAAATAGGTAAGAAACAAGACAACGGCGATGGCCAGGGAGAGCTTCTGCTCGACCTGCGGGCTCCAGCCGCCAGGACTGGAGTGAGCGGTGAGGTGAAAGACCGTCGGGATGATCAAGCCGATCGCGGCCAGTGAGAGCGAGATGACGGAAGTGCGCGCTGCGGTGCCGTTGAAACGTTGTTCCTTATATTTAGTGCCGCCGAGTAGAATGGAAAGGCCGAGCACCAGCAGCACGTTACCGATGATCGACCCGTAAGGGAGGCTTTCACCACATTGGTCAGACCTTTGGAAAGGGCGATGCCGGCGATGATTAGTTCCGCGGCATTTCCGAAAGTGGCATTGAGCAATCCTCCCAGGCCTTCCCCGACGCGGAAGGCGAGCGCCTCGGTGGCGCGCCCAATCCAGCCCGCGACCGGAATAATGCCGAGAGCGGAACAAACGAAGAGCGCAGTCGGACTGATGCCCCCGGGCCAGAAGCGCAGAAGGATAGCCAGAGGAACGAAGATAAGAAGCCAGTCGAGGGACGGTTTGAGTTTCAGAGTATCGGAATTTCGCGACTTGCCTCTGCTAATCAACCCGTGAAAGCTCTGCCCAAATCCTGACAAATGAGCAAAATTCTTTATCTGCTCGAAATAATGAACGGAGCTGATGGGATCAGCGACATAGAAGGTAAAGTGACGAGGGTAGGAGCGAGTGAGCGTGGGCAGCGAACGAGTTTCAAAACCGTCATTTTGCTCGGTGCTGTAGCACTGTGCTGCGTTCCGCGTCTCGCAGCAACGCAAAGCGCGGATGAGCGGCTGCGAGCCATCTATACGGAGGAATGGAAATGGCGGTTGGAGCAGTTTCCCGGGCTCGAAGGAGTCACGAAGCCGGTGCCCGATCGCCTGCCGAAAGTAGATCCGCCGACGCAAGAAATGCGGCTGAAACACTGGGAGGACGTGCTGCACAAGCTTGATGATGTTCCGGGCGCGCAGCTCTCACCGGAGGAGCAGATCAATTACGATGTTTATCGGCCGGAAATCGAGAATTTCGTCGCCGATCAGAAATTCCGTGACTACGAAATGCCGGCGAATTCCGATTCTGCTTTCTGGAGCGATTTGGGCGAAACGGCGCGGCGCCCATTCAAGACACTGACGGATTATAAAAACTGGATCGCGCAGCTGCGTGATGTTCCGCGCTATTTCCGCGAACAAATCGCGAACATGCGGGCGGGGCTTGCCCGCGGCTTCACGCCGCCACGCCTCACTTTGCAGGGACGCGAGAAATCCATCGCCACCATTGCGGAGGGCAAACCCGAAGACAATCTGCTCTACACGCCATTCCGGGAACCGATGGTGGGAGTTCAGCCGTCCGATCAGGACAAGGTCAAGTTGGAAGCCGCAAAGGTCATTCGTGAGATCGTGCAGCCGGCTTACGCGGACCTGCTCAAATTCTTCCGAGACGAATATGTGCCGCACACCCGAACGACGCTTGCGGCCGAAGCGCTGCCGGACGGGAAAACGTACTATCGCCAGAAAATTCGCGAGTTTGTCAGCCTTGGACTCTCGCCCGACGAAATTCACCAGATCGGCCTCGCGGAGGTTGCCAAATTACATAATGAGATGGTCGACGCGATGCACGAATCCGGGTTCAAAGGCGAGTTTCCGGCATTCGTGCAATTCCTCCGTGACGATCCGCAGTTCTACGCCAAAACACCGCAGGATCTGCTTAATCGCGCCGCCTGGATTGCGAAAGTGTTCGACGGCAAATCGTCGCAATACTTTGGTTATCTGCCGCGGATGCGCTTCGCCATCAAACCTGTTCCGGCCGATCTCGCGCCTTTTTATACTTCAGGCCGTGGCGGCCCGGGCGTTTATCTCCTGAACACATACGACCTGCCGCATCGTCCGCTCTACAATCTGCCCGCGCTCACCCTGCACGAGTCCGCGCCGGGACACGCATTCCAGATTCCGATCGCGCTCGAGCACAAGAACCAGCCGGACTTTCGGCGGTTCGACTACATCTCCGCGTACGGCGAAGGTTGGGCGCTTTATTGTGAAAAGCTAGGCCAGGAAATGGGGATGTACGAAACGCCATATGAGCGCTTCGGCATGCTCGGCTACCAGATCTGGCGCGCGGCGCGACTGGTAGTGGACACTGGCGTTCATTCGAAAGGTTGGACGCGCGAACAGGCGCTCAAGTACATGCACGATTACACCGCGCTACCCGAGCATGAGATCGAAACAGAAGTGGACCGTTACATCGCCTGGCCCGGGCAAGCCCTCTCTTATTATATGGGCGAGCTGGCGATCGTGCGCGCCCGCGAAAAAGCTGAGAAAACGCTCGGAGCGAAATTCAACATCCGCGCGTTCCACGATGCCGTGCTCGAGCTCGGCTCGGTGCCGTTGCCCGTTGTCACCGCGCGGATCGACCGCTTCATCACCGAAGACGGCAAAGGTCCTTACCCGGATATG
>Ga0137366_10000277_pt1 | contig 31490 bp, 36 predicted proteins | sample SagtaG_8_FD_104938 | JGI IMG/M metagenome (GOLD analysis project Ga0137366, IMG submission 104938) | Vadose zone soil microbial communities from Sagehorn Ranch, Mendocino, California, USA - Sage1_L_60_16 metaG | ecosystem: Environmental > Terrestrial > Soil > Vadose zone | place: USA...
TGCGGGGATGCCGGCGAGGCCCGCCGGCGCGCTGCCCTTCAGGAGCCGGAGCAGAATGGTCTCGACCTGGTCGTCCCGGTGGTGCGCGGTCACCAGGTAGCGCGCGCCATGCCGTCGCTGGAGCTCGCCGAGCCATGCGTAGCGCGCCCGTCGCGCGACGGTCTCCGTGGCGTCGGGACCGAGGCTCAGCTCGCCGACCTCGAACGGCAGCTCGTAGCGCTCCGCCAGCTCTCCGACCGCGCGTGCGACCGTCCCACTGTCCGATCGAATGCCGTGATCGACATGCGCCACCACGAGCGAGAGGCGGAGCTCGGGGGCGAGGGTGTGAAGCAGGTCGAGCAGGGCCACGGAGTCGGCGCCGCCCGACACGGCCACCAGGGCGATCCCGGGCTCCCCGAGCAGGCGGGCGCGGGCGAGGTGGTTGCGGAGACGCGACAGCAGCGACGTCATCCTGTAGTATAAATGATTGGCGGGCCGACTGCGGGCACCGTGCCTTGCCCGCCGCTCCGGCGCGGCGGTAATTATGGGCCATGCCAATCCTGCAGCCCGACCAGATCTACCAGCTGCTGCGCAACTTGACCTCCCCGGTGGTGGCGATCACGTCCCAGCGCGGCGAGAAGCGCAACGGCATGATCGCCGACAGTGCGGTCCGCGCGTCGATCGTGCCCGCGATCCCGCGCCTGTCGGTCTACATCCACAAGTTCAATTACAGCCACGACCTGATCTTCGAGACGGGCCGCTTGGTGCTGCACCTGTTGCGCGACGACCAGTTCGAGCTGATCCACCGCCTCGGCTTCGCGAGCGGGCGCACCCGCGACAAGCTCGCGGACGTCCCGCACCGGCCCGGCACGCTGGGCGTGCCGGTGCTCGACGACTGCTACGCGCACTTCGAGTGCCGCGTGGCCAACGTGATGGACACGGGGAGCTCCACCTGCTTCCTGGGCGACGTGGTGGCGGTAGGTCACGGCGCGGCCGATGCTCCCCGAGGTGCCGTATTGACGGCCACGCATTTCCGCGCGAACATGCCGGCGCAATGGCGGGCCGAGTACGAAACGCTGCTCCGCACCGCGCAGCAGTTCGCCGCCGAGCGCTCGCGGGACATTCGGCCGGTGGTCTGGAGGGGACTACAGGGCCGCGAGTGATCCTTTTCACCACCCCTTCACTCACGCTGCGAGGCCATCATGCGAGCGATCGGAATTGCGCTAGGGATCCTAAGCGTCTGCCGGGCCACTGCCGACAGCCAGGCGTACTCCCCCAAGACCGGCGTTGGAATGGCGTTCATTATCGCGAGCCCCGCCGGGCAGCTCGCCGGCTTCTTGAACCTCTTTGTTCCCCTGAACCTCGGCAGCCATTTCCGGCTGGAGCCGCAAATTGGCTGGCACACCGGCTCGTTTGATGATGTCGCGAGCGATCCCTCGTCTCCCTCGAACAACCTGTCCGGGTCGAGCCGGGTGCTCCTGCTCGGCGTCGGTCTCCTCAGGACGCAGCGGCCCGGTGACGGGACGACCATCCTGTACTACGGGCCGCGCGTCGGGCTCGCGTGGACGCGCGGTAATCTCACCGACGGAGCGTCAGGCTCCTCGCTCACGGAGACGCAGAGCAACTGGTACGGCGACGTGGTGGTCGGCGGGGAGCATTTGTTTTCGCATCTGAGCATCGGCGGCGAGGCCGGGCTCGGCTACCTCCACAACGGGACGCCTCACTGGACGCAAAGCGGCCCTACGACGTTCGTCGCCTCGGACACGAAAGGTCATGACCTGGGGACGAATGCGACGGCGTTAGTGCGGTGGTACTTCGGGAGCTGAGGGACGGCGGTGCGTCGGAACGCTTACGGCTCGAGGACCTCGATGGTCTGACCGGCCTCGAGGGGGCCGACTACGCTCTGGCGTCGACCCGAAGGCCAGCGCACTTCGATCGCCCTGGCGTGATCGGCATCCGCGAGACCGAAATAAAGCGGTAGGTCGCTCTGGGAGAGGTACCCCGACCTTCCGTCGAGCCCCTTCAGGATCCGACGCCCGTCGGGTAGCACGACGGTGACTTGCGCACCCAGCCGGTCGCGGTTCGAGCGCGTGCCGCGCAGTCGAACCTTGAGAAAGTGGACGCGACGTCGCGCCGCGAGATCGCTGACCAGCACCTGCGGCGGGGCGTTGAACTCGTTGGTGACGATGTCGAGATCACCGTCGCCGTCCAGGTCGAGTGCGACCGCGGCGCGCGTGCCGAGCGAGCCCATCATGGTCAAGCGGCCGGCGGCGTCCACCCGGCAGGCCCCCGCCATCGAGTCCGGATGGGCACAGGCGCGACAGAAGGGATGGCCCGCGTCCGCGCCGTTGCACTCGAGCGTGAACCAGACCTGCTGTGTGACGCCGCCCGGCCGCGGCTCGACCCCAAGCACGAATTCGCTCGGCAGGAAGCGGTGCCCGCCCTCGTTGAGCAGGACGGAGTTGATCCCGTAGCGGTAGGGAAAGTTCATGCCCGCCGCGATGAAAATGTCGTCCCACCCGTCGGCGTTGAGGTCGTCCACGCTCGGCCCCCAGGGCCAATACGTTTCGACCCCGACGGAGTCGGAAATCTCCGCGAAGCGGCCGCCGCCCCGGTTTGCGAAGAGCTCGTTGCCGAAGATGAAGCGATCCTTCCCCCCGGGAATCATCCCGCCGGCCACCGTCGCGGTATCGGCCTTGCGACCCTCGGCCGCCCAGTCGCCCGGAGCGATGTTCACCCACATGTCTGGATGCATGCTGGTGACGAAGAGGTCGAGCCGACCGTCGCCGTCGAAGTCGAACACCTTCGCCCCCATGGAACCCCACGGGGCTTTCGGAAAGTATTGCGCGGTCGCGTCGCGAAAATGCTTCCCGCCCTCGTTGACCCAGAGATGATCCCCTCCCTGCATGTCCAGCAGGTAGAGGTCGGGAAACCCATCATCGTTCACGTCGAACGCCGTGGCGTCGCCGCTCCAGCTCAGATCGACCAGCCCGACCTCGCGACTCACGTCCTTGAACCGGTTGCCGCCCAGGTTGCGGTAGAGAATGCTCGCTTCGGCGCGGTCGGGGTGAAGGTGGCCGAGGAACGCGTCGTTCAGCGCGACATAGTAGCCGCCCCGCCCCCGGGCGTTGCTGGTGAACACACCGACATTGGTCACGAACAGATCGAGCAGGCCGTCGCCGTCATAATCAAAAAATACCGCGCCGGAAGAGTGGCCCACGTATCCCACTCCCGCCTGCGCGGTGATGTCGCGAAACGTCCCATGCCCTAGGTTTTCAAACAGCCGATTCCCATGGCGAACGGTCGTGACGAAGAGGTCGGGGTCGCCGTCGTTGTCGATGTCGGCGAACGCGCAACCCACCGCGATGGCGTCCGGGGACGCCAGCCCGGCTCGAGCGGTGACGTCCACGAAGCGACCGTTGCCGACGTTCTTCCAGAGCTCGTTGGTGCCGAGCTGCGTGACGAAGTAGAGATCGGGGAGACCGTCGCCATCGACGTCCGCGGCGCACAGGCCGCTCCCGTGGTCGTAGTGCGCGAGCTTGTAACTCCTGCCCGCGTCGTCGACCACCCGGTTCTCGAACGTGATGCCGCTGGCCGGTCTCTGATCGGTGAACCGGAAGTCGTGAACCGTCTGCGAGCGCGCGGCCCGCTCGGCTTCCTGGCGGCCCCGCTCGACCAGCCACGCCGGCGTCCGGGGAGAGCGGCACGAGGCAACGAGGAGTGATGTGAGGAGCCCGCAGGGCCACGAGAAGCGACGCGACGGGACTGCATTCATGCCATAGTATAGCCGCGCGTGATTCTCTATCCGGTGCACGCATCGCCGCAGGACGTGGCCTATGCGGGCGTGGCGTCCTCGTCCGGCTCAAGCGGGGAATGCTCGTACACGATCGGCGGGGAACAAGTGCAGCGATTGGAGTTGGGGAGCGCCACCTGCACGCTGGCGCGCGGCGGCCGATACTCAACCACCCTCGGGTCGCTGATCACGCCCCCGCAGAAGTGGCAGTGGATCGCGGTCGTCATCATCCCACCTCCTGCCGCACGATGGACGGGTGGGCGCACCACGTTGCCGTTCTCAGGATTCAACGCGGCGTCGGGCCGCGCAATAGCGCAACTCGAAACAAGAGAGCCAACCCGTGCATTGGCAGGGAGTTGGCTCTGATAGCGGCGGTCGGACTCGAACCGACGACCCGCGGATTATGATTCCGAGCCGGACTCGCTCAGGCTCGGCATCGCTCATTCTAACTCGGCACCGCTTGGGCGCTTCTCGGTCCAAACGGTACCGAGCGGTTCACCACCGCACAAGCCTTCTCGAGTGCGGGTCCCACAGTCTGTCCCACGGTCTGGGCCGTCGAGAGCCGACCCTACGGAACCTCGCCCAGTTCGCGCGTCAACGCGTCTTGGAACTCGTCCATTGCCGCGATCGTGTCGGCCAGAACGTCGCGCAGGTCCGTTTCCTTCACGTGCTGATTGAAGGCCTCAAGTTCGGCGTCGCTCAGCCGGCTGCTCTCTCTGAGCAGGTCGTGCTGATCCTCGGGAATCGCCGGGTGGGTCCACCACACCTTCACGGGTATGCCGGCCCCGATCTCGATAATCCGTCCCGAGTAGCGTCCTTGAACGTGCACGTCCAACTGACGCACGGCGAGCATGCCGCGCATGAAGGGGCGAGGTTTCAGCCAGGCGCGAACGAAGTCTCGCGCCCGCTTCTCCGATTGCGCCTTCGATTCGCCTCGGCTCTTGTAGGCCTGTTCTAGTTGCGTCTTGCCTTTCTCCAGCACCTCGGTCGCCTCGCCGAGAGCCGCGGCTACGAAGTCCTCAACGTCCAATCGAACGGGGTCCGGGACAATGGCGTTGCCGCTCGAGCCCTCTACAAGGGGCCGGATGCGGTCGAGCCACCGGCGGGCCCGGTCAAGACTTCGCGCACCCATGAGGGGGAGAGTGCCAGTCGGATGTGTCATGCCACGAAGATACCCGGGCTGACACCTGTCCTGCCGGTCGTCCCCGCCCTCGCACGCGCTTCCCGCGACGGTGGGGAAACGGACGCCGAATCCGTCGGCCCAAGTCGCAACCGCTTGTCAGGCGAGCCTATGGCGGCGCCGGTGTTGCCACCGTGGGACCAACTGTGGGACGGTGTCTTCGGATGAGGTTGCGGCCTTCGCTCTCGTCGTGAAGCGCGCGCAGGCGAACCCACGCGCCGGCATCAGCGCGGCAGGGCCGCTCCAGGAATCTCGATTCGATGTGCCGCCGCGAGCCGCTCGGCTCGCTTCGCTTCCAGGTCGTACAGGTGGGCGGAGTCGAAAGGTCGCCAAACGCCGCGGAAGTCAGCGCAGAGGCGCACGACGTAAGTGACGTGCTGGAACGGGCAGACGCGCGCTAGGACTTCGGTCCCACTGGCGTCCCACCCAACGGTGATCAGGTGGCCTCGAGGGAGCTGCGTGCGCCCGGAGCCGTCGCGAGAAATGGGTCCTGGGTGAACGTTTACGAAGTCAGCCGGTTCGCCTTCGCCGTATCGCACGAACTGACGGGCGGGGTGGAAGTCCGGCCGCAGGACGAGGTCGGCACCCTGCACCTTCGCAAGGTAGTTGAAGCCGATCTTGACGACTTCTCGCGCGAGCACTTTGTCGAAACGCGCGTTTACCTCCGTCCTCAAGCTCTCGCGCTGGAATGGAGGGAAGGCCTTCAGATGCTCCGCGCGCTTCTCCTGCGCGCCGGTCGCTTGGCGGATCGCCTGCCTCAGACGGGTCTCGTCGGCCTCAGACTCCGTGAAGGTCGCGACGCGGCCGGTGTATGCGTTCTGGAATCGTTGCGCCAGCTCCCCCGGGGGCGGGATCTCATCCCCAGTGAAGTACTCCCAGGTCAGGTCGTTTCGCTCGAACCCTGCTTGCGGCGTCACCAAGTCTGCAGATGGGACTTCCTGCCCCTCAGACGGTGCGACGAGCTTGAGCATGACGCCGCCCCACTGGCTTCCGTCGTTCGGCAGGCGAAAAGTCACGCGGCCTGCGAACATTTCCTTTACTCCTGCCGGATCCTTGAGGCCGTGCTTGAGTCGCAGCACCGCCTCCGCGCTGTCGCGAGCAAACACACGGTCGAGGTGGTCGCCGAACCACTGGTTGCACTCGCCGCACACCTCCGTTGTCAGCGTGACCACGTCGCTGTGAAAGAGGCCCAAGGCCTCCGGGACAACGTGTTCCCGCGTGAACCCGCACGGCGGGTCCGTGCGCTGGCAGTAAATGCAGGTAGGCATCGCCCTCGAAAGTTACGACCGGTCCCTCGCGCGGCTCGGGCCGCGAGTAGCGGGGGGCAGCGTGCCGGCCGGGCGCGCTTGTGCCGGGACGTATCCGCGGGTTCTTACGTCATGGCGGGCTACGGCCGAAGCGCAGGGTAGTGAGGGCCCGGGGGGCGTTGGGGGGGAAAGGCGGATTAAGGGGCCCCAAATTGGTTCCGGCCAGGGGGTCACGCGTCAGTTGATAAATAATTGGGCCGCCGAGAGGACCGGCTCAGACCACGAGCGGCACACCATGGGGCAGAACTGAACGGCCGACACGTGGGTTCTCAGTCGTCATGCGCTGCGCCCCTCCTGGGGGCGACTGGCCAGTACCAAACACTAAACGTTCCCACGCCAACACTTCGGCCGCCGCCCCGGCGGCCGAAGTGTTCACTGTTGGCTACCCGTGTCCGCTGCTCCGGGGGACAACGGAGGGACACCCGGGCGCAGTAATGACCCTACAGCAGGGGGGTCGAACCACTCGGCTCACTTCACCGGGGAGCGTTGCAGCAAGGTGTCGCCGGGGTCCGCCTGGAGACCTCGCGCGCCGTTAGATGACCCGATCACCTAGATCCGGGCCGTCGCCGTCTCCGGCCCCGCAGCCGAGGCGGCTGCTCACCCGGGACGCGGCCGCAATGTTCGTCAATGAGGTGCGTGTGTTCAGCTCGCTGATACACGCTTCCCCTCGGCGAAAGGAGCAGGTGGTTTGTGAAGTCGGTATGTAGCGCGCCGTCGCTGGAGCACAGTAAGCGGACACGGCTCACCTGCGCGAGAGCGATAACGTGGGGATCGTCCGATACGTAGGCACCACCTCGCACTAGCTCTTCGGTGGCGCGATCGACATCAGAGTCCGGCACCTTGAGCGCGCGACCAGCTTGATCGAGGCGTACGAGCCAGCGCCTAAAGTCACCGGAGCCGTCCCTGTATTCCTGGGCGAGCTTGCCGCCGTATACGAGGCGGGCTCTGCCAGCGAGCAGGGCCTCTCGGATTGGAGCGCCGTCTACGTTCGGTGTAGGGTGGACATGGTGGACCCAGTTCACGTCGATGATCAGACACATTACGGCGATGTCCGGTCGACGAGCCTCACTTCCTCCTCTAGCAAGAATCTCCGGTAACTGGACGGCGCACCTAAGACGTTGCCGGAATCGTCGACGGTAATCTGATGGACAGCCGTCTCGACGCCTTCGCGTTCCAAGAACAGGATCACGACATCTTCCGACTTGATGGTGCGGTTCGCGACCTCCTGCCGTACCCTATCGAGTAAGAAGTCGCTGTGCGTCTCTATGACAAAACTCTTGTGTTGAGCAGCAACAAGCTTGGTGAAGAACGTACCCAGGGCCGCCTGGGCTCTGGGATGCAAATGGACCTCGGGTTGCTGAACGAGCAAGCGGCGGTTCGGCGTCGCCAAGACGCTCTCAACAATCAACGGCAGGGCTTGACTGACGCCATATCCCACGTCCGCCAAGTTCCTTGGTGGCCCCGCTAGTTCCACAAGAATCTGGAAGGGATCGGTGGGCTTGGTGCCGAGGGTGCGAACCTTGAGGTTGCCTAGCAGGCCGGAGTCGGCCCCAAACTCTGCAAGCGCGGCGTGCACGGCCCTCTCGCGGTCGCCTTCCTCTTGGAAAATCCGAGCTAAGACCAGCGGAATGTGTCCACCCTCTGGGTTGAACTGGTCGCTCGTTTGGTCGTACGTCCGCAGCGGCTTCGACCGAATGGGAGCGAGGGCGTCGGACGGACCAGGCAGCACGTCCCCTCGTCGCGTTCCCATGAACTGGAAACGCTCGTTGAGAAGTGGTATAACCTTCTCCACACCCTTCTCAAGGACCTGCTCCTTTCTGCTCGCAAAGACCTTCTGGAGGAGAGTGGTGTACGCCCGCTGGGTTGACAGTTCGAAGTTGGGAGTGACGGGCTCATCGACCTTGAAGATGGCCTCACCGCCGCTCAAGACCTCAAGCGAGAGTCTGCCGTCAAAGCGCCTGGCTCGCACCTCGGCGTCCGCCCTAGTGACCGTGAACTCGGCCAGTCTCGGCTGCCCACCTTCCTCTCGATAGACAGCATGGGCAGCGTGGATCTCCTTCCGCCAAGTGTACGTGAGGCCGATCGCGAAGAACTCCGCCCGTCCGGCACGACCGCCCTTGTAGGAGGCGATTGAATCGTAGCTGCTCAAGTCGAATGGCGGTTCGTCCAGACCCGGCCTGCTACTCGGGAAGAAGGGTTGCGAGACCGCCGAAATCACGGCCAGCAACGTCGACTTCCCGGAGTTGTTCTCGCCCACGACAAGAGTCAGGGGACGCAGCGGTATCCGGTGCTTGTCGCAGAAAGAACGCACGTTCTCCAACAGAACTTCCATGCTCATCGCCCTCGCAAATATGCCGTCAGGACGGGACTAGGACGCCCGCATTTCTGCTCAACGTGAAGATACACACCTTTTCAGCCACGGAGCGTCAGATCTTAAACGGCGCGCCACCTGCTAGACGCTTTGCTAGGCCAGCAGCACGACGACCAGCGCCATCCCGAGGGAGGAAGGCTAATAGTGGGGGGAGTGCACGCCTCACCCCTTGAAGGCCGAAGCCCTTTGGCAGTCTCTTTGCCGAGCGCCATGGTCTCCTCGAGGAGTCCCGCGATCGCGGCGTAGTATTTCTGACGGTCTGCTGATCCGAGGCTCGCGAACCCTGGGTTGGAGATCGTGGCGAAGTCTTCGAGCACCGCCGAACCGCGAACGTAGAAGCCAGCCACCTTCTCGGACAAGTCACCACCAAGTAGTCCGAGCTTGTCTACGTTCGCCTCAAACGCCCTGAAGTAGTTCCGCGTTGCGGAGACTCCCGTAGGCGGTGGGCTTGGGTTCTGAGCGAGCTCGTTGAAGATGCTTACGTATTGCCGGCGCTCGACGATGGAGACCAAGGCTTCTATCTCACCGGCGAGCCCGCGGGCGACGCGGCGTGAGAGCTCGAGGCGTTCACCCCTCTTCAGCAAGTACTGGCCGAGGAAGGCGATCGCTCCGCCGATGACCGCGCCGGCGAGAGCGATCACACCCTGGCTAATGCCGCTCGACTCATGGTGCAGGAGCAAGAGCATGTTGAGACTCTCCTAGCCCCTCAGCGCCGGCTCGAGCAGCCCTTCCGCTCGACCCTGTCCTTCGCCTTCGCCTCTTCGGTCGTTTGCCATTGCATGTTCGATGGCGCGTCCGCGCCGCCGCACGCGAGTGGCGTGCGGTGATCGACGACATGCCCAGGCCAGCCGTGCGGGTGTCCGGTCTGCCGCAGGAACTGTTCCTTCGCCGTCTCGCTGCGCTTGAGCCGCCCGTGGGTGTCCCGCCCGTCGAGCGCCGTGGGGGTCGTGGCTCGCGGGTGGCTCACCGCCGGCGAACGCGGGGACGTGGCGCGCGGGGGCGAGAGGCGCGGGCTGCGCGTCGACCTCGATGCGCGCGGGGCGCTCGCCTTACTGCGTCCTTCGCCAGGTAGGTTCCGAGTGTAGGGCTGGACGGTCTTCCCAGAGCGCGACGTGTAGCCGCGGACGTGGACTCTGCCAGAGTTTGAGCGAGGGGAGGACGAGTGGCCGCCGCCGTGCCCGCGCTGGGCGTACGCGGGGAGCGTCAGAGTTGCGACGATCAGAACGAGCAGGGACGACGTTCGCATGAGCTTATCCGTTGCAGGCGCAGCCGGGTGGCTGGTTACACGTGTCGGTCTTCGCGATGCAGGAGTTGCCGCACGCCTTCCCGGTCGTGCAGACCTTACAGCACGCCCCTGACGAGCTCTTGCACGCCGTTGCGAGGGGTGGACCGCTTGCAGCGGCGAGAGTCAGCGCGAGCGCGCCGGCGACGCGCACTTTGCTCCAGATCCATCGCGACCTGTCCATGGGTCCCTCCTTCAGCGTGAGACACCGCGCCCTTGTGTGAAAGAGGGGGGTCCGGGGAGTAGGGCGATAGTCCATATGGAATGACCGGCTCGCGATCGCAGGGCGTAGGTTACGCGGTCGGGAGCTACCGAACCACGCAGAGCTACATGCGAAAGGAGCCGGTCGATGTCTACGAACTTGCGTAATGTGGGGCTGGATGTCCACGCCGAGACCATCGCCGTGGCCGTGGCGGAACCGGGCGGCGAGGTCCGCCCCCTCGGGATCATCCCCAACCGGCCGGAGGCCGTCGCGAAGCTGGTCCGGAAGCTCGGCCCCCGCGAGCACCTCCGGGTGTGTTACGAAGCCGGCCCCTGCGGCTACGTCCTCTACTGGCAGCTCACGCGACTCGGCATCCACTGTGATGTCGTCACGCCGCCCATGAAGCCCTGCGCGACCTCGTGCGGGCCCGGGAGGTGGCCAAGCACGACCAACTCCGCGCCCGCCACCGCCTCACCAAGCTGCTCCTGCGCCAGGGGATCCGGCCCCCCGAGGGCGTGAAGCCGTGGACCCAACGCTACCGCCGCTGGCTCGACGCGGTGCCCTTCGACCAGCCCGCTCGGCGAGCCACCTTCGGCGATTACCTGCACGAAGTCGATCACGCCGCCGCCCGACTCGAGCGCCTCGAGCACGCGCTCGACGACGCCGTGCAGGCCGCTCCCGCCGCCCTGCGCGCGGTGATCGCCGCGCTGCAGACGCTCCGGGGCATCCGCCAAGTGACCGCCGCGACGATCGTGAGCGAGGTCGGCCCGCTGTCGCGCTTCCCCCATCCCCGCCAGCTCATGGGCTATAGCGGGACCGTCCCGTCGGAGCACTCGAGCGGGGCCGCCATCCACCGCGGGGGGATCACCAAGACCGGCAACGCGCATCTCCGCCGGGTGCTCCTGGAGGCCGCCTGGGCGTACCGCTTCCCTCCCAAATGCACGAAGGGGCTGCGACAGCGCCAACGCGGGCAGCCGGAGGCGATCATCGATCTGGCCTGGAAGGCGCAGCACCGCTTGTGTGGTCGTTATCGGCGCCTCCTCGCGCGGGGCAAACCCACCCCGCAGGTAATTACCGCCGTCGCCCGCGAGTTCTTGGGCTTCATCTGGGCGATCGGTGTCGCGGCCGAGCGGGCCGGCACCGCGGCGGCAGCGGCATGACGGTGAGGCGGCGGTCGCGGGGCCCGGTAAAGGAGAATCCTCGAACGCCCTTAGCGATCAGGCCCAGGCCGAACTCGCGCCGGATAGTGCGAGGCAGCTCCCGACGGATCCAGACCATGCCGGCGCCCTCACGGGCGATCCGCGAATACCAGAGTGATCCACCGTCGCAGCTGCCCCCGACCGCCGCCCGGCCGGCAGGAGCAGTACCACAATGGCTTGACAGGTCATTCCATACCAGGGCGATTTTGCGGCACCGAGGGGTGGGAACGCGACAGGCGGAAGCGACCGCGCGCACAAGGGTGCGCCCGCTCACCGGCACGCTCCGGCCAGGCGGCCCTCAGGTGTAGAGCATGTCGCCTGACCAAGAGTTTCGACTGAGGTACTCGCGGCTGGCAGTTACCCACTCCGGTAGGTCTATCGCCCGTCGTCCCTCAGGCAGTGCAACGAGACCACTTCGACGAGCGACAGCCGTCACCAGGGCGCGTCGCTTCGGGCGTGCGAGGGCCGGATCCCACAAGATCAGCAGGAACATGTACGACGTCACGCTGAGAAAGACGCCGAACGAAGCTCCCACCAGGCGGCTGACGTCCAGTTCCCCATGCCGGATGCCTCGAGGGAACAGGTACGGCGATCGCGCCGCTGCACGCTCGTCTGCAGTACAGGTGTCCGCCCGGATGATGCTCGCAAAGAGTGTGTGCGGGCTGGGCGGCCGCGCCACTTGCCCAAGGATGTACGGGATCAGCGGTCGGAAGTGCCCCACCGGCTCTCCGTTCGCTCGTGAAGAGTTGTAGGCCACCTTCAGCAGCAAGCGCGCGAGCGAGTGATGGTCGTACGACAGCCTCACGCGTTGACCCGGCCTCACCACGCGTCGGAGCGACTCGCGGCAGAGCGAGGCGGCGTAGTTGTCGAGCGCCGACAGGTGAACGTTGTTGCACGTGGCGCACACGTCTCGGACCACCAGCGGCTTTGGCAGCACAAGGCCTGGGAGGCGACGAACCAGGTTGCTGGAATAGTTGGGATGCTCGCGCATGAGGAACTGTGGAAACACATCCTCACGCGTGAGCTTCGCACTCCGCGTCCCGCAATACGCACAGACCTTCGGACTCACCATGCGGAGCGCGCTACTGGTCGCGCAGCTCTACGTCAATCGCTGGCGTGAGCGCTTCGATGCACTCCTGCAGCTCGTGATATGCTGCGGTTATCTCTTTGGCGACGTCGCTCGGCTCAAGGGGCTCCTGGCGGAGAGCCGCTTGCCGGTTCAACCTGCCTGTGGCTCGATAGAACAACGGGTACGCGCGTCGGAGTGCCACGGCTACGTCTGGGCTCGCGTCGGGTGCGGCTGCCATCAGCTCGAGCATCTGCTCTTCGGCGTGGTCGAAGTGGCCCGAGGCGCGCAACGCCCACGCGCCCGCCGCCGCCCTCAGCTGGGGTGGTATCCCGGGAACTTCGCCCGGGTCGTCGCCCCCGAGATCCTGCACGGCGCTGCTCCAAGCGTCCACGATGGATACCTGCGCGGGAATCTCGTCAGGCGCCTCCTCTACCCAAGACCGTAGCTGTCGGCGCAATGCGTACGCGAGCGCGCTGATCCTGGCATCGACGGCTACCCGGCGCTCGTCGGCGCGCTGGCGGTCTGCGGCCCGCCGAGTTGCCTCGTCCTTTCCCTGTTCATGAAGAGAGACGTAGGCGAGCCCGGTGGCGGCCACGACCGCCAGCGCCTCGACCATCGCAGGCGGTGTGGCCGCCTCGGTGCATCCGGTCGTCACCATCTACTCCAGCACGCCACGCGTATCGAAGAGTCTCCGCCAGAAGTCGGCTGGGTCGGCGCCTTCGTCCACGACGCGGCCGAACTCGCGCAAGAGCGTCGAGGTCGTGAGGGCGACCAAGCCGTTGGCCTCGGCCGACTGCCTGAAGCTGCTGGAAAAGGGATCGCCCCGCTCGGCCGGCGGCCGAGCGTACGCACTGTTACCGATGAAGATGCCCTTGTGGGTGCGCTTCCGGTCGCGGTCTGAGCGGCCGACCCACTCGAGTAGCTGACGTAGGCCGCTCTCATCGAACGTTTTGTTCCGCGTGCTCTTGATCTCGAGGACTCCGTGCAGCGTACGGCCGACCAGTTCGACCCGCACCCAACCATCCTCCTTGTTCAGCTCGACGGGGTCCTCCACATCAGCGCCCAGTCGTCGGAGTAGGTCGCGTACGCGCTGATGAAGGTCCTCGTCTCGGGCCGTGAGGACCGCGAGAACGTCGCGCAGCTGCTCTCGTTCCGCCTCGGCCGCCGAGACCTTGGCTTGGGCGGCGTCGAGGGCGACCTGTGCCGCCTCCAAGCCGGCGATGAGTGGGCCTTCTCCTGGGGCTCTGATCTGCGCGAGCCAGACAGGTACGGGCAGCACGACATGAACCCCGTACGCCTCGCGAAGGAGGAGCGCAAGGGCATCGAGTGGAGGCAGTCCAACGCTCGGCAGGAGTACGACGCGCCCATAGTGTTGAACCGTCCATCCTTGTTGACGACGCGCTACTGGTCGGGTCCGGACCTCGATCAGATGTTCCGTTGCAACCCCGCCATCGTGTCGGTTCTCGACGAGATAGCGCGTGTCGGCGCGAAGGGCTCGTTCGATCGGTCCCGGTGGTGGGCCAGCCAAGTGTTCAGCGTCCTTCGACACACCTGCGTTCATGAGCGCATAGCCGTACCTCGTGAGCTGCTCGAGGTAAGGGCGGAACCGGAGCGCGGAGTCGGGACTACGCGCGCGCACGAAGCCACCGAACCTCTCCGGCTCCGCGCGGCCTTCCCGCACAAGGATCTCGATCTGATCTCCGGGGCGTTCATCCCACTGGAGCTCCATACCCGTCCAGTACGGCAGCATGCTCCAGTACCGACCTTGGCCCGGAAGCCCGTGCCCACGCGCCTTGACATGCACCTCTGGGTGCCCGAGAACGACGAGCTCACCACCGGACAACACGAGACGTCCTGCGGCGCGGAGCAAACCGAGCACTATGTCTCCATCCACCTCGGGAGGCAGCCCGCGACCAATGAAGCCTTCCTGGGGGCCGGTATCGAGGAGATTCACCACGGCGACGTCGTAATCCGCGACGACGTTGGTCTGCCCCTGATAAGACCAGGGGAAGCTGTGCACGACCCATTCGGTCGATGAGGCCTCCACGCCCTCCAGGCCCAAGACCGCGATGCGCTGCCTTCGCGTCGGCTCGACGACCTTGCTCGCGGCTGGGGTCATGGCATCCGCACGCTCCGCCGAACTCTCCCCCCTAGCTCTTGGAAGCCGGCCCAGATGCGCGCCTGGAGCTTGTCGGACTGCTCCACGACCAGCCCGCCATAGGCCCTCGGGAACACCTCGCCGTAGTACATCAGCGCTGCGTGCGGTAGCGGATGGGGATTCGGCACCGTCCAGAGGAACGACTCCGCAAAGCAGCAGAGCACGGCGATTCGCGCGTGCTTTGGATCGCAAGCGCGGGCATCCAGGTAGTCATGGGCCACGGCGTACGCGGCGCGGAATGGTCCCCAGAACGTGGCTTGTGGCGTCGCCATGTCCTTCACGCCGAACGGCGCGGGCAGGAGGTCGGAGAAGTCGAAGATGATGTCACCAGGGTACGGCTTGTACTCCCAGATTTGCTCCGCGGCTTCGTCGACGCCTGCCTTGATAGAGTCCACTGACTCAAGCCGCTTTACCTCCACCGAGTAGTTAGCCGTGTCCACAGTCGCCACGAAGTCCGGAGTCTTCCCCTTTCCAGGCCGCGGAGCACCCGTGCGTGTGCCACCCGCGACGAGCGTCACCCCGAAGAAGAGCTCGCTCTGAGCCCGGTGGGCGTCGGTGGCACCGACGTCATCGAGCGTGCCCTTCAGCGCGCGGCGAAGGGCGCGGAGCACGCCTGGCGGGCCGGGCGCCTGAATCGCGTCGATCACGCGGGTCATCTGGAACGCCGCCTTGATCGCGTTACCGGTGCGGACGAGCTGGGGATGGGTCGTCGGATATGCGCCGGCGCTATACACAGCCTTGAGCAGCTTCACCGCCTGGGGCATGCGTCCCAAGGAATTGACGCGGATCCCGAGCGTGCGAGCCTGAGTCAGGGCTCCATCGAGCCGCTGGGCGAGGATGTCGGTCTGGTCGGGTGCGAGGGGGACGAAGGGATGAATCAGATTCGGCACATCGTCACCGCCTCGAGCGCCTTTCAGCCCGCTCCAGGAGCTCGCCAGGCCCGACACCAAGCACATCGCAGAGTGCGTCGAGCACCGACCTATCGAACGTCTCGACGCGCCCCTTGAGGCGGGCGAGCCGGTAGGCCGTGGACATGCTGATCCGGCCCTGCGACGCTTTGGCCAGCGCGTAGGGCGTCATCTCTCGCTCCTTCAGCAGCTCAGGCAGACGCAGCCGCAGCATCCGACCACTCCCATTCGGCAGACCGAACAGTATATACGGTATACTGCGAGCATTGACAATATTACGAACGCTGATAATATGTCCTCAAAGCAGGCAAGTGCGCTCCAACCGGAGGGCGGCATGGTCGAGTCGTGGGAAGATCCCTCCGAGCAAGACGATGAGGACGAGCAGCTCGAGCCGTGGCAGGAGGCGGCCCGGCGCGGCCGTCGGCGAGCGCGCCAGTGAGGGGCGGCAGGCCGCGGTCTAGACGGAGCGCCCTAGCGAACGCGGCGATCGGCTACGTGCGTGTGTCGCGGGAGGAGCAGGTGCGCGATGGCGTGAGCCTCGACGCGCAGCGGGCGCGCATCACCGCCTACGCGGAGGCCAAGGATCTCGCGCTCGGGGAGATCCTCGCCGACGAGGGCTCTCCGGCAAGGATCTCAACCGGCCCGCGCTCGAGCAGCTCCTCGACCATCGCCGATGCGGTGAGGTGCGGCACGTTATCGTCTGGAAGCTCGACCGGCTCACCCGCCGCACACGCCACCTGCTGTCGCTCGTCGAGGACCTGTTCCTCGCACGCGGGATCGAGCTCCACTCCGTAAGCGAGAGCCTCGACACCTCCACGCCCCACGGGAGGTTCGTCCTCACGCTGTTCGGCGGGCTTGCCCAGATGGAGCGGGAGCTCATCGCCGAGCGCACGCGCGGGGCGCTCGCCTGGAAGCGCGACCAGGGGCTCCCCACGAGCCACGCCCCGCTCGGCTTCCGCTCACGTGGCAAGCGCCAGCGGATGGAGCCGGTGCCGGCCGAGCTCGAGACCGTGCGCCGCATCCTCACCCTCTCACGCGATGGCGAGAGCTACCACACGATCGCCGTCAGGCTCAACATCGCCGGCGTCCGCACTAAGCGGGGGGGCCGCTGGTGGTACCCATCGACGGTTCGCAACGTCGTCCGGCAGCGCGAGCGCTACGCTGCCGTCCTCGGCGCATCGTAAGCTCGCCCCTTAAGCCGACCTGCGAAGGCGGCGTTTGTGCCTGGCGCTTGGACTCGTCCGGGTTTACCCGGTAAACCCGGTTGCATGGCGGGCCCCTGTGCGGCAGTATTCGGTTTACGGTATTCGGTTTACAGTATTCGGTTTACAGTATTCGGTTTACCCCGTGCAAGGGGGCAATCATGCGAACGTCCGGAGAGACCTTGAAGAGGGACCAGGAGAAGCTCAGCGCAGCAGTGGAGCGGACGCCAGGCGTTTACGAGGTGATGCAGCTCTACGCCCAGTACCAGCGGATTCTAGAGCAGAGCCGCGTCTACCTAATCGCGCGCGCCCGTGCGGTGGGATTCTCTTCGAGCGATCGGACCGGATAGAGCGTCTTGCCTACTTGGAGCGGCATTCTTAGCGAGATTCAGGCCGAGGTGGCGAAGGGCAACCCCTCGGCCTTTGACGTGGTGCGCCGGAAGTACTTGGCCGCGCTCGCCGAGCATACCAAGCGCAACGTCATCCTGTACGCCACGAAGTGGACGCAGCCGGGCGACCACGACCCCAATCTCACCTCGATCACGGAAGAGGATGTGCAGGGCATGATGGAGGTCGTCTATGGCCTCCGCGGTGCAGACCTGGACCTGATCATCCACAGCCCGGGCGGTAGCGCGGAAGCGGCCGAGGCCGTCGTCCACTACCTGCGCTCCAAGTTCGGCCATATTCGCGTCATCGTGCCTCACGCTGCCATGTCGGCGGCGACGATGATCGCCTGCGCAGCGAACGAAGTCATCATGGGCAAGCAATCGTCGCTCGGTCCAGTCGACCCGCAGTTCATCATCGGCGACCAGTTCGGGCGGGTTCAAGCGATCCCTGCGCAGGCGATCATCGATCAGTTCCTGTGGGCGAAGGAAGAATGCAAGGATCCCCAGCTCCTGGGTGCTTGGGCGCCAATGCTAGGGCAGTACGGGCCGGCGCTTCTCGTCCAGTGCGAGAACGCCCTCACCTTGGCTGAGAACCTCGCGGCCGAGTGGTTACGCACGTGGATGCTCAGTGGCAAGGACAAGAGGAGCAGGGAGAAGGGGGTCGCCAAGGCGCGCTCGATCGCACGAGCGCTTACGGATCACGCGCGCTTCAAGAGCCACGGTCGCCACATTTCCCGTGACCGGGCTCGGGAGATGGGTCTGGTGGTAGCAGACCTCGAGCACGACCAAACGATGCAGGATCTGGTGCTCTCAGCCTACCACGCCACGACTCAGGCCTTCGATGCTACGCTGGCCGTCAAGATCATCGAGAATCACATGGGGAGGGCGTTTGTGAAGATGCAGCGTACGCTCAATATCCCCGTTCAGATGATGCCTCCGATGATGCCGGTACCTGGCGGCGCTGTTCCGATGCCCGCGCCGGGACCAGTCTCACCCCCCGTGCCGCCTACGGAGCAGCCCCCGGCCTAACCTGCGGCGCTCGGCCCATCCCACCGCCGGCGCTCTTCCTCCACAGGGGATAACGGATTCGCTGTACACGTCCGAGCGGGCGTGTACGGATCGTCCTTCTACACGTTTGCGTATGCAGCCGATCTCGACTCCTCGGATAAACGAGAGCTTCTTACCGACGAGTACGACTCCGCGGCCTCCGCATCGCCGCTCCCGCCTTGGCTGTCCGCTTCACCCAGTTCCCTAGCTCCTTTACAGTTCGCTGCCAACTTCTCCGTGTCTCACTCACACGGAGGATGGCCTTGGCCAGTGTCTTAGCTCTCGTCTCAGGCAACGTGATTGTGCCGCCAGCTACCTCCGCGATGGCGCTCCCGAACCCCTCCCTCGCTTGCCCCTCGCCGGGTGGATCAAACGTGAACTCAATCTCGATGAATCGCTTCCGATACGCCCGGCCCAGATAGGGCCGGTGACCTCGCTTGGCGGCGGTCACTCTGACCTTGTACGTCGGTGTGTCGGAGGTCCCATACACCCTGCCCTTTTTCACCCCGTCCTCGTTCTCGTATTGCACTGTAAGCCGCACAAAGCCCTCCTTCCGCACACCTGCTGCTGTCCACGCTCGACCCTCCCAAAGTTGAGCCGCGACGGCGTGATCGGCTAGGCGTGTCCCTCGACGCGGCCCTGCCTATTCGCTTGACCGTGCCTTGATCGCTCCGCCGTAACCTTTCCAACGAAGACGCGCACGTTAAACGAACTGCCCACTCTTAAGGAGGATTCCCATGCTGCAGATGGAGGGGGTGCCCAAGCGGTGCTTCACTCTGGTCACCGCGGACGGGAAGAAGCACAAGCTGTGTTACTACTTCAACGTCTGGACGGACCCGATGGATCGCGACCATTACCCGAAGCATCCTACGCCAGATCCCGGACCGGCCCTTCGAATCGAGGGCGTTGATCCTGCCGTCCTCCGCGAGCTTGAGGCTCTGGATACGATCCAATGGATATCGCAAGCCTTGAGCGGAGAGACTCAGGCGTCTGTACGCGAGGCCGTAGAGCGCGGACTGGCGACCATTCAGCGACAGCTACCCGCCTTCATTTCGCTTGAGCCCTAGTTCGCCGGGGGCCTCCGGCGCGCCCGGGCGGGGCTGGGTAATCGTGGACGGTCGCTTGCACGACACGATTAACGCTCGTTAGGTTCGCCGTATGGCCGACGATCTCGTGATGATGCCGGGCAGAAATGGCGGAAGCTTGCGGGTCGGTGGGCCGGGGCGCCCGAAGTCGCAGGCGTCGATCGCTATTCGGGAGGCGCGCTACCAGCTCAAGGCGTCGCTCGACGCGCTCGTGGCGATCCGGGACGGGGGGACGTGCAAGCACTGCGGCCGCGGCACGAGCAGCGCAGACGAGATCGTGAAGGCCAGCCTCGGGATCATGAAGCTGTCGGGGATCGAGAAGGAGAAGCCACGCCCGCGCAAGGCCGCCAGCTTCGGCGTGGTGCGCGCGTCGGCCGACGAGCTCGCCCGCATGGTTGCGCCGGATGCCAACACCCACACCCCGCGCCAGAAAAAGAGCGGTAAAGAGGGTCCCATTTCGAGAGCGCGAGCGTCCGGAGGGTAGCGCCTCGGTGCGGGCCCGGAAGGCGGTCGGCGCGGGCGATGTGCGACTCCACGATCTGCGCCACTTCACGGCGCAGCTCCTCGTGAACGCCGGTCGATCCGAGGCGAGTGTGCAGAGCACGATGCGGCACGCGAGCCCGGCCATGACGCGGCGTTACGCTCGGCAACGCGACCGGGGCGAGAACGCCCAGGCGCTCGCCGACGCGCTCCTCGCGACCGGAAGCTGAGCGGTGCGGTCCCACTGTTGGTCCCACTGTCATCTCTGCCCCGTCGGCGGCTGTCTGCTAAGTCGTTATGCTGTAAGTAGCGGCGGTCGGACTCGAACCGACGACCCGCGGATTATGATTCCGCTGCTCTAACCAGCTGAGCTACGCCGCCGAAGTGCAGGGGAAGAACTTAGCGGGCCCGCTACGACGGCGGGAGTGGCGACCTCCCCGGCGCCTGCAGAATGCGAGACCGGGGCCGGCACCCGTAGGACTCGCGAAACACCCGTTGCTTCGAGTCCACACCCAGCGGACCCAGCCCCTACGAAGCCCCCCAAACTGGCGTTTGCGCGGCACGCCGACGCGGTGCGCCCCTTGCATGCCTGACCGGCAAGGCCATGAAAGCGCTCCCGGTTCTCCTGCTGGCCCTCTTGGCGGTCGGCTGTCACTTCGACAAGCTGTTCAACGATTCGAGCGGCGGCGCGGCGTCCCGCGGAGGTCCCGCCCCGCCCACGGCGACGCACTTGCTCTTCACCACGCAGCCGAGCGACGCGGCACCGGGTACTAAGATTACGCCCCCCGTGCAGGTCGCCGCGGTGGACGACCAGGATCATATCGTGACGAGCTTCAGCGGGACCATCTCGATCGCCATCGGGCACGACGGCAGCCTGCTCGGCAGCCCGCACCTGTCGGGGACGACGAGCGACGTGTCCCTGGTGAATGGCGTCGCCACATTCGCCGACCTGAGTATCGACCAGCCCGGGATCAACTACACCCTCGTGGCGCGCAACGCTCAGTGGAGCGTCGAGAGCGCGACCTTCAACGTCGGCGTGCCCTGATGCGCTGCCCCCGCTGCACGCTCGCCGAGCTGCCCGAAGCCACCGAGACCTGCTGGCTGTGCGGTTATTCCTCGGCGGTCGCGACCGCCGTGGAGGACCCTCCCCCACCGCCCACGCCGACCGAGCTCGACGCGCGACGCGAGCTGGCCCGCGCCTTCCGAATCGACAGCCTGCTGGAGCGGCCGCCGGGACCGATCGTCTACCTCGCGCGCGACGCGGAGGATCGTCTGGTGGCGGTGAAGGTCCTACCGCGCGCCGAGGCCGGCGCGACGGTCGACCGCTTCGACGCCGCAGCCGACGCGGCGGCGCAGCTCGATCACCCGCACATCGTCCCCGTCTACGGTCACGGCGCGACGGAGAACTTCCTGTGGTGCGCGACCAAGTACGTCGACGGCCGGTCGCTCGCGAGCATACTGCAAACCGATGGACCGCTCGAGCACTCCGCCTGCCTGCGCATCTTCGAGCAGGTCGCGAGCGCCTTGGACTACGCCCACCGGCGCGGCGTCGCCCACGGCGCCCTGACACCCGACAGCATCATCGTCGATGCCAACGAATGGGCCCTGGTAGGCGACTTCGCCATGCGGGGGCTCCTCGACGCGGCGCCCGACGGTGCTCGGGCCGGCGAGCCTGCGGCCGGCGCGGATCAGCGCGCGCTCGCGGCGATCGTCCATGCGTCTCTCACGGGAGCGCCGATGGGCGATGGTCCACCGGTGGTGAAAGACGGCCTCCCCGGACTCCCCTTGCACGTCTCGCAGGCGCTGCGCCGCGCGCTCTCGAGCCGGCAGGCCGACCGGTTTCCCGGCGTGCTCGACTTCGTCGCGGCACTCGGCGGCACGCGACCGGAAGGGCGGACAACGTGGTTCGGCGCGAATCCCCGCAAGAAGGGGCCGGGCTCCCCGGTCGTGATCGTCGACGCCGACCAAGACCCCGCGGCGAAACACCTCGGCCGACGGGTCGCGGTCGCCGCGGCGGGCCTGGTGGTCGCGCTCGGCGGCGGGGCGGCGTGGCTCGGCATCTCCTCCATTCCCGCATCGCCGGCGAGTCGAGAACCCGCCGCCAGGGCGCCAGCGCCCGCTGCCAGCGTTCCAGCAGCGTCGCCGAGCGCGAGCCGCGACACGTTCGTGGCCGCCGCTCCGGACCCCGTGCCGCCCCCGCCCCCGCCCCGGTCCGCGACACGCGCGGCGGTGCGCACGACGCGCCCTCCGGTCACGACGCATGCCCCAGTAATGAAGCGGCCGGCGCCCGCGCCGTTGCCCGCGGACCCACGCAACGTGGAGCCCGGTCTCCTGTCGATCAATGCGATCCCGTGGGGGAGCGTGTCGCTCGACGGTCGGCCCGTCGGGAACACCCCACAGATCGACCTCCCGGTCGTACCCGGCCCGCACCGCCTGCGCGTGGAGCGTGACGGCTACCGGCCCTACGACCGCGTGATCGACGTGGCGTCGGGGCAGCGGCTCCGCATCACCGACATCGCGCTGGTGGAGCGCTAGCCGGTGACGCGCGCCACGGTCTTCCTCTCCATGTCCCTGCTGCTGTGCGGAGCACGGGGGTTGCGTGCCCAGGCGGCGAGCGAACTCCTGGGACAGGGGGTGCGGGCCTATCAGTCCTTGGAGTACGATGCGGCGGCGGCCCTATTGCAGCAGAGCCTGGGACGCGATGCGACAACGGGGCTCGCGGACTCGCTCCGGGCGCGGGCGCTCACCTATCTCGCCGCGACGGAGCTGTTCCGGCAACAGCGCGACTCCGCCGTTGCCGCGTTCCGGCAGCTGGTCATGCTCAACCCGCGCTACCGGCCGGACGAGCTCATCTTTCCACCCCAGGTCACGAATCTGTTTCAGGAAGTCCGCAAGGCGACCAGGGCGATCGCGGTCGCCGTGCCGCCGGTGACCGCGTTGCGCACGCGGCTCGAGCGATTCACCGCCGGGGTGCTCGTGAGCTCGCTCGCGGACGTGACGGTGACCCTCGCGCGCGAGGACGGGACACCGGTGCGGACGCTGTACGAGGGACCCGTGGCCGACAGCCTCGCCGTGAAGTGGGACGGTCTCACGGCGGCGGGAACGACTGCCGATAATGGTCGCTACCTCCTGCAGGTAGCGCCGCGGACTCCCACGGCGGATGGGCCGCGCGCGCGCCAGGTCGTGCTCGAGGTCAAGCAAGAGCTCCCCGATACCCTGGCCTGGCCGCCGCCGCTCGAGAGCCCGCCGTTGTTGCCGGAGCGCACATCGACGGCGCCGGCCTTCCGGTCGCTCGCGGCGGGGCTCGTGACCGCCGGTGCCGTCGTCGCGCTTCCGTCGATCATGGCGCGGGGCAAGGACGCGACGGGCGCGCGCTTCGCGGTCGGCGCGGCGGTGGGCATCTCCGGATTCGTCGGCTTCTTCGCGCGGAAACCCCGCCCGCTCGAAGCCAACGTGCGCGCGAACGCATCGCAGCGCGATGCCTGGAAGAAGAAACTCGATGCGGTCAAGGCGGAGAACGCCGCCCGCCTGCGCACCATGCGACTCGTCGTCCGCGCAGGGCCCGAGACCGTCGCGGAGCGGGGATCACAATGAAGACCATCGTACTGATCGGAATCCTGGCGCTCGCCGCGTCGGCCGTCGCCCGCGCGCAGGGTCGGCCGACCCTGGCGTTCCGGGGCGACGCGGGATTCATATGGGTGCGGAGCGACTCGGCGGCGGCGGGGGTGGGGGGGATCGGCGCGGTTCGGCTGCGCGGGCCGGTCCTCGGAGGAGAGGGCCGCCTCGTTTTCAATGGATTCGCCGTGGGAGTGGGGCTCCTGAGCGGCACGCTCCAGGCCGCGGATCAGGGGACCATGAAGCGCGACCTCATCGAAGGGCGGCTGGTCGTCGCCGCGCGGCCTGTGCCCTGGCTCGAAATGAGCGTGGGTCCCTTCGTCCGGGCGTACGTCACGGACTCCGTCACCGAGCGCTGGGTGTTCTGGCAGGCCCGGGCACGCGTCGACGCACCGATCGTGACCGCGAGCCTGACGAGCTACCTCGAGCTGTGGCGCGCGTTGTCCTCCGAGGTCAATCTGGTGGCCGGGGCCGGTCGGGTGCAGGGAGGCGAGGCGGGCGTGGTGTACCGACCGCCGCAGCGCCCGTACTGGGTGCGCCTCGCCTACCGTGTGGACGACGCGGTGGTACGCGCGGGGGGGAGCGAGACGCTGGAAGCAGTCAGTCTGGCGATCGGCGTGGGCAGTTGGTGAGACGTCCGGCCTTAGTCGCGGGGCGGTAGCGAGGCCGGGTCGCTCCCTACGTCCACCTTCGGCACCAGCCGATACAGCAGCTCGCCTTTCCGGATCATCCCGAACTGTTCGCGCGCCGCGCGCTCCTGGGCGGCGGGGTCGGTCTCGAGCGCGTGCGCCAGGCGCTGCAACGAATCGAGCTGCCGCTCGAGGTCGCGCACGCCCCGGCGTGCCTCGGCGAGCTGGCTTCGCAGCGTGAGCCAGTCGAGCGTGCCGTACTCCCCCGCCTGAAAGGCCAGTGCCGCGAGTACCACCGCCGCGGCGATCCCGATCAGCCGGGGGCGCGTCATAATCCGTACAGGTGCCGGCCGGGGTAGTACGCCGTGTCGCCCAGCTCCTCGGCGATGCGCAGCAGCTGGTTGTATTTCGCGACGCGGTCGGTGCGCGAGGCGCTCCCGGTCTTGATCTGCCCCACGCCGGTGGCCACCGCGAGGTCCGCGATGAACGTATCCTCCGTCTCGCCGGAGCGGTGCGAGATCACGGCGCCGTATCCGTTGGAGCGTGCGTGCGCGATGCACTGCAGCGTCTCGGTGAGCGACCCGATCTGGTTCAGCTTGATGAGAATCGCGTTCGCCACACTCTCCTCGATCCCCCGATCCAACCGTTCGATGTTGGTGCAGAACAGATCGTCTCCCACCAGCTGCACGCGGGCGGACAGCGCCGCCGTCAGCTTCGCCCAGCCCGCCCAGTCGTCCTCCGCGAGCCCGTCCTCGATCGACACGATCGGGTAGCGGTCGATCCAGCTCTTGTACAGCGCGATCATCTCGTCGGACGACTTCGTGCCGGCGCCGCTCTTCTTGAAGACGTAATTCCCCTCCTGGTAGAGCTCGGACGCCGCCGGGTCGAGGGCGATCGCGACGTCCTTCCCGGGCTCGAGCCCGGCGGCCTCGATCGCCGCCATCACCGCCTCGAGCGCCGCTTCGTCGGTCGCGAGATTGGGCGCGAATCCCCCCTCGTCCCCCACCGCGGTGGACAGATTGCGCTTGGACAAGACCTTCTTGAGGGCCTGGAACACCTCGACGCCGATCCGCAGGCCGTCGGGAAAGCTTTCGGCGCCGATCGGCACGATCATGTACTCCTGGAAGTCCACGGTATTGGCGGCGTGGGCTCCGCCGTTGAGGATGTTCATCATCGGCACGGGAAGCACGTTGGTGACCGGCCCCCCGAGATAACGGTACAGCGTGAGGCCGGCGTCCTGGGCCGCCGCCCGCGCCACGGCCATCGACACCGACAGAATGGCGTTGGCGCCGAGGTGACTCTTGTTGGGGGTGCCGTCGAGGTCGAGCATCGCGTAGTCCACCGCGATCTGCTCCTCGGCCGACACGCCCTCGAGCCGCGGACCGATCACCTCGTTCACGTTCTTCACCGCCTCGAGCACGCCCTTGCCGCCGAACCGCTTCGGATCGCCGTCGCGCAGCTCGACGGCCTCGTGCTCGCCGGTGGAGGCGCCGCTCGGCACGGCGGCACGGCCGGCCGCGCCGCTCGACAGGGTGACGTCCGCCTCGATGGTGGGGTTGCCCCGGCTGTCGAGGATCTCACGCGCGCGCACCGAGATAATCGTGCTCATGATGGCCCGTACCCTAGCGGGCGGTGCGCTCTGCGTCAACGCGCGCCTTGCAGGCGACGATCGCGGCATGCACCCGGTCGCGCAGCTCCTGCCGCCGCTCGAGCGTCATCCCCGCCGTCGCGATCGGATCGCCGATCACGATCCTGATGGGCCGCGGTCGCAGGAAGAACCGCCCCTTGGGCATGATCTCGAACGTATTGCCGACGTACACCGGGACCACGGGCACCTGGGCTGCGATGGCGAGCCCGAAGGGCGCGTTCTTGAACGGCAGCAGCGCTCCCGTGCGGCTACGCGTCCCCTCGGGAAACAACAATGCCGACGTGCCACCCCGAATCACCTCGGCGGCGCGCTGGTAGGCCTCGAGGGCCCGCGCCGGATGTTCGCGGTCGATCGTCAGGTGGCCGGCGGTGACCATCGCGCGGCCCAGGAGCGGGATCCTGGCGAGCTCCTGCTTCGCCACCATCCGCACCGATCCCGGCAGCGTGGCGGCAAGAGCCCAGATGTCGAACATCGACGAATGGTTCGAAGCGTAAACGACCGGCCCGTCCGGAATCCGCTCCATCCCTTCGACCCGCACCGGCGTCCCGGCGGCCCGGAGTATCTGGCGCGACCAGTCGTTCGTCCCCCAGTCGTACACCCCGCCTCCCCCAGGGCGCCGCTTGACACCCAGCAGCGCCGCCGCGATGACGCCGACGGAGTGGATAACGCTCGACACCACGAGCACCACGTAGAACCATAGAGTGCGGATCATCGCGCTGGGAAATGATCGAAGCCGGGGGGAGGCGGTATCGGTCGTCCGTCATCGGTGATCCGTAAGCCGCGGCCCGCAGTGCAGGCGCCGATGCGCGTGAGGGACAGTCCCGTGGCACGACGAAACGCACGGGCGCCCGCGTCCCCGAAGCTTCGCGGCATCGCGACCAGCAGCTCGTACTCCTCGCCGCTCCGGACGGCGGCGAGCGGCGTCGCACCCGGCCAGCACGGAACGCGCTCCAACTCGATCGCAATCTCGACGCTCGAGGCCGCCGCGAGGTGCCCCGCGTCCCCCGTCAGCCCGTCGGAGATATCGATCATGGCGCGCGCTCCACGCCGCGCCAGCCAGCGCCCCGCGGCGATCCGCGGCTCCGGGCGGGCGAAGCGGCGTCGCAAGGCGGGAGCGAGGCGCCCTCCCCGCCCGCTGCGGAGCGCGGTGAGCGCGAGCCCCGCACCCCCCAGCCGCCCGGTCACCCACAGCCCGTCACCCGGCCGCGCGCCGCTCCGCCGCACCGGCCGCCGGGCGACGCTGAGCACGCAGACGTCCACGAGGTAGCGGGACGACCGCACCAAGTCGCCGCCGAGGACCTTCGCTCCCACGCTGCGCACAGCGGCACCGACGCCGGACATGATCTCCACGGCGGGAGAGGCGTTGCCGGTACGGCGTTGCCGGTTGCCGGGTACCCCGAGGGAGACCAGGACGCCGAGCGGTGCCGCGCCGTCCGCGGCGAGATCGGACAAGGCGGCCACCGTCGCCCGCCAGCCGATCTCGCGAAACGAGAGCCAGTCGGTGCGGAAGTGCACGCCTTCGAGCGACGCATCGATGCTGATCGCGAGCGTCCGGCCGCCGACGGAGAGCAGCGCGCAGTCGTCACCCAGGTCGCGCCCCGTCGCACCGAGCGTCGCGAAAATGGCGCGCAACCGGTCGAACTCACTCCCCCCCCCGGGGGCCAGCCGGCTCGACCGGCGCGTCACGCCGTCTCCGGCGGCTCCAGGACCGTGAGCACGGGAGGCCCCACCGACTGCGTGTTGGTCCACGCGCGCCAGATCTCGGGCAAGGCGGCCAGGACATCGGCGGGGCGCAGGCTGCGTGCCGTCCACTGGCGCGCGCCGTACTCCGCCGCCCGCCCCAGCGCATGGGCGCCCAGGGCGGCGGCCTCGGGCCCGGCGCTGCCGCGCGCGAGGAACGCGCCGATGAAGCCGGCGAGCAGGTCGCCCGAGCCACCGGTGGCGAGTCCCGGGTTGCCGCTCGCGACCACGTGAATCGGCCCGCGCAGGTCCGCGATCACGGTCGGCACGCCCTTCAAGAGCACGGTGCCCTTCACCTTCTGCGCGGCCTTCGCGGCGGCCGCCCAGCGATCGTTCGCCGCCGCGTCGGCGAGCTCGTCGCCGAATTGGGCACGGAACTCGCCCAGGTGGGGCGTGAGCACCACCGGCCGCTCCGGGGGGGGACCGCGGAACAGCATGAGGGCATCGGCGTCGAGCACGGTCGGAATCGGTCGGCGTGTCAGCACGGCCTGCAGGAACTGGGCGCGGGGCGGCTCGCGGCCCAGGCCCGGACCGACGACGAGCGCGTCGGCCCACTCGAGTGCCTCCGCGGCCTCGGGCTCGAGCTCGGGGCCAAGCGTCGATTCCACCGTGAGCACATCGGGAAGGCTCGAGCGCGCGGCCGCGATCGTCTCCTTCGCCGCCACGAGCTTCACGAGCCCCGCGCCCGCGGCGAGCGCGCCGCGCGCGGCGTGCAGCGCGGCGCCGGTCATGCCGTTCGCGCCGCCCGCCACCGTGACCCGGCCGCGGTCGCCCTTGTGCATGGTCGGCATGAGCTTCGGGAGCCGCGCCCCCGCCCACACGTCCGTTACGAGCACGGGCCACACGGGATCGGCGGGCGGCAGCCCGATATCGACGATCACGATCTTGCCGCACCACTCGCGGGCGAGCAGGTGGCCGCGGCGCGGGCCCCCGAACGTGATCGACAGCTCGGCGCGCACCGGCCCGTGCCCCTCGCCGCTCGACAGGTCGAGTCCCGTGGGGCCGTCGATCGCGACGACCGGGGCGCCGTAGGCGACGAGGCGCTGCGCCAGCGCCAGCACGTCGCCGCGCGCCGGTCCGGCGGCGCCGGTGCCGAGCAGCGCGTCGATCACCACGGCGGTGGCGGGCCACGGCTCTTCCCGCCCCGTCTCGCGCACCCCGTCCACGCGGGCGAGCGCGCGGTTGTCGATCGCGTCGTCGGTCTTGGGGTCGAGCGCGGCCACCCAAACGGCGATGCCGCTCGCATGCAGCGCGCGCGCCACCACCCACCCGTCGCCGCCGTTGTTCCCCGCCCCGGCGACCACCAGGGCCCCGCGGGCCAGCACGGCGGGATAGTCGCGCACGATCAGGCACGCGATCGCTCGTCCGGCGGTCTCCATCAACACACGCGAGGGAATGCGGTACTGCGTGCGGGCGGCCGAATCCCAGGCGGCGGCCTCGGTCGCGGACAGCACAGGGATCGGGTTCACGGGATCACCACGCCTCCGTATCCCACCACGGCGTCGTCGTCTCCTGTCACCATGCCGGAGTGGCTGTAGTGCACGACGTCGGCGCGCTCGGCACCGAGCGCCCGGGCCGCGGCGATCACGGTGGCCGCGGGCGCCCGGCCGCACATCGAGATGCGCTCGCGGCGGCAGCGCGCCAGCAGCTCTGCGCCGTCGAGCGCCGCGACGGCATCGAGCGCCAGCCGGTCCTTGCGCTCGGACGCGGCCGCCGGCTCGTAATGGTTCAGATCGCTCGACGCCAGCAGCAGCACCCGGTCGGGCCAGCGCCGCACGAGCCCGGCCAGTGTCTCGCCCAGCCCGCGGCATCCTTCCCACGCGTCCCACGCCAGGACGAGCGGCACGATCCGCACGTCGGCTCGCCGGAGCTGGAGGAAGGGCAGCTCGACCTCGACCGCGTGCTCGGCGGCGTGGGCGGCATGGTCGGGCCCCACCAGGGGCGACGACTCGAGGAGCGCCCGCGCGAAGCCCTCGTCCACGCTCACGTCGCCCAGCGGCGTGCGGAACGCGCCCGCCTCCCAGAGCGATGCGCCGCCGGGCGCCCGGCTCACCCCGGTGTGGTTGGGCGCCACGATCACCACGATCGGCGGGATCTCGAGGCGCGCGAACACGTGCGCCGCGGTGAGTCCCGAATAGACGTAGCCCGCATGCGGGGCCACCGCGGCGCGCGCCGGGGCCGGGCGCGCCTCGCCGACGGCGTCGAGCAGCTCCCGCACCGTGCGCTCGAGCTCACCCCTCGTTCCCGGGTAGAAGCGCCCGCTCACGGCGGGCGCGCGCACCGCGTCCAAGCTTACTTGAAGCTCTGGCCGATCGCGCGACCGAAGGAGATCTCCCCGTTATCGATGCGGATGTTGAACCCGCACTCGGGGTTCGAGCACACCCAGGCCTTGTACGTGATCGGCGCCCCGTCGCGGCCATAGTCCGACAACGGGATGAGGAGACCTTGTTGACATTTTCTGCAGGCGGGCCATTCCCTCACGTCGTCCATGCGGCACCCCCTTCACCCGATCCGACGCCCCTATCCGCGCTCCACTCCGGGCCACGGATAGCCGGCCCGGAACACCTCCGCGAAATCGTAGACCCGCTCGAAGTCCTGCAGCTTGTCGGTCGGCTGGCTGGCGAGCAGGCCCACGTCGATCAGCATGAACACGATCCGTCCCAGGTCCTCGGTGCTGGCGATGCCCCAGTGTCCGAGGACGGTGGGCGCGAGCAACCCGAACTGCTCTCGCGCGAAGTCCCGGCACGCCCAAGCGAGCTCCCCGCCGCTCAGGTGCCGGCGTGCCGGGAGCTTGCCCTGCGCGTACTCGAGGGCCGCCAGCACGAACAGGTAACCGCGCTCGTGATAGCGGTCGTCCTGCCGCCCGATGCGCTGGAAGGCCTCTTCGAGCGTCGCAAAGTCGCTCACGGCCGCGCCTCCGTCTGTCCCGACGTCCGCGCCCGCACGGCCACGGGCCGCAAGGGGTGCGGCTCGAGCAGCGCGAGCTCGAGCACCTCGTCGATCGTCTCCACCGGCTTGATCTCGAGCAGCTGTTTCACCTCGTCGGGGACGTCCACGATGTCGTTCTGGTTGCGCGCCGGCACGAGCACCGTCTTGACGCCGGCGCGCGCCGCCGCCGTCAGCTTCTCCTTGAGCCCGCCGATCGGGAGGATGCGCCCGCGCAGCGTGAGCTCGCCCGTCATCGCCACATCGTGGCGCGACGGACGGCGGCACAAGAGCGATGCCAGCGCGGTGGCGATCGCGATCCCGGCCGACGGACCGTCCTTCGGCACCGCCCCGGCCGGCAGGTGCAGGTGCACGTCGGTCTGCGTGAACGCGTCCAACGGAATCCCGAGCGGCCCGGCACGCGCGCGCAGCAGGCTCCACGCCGCCTGGGCAGACTCCTTCATTACGTCACCCAGCTGCCCGGTCAGGGTGATCTGCCCCTTCCCCGGCATCTGAATCGCTTCGATGAACATGATGTCGCCGCCCACGGGCGTCCACGCGAGCCCGGTCGCCACTCCCACCTCCGCCTCCCGTCCCGCGACCTCGCTCTGGACCTTGGGCTGGCCGGCGAACTTCTCGAGGTTCTTCACGGTGATCTTGATGGTCACCGCCCGTCCCTCGACCACTTCGAGGGCGGCCTTGCGGAGCACGCCCTGGATCTCCCGCTCGAGCTGGCGTACGCCGGCTTCGCGCGTGTATTCCCCGATCAGCCGCTCGAGCGCCCCGTCGGCGATGCTCGCCCGCTCCGTGTGGAGCCCCGTCTCCTTGAGCTGGCGCGGCAGCAGGTAGCGCTTGGCGATCGCGAGCTTCTCGCCGGGCGTGTACCCGGGCAGGGTGAGCACTTCCATCCGGTCGAGTAGCGGGTCGGGGATCGGCGCGAGGCTGTTGGCCGTAGCGATGAACATGACGCCCGACAGGTCGAACGGCACCTCGAGGTAGTGGTCCACGAAGGTGCTGTTCTGCGCCGGGTCGAGCCCCTCGAGCAGCGCGGCCGTCGGATCGCCGCGCACGTCGGCGCCCATCTTGTCCACCTCGTCGAGCATCAACAGGGGATTGCGCGTCTCGCAGCGCTGCAGCGCGTGGATGATGCGCCCCGGGAGCGCGCCCACGTAGGTGCGCCGATGGCCGCGGACCTCCGCCTCGTCGCGCACGCCGCCGAGCGAGACGCGTGTAAAGCGGCGCCCCAGCGCCTCCGCGATGCTTTGGCCCAGCGAGGTCTTGCCCA
>Ga0137366_10000280_pt1 | contig 31308 bp, 24 predicted proteins | sample SagtaG_8_FD_104938 | JGI IMG/M metagenome (GOLD analysis project Ga0137366, IMG submission 104938) | Vadose zone soil microbial communities from Sagehorn Ranch, Mendocino, California, USA - Sage1_L_60_16 metaG | ecosystem: Environmental > Terrestrial > Soil > Vadose zone | place: USA...
GTGCGCGAAATTTTTGCTGAAGGCGTCAGCTTCGTCCTGTACAAGCCGCTCTCTGCCGAACGCGTAGGCAACAGCTTGCGCGCGGCGCGCTCGCTGCTGCCGAACGAGCGCCGCCGTAAACCGCGTTTGCCGATCTATGGTTCTGTTTCCATCAGCTACGGAACGTCGGAGAATGTGCCGGCGAACCTGTTGGATTTGAGCGAAGAAGGCGTCGCCATTCGCTCTGAGAGAGCGCTTGCGCCCACCTGCAAAGTCTATTTCGAGTTTGCGCTGCCCGACCAAGCTTCTAAGGTGCGTCTTGCCGGAGAAGTTATCTGGACCGACTTCACAGGGCGAGTCGGACTCACCTTCGCGAAGGTTCCCAAGGCATCCCGTCAAGTGCTGGACGGGTGGTTGAGGGAGAATCTGTTCCGCCAGCTTGAAGCCGGCACGGTGCCGCAAGTTGGCCGCGAGGAAATTTCGACGCCCGAATTTGAGTTAGTGGGAACCGGCCTGGAAACTGCCGGAAACCGGCGGGTGCAATCGCGGCTCGCTTGCCGCATGGGCGCTGAAATATACGCCTTAGGAAGCACGGTTCCACAGCACTGCAACCTCATCGACATCAGCTCGGGTGGCTGCTATGTAGAAATCATTTCGCCTTTTTCTCCAGGCACTGCGATTGACATTATTGTGCGCACGGAGAACCTTAAGGTGCGTCTCAAAGGAAAAGTCCGCAGCGCCCACATGGGTTATGGCATGGGCGTGGAGTTTGTGCTGAACGGACCGAGTGACAAAGAGCAGGTAAAGAAGTTGCTGGCGCGGCAAACCGCGGAAATGCAACTGTCAGTCGAAGACCAATAGCTGGTCAGACGCGCGCGGCAGCATCTTCCTCCGTCAATATCTTTTGAAAATATTCTAAAGAAAGCTGCAAACCGGCTTCCAGGCTGATGCTGGGCTCCCAACCCAATAGCGTTTTTGCTTTGGTGATGTCGGGTTGGCGCTGCCTGGGATCATCCGGAGGCAGCGGTTCCCGCCGGATACGGCTTTTCGACCCGGTCACGGCAATGACCTGTTGGGCGCATTCCAGAATCGTGAATTCAACGGGATTTCCAATATTCACCGGCAAATGTTCGGCGGAGCGCGCCAGCCGGATGAACCCGTCGATTTCGTCACTTACGTAGCAAAAGCTTCGGGTCTGGCTGCCGTCGCCATATACGGTCAGATCTTCTCCCCGCAAAGCCTGCTTCATGAAGTTGGGGATCACGCGGCCGTCGTTCAACTGCATGCGCGGGCCATAGGTATTGAAAATCCGCGCGATCCTGGTATCCACCTTGTAATAACGGTGATAGGCCATGGTCGCCGCCTCGGTAAACCGCTTGGCTTCGTCATAGACCGAACGTGGCCCGATGGGGTTGACATGTCCCCAGTAAGTTTCCTTCTGGGGATGCTCCAACGGATCGCCGTAGCATTCCGAGGTGGACGAAACGAGATATTTGGCGCCGTACTTGCGCGCGATATCGAGCGCATGAAATGCGCCCAGCGAGCCTACTTTGAGTGTTTCGACTCCATGGATCGAGTAATCCACAGGACTGGCCGGACTGGCGAAATGAAACACGTAGTCTACCTTGCCGCAATCAAACGGCTCGTTGACATCGATTTTGCGCAGTTCAAACCGGGTATCGTTCCGCAAATGGTCCACGTTGGCTTCACGGCCGGTCAGGAAATTGTCAACGGCGATGACGGCATATCCTTCACCCAGGAGGGCATCGCACAGGTGCGATCCCAGAAAACCCGCGCCTCCAGTGACTAGTGCTCGAAGTTTGCTCATGTATGGTTTGCGATTCCGACCGCTAGCGGAGATTTAATCCAATTCACCACTTTAACCGTTCCGCCATCAATGGGGAATAGCCGGAAGAATTTTATCCGGATGACCAAAGTTTACCCGGTGGCAAAGTCCCTGCCTTTATGCTCTCGGCCCAGCGCGACGATTGTCGCCAACAGGACAATGGTCACGATTTCGAAGGTTGCCAGCGCCCAGCCATAGCCGAGTTTGTCACGTAGCGCGAACTCAATGGCATTGGTAGGTGCTGCAATGAGAATTCCCAGCTGGTAGGCGAACCCGGGCATCAATCCGCGCACCGCAGCCGGCGACAGCTCGCTGAGGTGTGCAGGAATAATTCCCCAAGCCCCTTGAACTCCGACCTGCATGAGAAATGCTCCTGCGATCAGCGTGAGTGATGAGACTCCAAATGCCCAGGCTGGGATCATCAGCAAGGAAAGCGCAAGAGCGCTGATCATGGCGCGTCGTCGTCCCAGATGTTCCGAGAAATATCCAAACAAGACCGCACCCAAAACCGCGCCAATGTTGTAGATGATGGCGGTGTAGGACACGGCCGACGCGGTGAACTGATGGGCGGTCTTCAAGAAGTCGGGATACAAATCCTGGGTGCCGTGGGAGAGAAACATCATGAGCGTCATCATCAGGACCAAGTAGCAGAATATCTTCCAGTGCTCTGCCGCGGTGCGGACAATCGCGCCGACCGTCGGCACTCGATGTTGTTTCCAGGCTTCCGATTCCTTGACGCGCAGGCGAATATAGAACGCAAGCAACGCGGGGACCCCGCCGACCCAGAACATGGCCCGCCATCCCCACACCGGCAAGATGAAGCGAGCGGCGATGGCTGCCAACAGATAGCCAATCGAGTAGCCGCATTGGACAACTCCTGAGAAAACGCCTCGCCATTTCACAGGAACGCTTTCCATGGCCAGGGACGCACCCACGCCCCACTCTCCACCCATGCCGATGCCATAAATCGCGCGCAGAACAAGAAATACGGTGTAATTCGGGGCGAAGCCACAGAGAAGCTCGACCACGGAAAAGAAAACTACATTGGCCATGAGCGGACGCCGCCGGCCGTAGCGATCGGCGAGAAGGCCGAACAACAACGCACCCACCGGACGCAACGCGAGCGTCGCCACGGTGGTGGCAACAATTGCGCTCTTCGCCACATGAAAATGTTCGGCAAGATGGTCGAACATGAAGACGAGCACAAAGAAGTCGAACGCGTCCAGCGTCCAACCCAGGAAACTCGCGGTGACCGCATGCCATTGGTCACTACGCGACAGCTGGGAAGAGAGGTGAGATGTCTCCAGAAACCGTGCCCTCGAAGTGGTTTTGCAGCCAATCCAGGGTTGCAATCATAATGCAAGCGCAGGGCGCGGAGCGGCGCAGGTCCCAAAATAATACAAGTCGTTTGTGGCGTGAATGACAGCCGGAGTTTCATGTTGACAATTGAAGGCTTTCGAGTGAAACTCCGCACAAGGCGGCAAATTTACATTTTGCAGCCGATCCCCCTGCGGGTCGGCCATTCCGGCCGGCGGTCCCCTAAATAAGTATCCGCGCATGGCTCATTTGCCCAGGTTGTCTGATCCAGGAGATTGGCGAGACCCTCATGACAAATCCGCGACTTCTCAGGGCGGCGACTCGCTGTTTTCTTTCACGGAGCTAACCAAGATTCTGGGACAACATGGAGCGGGATCAACCTCGGAGGATCTCGCTCTCGACCTACTCCTGCACGAAATCGTAACCCAGGCCTGTTCTGCAATCCATGCCGCCGGCGCTGCCATTGCTCTTTCACGGGATGGCCAATTCGTGTGCCGGGCGACCACTGGGGACCACGCGCCGGACCTGGGGTCTCCTGTGCCGGCGAACTCCGGATTGTCCGGCGCATGTGTGCAATCCCGTCAGATGCAACGTTGCGATGACACGGAGTCCGATGATCGTGTCGATGCTGCGGCTTGTCGCAGTCTGGGTGTCCGGTCCGTTCTGGTCGTTCCCATGCTGCGGGATGGGATGGTGATTGGAATATTGGAGGCGTTTTCTCCCCGCCCTGACGCCTTTACTGATCGCGACGTCCAGGCGTTGCGCACGCTTGCCGGACGCGTGTTGGAGACCATGAGTCCGCCGCCGCGGAAGGAAGAAACAGTGTCAGTACCAGTACCGGTGGAGAGCGACCCGGTCCCGGTTCCCCTCTCCATCCCAGTCCGCGTGCCAGCTCTGGTCCCGCACAAAGATCCCTGGATGCCGGTCCTGGGGATTCTGATCCTTGCCTTAGCCCTTTTGCTGGGCTGGATGTTAGGGCATCGAACCTGGACTCAGTCAGGTAGATCGGATCAAACATCAACCGCCGCAGTGCCCGCGAAGCCTGCAACGCAACCGGTCGACGTAAGTCCTTCTCCAACCGCCCCGTCGCCATTGGTCGCGGATCGTCATCCTCTCGTCGTGCCCAATCCAAAAATGGCGAGCGCGCCTCCGGGAGAGCTTGTCGTCTACGAAAACGGAAAACTAGTCTATGAAGAGAAACCCAGGCCGGCGACTGTGCGCTCACGTATGGTGCAAGTCCCGTTCAGCAAAGCCAACGCGTTGCTGATCCAGCGAGTGGAACCGCTCTATCCTGACCAGGCGCGTGAGTCACGCACCCAGGGCACAGTAGTCCTGCAAGTGGATGTGAGTGAACAGGGCACGGTACGGGAACTGCGTACACTGAGCGGGGATCCGCAATTGGCCGGGGCTGCCTCTGATGCAATCCGCCAATGGCGATTCCGGCCTTATGCGCCGCAGGGGCAAGCTTTGAGTTTCCAGACCCAAGTCACGATGGACTTCAAGCTCCCCTAACCGTTGGCCAGTTCCTTGGCTCGCTGGGTTGCCTTGACCACGGCTTTGATCAGGGTGACCCGCAACTTTCCTTCTTCCAGTTCGAGAATGCCGTCGATGGTGCATCCGGCGGGAGTCGTCACCGCGTCCTTGAGCAGGGCAGGATGATCGCCGGTTTCCAGTACCACGGTGGATGCCCCCAGAGTAGTCTGCGCGGCCAGCAGAGTGGCAACATCACGCGGCAATCCGACTTTTACACCGGCCTCGGCCAGCGATTCAAGAATGATGTAGATGTAGGCTGGCCCACTGGCTGAAAGTGCCGTTACCGCGTCCATGTGTTTTTCATCCACGGCTACCGTCCGTCCCACCACGCCGAACAGAGCACTGGCTATTTCCATGTGCTTGGCGGTGGCGAAGGCCCCTTTGCAGAGTGCCGTCATGCCTACGCCTTGCGCACAGGGAGTGTTAGGCATGGCGCGTACCACAGGAATATCCGCGCCAAAGGCTTTCTCGATCTCGCCGGTGCGGACCGAGGCGGCCACAGAAATGATCAACTGCTTTTTGGAGATGTTGGGGCGAATTTGCTGGATGACATCCTCAACTACTTGAGGCTTTACGCAGAGGAAGATCAGATCCGCGCCGCGCACGGCGGCTTTGTTGTCGGTGCCGACGGGAATGTGCCACTGCTTGCTCAATGATTTCGCGCGCTCTTCATGCTGGACGGTTGCGACGGTGAATTTCGGTGAAAGCAATTTCTTTTCGAGCATCGCCTTCAACAAGATTCCACCCATCTTGCCCGCGCCCAGAATGGCCGCGCGTTTGCCGGAAAGGTCAAACCCCATGGTGTGTTTCTCCTCTTGCTGGGAAATAGGGATTATCACACACGGACGGTGATCGCCGTACGTGAACCAGATTGAGTGGTGTTCAGCCCTGTTCTGCTTGCGGCCTTTGTGTGATTTAGCGTCGCGAGCTTTACGTCAAAAAGCGTTTCACCGCCGAGGACGCAAAGAACCTCCGCAAAGGTTGCGAAGGTATAAAAGTGGGCATCTTAACACATAGAACGGGATGATTCTGTGCCCGCTACTGAACGGTTAGGGTCACGCTAGTGCTATGGGTCAGTGACCCTGTGGCGGCGGTGACGATGATGATGTAAGTGCCGGGAGTGGTTCCGGTTTGCGAGCCACTGCCTCCGCCACCACCACCGCCGCCCCCCACCAATCCGCCGCCGCAGGCGACCAGGCTGCCCAGCAGCAGCGCGATCGCTACCAGCACCGTTAAACGATGTATTGCTGAGGCTCCTATTTTCCAGGTGAAAACTGACATAAGGAACGGCAGAAACACTCCCGCTAGAGCGAGCGCTTTTACGCGGATCGAGGACGACACGGAAGCCGTCGTAGCTATGGTCAAAGCGGCGGCAGTCTCTGGACTTCCCGCGGTGAGTCGAGTTGGGTTCAGGGCGCAACTGGTTTTGGACGGCAACCCCGAACACGTGACCGTCGTATCAAACGGGAAACTTCCGCCTTTCGGCGCCAGGTCGATTTCGTAAGCGGCGGACTGACCAGCTTTGACCGTGCGGGAGCTCGGATCAGGCGATATGGTGAAGTCAAAAGTTGTGGTGAAACTCAAAGCCGCAGCGTAACTCGTGTTGAGAGCGTCGGTTCCCTGAGCAACCAGATTGAAGTTGTAGGCCTGGGGAAAATTGCTTCTTACGGTCACGGTAAATGGCGTACCGCTGGCGCTCGGAACTACCGTGGATGGCGAGATGTCGCAAGTTGGCGGCGCGGATACGCCGCACCCCAGATTGACCGGATCACTGAAATTGCTGTTGGTGCTCAAAGTGCCGCTGAAAACCGCCGCGGTATTGGTCACCGCGGTCAGAGATGGACTGCTGATATGGATGGCGTATTCCTGAAGCCCGACCTTGAGGGACACCGGCTGGGTCTTCTCCGGCGCACCCGGAGTGGAGGCATGGATCACTACAGGGAATACTCCGTTGGGAGTGTTGGTCGCAGTGCTAATCGTCAATGTGGTCGCCACGGGTGCATTGCTGCGAGGGCTTACTTGATCGCCCGGGGAGAAATTGCAGCTGGCGCCAGATGGCAATCCGGTGCAACTGAGGGCGACTAATCCCTGGAAACTGCCTCGCGCGGTTAGCTGAAAGCTGCTCGGGGAAGACACTGTGTCCGGCTGCGCTCCCACGATCGACGGTGCTGGTGAGGTCAGATCGAAATCCACGACATGCAGAGCAAGCGCGGCATCATGGGAGACGTGATTCGTATCCGTGCCCGCTGCATGAAGGAAAAACGCGTAGTCTCCGACGCCGCCGCCCGCTGAGACCACAAAGGGCTGGGCAGCCGCGCCGGGCGTAACCGACGCAGGATTCACGCTGCAAACGCCGGGCAGGGGAGTGTTGCCGGCCGCGCAAGTGAGGTTCACTGGGCTCGCGTAACCGTTGATCCTGGTGACATCTGCTAAGAAAGAAGCAGTTTGCGAAGGGAATATGGTTTGCGTGGGATTGGGGAAGGCAAGCTGGAAATCTGGCGCGGTGCTCAACGCAAACTGCCACAGGCCCCGTCCATAAGTGGATGCCCTCAACAGTTTGGTGATTCCAGACTTGAAAATCCGCAGCGCTGTGACTGGAACGTTCGGCAGGAATCCGCTTTGGCCCGAGGCAGGGCCTACCTCAGTCCAAATTGGCGTAGCGGTGCTGCTGACGAAAACTCCGACATCGGTGCCGACATAGATATTGATATTTCCACTGGAAGGATCATCCCCCGGATCAAGGACGATTGCGTTGACCGGAGCGTCCGGCAGGTTCCCGTTGAAGTTGAACCATGAAACGCCTCCGCTCGGTGTCATCCACAGATGAGGAACATGGAATCCCATGATGGCTGCGTAAGCCCTGGTTCCATTGCCGTCGGATGGATCCACAGCGATACTCGAAATCGGAAAGTGTTGCGGGTTGATTAAGCCGGTGCGATCGATCCAGGTGGATGGGCCTCCATCCGCGTCCCGGCTCACCCAGACGCGCCCGGCGGCGGGCGTGGTACTTACCAAGGGCCCAAAGCCATCCGTTCCGGCGTAGATCACCTGGGAAAAGCCACTCGTATTTTTAGAGCCGCCGACGGCAATCGACCGCACCAGGTTTGCCTCGTTGCCGCTGCACGGGGTCGCGCTGCCAGTGTCAAGGTTGTTGCTGAGCATGGTGAAATTGCTGCCGTCGCCGCCGCCTCGCCACAGGCGGCAGGTGCCGACGATCATTTCCGATGGATTTTGCGGATCGAGGATAAACGGGGTGTAGAACGGTCCGGCATCGCCATCGAGGGTGGCGGAGGAAACAACCGGATCAGCCTCGAAATCCTGCGCATGGCATGCGATGCCAAGGGTGCAACGCTGAATGTTTACGCCGGGATGGGAGGTAAACCACTCGTCTGGATTCGCAGGGTTGATTTCGCTGTAGCCGCCGTCGCCGGAGTTTACGTTTTGCCATCCCACACCTGCCAATGCCTGCGCGGTGGCTGGTGATCCATTGCCCTGCGCGCCCCCAAGCAAGGTGTTGCCGTCGCTCGGATGCTGCGCAAAGGCAACCACCAGCGTCATGGATCCCAGGGTTTTGTTGAGACTGTCGAATTGATTGCTCGATGCGCAATCTTCGCTGGTAAGGCCGGTGTAGCCGTCGAGCGCGCGGTATGCGCCGCCGTCGTTGGCAATATAGAGGAGCGATTTTCCGTTGACGACCAGTGAGTCAATCGCATGCTGAGCGGGATGCACATGCGCCAGCACGCCCAGGTTCGGGCTGCATCCGAATGTATGCGTCAGGTTTAAAAACGTATTAGGACCATTGCACGCCGGGGACTGACTGTTGATGCTGCACTTATAGAGATTGACTGCGCCCGCGTACAGGTCCGTGGCGGTTGCGCCATTCGCTACTGCGCTGAGGGTCAAGTTGTAGGCCCCGCTTTCTGTTCCGCAACCACCCAGTGAATCGCCACATGTCGTAATGCTGGTGGTGGAAATTTGCGTCCAGCTATTACCGCCATCCAGCGTTTTCCAAATTCCCTGATCGTTGTCACTGGCATCGACATACCAGGCATAGATTTCGTTGCGACCCGAGACAGCGGCGAGCTCTCCGCGATAAATTGGACAATTCTGCGATGTAGCGGGCGGGCATGCCGCAGAGTTCAATCCGGCGCCTGGTTGGTGGACTAGACGAGTCCAGTGGCTGCCATCGATGGAAACGTAATAGCCGTGCGTGCGTACGGCGGCCATGAAGATTCCAGTCGCATCGTTGTAGACGATGCTGGTTACAGAACTGGGCGCGATCGTTGTTCCCAAGTCCGTGATACTCGCAAGGTTCCAGGAAGCGCCTCCGTCGCTTGAGTAGTAGATGCCAAGGTTGGGAGACGGAGGATTGGCCAGTCCCTCGATCAGGCCCTGAGAAGCGCCTGCGACCGCAGCGACGGCAAGATTGGGGTTGGCGGTGCTGAAGGAAATCTTGCTCAAACCAAGTCCGGCAAAGGAGTGCGTGCCGGTGGCGTCCTGGGAAATCAAGTTCCACGTTAAGCCCGCATTGGTGGAGCGCAAGATTCCCAATCCATAATACGAATCGGTTGAGCTATTGACCTCACCCGTTCCGACCAGCACCACGCTGCGCGATGGATCCGGATTGTTAGATTGTGGCTGGATGGCAATTGCTCCCACTGCGAGCGTGGGTTGATCGTCAATGAGAGGCGTCCAAACTACATTTGCCTGGTCGGGAGTAGCGGCGTTGCTGGACTTCCAAACTCCGCCGAATGCGCCTCCAAGGTAGAGCGTATTGCCGCTGGGATCAGAGCGATCGATCACAATTGAGGTGGCGCGTCCGGATACCCACCCATAATCCTGCTGCCCGAAGCCACTTGCGTCGGATGCCAGAGGGGAAGGCCCTAGAGGTTGCCATACTTGTGAAACGACGTCCGCCGCGATGAGCGTTGCTTGCGCGCTGGCACCGAGCTGCGCCTTGCGCAACTGCAACTTCTGTTGGTAAGCATGTTGGCGTAACGTGGCCGCTGACCGGCTAGGAACCACTCTGCCGCGCTGAAACCAGGCATCTCGAGTTATAGATCGATCACTCCTGGCTTGTGGTCGTGGAGTCTGTCCGAGTGCGGCCGCCACTGGGAACAACAAGACAGTAAGAATGAATCTCTTGAGAAAAGACATGTCGGAAAAGCGAAGAAGCTACTTCCAACACAGCAGAACACGAACCATTTCAGGATGAAAGCGAACGATCGCCGGCGTCTCTGTTTTCAGTTCCCGAACGGGAATGCCAAGTCTTCCGATGGGTGCAAACGTAGATACCACGAAAGTGGGTAGGTTATGCGGGGACTGGTATAGAATGCTTGCCATTCCAACTGCGATGGCAATTGCAGTCTGGAGTTCGCAACGGGGCCCCTGTCGGTATTAGCTTTAGGAAACTTACGTCAAACATCTAGAAACAATGGAAACGACAGCCCTCGAAGGTGTACCCGTCCCGGCGAAGCCACGACCCTCCCTAAAAACCATGGCGGTCGTAATTACCTTGGCGATTTTCACCATCCTCATAACTTGGCGCGCACATGTTCTGGAAAAGACCCTGGAACGGGAAAGTGAGCAGCCGGCATTGGTGGATCAAGTTGCGCCCGCCTTCTCAGCTTCAACACTCGATGGGCGAACCGTTTCCCTGTCTGATTTTCGTGGGCAAAAAAATGTAGTGGTCAGCTTCTGGGCCAGTTGGTGCGGGCCGTGCCGCATGGAAATGCCTGGGCTGGTGAAGTTTTATCAGACCCACCACAACGCAACCAGCGATTTCGAAATTCTGGCGGTGAGCATTGACGAAGATCCAAAAGATGCGCAGGATTTTGCCGAGGCTCAGAAGCTAAATCTCCCTGTCCTTCTCGATCCCAAATCGACAGTGGCTGACGCGTATCAGGTGGATGGCATCCCCACGATGTTTGTGATCGATAAACAAGGGAAGATTACTTACGGGCATTCTGGTTTTGACATGGGTATGGAATATCAACTGATGCGTGAACTCGGGATCAAGGAAAAGGGGCCGGTGGAAGGAGCTGCGGGTGCCGACACCAGCCATTGAGTTCTCCGGCGTAACTAAGATCTATCAGCGGCGCGCCCAGGCCCCCGCACTTGCTGGTGTTTCCTTTCAGGTAGCCAGCGGCGAGGTTTGTGCCTTTCTGGGCCCCAATGGAGCGGGGAAGACGACCAGCATGAGCATCCTCATGGGGTTCATCTTCGCGGACCAGGGACAGGCGCGTGTTTTCGGTTATGAGCCGGGAGATGTCCGTGCAAAAGCCCGAATTGGTTTTCTTCCAGAGAATTTTGCATTCTACCGGTACTTGAATGCGGAGAAGCTGCTGCAATTTCATCTGCGCCTGAGTGGTCGCCAATTATCAAACCCGAATGCTTTGATCGCTGAATTACTAGCCAAAGTTAAATTGGACGGTTATCCCAATCTAAAGATAGGAAAGTACTCTCGCGGCATGGTGCAGCGCCTGGGAATTGCTCAGGCCCTTCTAGGCAATCCTGACTTGCTGGTACTGGACGAACCGACTTCAGGGCTGGATCCTGCCGGGCGGAAAGAAGTACGTGACCTCATTTTGGCGCTCAAGGCCGAAGGTAAGACTATCTTCCTAAGTTCTCACATCCTTGCTGAGGTGGAGCAGATTTGTGACCGTGTGATCATTATCGATCGTGGCTATCTTGTCCGCGCCGGCGCGCTGCAAGAAATGCTGGCGGAAGGCAACCGTGTGGAGATCGTGGTCGATCAATTGCCGGAAGGACTCGACCTATCGCTCAAAGAATTGGACGTGACCATCGAGCGGATCGCGAACCGGGTTCGCCTGGTCGTTGATACTGCCCAAAAACGAACCGTGGTGGAGATGTTGTGGGCTGGTACCTGCGACGTAATCAGCCTCACACCAATCAAAAGCTCACTCGAAGAAATGTTCCTGAAGTTGGTTGGGACAGGAGGCGCTGAATGAAAATCCGGACCATCGCCTTCAGCACCTTCGGGAGCTTCCGCCGCAACAAACTCATCATCCTGTTCTGTAGCATTTTCCTATGTATTGTGCTGCTCATGATGACCCCGCTGCTGGCCTACAAATCCATGATCAACACGGCCAACGCCCAGCAAATGCGGGGGATGATCCTGAACGAGGTCACGGCGGTGATGTCAATGGTCAGCGCATTTGGCAGCCTGCTGGCCGCCTGGGCAGCTGCTGATTCGGTAGCCAGTGAGATGAAGTCGGGGACGATTCTGGCGGTGATGGCACGTCCCCTGCGTCGGTGGGAGTTCCTTGCCGGAAAATATCTCGGTGTCCTCATGCTTATGGCGGTCTATGTACTCGCCATGTTTGGGGTGACGCTGCTGATGGCGTGGATAGGAGGCCAGCGTTTCCACACGTCAATCTGGACTTTGTTGGTCTATCCCATGGTGCGTTATGCCATCTGGGCGGCGATCTCGATGTTTCTGGTAACTGTACTGCACCCACTTTTTGTTATGGGCATCGTTTTATTCCTGGCGACATTGATCCAGATTTTTGGCTCTACCTCCAGATTGATTCCCAACTGGGTCCGTCTGCCGGTGCACCTGTTCCTGCCGTTGACCAACCTGCTCTCTGAAGACCGGTTTCTGGTCATTACGCGGGCTTCCGTCAGGCCCTATCCATGGACGAACCACCTCACTGCTTTGGCTTATGGACTTGATTACGCTCTGGTATGTCTCGTGCTAGCGGTTGCGGTGTTTCAACGCCGGGGACTGTCTCGCGAGTAGGCTACTCGTATCTTAGAGCTTCGATGGGGTCCAGCCGCGCCGCCTTCTGTGCGGGATAGAAGCCAAAGAAAATTCCCACTGCCATCGAAAAAATGACTGCGGCAACGATTGCAATCGGGGAAACCAGCACCGACCAGCCCAGAGTCCGCGTAATCAGGAAGGAAGAGGCTACGCCGACAACAATGCCAATGCCGCCTCCGAACAAGCTGAGTACGATGGCCTCGATCAGGAACTGTTGTTGGACATCGGACTCGGTTGCCCCGATAGCCATGCGGATGCCGATTTCGCGAGTGCGCTCGGTGACCGAGACCAGCATGATATTCATGACGCCGATGCCGCCGACAATCAGCGAGATGCTGGCGATGGAGGCAACCAGGATGGTGAACAGACGCGCATTCTGGTCGGCCACATCGGCGACGTCAGCCAGGTTGCGCACAAAGAAGTCATCGTCCTGCCCAGGGCGTATGCGGTGGCGGTCGCGTAACAGCGATGTAATTTGCTGCTGCGCGGTGTAGCTTACCGGCTGTGAGACCGCGGAGACCACGATCCAGCGCAACCACGGCTGGCCGGTAATTTTCTTTTGCAGGGTGGTGATGGGGACAAAGATCACGTCATCCTGATCCTGCCCGCCCGCTGCCGAGGTCCCCTTAGGCTGGAGGAGTCCGACCACCTTGAAAGGGAGATTGTTAATGCGCACGGTCTCGCCGATAGGGTCGGTGGGACCAAATAGATTCTTGCGCACGCTTTCGCCAATGACCGCGACGTTCGCCCCAAGAGTTACGTCATCCGCAGTGAAGGGGCCGCCTTGGGCAAACGGCCAGGTGCGTATGTCGAAATATTGCGGCTCGGTGCCGTTCACGTTAGTGGACCAATTGTCGTTGCCAAACACGACCTGGGCCGACGCCTGGCCACCCGGCGCGGCATCTTTCACGGAGGGGCACTCACGCTTGAGGGCGGTCAAGTCGTCATATACCAGCGTTTTGGTCGCGCCCCACCCCATGCGCATGCCGCCGCGATTGACGGTCCCGGAAGCGACAAACAGCATGTTGGATCCCATGGCAGCAATCTGCTGCTGGGCCTGCTCCTGCGCGCCCTGGCCCACGCTGACCATGGCAATCACTGCGCCAACTCCAATGATGATGCCGAGCATGGTGAGGCTGGAGCGCATCTTGTTGCGCGCCAGAGCCCGCATCGCAATTCGAATTATGGCAAGTAAATCCATGGTCTCCTAGGCTGCCGTGAGAGGCTCGGCGTTAATCTTCCCCAACTTCACCAGCCGGGCCACGATCGAAGCCAGCGTCCGGTTGTGGGCCGCCGCTATGTCGTGGAAATCTTTTCCATTGCGGACTTCTTCGCACACCTGTGCGTCTTCTGCGCGCGTCCACTTGCGAAATGCGTTGCTGGGCTTTCGTTGCTCACGTTTCTGTTCCTGCACCAGGGCGCTGATCGAGCGATTGAGCGCTTTTACCACCCGTGGCTGGCAGCAAGTCGAGTTCTGCTCAAGATTCCCGCCAGTTTCCGGATCGACTCCGTTGGCTAATGCTCTTACGATTTTCAAGGTCTCTGCAATGTCCATAAACACACCTCCCCGGACGACTATCGTAGAGGAGATGTCTGGCCGGGTTCTGTGATATGTGAACATGGCAAACCTGATCCGTTCCAAATCGGGACAGCAGCGTCGCTCCTAATCCTCCGCGATCGGCATATTTTTCAATACCTCTGCCGCTACTGGCCGGTTGCGGATCGGTTCATCCTTGCGAATCTTGCCATCCCGAAATTGCAGGCTGCGCTTCGCGAACTGGGCGATGTCAGTCTCATGCGTCACCAGCACGATGGTGAGCCCTTCATTGTTCAGGCGCTGGAAGATATCCATGATCTCAACCGAAGTACGGCTGTCCAGGTTGCCTGTAGGCTCGTCCGCCAGCAGGATAGCCGGGCGATTCACCAATCCTCGCGCGATTGCTACACGCTGTTGCTGTCCGCCCGACAACTGGGAAGGGAAGTGGAGAATGCGTTCTCCCAGTCCCACTAGCTGCAACGCGTCCATGGCGCGCTTAGCGCCTTCAGCTTTGCTGACTTGCGCGTAAAGGGTGGGAAGCTCGACGTTTTCCAGAGCCGTGGTTCTGGCCAGTAGATTGAACCCCTGAAACACGAACCCGATTTTCCGGTTGCGGATCGCCGCCAGCTCTTTCTTGCTGAGCTGCGAGACCTGCGTTCCGTCAAGGATGTAACGGCCTGTGGTTGGCTTGTCCAGGCAGCCAAGAATGTTCATGAACGTGGACTTGCCGCCGCCGCTGGCTCCCATGACCGCCACGAATTCACCGCGCTCGATGGTGACGCTTACTCCGCGCAGGGCATGCACGCGAGTTTCCCCCAGCTCGTAGTACTTGTGGATGTCCTCCGCGCGAATGAGCTCGCTGGCCTGAGATACCGCAGGTTCGATCACGCTCTGTGAAAGAGTTGCCATAATCCCAAGCCTCAACGGCGCCCCGGACCTCCGCCACCTGGACCACCACCGCCAAATCCTGGCGGGCGCGCGCCCGAGGCAGTAGCTGTCGCGCCGGTTACCAATTCATCTCCAGCATTCAAGTTCCCCTTCAGCACTTGCGCAACTTCAGTCGTGGTGTGGTCGGTGATTCCGGTGCGGATGCGGACCGGTTCCAGAGTCTTGTCAGGATGCAATTTCCAGATCACCGACACATCGATCCTTGGCGATCTTTGTGGTCCGCCGTTGGATCCGGTCGCGGAGGCTCTTGGACCGCCACCAGTCTTCTCGCCATTCCCGCGGCTCGGGTTGGCGGGCTGGCCCTGCTGGTCTGCTGGGATCAATCCATATTGTTTGTAGAGGGCGCGAACCTGGTCTGCGGTCAAGTCGGGCTTATAGCGCAAGGCGCCGTTCGGCACGCGCAGGGTATCGTGCGCGCTGGCGACGGGAATGCTGATATAGGCTGTCATTCCCGGGAATAACTTCAACTCCGGGTTGTCGAAATCGATGATGGTGTTGTAGGTGACCACGTTTTGCACGGTCGTGGCATTCATGCGGACCTGCGAAACTTTGCCGGTAAACGTGTCCTTGGGGAAAGCATCCACTTTGAAGGTGACCATCTGGCCTGTCTTGATCATTCCCACGTCGGATTCGTCGGTTGCGGCATAGACCTGCATCTTGGTAAGGTCTTGCGCAATGGTAAACAATGTCGGCGCTTGCAAAGACGCGGCTACGGTCTGGCCGACGTCCACGCTGCGCGCGATGACGGTGCCGTCAATCGGCGCGTGGATCGTCGTGTAATTCAAATTCGTTTGTGCCAGCTTGACTGCGGCATCCTTCTGTTGGACTTGCGCGGCCGCTTGAGTGACCTGGGCCTGGGTGGCGGAAACTGCGGCTTCATTGGTGTCGGTCGTGGCCTTGGCCAGGTCCAGCTGCTGCTGGCTCATGACGCCTTGTTGCGCCAAACTCACGGTGCGTTGATAGTCGGTGCGTGTCTGTAGTGCGGTGGCTTTCGCTCTCTCCAGATTTGCCTGGGCCGCTACCAGGTTGGCCTTAGCGTTGGCGGCGTCGGCCTGTGCCTGCAACATGTTCGCCTGAAACAAGGCGGGATCAATTTGTGCGACCACCTGGCCTTTCTTGACGCGCGAGTTGAAATCCACGAAAAGTTGGGAAATGGTTCCGGAAACCTGTGAACCCACCTGCACCGTGGTCACCGCGTTGATGGTGCCGGTGGCTTCCACCAATTGGTGAATGTCTCCTCGGTCGGCCGCGGTGGTGTAGTACGCGGGCTTCTCACCGCCCTGGAGCTTGAAGGCCGCGAAGATTCCGATAGCCGCCACTACCAGCCCGACGATCACCCAATGCCGTTTCAGTACCTTCACTGGATCCTCGATTTCTTTCCTTTGAATTCAAGCGCCGACCCCGCGCCTGCCTACTTGTAGAAACCCGCTGGGGAGAGAAAAGCTTCGCGGGGCGGGCGCGAACCTCTCATCTTGCGGACTGCTTTTCCTTGTATCCGCTTGTTCAATGGTACATTTTGGGGCACGGTCTTCCCATTGTTTGTTACAAGGTTTACAAATATTTACCTTGCAGGCTTTCTGGAGAAAACGAAAGTGGATTGGCAAGCCTTCTGGCTGACAACTCGACTCGCGGCCCTGGTTGCAGGTCTGCTGCTCATGATTGGATTGCCAATCGCGTATTGGATCGCATATTCGCGCTGGCGCTGGAAATTTGTGATTGAGGCAGTCGTGGCCCTGCCGATTGTGCTTCCTCCCACGGTGCTGGGACTCTACGTGCTCGTGGCGCTGGGATCGCGCAGTCCGCTGGGAAAATGGTGGCAATCGCTCACTGGCCACACCTTGGCCTTTACCTTCGAGGGGCTGGCGATTGGTTCGATTCTGTACAGTTTGCCCTTCGCGGTGCAGCCTTTTGCTGCGGCATTCGCGGGCGTCGACACACGTCTGATCGCTGCATCCTCCACTTTGGGAGCCTCGAAAGTTCGAACCTTCTTCCGCGTGATTCTGCCGTTGTCGATTCCGGGGGTGGTGACTGGAATCGCGTTGAGCTTTGCCCACACCATGGGAGAGTTTGGAGTAGTGCTGATGGTGGGAGGAAATATTCCCGGAGTCACGCGAACGCTTTCGATCGTCATTTACGATCGCGTCCAGGCATTCGATCTTGCCGCGGCGAACCAGACCGCCGGGGCTCTTCTGCTGATGTCGTTTCTGTTGCTTTCCCTGGTTTACGCCATCAACCGGAGAGGGTGGGCGATTTGGCCATGGCGATAGCTGATTCAGAAGTGAGTGCCGCAGGCCGGGGAGCGGCGAAAAATCTCGAACTTCAATTTGCCAAGAAACTTTCGATGGAAGGACAGCCCTTCAACCTGGAAGTCGCATTCACTGCCGGGCCGGGCATCTCGATTCTATTCGGAGCTTCGGGAGCGGGGAAAACCACGCTCCTCGATTGCGTCGCCGGGCTGGCGACTCCAGATTCCGGGTGGATCGCGCTTGGCGGCCGCAGGCTTTTTGATTCGCAAGCTAAAGTCGACCTGCCGGCGCATCGCCGCGGGATCGGCTATGTGTTCCAGGATCTTGCGCTTTTTCCTCACCTGACTGCCGAACAGAATATTGGTTACGGACTCGCAAGCATGGCGAGTGAGGCGCGCGCCCAACGATGCGATGCGGTCATGGAGTCTTTTCACATTCCCCACCTGCGCGGGCGCCGGCCAAGAGAAATCTCCGGCGGGGAACGCCAGCGGGTCGCTCTGGCGCGAACCCTCGTAACCGATCCCAGCGTGCTCCTGCTCGACGAACCGCTGGCCGCCTTGGACGCTCCCACCAAATCGAAAATTATCTTAGATTTGCGCGCATGGAATGAAGCCCATCGCGTTCCCATTCTTTACGTGACCCACAGCCGCGATGAAGTCTTTGCTTTAGGAGAACGAGTACTGATGTTGGAGAAGGGAAGGATTGTCGCCGACGGCGTGCCCCATCGGGTCCTGATGGCCCCCCGCCAGGAAACGATCGCAAGCTTGGCCGGGTTGGAAAATATCTTTGATGCCAGGGTAATCTCGGCCCATGAAGATCGCGGCACTATGACGTGCCGCCTCAACGGCAGCCCGGTTGAACTGGAGACTCCGCTGGTGAAGGCGGAAGTCGGTTCTGCTTTGCGCATTGGAATCCAGGCAGGCGACGTGCTGCTGGCCACTTCCCACCCGGATGGCATCAGCGCGCGAAACATTGTTCCGGGAACGATGGTCTCTCTTAAGCAGCGTGACGTCATGGTGATCGGCAAAGTAGATTGTGGAGTTGAGGTGGAGGTCCATCTCACCCTGGCCGCGCGCGATGCGCTGCATTTACAGTCGGGGCAACCCGTGTGGCTGATCGTGAAGACACACTCCTGTCATTTAATGCGCGGTTAGCGTTGGGCTTCCATGACTTCACGCATCTCGATCACCGCGACCCATTCTCCTTGCCGGGCCTCGCTGAAGACAATCTCTCCGTCCAGGATCCGCGCCGCCACCGCCGGCGGAATATCGCGGTGATCGTCGAAGAACCTTACCTTGAGGCGTTCCCAAGCGGGCCAGCGAGGCAGTAGAAGATGTGGCGGGTCGTACTTGGTTGAAAAGACCAGCGCAACATCAAATTGGGAACGTGCATCGGACGCGGATAGCATTTGTTCCAGGCGGAAATCCTCGATGCGGATGGTTCGCATGGGACGAGACACATAGCCAAGCATGGGGCTGGTCAATTCGTCGCTGGCCGGCCACGCGGTAAGCACGCGAGCCATGGGGTGACGTGCTTCCAGAAAATGCTCTGCGTCCTGGTGCAACTGGATGTAGTCACGGTAGGCAAGATTGTCTTCCGGAGAAAATACATAGGGCGGATTCACCAAGAGTGCAAACCCGAAGCCGCCCACGACCATGGCGATGATCCAGCGCCACATCTTGACCCGCCGCCACAGCGTGGAAATAGAAACTAGGATGACCAGGGGAACTGCCGGGAGCATGTACCGCGCCAACACGGCTCCACCGATTACCGCCATGGAAATGACATAAGCAATCACCACGGCGAGAATGGCAAATTGCACATCCAGCGATATGCGTGGGCGCTCCTTGCCTTGATCCTGCAATGCGGGCAGCCCCATCGCCAGCATTCCGGAAACAGTCAGCAAGAACAAATTCATATAGCCAAACGTCTGCCACAGGCGCAATAGCAGCGCGAGCAGAATGCGCAGGGGATGCAGCGTGGCTTGCACGTTATACCGCAAGAACTCCGGGTTGCCGAAGGCGAAGCCGGTGCGGAGGTAGTGATAGCCGTACCACGCCGTCAACGGCAGAACCGGGATCAGCGAAAACAGAATGAACTTAAAGCGCGCGGTTGGGGTGGAATCGGCGCTTGATTTTCGGTCGCGCAAAATTTGCAGAGTCTCCCACGCCGCCAAGGCAGCGGGAGCAAAAACCGCGGTTTCTTTGGTCAGCACTGCGCAACAGAACCACGCCGCCATCGCCGTGGCGCGCCTCTCAACGTAGGCTTTCAATCCCCAAAGAGTCAGGCCGGCCGCTGCCAGGTCCAAATGAGCCAGCGAGCCTTGCGCAAAAAATACCGGGTAGATCGCGGTGCAGGTAGTGGTGGCCACCGCGACCTCAAGGTTGGCCACGCGCCGGGCCAATTGAAATAATCCCAGCAGGGCAAATGACGACATCGCCAACATGGCAACCCGGGTGACCAGCGGGGTGAAGCCAGCCAGCTTCCACCACAGTGCCAGATAAGCCATCACGATGGGCGGATGAGCGTTGGAAATACTGTGGGGGATGGGCGAGCCGGTGACCAGGAAATCGTGAGCAGCGGGAACATAGTATCCGGCCTCATCCCAAAAATACGGCAATTTCAAAACAGGCGCATGCAGGGCCAGCGAGACCAGAAAAATCAAAGCGAAAACTGTTACTGACTCGAAAACCCAACGCCTGTTGTCTTGGGCGAACACGGTGGTCAGTTGATCTGTCCCGGCGTTGCCATGCGGGGATCGAGTTTGATCTCGCCAAACGCATTCTCGTAGCTGGTGACATTTTGTTGCAGGATCGACACCAGCGCCTTGGCCTGCTGCGGGCTCAGGTAAATTCCCTGGAAATTGCGCATCTCCACCTGGTTCTCGCTTTGTTGCTCAATCGTACCGAACACCAGAAAGAAGTCCCAAACGCTGACCCGGACCTGCACACTGTTGGAATAATTTTCGCGATAGGCTTCGGTTTGAACCAATTTAATGTTGGGCTGATTTGGATTGATCATGGCCTATGTAGTGTAGCGGCATCCTCAGAAAGAAGGGAAGTCTGTCGGAAGGAGGCGAGCGTAAAGTGAAGTCTCTGTTCACGCGCCGCTACGCGAAAGTGGACGAACAATTGCCGGGTTGCCCGGGATTGCCTTGCGGGACAGGATCACCACCATCGCCGTCATCGCGATGACGGAAAACTGCACGTGGACTACCCGAACAATCGGTCCCAGTAGAAACAGCCCAAAGCAGGAATAAATCAGCAGTTGCAGTTGGCGGCTTTGCTTCTCGCTGACACGAGCGGCCGTCCAATCCGCAAGAAGAAGAAATGCGGGTGCGAGGATGACAAGGTCGTAAACCGTCAAATGTGGCGAGACCAGAACCGTGGCCATCAACAGGGCGGGAAACTGGACTTCCAACCCAGGCTCGGCTCTCCAGCACCGCACCACCAGGATGAGCACAATGGCCGCACTTGCCAGATAAAAGCCGAAGGCGGCTCCCGGCCACGGCATGATCATGCTCCAGAAGGTCCGCAGCGAATGCGTCTGGTAGAGTCGCGGCTCCAGCAAGGCCATGAGGTGACCGCTTCGCGCGAGCGCATCTACATAGTCGCGCATAACGGAGGAGCCGTAATGTAGCCATGCGATCATCAGCTGCAAGCTCCCCGACAGAAGCGCGCCGGACAAGATCTTCCACCTTTGCGTGCAAAGAAAAACTACCGAAGCGGCCAGTCCTAACTGGGGTTTGAAAATCAAGCAGCCAATGGCTAAGCCCGCAAGGAAATCCCGTTTGTTTCGTAGCGCCAAATAGGCAAGCGCAAAGAACAGTAGCGCCAACCCGGAAGTCTGTCCCCAGACCAGTAGCTGAGAAATCCCCGGAAAAGCGCAAGCCGCGAGCAACACGGTCCAACCGTGGCCGCCAAGGTTCGCACAACATTTCCACACGGCATAACAGCATGCTGCATAGATCAGGACGTTCAACAGCGACCAAGCCACCCAGGCGCGGGAATAGGGCAGGTACGCGAAGGGACAAAAAAACAGCGAGACTTGCGGACCGTACAGCGGGACATAAATATAGCCGCGCGCTTCAGGGACAATTTTCTGCAACAAGTCCGTTTGCTCGGGAATGTTGTAAAGCAGGTCTCCCCGGTTCTGGTGAGCCAAGGTCCCCAGGGTGTAGAAATGCAAAAAATCTGAGCCTTTGATCTGGCCTCCGCGGTCGCGAAGGCCAGGGGTATTGAGGTTTACCGCGTAGGCCGTCCAAATGCCCACCGCCAGCAGAAGAGCGTGAACCTGTATGCGGCGGACGGTCAGCCAACTTCCAACATGGATGCGAATCATCGCCGAGTCATGATACCGGGACTCGCTCCCCCAACGCTGCTAAAATGCCCACCCATGCTCAGCGTTCGATATTTTCAGAGAATGGCCCGATGGGTATCTTCGCCTGTGGTTGTTTTTATTGTGGCGCTGGCAATTCGCATCGCCGTTCTGACCCAACTCCTTCCAGAGCAGGCTGACCGCGGCTTCTATGCAAAAAACGAACCCGCCCGCATTGCCTGGGCTGTCGTCTCAGGACACGGTTTCAGTTCACCGTGGCCCAACACTCCGCTGTTGCCGACGGCTCAGCAACCTCCCGTTTATCCGTATATTCTCGCTGGGATTTTTAAACTGGCGGGGCCCTACTCGTCCCCTTCCCTCTGGATTGCGGTCCTTCTCAATGCGCTGTTTTCCGCTCTCACCTCGGTCGTAGTTCTGTTTCTTGGCAAACGTGTTTTCGGCTCGCCGGTTGGAATTCTCGCCGCTTGGGTCTGGGCTTGCTGGTTATATGAGGCTGTGGTTTCCATACGGCTATGGGAGAGCAGTCTGTCAACCCTCCTGTTGGCCTTGAGCCTCCTCGTGCTCGCAAATTCAGTTGATTCCCTCCATACGCTGCATTCGATCTTACTTGGCGTGCTCGCAGGCGCGGCGGCTCTGACGAACACAACTCTCCTGATAGCATTTCCTTTCTTCTGGTTTTGGTTGTGGTTCAGGCATCGACGGCGAGGATGCCACCACACTCGCCAGGTACTGCTTACGGCCTCCGTTTGTTGCTTGATACTGCTTCCCTGGATGGTGCGCAATTATGCGGTGTTTGGAAGGGTCATTCCCGTCCGCGACAACTTCGGCATGGAATTATGGATCGGCAATCACGAGGGAGTAACCAACCTTTATGATTTCTCGTCGGATTTTCCCTTGAACGATCCAACCGAATATAACCGTCTAGGAGAGATCCGGTTCATGGAAGACAAGGGCCGGGCCGCATTGCATTTTATTCAAGCGCATCCACAACAATTTCTGTGGTTCTGCGGACAACGGTTTTTCTTTTTCTGGACAGCGCCACATCCAGGTCTCTGGTTACCGCTCAGCCTGGCATCGTGGGCCGGCGCTGCACTGGCGATAGCCCAGAAAGGGACCTTCGCCTTACCTTTTGCGATTGTGTTGGCCTTATTTCCCGTGGCGTACTACATCACTCATCCGTGGAGTACCTACCGTCATCCGGTGGAACCGGTCATGATCCTTCTAACGGCAAATTCAGCGGTCTCCGCGGTGAAGCGGGTCGCCGCCAGGTTTTCTAGCTATTCGACCGCGGGTAGCATGTAGGGAGCCAACTTAAGAGTTGGTTCCTCCACTTCGAGAAGCCAGACCTTGCGGTTGCTGAAATACCGCAACAGCTCGAGATTATCCTTTTCGCCCATATCACGCGCCCAAACGATTTGGGAATTATCGATATCCGCAGCGTTGTACACCCATTCCAATCTAGGGTCATGTTTGGCGCCATATCGCACCAATATAAGGTGCTTCCCCGCGGAGGCTTCGAGGCGATGCACGATTGCCACTCGCTCAAGGTTTCCTCGCGGCCATGTCCTCTCGCGGGTGGGATGGATCGCAGCATCTGCCGTGTGCAAAACAAGCGTGCCAGAAAGAAATACCGGAACTGCCAATACGAGGATCCAACCCAGTCTCCAGCGCCGCCACTTCCATAGCGCAAGATGACGACTGCATTGCACGACAACCAGAAATACCAGGCCAGCCGTTGGCGCAGCATAGTGGGGCATGCTCCATGTTTCGGCCATTAGAGCGATCATGAACACCCCGCAGGCCCATAGCGAAAAACGGAAGCGACGATTAGCCAAAGTCCACGGCAACGCGAGCAGTGGGACGGTCAGCACCGCACCCAAGTAAAAAGACCAAAAATCTTTGGTCTGAGTTCTCCAATGGTGAATGAGGCCTTTCAGAGTGCCGTGTTCTAAAAAGCGAGCCAATTCCCCTGCATAAAATTCCTGCATCACTCGATGGTGATAGACGGGCTCGGCGAGAGGCTTTTGCCACAGAAAATACGGAACTGGGTTGTAGATTTGGGAGTCCATCTGGTAAGCCATGCGGAATGGACTTCCCGTGACCCGGTAATAATAGATGCCGGTCGCGATAGCGGCCACAGTCAGGAGAGTCGCCAAGGGAAAGACGATGTGTGACTGGATTGCTTTCCAGTTTGGGCGCTGCGAGCTTGCAATCCACCGGCATAGTGATAGGGCGACCATGATGGCCAATACAAGGCCTTCATAGGGACGGCTGTTGGCCAAAATTGCCAGGCCGACTGCCATACAGATGGCGTCGGTGATCCGCGGACGCCTCTTAAGGCGTGGCAAGGCTCCCAGAATCAGTGCGCCGCCAAGAGCCACCACAGAAGAACTCCAGTATCCATTCATCCAATAGCGCAAAACCCCAATTCGCAAAACGACGAGTAGCCCGCCATACAGCGCCCAAGGGGGCGGGAGCCATCCTTGAAGCATCCAGCAGATTGCAGAGCACATGAGCCCCGTGATGAGCCACTGTCCAATCCAGGGATGTCCGAGAAGTTCGCCCGTCGCCAAAACCAGCCCCTGCGCGGGCGCATACATTGATGAATAGGTGGGCTGTTGGATTACGTGGAAGGTTTCAAAGTGAATCCACATAGGGTGAGTGGGGTTCGCCATTCGTCCATGAGCAAATGTGTCCGCGGCCAACAGGTAACTGAATTCGTCGTGATGCTGGGGCGCCGGAATTCCGACCGCTGGAATCAAGCAAGCTCTTACGGTTAGGGCAAAGAGTCCGATCGAAACTAGAGACCACGTCTTTCGCCTTGCGAGGCGAAAGAACATTTTCTGCAATGGTACCGGCCCCGAGATTTTGAAGCGACCTCGCGATGGAGGCAATGTTGGCCTTTCGGGTCGATCTTGTTTATGTTCGACAACCTGCCTTGCTTCAATTCCCGGACATTGCCGCTGAATAGGATACAAATCGTACCGGAGTGCCGTTTCCAACTTCGAGTAGCCATGATTGCCGGTTGTGGAAATAACGCAACAGTTCCTCGTTCCTGTCGCGGCCCATATCTCGAGCCCAAATCACTTTGGCGTCATCGATGTCTGGTTCGTTGTAGACCCATTCTTTGTCAATATCCACAGAGGTTTGCTGGACAATGATCAAATGTTTTCCCGCACTATGTTCCAGCCGTTTTTGTATACCCGCGCGTTCCAGGTTTCCTCGAGGCCAAGCTCCTTCGATGGGTGTATGGGTTGCAATCGCGGTAATACGTAGGATCAGCATCAGCACGCATATGGCAGGAACGGCGCGGACCAACGCCAGCCCGCTCTTACTTCCGTGCCATCGCCAAAGGCGCAAGTGTCGCATGCATTGCACCAACAGGATGTAAAGCAGCCCAGCGGCGGGAGTGACATAGTGCGGCATGGTCCAAGTCTCCATGATCATCGCTAGGAAGAAAAACAAGCAAGCCGCCAGTGCAAATCGCATCTTCTTATCCCATAAAATGCAGGGAAAAGCGAGTAGAGGGATCGTATAGACAGGACCGACGTAAAATAGCCACAAAGATTTCAGTTTGCCCAAAGTGTGCATTATCAATCCACGCGCAGATTGGGTCTCAAGAAATTCGTCGCGCTCCCATCCCATGTAGAAGTCGCGCATCTCTGGATGGTGGTAGATGGGCTCCGGCCGTAGCGTTTCCCAGATGAAATACGGAGCCACGGCGTAAGTCTCGCGATTTACTTGATAGGGCATCCGAATTGGATTGCCGGTAACGCGCCAAAAATAATAGCCCATGGCTCCGCCCGCCACCGAGAACGCCACCACCATGGGCAGGATGATCTTGGTTAGCTGAATTCTCCATGGCGGCCTCTTCTTTCCGATCATCCAGGACAGCAGAGCAAAGCCAACGGTGAAACTGAAAATAAATCCTTCGTAAGGACGGCTGTTGGCCAGAATAACCACCCCGATGGCCATCAACATCGCATATCGCAAGCGGGGATTCTTCTTTAAGCGAGGAAGTGCGCCGAGCACCAGCGCTCCGCCCAGAGCGGCCACGGAGGTCGAAAAGTAACTGTTCATCCAATAACCGAGGATGCCGAAGCGCGCCGCCAGCATACCTCCGAACAATGCCCAACCTGGCGGAAACCACCCTTGCAACATCCAGCACAACGCCGCACAAGCGGCCGCGGTCACCAGCCATACTCCAATCCAGGGATGCCCCGCGAGCTTGATGCCAGCCGCCAAGACCAGACCCTGCGCAGGCGGATACATAGACATGTATGTCGGTTGCAAAATGATGTGGAACGACTCGAAATGGATCCACAGTGGATGCGTGGGGTTGGTTAACCGGCCAAGTGCATAAGTTTTGCCTGCCAGAATGTAGCTGTATTCATCGTCCCACCGCGGTTCCGGGACGCCAAGAATGGGTATCAGAATCGCCCTCAGGGTGAGTACGAACATCGCGACTACAACGACGGACAAGGTGGTGCGGTGTGCCAGAGCTTTCCAGGCCCGCTCTATCCTCGTGAACCCGGAAGGGCGGTCGTTTAATTCGCCCTCCCTCAGTTTGCCAAACAATGCCAGCACTCCCGCAATCAGGACGGGGACCATTTCGATTAGGGCTATAGACCAATCGGCCAAGAAGCTCGTACGATTTGACATATGTTCGCGAGATTGTCAGTGGCCGGGTGATGCCATGTCAAGCCAAGTGGGCTGAGGCAGAGTCGTGTCCGTCCTCCGCACTGGAGTTGCGCCATTCGGGGAGTTCCGCGAAAATACTCACGGATTTTAATTGCTGCTACTCGATGCCAAGGCTTCTGCATAACGCGACGTGGTTTGCGCTCACGGCCGTCGGCGCCCTGGCCGTGGCAACGATCGCCCTTCATCGCGGGGAGCAGATCAATGCCATGTGGCTGGTGGTGGCGGCGGTTTGTGTTTACGCCATCGGCTATCGTTTCTACAGCAAATTTATCGCTGTCAAGGTATTGGCGCTCGATCCGATCCGCGCCACTCCGGCCGAGCGCTTGGAAAACGGCCGGGACTTTGTTGCCACCAACAAATGGGTGGTGTTCGGACATCATTTTGCTGCGATTGCCGGGCCGGGGCCACTGGTCGGTCCGGTGCTGGCCGCGCAATTCGGCTACTTGCCGGGAACCTTGTGGGTGCTGGCCGGCGCTGTGCTGGGCGGATGCGTGCAGGATTTCGTCATTCTTCTATTTTCGGTTCGCCGCGACGGAAAATCTCTCACCGAGATGGCCCGCGAGGAAATTGGGCGGGTCGGAGGATTTGTCACTTACGCCGCGGTCATCAGCATTGTTGTGATCCTGCTTGGAGTCGTGGCGTTGGTGGTGGTCAATGCGCTGAAATCGAGTCCGTGGGGGACCTTTACCATCGCCATGACGATTCCTATTGCTCTATTGATGGGAATCTATTTGCGCCACATTCGCCCCGGTAAGGTGCTGGAATCCTCGGTGCTCGGATTTCTGCTGGTGATGCTGGCAATTTTCGGCGGGCAGTGGGTGGCGCACAACCCCTCTCTCGCCAAGGTGTTCACTCTGAGTGCACCGATGCTGGCGATTCTGATCGTTCTGTATGGGTTTGCAGCCTCGGCATTACCGGTGTGGTTGTTGCTCGCTCCGCGCGATTATCTGAGTACGTTCGTGAAGTTGGGGACGATTGGACTGCTGGCAGTGGGAATTGTTGTCTTTCACCCCACCCTGCACATGCCTCCGCTCACTCGCTTTGTTGATGGAAGCGGCCCCATCTTCGCCGGAAATATCTTTCCCTTTGCCTTCATCACCATTGCTTGCGGAGCGGTCAGCGGCTTTCATGCGCTGATCTCCAGCGGGACCACTCCGAAGCTGATCCGCCGTGAAACCGAAACCCGCATGGTCGGCTACGGCGCCATGCTCGCGGAGTCCATGGTGGCCATCATGGCGACGGTTGCGGCCTGCGTACTTCAGCCGGGGGTGTATTTCGCGATCAACAGTCCGGCGGGGGTGGTTGGAACCACCGTCGACGCGGCCGCGGCCACAATTAGCGGCTGGGGATTTCCGGTCGATGCGGCGCAGATGCAATCGCTGGCGCAAGCGGTGGGTGAGCAAACGCTATTCAATCGCACTGGGGGTGCGCCGGCATTTGCTGTCGGTATGGCGCATATTTTTTCCCACAGCCTGGGCGGACAGGCGGTCATGGCCATCTGGTACCACTTCGCCATCATGTTTGAAGCGCTGTTTATCCTCACCATTCTGGATGCCGGCACGCGCGTCGGCCGGTTTATGGTGCAGGACGCTCTCGGTCATATCTGGGAGCCTCTGGGACGCACCAGTTGGTATCCGTCGATCATTTTTACCAGCGCTCTCATCGCCGGCGCCTGGGGATATTTCCTGTGGCAGGGGGTAAAGGACCCGTTGGGTGGGATTAACTCCCTGTGGCCGTTGTTCGGGATTTCCAACCAGTTGTTGGCTACGGTTGCCTTTTGCGTGGCCACAACCATCATCGTGAAGATGGGCAAGCCGCGATACGCCTTTGTCACCCTGATCCCCCTGGTATGGCTTGTGTCCGTCACCTTTACGGCGTCCTGGCAGAAGATGTTTGACGCCAATCCGCGCATCGGTTTTCTGGCCCACGCCCGCCAGCTTGCCGTCAGCGGAGGAAATGCCCGGCTCATCTTCAATGATCGGCTGGACGCGGTGGTGACCGGCGTCCTGATTGTCATGGTGGCGCTAGTGTTGTTGGAGTCGGTGCTGGAGTGGGTCCGCGTGCTTACTGGCCGGAAGGCGGCAAGCGTTAAGGAAGCGCCGTTTGTGGCATCTCGTTTTGCCGAGGAGCAAGGATGAATCGGCTCAGATCATTGCAGACCGTCTTGTTGGCCGTGCTCCGCGAAATCTTCGACGAGTCCGCCTACGCGCGCTACCTGGAACAACACCAACTCGCTTCCTCTCCCAAGGCGTATGCCGGTTTTTGGCGCGAATATGAACTTGTAAAGTCACGCCGCCCGCGCTGTTGCTGAGTTACACTTTGTCCATGCGGGTTCTGGGTATCGACTGTGGCACCGAGTACACGGGCTACGGCGTGGTTAAGTTACATGAGGATGGAAGGCTGCAATGCCTGGACTGTGGCGCCATCAAACTCTCTCCACGCGATTCCATGGCGGCACGGTTGGCCACGATCTTTCACCGACTAAGCCAATTGATTGCCGAGCACCAACCCAGCCAGGTTGCCATTGAAGACGTGTTTTATGCGCTCAACGTAAAGTCTGCGCTCAAGCTGGGGCAAGTCCGCGGAGTGGCCATGCTGGCGGCTTCCGCGGTTGGGCTGGCCGTGGTTGAATATTCGCCGCTCTCCATCAAGTCGGCCGTCGTTGGATACGGGAGAGCAGAGAAAGTCCAGGTCCAGCACATGGTCGCTCGCCTATTGAACCTGGCAGAAATTCCCGAACCGCCCGATGTCGCCGACGCGCTGGCGATTGCCATCTGTCATTTGCACACTTCAACAACGCTGGAACGCCAGCGCGCCATGGCATGATGAGACCCGGATTGTTCCAACGAAATTGTTTCTGGTCGGCTGCTCTATGGGCGGCGGTCTCGCTGCCGGCTTTTTCCCAGCAGGCCGCCACCATTACCTATACCCAGGATTTTCCCGGGTCCGATCCCAGCCACTTTGCGATTTCGATCAGTGAAGACAGACCCGCGCGCTACGAGGGGAACGGCAGACTCATCACCAACTCCAGGTATTCGAATGACGACTCGGTGCCGGACACCGAGCAGATGGAATTTACCGCTTCATCTTCGTTGATTGCCAAGATTTTTGACCTGACCAAGCGAGCAAACCATTTTAAGGGACAGGTCGACAGCAATAAGCGCAATCTGGCATTTACTGGCAAGAAGACACTTACCTATTCCGATGGGGCTCAGAAGACGAGTGCTACCTACAATTACTCGACCATCCCAGAAATCTTTGAACTGACCCGCATCTTTCAGAACCTTTCCAACACCCTGGAGTTCGGACGCCGGCTTGATTATTTCCATCGTCACCAAAAACTTGCTCTCGATCAAGAAAGCAAGCAGATGGAGTCCTCGGCAAAGGGTGGGGGATTGGAAGATGTGCCAGCCATCGCTCCCATCATGCAGAAGATCATTGATGACCGCTCGGTGATCAATGTGGTCCGGGCACGCTTGCAAAGGCTACTGGCTTCTTCCGCTGGGCCAAAGCCGAACTAGATTTCAAACTGCATTTGGAGTTGGCCTGGATGGGCACGGGCTTCCAGCCGTGCCGCAAGGAATGCAAACATGAAACTCGCGCCGTCCCGCCACTACTCAGAGACTATCCCCTCAGGGGCTAAAGCCCGCCCAGTAACTGCTGGGGCGATAGGGCTAAAGCCACTATCCTGATACGAATCTGTTGCGCTTTCGCGCTCTTGCCAGATCTCCATAGTTATCTGAAGGTTCGTATCAGGGCAGCGCCTTCAGGCCTGCCGCAAAACGTCACGACTAATTGGGGTTCGCGTCCATGGGGCGCAACTATCCGAGCCGTCGATGCCAGCTGGGCACTCTGGTCGCAACTCAGCGTCTTCCACGCAGAAAAACCGCAGGGGTAAAGCCTGACTGGCGCCATTCATAATGGCACGGCTGAAGGCCATGCCCTTCCACGATGGGGGAGCACTTAAGCGAGCCCTCATTATCCATGAAGAGGATTTGTTGGACGAGCCAACCAAAGCCCTTTCGCACTCGAATTAGGGCAACAAATACTCTGAATCGGTGTTCTAATTGAACAACGGCTCTTTGCGGAGGTGCATCATGATGCGCACGTCCCCGTTCATTCGACTTCTGGTAGCCACTCTCTTCTTAACCACTCTGTCTTTCGCCGATTCCCAGGTGCGGATCGTACGCCTGAGCAGCGTGGATGGCGATGTCCGGATTGATCGCAATACTGGGGCTGGATGGGAGAAAGCTTTCCTGAACTTACCCATTACCCAAGGGGTGAAACTTCAGACCGGCAACGAGGGCCGCGCGGAAGTGGAATTCGAAGACGGCAGTGCAGTGAGGCTTGCTCCCAATTCCATGCTTGAGTTTCCACAACTGGAACTGCGGGATTCCGGTGTCAGGCTTTCAAAGGTCGATGTCAAGCAGGGCACAGTCTATGTGAATTTCCGCGCGGGCAAGAATGATGAGCTCCGGTTGAGCTTCGTCCGCGAAACCGTCGAGTTCAAAGATGCTGTGCACTGTCGCGTCCAGGTAAGGGAGGCTGATGCCACGTTCGCAGTATTCAAAGGCTCGAGCACGGTAGACGGAGCATCAGGCAGTGTGGAAGTGGGCAAGAACCAATCCGTTACCTTCGACCTGGCCAATCACGATCAATCCGAAACCGCCAAATTGGATGCGGAGCCGTTCGACACCTGGGACAAAGAGCAAGAGAAGTATCACAATACCTATCTCAGCAAAAGTCACGACTACTCGCCCAATGCCTACGGTGTGAGCGATCTCAACTATTACGGAAATTACTTTGACGCCCCCGGATATGGAACGTTATGGCAACCCTACTTTGTCAGTGCGGGATGGGACCCGTTCATGAATGGCGGTTGGGCCTGGTTTCCTGGCGCGGGCTACACCTGGGTTTCTGCCTATCCCTGGGGATGGACCCCGTACCACTGCGGGTCCTGGCTGTATGGCCCGTCGTTCGGATGGGCGTGGCAACCGGGCGGTTGCGGCAGCTGGTTTGGTGTTCCTCCTGTCGTCAATGCTCCGTCAACGTTTCGCCAACCCCAGCCACCTCGCGGGCA
>Ga0137366_10000281_pt1 | contig 31213 bp, 30 predicted proteins | sample SagtaG_8_FD_104938 | JGI IMG/M metagenome (GOLD analysis project Ga0137366, IMG submission 104938) | Vadose zone soil microbial communities from Sagehorn Ranch, Mendocino, California, USA - Sage1_L_60_16 metaG | ecosystem: Environmental > Terrestrial > Soil > Vadose zone | place: USA...
CCGGCCCAAGCACTACGGGACGCTGCTGCGCACATGCACTCAGCGTCACGAACAGTAGAGCGTATGATTTCACTTCAGTGCGGCGTTCTCGAGAAATTGTTCGTAAGGTGCGCTCTTCAGGGTAAGCAACGTAAGGGCCAACGCACCTTACACCGACCTTGCAATACCCGCTCGTTGCCGGTAGCCTCTCCGCAATGACTCGTCTGAACAGTTTGGAGTCCCTTGTGGAGGGATGCGCGACATCGGAAGGCACGCGGAGATTTCGAAACCGATTCGCCAAAACCCAGCCGGATCATTTCTATCGTCCCATCGCCGATGGGCCGCTCGTTTCGTCTCTGGGGCTGGGAACATACCTCGGCGAGTGCGACGACTCCGAGGATGCGCGGTACACGACCACCGTCAGTGCCGCATTGCAAAAGGGGGTAAATCTCCTCGACACTGCAATCAATTACCGGTGCCAGCGCTCAGAACGAGCGATTGGTGAAGCGCTTCGCAGCATGATCGTCCGTGGCAGCATCAAACGCGAAGAGGTTGTCGTTTGCACCAAAGGCGGGTACATCCCACTCGACAGAATACCTCCTGCAACCAAAGAGGGATATCGAGGCTTCCTCGAAAACGAGTACTTCGGTCGCGGCGTGATGCAGCCCAGTGAGGTCGTCTCGGGTGGCCATTGCCTCACGCCGCGCTACCTGGCCGATCAGATCGAGCGCAGCAGGAATAACCTCGGGCTCGCAGTCATCGACGTCTACTATCTCCACAATCCCGAGCAGCAGTTGGATGCGCTGGGCCGACCGGATTTTCTGACGTTAGTCCGCGATGCATTTGCTGCACTCGAGGAACAAGTTCGTCGAGGTGTCATAGGAATTTACGGTTGCGCGACCTGGAATGGATTCAGAGTTCCACCAGACTCAAGAAATCACTTGAGCCTGGAGGAGCTCGTTTCGATCGCCCGCGAAATTGCTGGTACAGATCATCACTTCCGCGTCATCCAACTTCCGATCAACCTCGCGATGACAGAATCGGTGCGGCTTCCCACTCAGCAAGTCGGACACGATAAAGTGCCACTACTCGTGGCAGCCAGTCGGCTTGGCATCTCAGTGGTGGGAAGCGCAACACTAATGCAATCCCAGCTGACGCGAGCACTCCCGAAACAGATACACTCCGCCTTTCCGGGATTCAAAACCGACGCAAGACGTGCCATTGCTTTTTCGCAGTCGCTGCCTGTTGCAGCGGCCCTCGTGGGAATGAAATCACTCTCCCACCTCGAGGAGAACCTCGCGCCACCGAGGGTCAGTTAAGGATGCAGCTCCCTCCTCATCATCGGCCAGACGGCGGGTTCAGGAATCCCTGGCCATCGGCGCAATTACATGGATTTCTCGATTTTCTCAAATGGACTTTGGTGGAGCGACGACGGAACCCCCGTCGTCCGGACCCTGACCCCGCTAAATTCGTACGGGTCGCTCCGGAGTTTGTAGTACCGAGAGGAGCGCCGGAACAGCTCACCTTGACGTGGGTCGGACATACGAGCTTTCTGATCCAAATGGCCGGTCTCAACATTCTGACCGACCCGGTGTGGAGCGCGCGCGCGTCGCCGGTGCAGTTCGTGGGTCCTCGTCGCTGGGTCCCTCCAGCCGTGGAATTCGATCGCTTGCCGCCAGTCGACGTGGTGGTCATCTCCCACGATCATTATGATCACCTCGATTCCGGTACGATCTCACGAATCGCCAGACGCTATCCCGCCGCACTTTGGTACGCGCCACTGGGGGTGGACAGGTTTCTCCGGCATCACGGTGCGCGGGAGGTGACGGTCAGAGATTGGTGGCAGGAAAGCGCGATCGGAGGGCTGCATCTGACGTGTCTTCCCGCCCAGCACTTTTCTGGCAGAAGACTTGGGACTCGTAACAACACGCTCTGGTGCGGGTGGGCATTCCGGTCTTCGCATCATACGCTGTTTTTCGCTGGCGACACCGGTCTGCATCCTGAATTCGAGACCATCGGTGTCCACTGCGGTCCCTTCGATTTAGCCATCCTGCCGATCGGAGCTTACGAGCCGCGTTGGTTTATGGGCTCGGTCCATATGAATCCTGAGGACTGCATGAAAGCGGTCGCCCAGCTCGCGACAGCACAGAAAGGCAAGCGTCTGATAATGACCGCGGCTCACTGGGGAACGTTCAAGCTAACCGACGAGCCGATGGACGAGCCGCCGGCGCGCATGCGCGAACAATGGCGTGCAGCTGGTCGCGACGGCAGCGACCTCTGGATCTTGCGACATGGCGAGACGCGTGCTGTCGGATAACAACATCACGATGGCGCGACATACGTTGCAACGCCGATAGACTCTCGCGGCGTTATTGTGCGCGAATCTTGCGATCCGTTTTACGAACCCTCGTTCACGGAGCTTTCCCATGGCTGCAGCCAAGAAGTCCAGTCGTTCAAGAGGCAGTAGAAAGCGGTCGCGGTCCGGATCCTCGGGACGCAAACGCGGAGGCGTACGGAAGTCGTCGCGGCGTGGCGCGGGAGGGCGGAAATCTTCTGCCAGGCGCAAGAGCAGTGCACGCAAGTCCTCGTCGCGGAGGTCGAGCAGGCGCACTTCCGGACGCAAGGGAGGCGGACGCAAGAGCAGCCGTAGCCGTCCTCGTCGTAGATCACAGTCTCCCGTGGCTCGCGTGAAACGCGTTGCAACCGGGGTCGTTCACCAGGCTGCAGACTTGGGAGAGCGCGCGGTCGATACCGTAACGGAATTCGTCCAGGATCGCTTTTAAGCACTCAGGGTCGTTCGACAGCCGCTTTTCTTGTCAGCAGCGGCTGTCGGCCGGGATGGGCGTACAGCCGCAACCACCTCTCAACTTCGCTGAACACCCGCTCGCGGCCGTAGTCGACGGTGATGATGTGTCCCGCCCCTTTGGTCCATATGAGTTGCTTTTCCGTCGCGCCTATTTCGTGGAGAGCGAATTCCGCAACACGCGGAGCGACGCGAGGATCCTCGCGCGACTGAATTATCACCGTTGGAGCAGTGACTCGAGGAAGTGCCTTGCTCGCGCGACGCACAACCTTCGAGAGCTCGAACAGTGTGCGCCCCGTGACAGAGCCGTAAGCAAGATTCAGTTCCCGCTCACTCGCGTCATGAATTGATCGAGGATTTCTGGCGTTTATCTCACCCACCACTCCACCCCAGAGCCAGCATGTTGCTGCGGCGAAACGCAGTCGACGCGGCATACCCAGATAGGGCGCGATCAGAACCAACGCCGACGTAGCGTGGTCCTCCGCGGCGAGAAGAACGGCCAACGCTCCGCCCATCGAAAGCCCGACGATACTCACGCCGTCACTTCGGTCTCGCATCGAGAGCAGCGCTCTCTTCGCGGCATCGATCCACTGATCCGCACGGGATCGTCTGAAGGCGTCCATCGTACATCCGTGCCCCGGGAGAAGCGGAGCAAACACGCTATAGCCCGCGTTGTGAAGTCTTCGTGCTAGCAACGAAAGCGTCTGAGGAGTATCTCCAAAACCATGCAGGAGGAGGACTCCATGCGAGCCCTCCTCCTGCAGATCAATGGTCTCCGCCCCTTTCCGTATGAGACTTGTGTCAGCGTCTCGCCGATCGCCCATTCATCCTCGTTACTAGGACAATTCTCTCGCCACAGAGATTGTCGAATCCCTGTCTCCATTCTCAGCGAAATTGGGTGCAAGTGAGCTCGGCTCGATCAAAAACGTCATGCCCTTTCTTTCCGCGATGCCGGCTGACACTAGCCGGCTCAATGCCAGAGCGATCGATTCCCTCGTAGCACCCACCATCTCACAGAGCAACCGGTGATGATTGTTCTCGAGCTTGAGTCGACCGTCTGACGCCGTGAAACTCCGATCGGTGCTTAGATGTGTCAACGTTGACATCAAGCGCTGATCGACATTAAGCGCAGCGAGCTCGTGAAGCTTCTCGAGCAGATAAGCTCGCTCTGACATTATCTGCGACAGGAGCGGAATGGTCTGAGCGGGACGCTCGCGCACGAACGCGCGGAATTGCGCTCCACTCAGAAACATTGTCTTCGTTTCTTCTGTCGCGTTTGCGTCTGTCACGTAATGGCTGTCGGGGGAGAGCCCTTCGCTGCCGAATGTCTGACCCACCGTTGCGATGACCGGAACGAATCCACGCCCCACTTTTATCTTGTTGCGCAAAACGACGTGGCCTTCGAGAACAATGAAAACGCCGTCTGCCCGCGCACCACGCTGGTAGAGTTGAAACCCGGAAGGCCAGCTTGCCTTCGCGCCGTATGCGGCGATGGGTAGCATCTCTTCCAGAGTGAGACGCGAGCGCCGCACTCCACCTTGCCCCGTTCTCATCTAGCTCTCTGCCATTGCGTCGTCGAGCGGTCAGCAACGCAATGTCCGGGCCTGAAAAAATCGAGGCGCGACTTCGCGTTTACTTCTTTGGTAGCAATTCTGTCGCCATCTTCAACGCGCGTGTCGCCGCATCAAAACGCTGCACCAAATCGGTCAGCTCACGTCCAACAGCGGTTTCGTTGCCAACACGGATCGCTTCATTCACCGACGGCAGCACCATCGTAGCATATCCGTTGTTCTCATCGGAAGCGTATATCAGGTTTCTGAACCAGGGTCGTGTGACGAGGCCCTGCGGTCTTGTAAGCTGCCGTTCAACTTCAAGCAGCGTCGCATTGACTTGCTGCGCCGTTGCTGGCACAAGCTGAGCAGTGAGGGAGTTGTCTCGCGCGGCACTGAATGTAAGCGCCGCATCTTCCATTCTGCCGATTGCTGCGGTCAGTCCAGCTGCGGAAACCTTCCAGTGCTTGTCGCCGATTGCCTGGCCAACTTGTGCACCGAACCGCCGCATCGTCCGCGCAAATTCCACGTAGTCGTACGGCAGGATGTCAGCGTTAGCGATCCGCAGTAGCATCACTGCTCCGATGCGAGCTGCACTCGTATGCACCTCGAAATTTGGGTCGCCAAATTTTGACATCCAGTGGTACGAATCGAAGGCAGAGTGATAAACGCCCTGCGGTCCGCCGAATCCCCAATCGGCTATCGGGATGCCCAGATGATTGTAGAACCCGGCGAAATCAGACCCTCCTCCAGGGTCACCCATTTGCGGCTCAAGGGTGTCCGAAGCAAGGTTGGCGCGTTTTCTCCAGACATCGTACACACTGCCCTGATGACTTGGATCAGGAACCTGCTTCGCTACGTCACGCAGTAATGCCCGAAGTGAGGGAGATCCTCCGCCGCCGAAGTTGGGACCCTGCGCAATGTCGTCCTGGTTGAGATACGCGACGGCATGTCTGCTCAGTCTGAGCGAATCCTCCTCCACATACTCCGTCGATCCAAGCAGTCCCCATTCTTCTGCGTCCCAGGTTGCAAACACGATCGTGCGCTTCGGTCTTCTTCCGGCTTTGACCTGCTCAGCGATTGAGCGCGCCGCCTCCATCACGCTCACCGTGCCACTTACATTGTCAGCTGCACCTGGTCCCCATGCATCACGGTGCCCACCGATCATCACGATCTGATCCGGGAATTCACTTCCGCGAATGATCCCGAAGGTGTCCCAGATCTCCTTGTAGGGGTGCGTCGCGGCATCCGTTACAACCTCCAGCCGCGCTTGCACCGGCCCAGGGCCGACGTGATATCGAAAAGGAAGCCCGCCCTGCCAGGGTTGAGGAATTGATTTGCCCGTCAGTCCGCGCAGCAACTCGGCGGCGTTGCCAGACGAGATCGGAAGCACCGGAATGTGAGGCACGTCCATGGCCGACAGTGCAATGCGCTTTGCGTTTCTCGTGCTGGGATAACCCGGCGTGCTCGGGTCGCCATTCGGGTTCATGACACTGCCACGCTGAATCCCTTGCGACGGCCGCATTGGGCCGAGGGGATACACATCGCCGCGCACATAACCATCGTCGGCAGGATCACTGTAGATGATCAGACCCAGCGCTCCGTGCTTTTCCGCCTCGCGCGCCTTGATGCCCCGGTACGATCGACCATAACGCGCAATTGCTATCTTGCCCTTCACCGAAACACCCATCGAGTCGAGCTGCGCATAGTCCTCGATCAGGCCGTAGTTCACGTACACGACTTCGCCGCGCACTTCGCCGGGTGCACCATAGCCGTTGAACGGCAATACCTGAGAAAACGCAACCGAGGTGGTGTCTTCGGGAATTGGACCTTCCTGAAGATTCAATTCGATCGGATCCGGTGTGATTCGCCACACTCGGGTGGTGACGGGATGCGGCATCCACACGTTGTACGAGCGCACTTCGGTCTCGAGACCCCAGGACTTCATCTGGCTCACTACATAGTCGCGCGTTCGCGCCTGAGCGGGAGTTCCGGCCATATGTGGCTGAAATGAAAGAAACCTCGAATCGGCAGAGGCGCTCGCCGGCGTTGGATGCGTGATGACATCGCTTTCCGTTGCACGCTCGATGGCAGCGGATTGTGGCGAATATCCAGACATCACCTGCGCACTCAGCGGATTGACCAGCACGACGGGAATCAACAGCGCAAGTTGTCTACGCATTCGCTTGCATTCCTGGTTTGGTGTCAGGGACAGTGAAGCGCAACCTTCATTCGTCCAGCTGCTCAAGCGCGGCGGAAATTGCCTCCCGGAGTCTGACTTCGCCTTCCACCCCAGGCGCAATCCCAGCCGCCAACGAATTGAACTTGGACAACATTTCCGAGTCCACGAATTTGTCGATGTCGCGCACGCCGAGCGACTCAAGAGAGCGAACTGCAAGGCGGCGAAGTAACGAAAGAGTCTTCGTGTCCAGTTGCGCCAGGGATTCCGGAGCCGCGGGTGTTGCTACTGTTCCTCGGTCACGCTTGCGCCTCGGAGCGTCGAGAAGCGATGAGATTGATCCAAGCTTTACGACGAAAGATCCCGGTGAATGCTCCCGCCATTCGCTTACCACTCCACGCCTGCGCAGATTGGGCAAAAGAGCGACGATCGCCGCGCGCACGACAGAGACTCCGCCCGGACTCTGGTTGCCACGTCCGGTTATCAGCAGCACCTCACTTGCCCGGCTAATCTGTCGTTCGCGTAGCCACGCTTCGGCTCGATGACGCGCATCGGCTGGTGTCGGGAGCGACTCTCTGAGATTCAGCGTGTTCTTGGGACCGAACGCTGCCTCGTCGAACGCCCTCCACACTGAGTGAAGAGAAACTTTGCTAGATCGCATTCTGGAGTATGTGCCCGTCGAGTTTCAGGGAATCTTCGGTTCTATTTGCACTGCGCGGGTGCGCCAGCTGGCAGGCCAAATGCGGTCGTGACGGCAATCCTCCAGCCTTCCGCAGTATTCACAAAAATCCGCTCTGAAACGCCGCTCGAGGTCGTGTCTTTCTGCGTAACCGTATAGCAGTAGGTGCCGTACACGACGCCCGGTGCAATCGGCAGCACCCGCAGGTTCCTCGCTATCAGAGTGTCCGGCCAAGTCGAATCGCGACGCGCACTCCAGCCTTCGTACCCAAGCTCAAGTCCCGCGGGTCCATTGCGCCCAAGCGAACTGGTGTGAAGATAAGTCGCGAGATATCGCGCGCGGTCACGCTTGTGTATAGCGTCGATGTTCTCTTCGAACAGGCGTCGCGCCTCAACAGTGTCCGCCACAGTCGACGACGATGACGGACCAGTATTGGCGGGTACCGATGCACAGCCGAGTGCGGCGAAAAGCGCGACGAGGCGGACGGACGCGAGTCTCGTCGATGTCATACATCTCTGCGGGAAAAAGTCACCGCAATCTTAACCAGAGTCGCCACGATTGGCGACTCTGGCTCTAGTTACTGACTGATGATTTTTTCGAGGATGTTGACGCCGCGCTTCAGATCGTCTTGCCCCATTATGAGAGGGGGAAGGATGCGGAGTGTGTGCTCGCCGGCCGTGAGCGCGAGCAAACCTTCGTCCCATCCGCGCTTGACGATCTCATTGGCGGACTCGACCACATCGAGTCCCCAGATGTAGCCGGTGCCGCGAATTGCCCGAACTTTTCCGGAGCGCCGTGCGATTATATCGAGCTCTCCGCCAAGCCACGCTCCGTTTTCACGAACCGCTTTGAGCAAAGAGGGATCCGAGAGCCGGTCAACGACGTAGCCCGCGACGGCTGCCAGGAGGGGCCCGCCGCCGAATGTCGTGCCGTGATCACCTGCCTGGATCGTCGATCCGATTTCTTCCGACACCAGAACCGCGCCCATCGGCAGCCCACCCGCGAGCGGCTTGGCGAGCGTCAGCATGTCGGGGACAATGCCGACGTTTTCGTAGGCGAAAAAGTGTCCGGTACGTCCGAGACCGCATTGAATCTCGTCGAAGATGAGCGCTATCTCGCGCTCCTCTGTCAGAGCGCGGAGTTGGCCCAGAAAATCAGCATCAAGCACGCGGACGCCGCCTTCTCCCTGGATCGGCTCGACAATGACCGCAGCAACGGTTTCTTCATCGAGCGCGATATCCAGGTCGCCGATGTCCCGCTCGCAGATCGAGACCGCACCCGCAAGCGGCCGGAACGGCGCACGGTACGACGGACGGTCAGTCGCAGCGAGAGACGCGAACAGTCTACCGTGAAAGCTTCCTCGCAGAGCGATGATCTCGACCTTTGCGTCTGTGCCGATCTTGCGGGCCCATCGTCTCGCAAACTTGAATGCACCTTCGTTAGCCTCCGCCCCTGAGTTGCAGAAAAACACTTTCGAGGCAAACGAGCGCTCGACCAGCTTGCTGGCGAGCTGCTCACCGGGCGCGGTCCGATACAGGTTTGAAGCGTGGATCAGGCCGGTGCCCAGCGATTCGCTGATTGCTCTCGCGATTCCAGGATCTCCGTAGCCAAGCGCATTCACCGCTATCCCGCTCGCGAAATCGAGATATCGCTTGCCATCGGAGTCGATGAGCTCCACGCCTTCTCCCGCTACTAGCTCCATCGGCGCGCGCTTGTATGTCGAAAGAAGCGCGGACGTTTCCGAAAAAGCAGTAGCCTCGACTTCGTCATCGACGGGCAATGTGATCGCACTCATAAGACAACGCTCTGGGATTGGGTAATGAATGTGCCGTGCTCCTCGTTGTCGAAACCGGCAAGGCCGCAGATTTTTACGCGACTAACCCCCGAAATGAGCGCGGTCTCCGCCGCCTCGAGCTTCGCAGCCATTCCGTTATTCGCAATACCATTCGTAATCAGCTCATGGGCTGCTTCGGTGCTCAGACTCGAGAGGACCTCTCCGCGACTGTCCCGCACTCCGTCGACGTCTGCAACGAGAAGGAGTTCGTCGGCTCCGAGTCCGGCGGCAATTGCCGCTGCAGCATCATCGCCGTTTACGTTCAGGGCGCCACCTTCGGCATTCGATGCGTTGTAACCAACCGGCGAAATCACTGGTAAGTACCTCGCTCTCATTAGAGCGCGCAACAGCTCCGCATTCACCCCGACAGGGCGCCCCGCAAATCCGAGCAACGATTCGTCTATCAGTTCGGCGCCAATGAGCGCAGCGTCTTCTCCCGATAAGCCCACCGCTGGCAAGCCGGCAGCAACCAACGTGTTGACCAGTCGCTTGTTCACCACACCCGACAGCACCATTCGCAGAACGCCGAGATCTCCCTTCGACGTAACACGACGCCCGCCAATGAACACGGCTTCCCTCCCTAGTGCGCGCTGCATCGCCGACATCTCGTCACCGCCTCCGTGCACTATGCAGAGCTGACCCGGCATCGCAGTCCAGGCGTAACGAATCACGGTCGTCAGGCGCGGATCAGATTGCGCCCGCCCGCCAATTTTTACGACCCGCATTATGCCGGCAGTCCGGTCTGCTCGCTCAAACCGAGCAGAACGTTCGCATTTTGCAGAGCCTGCCCTGCTGCCCCTTTCATCAGATTGTCGATCGCGGATATGAGGACGAGAGTAGGTTGACGGACATTGGCTGCTTTGGCGATGCTCAGACGGACAACATTGCGTCGTACCACGTCGCGAAGTGACGGCGGGTCGGCAGCGATTTCAATGAAAGGCTCCCCACTATAGAAATCGCGCCAGAGCGCGGACGGATCGTCAGCGTATTCTCGCACCGGCACGGTGATAGTCGCGAGAATTCCGCGAGCGACAGGAAGCAAATGAGGTGTGAACAATATGTCGTTGTCTCTACCGCCCAGTTCTTTCGTGACCGCCCGCATTTCGGCGATGTGTCGATGCTGATTTCCGACTGAATATGCGCGAAAATCCTCAGCCACTTCGGCGAACAGCAGATCCGGACGCACGGAATAACCCGCACCCGTAACGCCACTCGCGGCGGATACATTGATCGTTGCCCCCGGTACGATCCAACCTTCCTTGAGCAGGGGAGCGATCGCCACCAGAATCGCGGTTGCGTAACATCCGGGGTTCGCAACAACCTGCGCTGCTGGAATCTTCGCGCGCATTAGCTCGGTTAGTCCGTACGGAGCCTGAATTCCGTTGGTTGGCGCGTCTGACCCTGGTCTGAAATCCGAAGAGAGGTCCACGACGCGCGCTCCCGTCGCGCGCGCATTTCCAACCCATTTGGCTGACGCGCCATGCGGGAGCGCTGTGAAGACGACCTCCGCCTTATTGAGCGGGGCATCCTCCGTAGCGACGAAGGTCACTTCCGAAGCACCGATGCGGACGCGCTGGCCACGCTGCTCATTAGCAGACGCAAACGAGAGCTCGAGCCCCGGATGCTGGGCGATAAGTCCACACAGCTCCCGGCCCGCATACCCACTGGCACCAAGGACTCCAACCGGAACTTTATGCATAAAGAATGCATAACATTACACTGCCTTTGCGTCAATGATCCCTGCGCTCGGCTCGCGCATTTCTTTCCGTGGTGCTAAACTCCGTTCCGTGGCCAACAAACGTGAACGGCACGACACGATTCTGGAGATTGTCGGCTCTCGCGTCGTCAGCAGCCAGGAGGATCTTCGCAAGCTGCTGCTCCAACGTGGATGGGACGTCACCCAGGCAACACTGTCCCGGGATCTCCGGGAGCTCCGGCTGGCGCGCGTCCCTACACCCGAAGGAGCCAGATACGCAATCACCGACGGCAGCATAGAGGAGAGCAGAGCCGCCCTGGACACACTGCTGCCTCAGCTCTTTCTCCGCATCGATGGAGTGAGCGAGATGCTCGTTCTTCGTACCGTCCCCGGGGGCGCGCAGCCCATTGCCGCTGCTCTCGATGGCGAGGGCTGGGCCGACATCCTCGGCACCGTCGGTGGTGACGATACGATCCTTATCATCTGCCGCTCGGTTGCCGGCCGCGAGCGCGTTCACCGGCGTCTGAAAGCCCTTGCCGGAGAGCCCTGATCCAGTATTGACTGGGTGGCCCGGGCCGATTAAATATTCAGTTACTCTGAATACTTATTGAGGCGGCCGTGATCCGTACAATCGCCCTTGCCTACTCCGGAGGGCTCGACACATCCATTATCGTCCCGTGGCTCAAGGAGAGGTATGGCGCCCGCGTGATCTGCATCGCCGCTGACATCGGGCAGGGCAGCGAGCTTGACGGCGTTCGCGCGAAAGCAATCGCATCAGGTGCCGAGGAGTGCTACGTCGAAGATTTGCGCCAGGAATTCGTGGAAAAGTTCGTGTGGCCCACCCTCCGCGCTGGCGCTATCTACGGTCGTAAGTATCTCCTCGGCACCTCGATGGCGCGGCCTCTCATTGCGCGGCGTCAGGTTGAGATCGCGCGCAAGGTCGGCGCCGACGCGCTTGCCCATGGTTGCACTGGCAAAGGAAACGACCAAGTTCGCTTCGAGCTGACCTACGCCGCTTTCGCCCCGGACCTTCCGATCATCGCGCCGTGGCGTGAGTGGGACATTCGAAGCCGCGAGGACGCGATTGCATACGCTGAGTCCCATCGGATTCCCATCACTGCCACCAAGGAAAAAATCTATTCGCGCGACCGGAACATCTGGCACATGTCTCATGAGGGTGGTGTGCTCGAGCAGCCAGCCGCAGCACCGCCGGCCGACCTGTTCATGCTAACCACGGCCCCAGAGAACGCGCCTGACGAGGCTGAGGAAGTTACAATTGGTTTCGTCAACGGAACGCCCGTAGCCGTCAATGGCGCTGAGTTGGATGGAGTAGACCTCCTGACGGCTCTCAACACGATAGGCAGCCGTCACGGAATCGGACGCATCGATCTCGTTGAGGATCGTCTGGTTGGAATGAAATCACGGGGGGTTTACGAAACTCCCGGTGGTACCCTGCTCTACTCCGCTCACAGCGAGCTTGAACAGCTGGTTCTGGATCGCCGCACTCTCGTCGCCAAAGACCTCATCGCGCCGCGGTACGCGGATCTCGTATATGAGGGTCGCTGGTGGACAACAGAGCGCGAGGCGTACGACGCGTTCGTTAACATCACGCAAGAGCGCGTAACCGGATCCGTGACGCTGAAACTCTTCAAGGGAACCGCCTCTGTTGTCAGTCGCGAGAGCGAATACGCTCTTTACGATGAGCGATTCGTTACGTTCGGCGACGACGATGTCTACGAGCAAAGCGATGCCGCGGGCTTTATCAGACTGTATGGGCTCTCCGCACGCGTGCGCGCAATTCGCGATCAGGAGCTCGCAGCGGCACAGCGTGAGCGAGAGACAAAGGCCCAACAGCCTGCGAGCTTGGCTATAGCTTGACCGGCAAGGAGCTCGAAATGTCGGACTACGTATCGCACAAGCTGTGGGGAGGACGGTTCTCGACGCCAACTGCGGCTGCACTTGAGGCGGTAAATCGCTCGATAGGCACTGATGCCCGTCTTTGGCCGTTCGATATCAATCTATCTCAGGCGTGGGCGGTTGCCTTATGGGGCGCTGGAGTTCTCACGCTGGAGGAAAGCAAGACAATCGAGCGTGGCCTCGCAGCGGTCGGCCAGAAGCTCGCCGCCGGCGCTCAGCCGCTCTCGTCTGATGAAGACGTTCACACGCTCATTGACCGCATGCTCCACGACCAAGTCGGTGATGTAGCGTCGAAGCTCCACACCGGTCGGAGTCGCAACGATCAGGTCGCGACGGCGACGCGCCTCTGGTCGATGGACGCTTGCATCAAGCTCGATGCAGCTGTTCGTGCGCTTCAGCAGGTAATGGTCGACCACTCAGCGGCACTCGAGGACGCGCTAATGCCGGCATACACGCATTTGCAGCGCGCTCAACCAGTATCCGCCACGCACTGGATGTTGTCGCACTTCTGGCCGCTCGAGCGGGATCGAGCGCGCATTGCTTCAGCATCCCGTGCTGCGGCGGTACTTCCACTCGGTTCCGGCGCAATCGCGGGCTGCGCGTTCCCCATCTCCCGTGTACTCCTTCAGGGCAGCCTGGGCTTCGGCACTATATCGCAGAACAGCATCGATGCGGTCGGTGACAGGGATTTCGTCGCAGAGCTGTTGTTCGCGGTGGCAATGACGGCAACGCACCTCTCGCGACTCGCAGAAGATCTCATCATCTATGGCTCGAGCGAGTTCGGATTCGTTCAGTTCGGCGAAGCATTCACAACCGGCTCGAGCATGATGCCGCAGAAACGAAATCCCGATGCGCTGGAGCTCGCTCGCGGATCCGGTGCGCGCGCCATCGGCGACCTCACGACGCTGCTCGCAACCCTCAAAGGATTACCCAGCGGCTACAACAAGGACCTACAGGATGACAAGCGTGTCCTGTTCGATGCAGTCGACATGATTCTGCTCGTGCTTCCTGCAGTGAGTGGCGCTCTTCAGGAGATTCGCTTCGATGTCAAGCGCATGCGCAAAGCATTATCGAGCAGCATGATGGCTACCGATCTCGCTGACTATCTAGTGGAGAAGGGAGCGAGCTTTCGCGACGCGCATGCTGCGATCGGGTCTTTGATTCGCGCGAGTGAGCGAGAGGGTTGCGAGCTTGGCGCCCTTCCCCTCGACACGTTCAAGTCGGCGCATCCACTGTTTGGTGATGACGTTCTCGACTGGCTCGAGCCTGCACGCTCTGTAGCGCGACGTGATGTGCCTGGCGGAACTGGCCCGGCGGCTGTGAGCTCACAGCTGCGTTCTGCACGTGAAGCCCTATGGCCAGTCGCCGAGGTGGCACGAGGGAACGAGCTGATTCTTCGCGCCGTGTAACGCGGCTCGGCTTGCTGCAAGAAAGTGCCGCGTGGCTGCGGCCCCTTTTTTGTTTTGATCTTCTTAAAACAGTAGGCCCAACGTGATCGGAACGAATTGGTACACGCCGCCTTTGGAAGCGCTTCGCGAAATACTGTGGTAGCGCGACTCGAGGAATGTTGCGAACGGGCCGAACCCGAATGTGGCGCCGGCTCCGGCGTTGACGCCAAAATTGTTTTGAGCCTTGGCGCCGGTGATGTCGGCCTTGGAGTTGTAGAGTCCGCCACCGGCAATGATATACGCCTTCGCGTTCGTTCCGGGAAATGCAAATACCAGATTTCCGAGCACTCCACTCACGCGGAGATCGCCAGCGCCCGGCGTTGAACTAAGGCTATTGCTGTGCAGAATGTTGTTGTAAATGGCATCTAAGCGCACGCCGAGAGGAAGTTCTGCCACTCCAATTGCCAGCACGACGATGGCATTGTAGCCGGTTTTTTGTGAGTCACTGAGTTTACCCACAGGTATCGCGGCGCCGCCGCCCAGGCCAACCGCGTAGGTCTTTTGGCCTTGCGCGGGTGATGCAGACCCAATCACCAGGAATAGCGAGATCAGTACTGCGGAAAGGGGCTGCTTCATTCTGGTCGAGAGATAATGGGGGCCTGCAAGTGTCGCGAGATCGGCCAATATAATGGGGGGAGCCAAGCAGCAGTAGCGCCAATCAGCCCTTGCGATAAATATCCTGCAAATCTAGGATTATTAATGGCACGAGGCTATACTATTGCGGCTGCGGCACTTGCACTTCAGGTGCCTGTCAAGTGGCTCGATAACGCATTGTCTCACCACAAAGTCGCCGGAGTACATCAGGAAAAGCAGGGGGTTGCCAGACGTTTGACAATCGAGGGGTTGCTCCGCCTCGCCGTCGCTACAATCCTGGTCAGGGAGCTCGGAATGACATTGCCGAATGCAATCGAAATCGCCGAAGTGGTCACCCACAGCGACGGACACTTCACATCCAGCGGCGTCGTCCGCCTCGAGCTTGATCTGAAAACGCTCAGGACGATGCTGCTCGCGCGGCTCGAGCACGCGGTAGAAATCGCACCAATTTCCAAACGTGGCCGGCCTCCGAAAAACAAAACGGGGCGTCTCGATTGAGACGCCCCGCCAGATTGTGCCAGTAAAGCGGACGTCGACTAAGAAGTCTTCGTCACGTTCTCGGCAGCCGGACCTTTCTGACCCTCGACAATGTCGAACTCTACCGCGTCACCCTCTGCAAGGGACTTGAATCCCGAGCCGGAGATTGCGCTGTAGTGAACGAAGCAATCCTTCTGCCCGTTGTCGGGTGTGATGAACCCAAAGCCCTTCGCGTCGTTGAACCACTTCACTTTGCCGGTCGTACGCATTCCCTACTCCTGGAAAATTTGTGTCTTGGGGAGCGGAAGACGCCCGACCCTCGACAATCTGATACGCGGGTCTCACAAACCCCGCACTGGATTTAAGCCCGAGGCAAAGGCTCTCGCCGATACCCCTGGCCCGACTTGGCTGAAAAAATAGCAAGGACCGGTTGACCCGACAATAGACAGATTCAAGGGCCTACGATACGGACGTTTGAAACGAAATACTCTGTCTCCCCAAAGCACGACGATGGGACCCCTCGATGCTGCTCGTACGTCAGTGAAACACGCTTCCCCAAATCCTGCTCCAGAACCTTGGCGAGCGAGTCGCTGCGCACAGTGAAATTGAAGATCTGCGGGGTGAGCGTCCCCGGGATAGGAACCATTGCAAGCTCGCCCTCCCAGGTTTTGCAGAGCCATCCCTTCTTTGAGAGCTTCTGCACGTACCCCGCGCGCTCACCTGTCGAATACACATAGCCGAGTGTCACCCACACCCAGAGAGAGAAGATCAGAACAGGAATCGCGATTATCGTGAGCAGCAAAATCACCACTCCGCGACGCCATTTCTTTCGCGGAGGAGGCGGTGGTGTCGGAGGAGTTTCAGGTACCTCGGGTGTATCAGCCATCTGAGCTCCAATAAAGGCGAGGAAGGGAAGTACTGCCTTTACATGCACCGCTCGGACCACCGAATTAGCTTTCAGATTCAACACACGCAAGCATCATTGCCGACTATCACGCGTAGAAAGACTGCAACTGCGATTGTAGGTGGCGTACCCATCGGGTCTGACCACCCAATCGTTGTGCAGTCGATGACAAACACTGACACGGCGGACGCCTCGAGTACTGCCCTTCAAGTGGCGGAACTGGCGCGGGCGGGCAGTCGCTTGGTGCGAGTCACAGTCAATAACGACGAGGCGGCCCGCGCCGTACCCGAGATCGCCAGCCGACTCGCCGACATGGGTATCTCCGTTCCCCTGATCGGAGACTTTCATTACAACGGTCATTTGCTGTTGGCAAAGTATCCAGCAATGGCGAGATCACTCGCCAAATATCGGATCAATCCGGGCAATGTGGGTGGAAAGCGACGGGATGAGAACTTTCGAACGATTATTCAGATCGCACTCGACAACAACAAGCCAGTACGGATCGGGGTGAACTGGGGCTCACTCGATCAGGATCTTCTCACCGCGCTGATGGACGATAATGCGCGTAGCGCAGACCCACACACTTCCAAGGAAGTTTACATCGAAGCGATGATCCAGAGCGCACTACGCTCAGCTTCGATCGCCGAAGAAATGGGGCTCGCGCATGGTCGCATCATCATCTCGGCGAAGGTATCCGGAGTACAGGACCTCCTGGACGTCTACCAACAGCTTGCAGTTCGGTGTGATTACCCTCTGCATCTCGGTCTTACGGAGGCCGGACTCGGCTCCAAGGGGATCATCGCGAGCACCGCCGCACTCTCTATTCTGTTGTCTGAAGGCATTGGAGACACGATTCGAGTGTCCCTGACCCCTCGTCCCGGTGGTGACCGGACAGAGGAAGTTCGAGTCGCACAGCAAATTCTTCAGTCGCTCGAGCTACAGAGTTTTAATCCTCAGGTCACTGCCTGTCCTGGCTGTGGTCGCACTACATCGACCTTCTTCCAGCATATGGCGGAGGACATTCAGACTTACCTGCGGGACCAAATGCCGTCGTGGCGCGAGCGCTATCCCGGAGTGATAGACATGAAAGTAGCGGTGATGGGATGCGTGGTTAATGGCCCCGGAGAATCGAAACACGCCAACATCGGCATTTCACTTCCGGGGACTTTCGAGGAGCCAAAGGCGCCGGTCTACGTCGACGGCAAGCTGATGGTCACGCTGAAGGGTGAGACGATCGTTCCCGAGTTCTTGAGGATTCTTGACGACTACGTCGAGAAAACTTACGGGGCGCCTGCTCCTGCCGCCCTTGGATAGCGTTTCCCTTTAGCCGGCGAGCTTCAACAGCTCATTGGAAACGTTGTCCAGCTCCGCCATGATTGGAGCGTCGAACCCGACCTCTCGAAGCCTGTTGTAAACCTGTCTGTACCAACGGGCGGTTCCGGGTCTGCCTACGCTAAACCGAGCCCAGACTGTTTCGGGATCGACGGTTCGACCCAGATCGGATATGATGGAAGATGCGTTGTGAATCTTGTCCGCGGCGCAAACCCAGCGGGCTTCTTCGCTCGCATCTGCAAGGCGCTCCAGATAGTCTGCCTTCCGGTCCTCACCCGACAGTTCGATTCCTTCGTCGTCGTGACGACGGTAGGTCACAGCCAGAACCGTATCCAGGACTTTCTCACCGAATTTGTCGCCGATTCGCTGCTCGAGCATGTCTCGCGTATAGCCGTCGCGAACGCAGTCCTCGACTACATCATGGAGAATTCCCGCGACGATCGTGTCACTGTCGCGGTCGTACCGAGTAAGAATGACAGCCACATTGGCGGGATGGGTGAGGTAGGGAAGCTTTGTCCCCTTTCGCACCTGGCGGTCGTGATGCTTCGCCGCAAAGGCAAAAGCGTGGTTGATGACGTCAGAGTAACCAGCGACTGTCATTACTTGGCTGCGAACCAGGATACGAGTCCCTCGAGTCCCTGCTGATCTTCTGAATTGAACGCACCCAGCTGGTCAGAATCTACGTCGAGAACAGCCATTAAATCACCCCGCTGGTCAAGCACCGGCACGACGATCTCTGACCGGGATCGCGCATCACAGGTAATGTGGCCGGGAAATTTTTCGACATCCGGCACGATCACCGTCCTCATTTCAGCAGCGGCAGTACCACAAACTCCCTGGCCAAATGCAATATCGAGGCAGCCGAGGCTGCCCTGATACGGACCGACTCTGAGCAGCTGACCTGGCACGGCTACGCGATAGAAACCGGTCCACAGATATCCGAATGCGTGATGCACGAGCGCCGTGATTGTAGCCATCGCTGTGACCTCATCGTCGATACCGTCGAGGATCGCGCTCGCGTGGCCCTTGAGCTCGGCGTATGCGCGAGCCTTTGGAACGCTGCGCAGATCAGGGATTGTTTCAGCCATTGTGAGCTATCGCGCTGTCGCAAACTCCGGTTGAAATCCTTCCGGCTGTCGCGTTGCGCCGAGCATTTCTTCACGTGTCTCGAGCTGCGGCATTTCAGCGTCCCACAGTACGAGGCCGTGAACGCGCATGTCAGCACCGCGCAAGCTATCAACGGCGGTTTTCAGCCCGCCAACAGTGGTGTGAGCGATTCGCGCGCACAGAATCAGGTCTGGAGCGGGGATAATGCTGCTGGCGCTACGCTGAACGTAGCTCGTTGGGGCAGCGATGATGATGAAGTCGTAACGGCGTTGCATCCGAGCGAGCTCTTTCCGCACTTCCTCAACAACATTGGCCTCCGGAAGCCCCGAGCGCCTGGTACCACTTGGCAATACGTCGAGTGGCCGGTCACGACCGATTGTCGTCGGAACGATTGCCTCGGGCCACGTCGCATTACCGGTAATGATTCCCGAAAGCCCGGGATCAGGTCTGATCCGGAGCACGCTCGCAACACTGCAGGTGGTGGGATCGACATCGACCAGCAGTGTGCTCCGCGCTTCGTAGGCCGCCGATGCTGCAAGGTTCGCCGCGATGGTTGCGACAATTCCCGGATCATCGCCAGTAATCGTGACGATCGGAACACTTGCCTCAACCGAAGCGATGTGCAGATAGAGCGTCCTATAACTCTCTGAAACGACATCGATGAGCGGCGGTGCCTCTACATCCGCCTGACGGCGGCTTCTTTCCACGACGACTTCCGGCGGTTTAATCACGGTGAGAACCCGCGCGCCACTTACTTGCTCCGCCTCCCGCGGGTCCGCGATATGGGGACGCTTGAGCTCCGTTCCAAACGAGGCAGCAAACCCGACTGCCAGTGCGAGCACGACAGCAGCGGCGAGCATTGCCCACGGGGGTGCACCGACGTTAGCCAGTTCCCGAGCTCGCGCCGACTCGCGATCGATCCGTGCGTTCTTCTGATTTATTTGATCCAGCTGCTTCACCGCAGCAGCATAATTCTGCTGAGCAGTCGCACGCTGAGCGAGAAGCTGTGTGGTATCCACAGTGATCACTGGCTTGACGACTGGTGCCGGAGTGGGGCGTATGAGCGCCAGTTTTCCTCTCACCTCGCCGCGTTTTGCGTCGGCAATCCCCTGTATCTGGCGGCCGATTGCCGTCGCTCGGGAAGTCAGAGACAGGTAGACAGGGTCTACACCGCCCACGGCACCGAACGCATTTCTCTCCCGCTCGATGTCGGCGAGTGAGTCGAGCAGAACGCGAACTCGTGGATCAGCCGCAACTGTGGGCGATGCAGCAAGAGCACGATACGAGGTGGGGAGGGGCGCATTCTCCGCTCTGTCGATCAAGCGATTGAGCGTTGCGAGCTCTGCGCTCAGCGAATCACGCTGCGCGCGAACCGCCGGTGGGAAAGTGTCGATGACAGCTGCTGGAACAGGTATCAGAGCTCGTCGCGTAGCGTTCAACACAGAGTCTGTAACGTTGAGCTCCGCGAGATGGCGATCTCTTGCCGCGACAGTTGGTCCTGAATCAGTTCGGGCCTCGATTTTTGCGGCCACTGCCAGAGCCTTTCGAGAAGCATTTCTGGGAACGAGCACGAACGCGATCAAAGCACTTATGAATACGACCCCTCCGACGATGCCAAACACCACTACCCGCCGAAGCGCATTCCTCGCCCGCGCCGCCATCCACAGGTAGGCGGAGCCTCCGCTCATCCGTGCAATGCTATGAACGTTCATCCGTCAAAGATTCATTGAGTATGACGCCCGCGCGAGGGTCCGTTATGACAGTCATGACGGCAATTCCGCCACTCGGGACCACATCACACATGTTTTCCAGTCACCGATCCAATTTATACCCGCAACGTTCTATCGGACACGAAAAAACGGCGGGGCAATCGCTCCGCCGTTTCCGTTAATCAGGGGAATCCAGCTTTATTGAACGGTGATAACGCCTTTCATGCCCAGCGCGAGGTGCGGAGTACAGTGAAATGGATACTGGCCAGGTTTGATTTTGGCCAACGAGATAGTGACTGACTCACCGGGATTCATTTTCATGTTGCTCGACAGCTCGCTCACCTTGTCCGAGCCCATGTTAGCGTCAAGCTGCGCTTTCACATCCCCGGGGATCGTTGCGGGGTCGAATGCGACATTGTGTGGACCCCCACTCACGACCACGAACTTGATGCCGTCTCCCTGCTTGACCGTGATATTGGCTGGCTCGAAGCGATAACCCTTGGCATCCCCAACCATGTTCACCGTTTTGGTAGCTCCAGTGATCGGAGCCATCGCGACGGCGCCGCCGGTCGTACCCGGCGTGGTGGTCGCGCTCGGGCCAGCTGCTGTAGTGGTCGTGGTTGTCGAGCTTGTATCTACTGCAACGTGCGTCGTGTCACCGGGCTTCTTCTCGCCGCCGGCGCACGCGGAGAGAGTCAATACTGCAACTGCAACCGCAAATCCGTGGAACAACATCATTAGAGGCCTCCAGAGCCGTACAGGTATGCACTTATAAGGGTGGTTTTCTTCACTTCCTACTTTGTGAATTTATTCACAAGCTCGCCGAGACACAATCAATGCGACACTTTCGCCTCTCATGATTCGTGCCCCCACCCTACAGAGCGTCGGATGATCGCAATTCCAGCACTCGATCTGCGCGGTGGCGCCTGCGTTCAGCTCGCGGCCGGCTCTTACGATCAGGAGGTTATTCGAATCCCCGATCCGATTGGAGTCGCGCTCGCGTGGAGACAGTACGGATTTCGTCATCTTCACGTGGTTGATCTGGACGCGGTAGCGGGACGTGGCAACAACGCGACCGAAATTCAGGCTATACGGGGAGCAACGGACGTAGAAGTACAGGTGGGCGGCGGAATCCGAAGCAGAGAGTTGATTCAGCGAGCGCTCGACGATGGTGCACAGCGCGTCGTCATTGGCACCCGCGCACTCGAAGATCCCGACTGGCTGGTCGAAATGAGCAGCCTTTTTCCGGGATTCATTGTCGTCGCAGCTGACGTTCGTGATCGCAAGATCTTGTCTCACGGCTGGACCCGAACGCAGCCAAAGCTCGTGCTCGATCTTGTCCAGGATCTCAACGGGCTCCCCCTTGCTGGAGTCCTCGTAACCGCAGTTCACCGAGAGGAGGCAATGCGCGGCACTGATTTACCGCTCATGGAGGATGTCGCCGATACCGCGGAGTTTCCGGTGTTTGCCTCAGGCGGACTCGGCAGCGTCAACGATCTCCGAGCTCTTGCAGACCGCGGCGTTGCGGCAGCCATCATTGGGATCGCGCTCTACACCGGAGCGATGGACCCGTGGATCGTTGCCGAGGAGTTCGCCGAGTAGCCGTGCCACTGATCGCTCTGCGATTCCTGTTCGGTAGTCAGAACAAACTGATTGTGCGTGGATCCAGTTTCGATGGATCCCCGACGTACGCGAAGCGAAATCCTTTCATGTATTTTCTCGCCACCCGCTGAACAGCTTCAGGGGTTACGCTCTTCAACTCGTCGACGAAGCGATCGGCTTCGCGGTAGTCACCCTCATAGAGTTGCGATCGCGCCAGAAAGTCTGCCTGGGCAGCGTTGGTCTCATTGTCGAGGAAATATTCGGTTATGAATTGCTCCTCGAGCTGCCTAAGTCCGGCTGGATCGAGCATCCCCTGTTGGAGATCCATTATTGCTGCGCGCATCAGCTTCAACGTGGTGTCCGGCGCAACTGTCGAGACGTACAACCCGCCAGCAGTCGCCGCTCGATCAATAAAAGGTGCGTGCACATCATAGGTGAGGTTTTGACGAGTTCTAATCTCGGCGAACATGCGGCCGGTCAGAACCGATGTCGCGACCCTGAGCGCCTGGTAGTCCGGCCCGCTAGCGAGTGGACCGCTGTAGTAGCCGAGTATGTAATTGGTGGGCAGCTGCCGCCGCTCGATCACAATGGCTGTGTGCCCCTCAGGTACGCGCGGCGGCGGAGTCCACTTGTAGCTTCCCCGCGGTAGCTGACCGATTGATTGAGTCACCAGTCGCTCAATGTGTGCGCGGTCGATGTTTCCGACTACGACCAGCAATATTCTCGAAGTCACGAACTGAGTACGCTCATACTCGCGTAGTGCAGCCGAGTCGAGAGCTTGGATCGACTTCTCGTTGCCGACCACCGACACTGAGTAGGGATGGCCAACAAATGCGATGCTGTCGGCGAGATAGTCAGCAAGCGCATCTGGGTCATCCCTTCGCTGTCTGATTCCCGACAGATACTGGGCCTTCACCAGATTGATTTCTGATTTGGCCAAAGTCGGATGCATTACCCGATCAGCGAAGATCGACCAGGTCGAGTCGAACACCTCTGTGCTCGATCGAATCCCGAACATCGTCCAGTCCGCGTTCGGAGCAATTACGATCTCACTACCCAGCCGTGACATCGCGCGGCGGAGCGAGTTCTTGGGATAGTGTAAGGTTCCGCGCTCGGAAACCTCGAGCAGAATAGGTTCGATCCCCGCGTTTGCCTCGGATACTTGCCGTGAGCCACCCAGGAAATAGACATTCGCCGCCACGACGTTGTTGGCGTTGTTCTGCCGAAGAATGACGTGTACGCCCGAGACGTCGAAGCTGGTCGTCGCACTAGCCAGAGCTAGCGCAATTGAAAGAAGCATCAGCGTGTCCCCGTCATGACGAGATCGTCGGGCGCAAGCTTCAACGCCTGGCGTGCCTCGGGCGCAATAAGAACTCCTGAAATGTGCGGCTTGCCGACGATATAGCGCCGCGCATATGCGCGCACGTCCGCGATTGTCTGGTGTGCCATGTAGTCGACGTATCCCATGTAGTATTCGAGACTGGCGACGCTCCACCAGAACCCCAACGTGTGCGCGAAACCCGAGGCGCGTTCTCGATCGAACGCTGAAGTCACGGCGCGGTGTGCCTTGACCGCCTCCAGCTCATCGGACGTGAAGTAGCCAGGCGAATCGAACTTCGCGATCTCACCATAGAGCGCCGTTAATGCTTCGCGCAGCTGTTCGGGCGATGTCTGCCCACTGATTGTAATCGGTCCGGTGTGATTGAGCGTGTAATAGTTGACACCGACACCCTGCCATAGTCCGCTGTCTACCAGCCGTTGCTGGAACTGCGATTGAGGGTCGTTCAGGACATCCGAAAATACATCGGCTGCATATGTGGACTTTGGATCCTGTCCAACGCTGGGACCTTGCCATTGAATCTGAACAGTCACAGCTCCTACCGGGGCTTCGACGACTACCCCTTCACTTTTCTGAAGAGGAGGAATGGGCGGGATCGGATCAGTAGCGAACGGATCAGCACCACGACTCCAATGTCCCAACTCGCTCTCGACGAGGGCGAATACCGTGGCCGGGTTTACATCGCCAGCAACAATCATGACCGAGTTGTTCGGCACGTAGTACTTCTGCTGAATCGTCCGCATTTTTTCTGGCGTCGTCGTCAAAACGATCTGCCGGTCACCGATTACGTCCTTTCTGCTGAAGTTTCCGGGATAGAGCTTCGCGTCCATCTGCCTTGAGAGCGCGAAAAACGGGCTTGATTCATTTCTGTCGTATTCCCCGATCACGACCTGGCGTTCCCGCTCGAGCTCGTCACGCCGGAATAGCGGCTCGCGGAGCGCGGTAGCAAGCAGCTGTACTGCATCCGCCAGCTTTTCCGCCGGAACCGTCATGTAGTAGTTGACCCTCTCTTCCTGGGTCGTGCCATTGAACACCGCTCCGAGATCCGAGGCTTGGTCCCAAAACTGGTTGGGCTCCGGATATTTCGAGTTCGCCCGGAAGAACATGTGCTCATACATATGAGCGAGTCCTTCGTATTCAGGGCTCTGTGTAAACGATCCGTTCTTTACGTCGATCTCGATCGTCGCTAGAGGAACGCCGTGGTTCTCGACGACAATCACCTCGAGGCCATTAGTCAGGACCTTGCGTTGAATGATTTTTTCCAGCTCCGCTCGCTGGCCTCGCGCCTGCATCGGAGCAAGCGCCAACACGAAGAATACCAGAGTAGCGCAGTAACGAAGGACACCCTTTCTTTCGAACATGTCAGATTCTGTGAAAGCCCGCGCAGACCATTACGAGCAGTTAGTAAATCGATTAGACGCCAAGAGGCTCAAGCGCAATGAGCCTCTTGCTCCATACACCACATTCAAGATCGGTGGTCCGGCCGATCTCTTTTACAATGCAACATCGGCCGATGATCTGGCAGGGGCAGTTACTGCCGCTCGCGATCTCGGAATGGAGTATTTCGTCCTCGGACTGGGCGCGAACATTCTGGTCGGCGACAGGGGCTTCCGCGGCCTGGTTATCCGCAACACGTCGAGCCATCTGAAGTTCCTGGATGATGGAAAGCTCTGGGTAGAGAGCGGTGCGGTAATGGCCAGACTCATACCCCAAGCTGTAGAGCGCGGCTTGTCGGGGCTGGAGCATTACGTCGGAATCCCAAGCACGGTTGGTGGAGCTGTCTGGCAAAACCTTCATTTTTTGTCGCCGGCTCCTGCCAGGGAGAGAACAATGTTCATCGCCGAAGTCTTCGAATCAGCTGACCTGCTCACACACGATGGGAAGCTAAGAACAGTCGACCGGGATTACATGCAGTTCGGCTACGACACGAGCACGCTCCACAAACAGCGGGACATTGCCCTGGCTGTGACTTTCCAGTTGGAGCACAGGGATACAGCGGTGATGCATCGCATCATGCAGGAAAATCTGAGCTGGCGAGGTGGCAAGCATCCCTGGCTCGAGTATCACCCCAGTGCGGGCTCGATCTTCAAAAAGATCGAAGGGGTCGGCGCCGGTCGCCTAATCGACCAGGTCGGATTAAAGGGTTTCCGACACGGAGATGCGCAGATCTCGCACATTCATGCCAACATCATGGTCAATCTCGGCAAGGCGACAGCGAAGGATGTCCGCGAGCTCATCACGATCGCGCAGAACAAAGTACACGAGCGATTTGGTCAGCACCTCGAGCCAGAGATTGGTTTTGTTGGCGAATTCTGATGCGATCCAGTTGCTGATAGCTGCTCGGCACGTTCGGTTGCTGTCGTCCAGGTTTCTATAGCGATGTCGAGCTGGCGTCGTGTTTCGTCGAGCTCCTTACCAGCGTGTAGCGCCCGCTCGGTTCCTTCGCGCGTGGTATAAAGCTCCGGATCTTCGAGCAGTATCGTGAGCTCAACGATTCTCTGTTCGAGCTTGGCAACCTCCTTCTCCGATTCTTCGACGCGCTGTCGCAAATCGCGGAGCATCGCACGGTCACTAGCTCCCTGTTCGTCACGCCGTCTGGTCGTCTTTCGCTCCTTGACTCGTCGCAGGGCTTCCCGCTCCGCAGAAGCAACCGCGGCTGCATGCTCGCGCACCCGGCTTTGCTCCTCCCATTCGGTGAATGAACCGGGGAAATCGGTCACATGACAGTCGTAAAGCACCCAGACACGTGATGTCAGCGCTTCCAGCATTGCACGGTCATGACTGACCAGTAGTATCGTCCCCTCGAATTCCTCGAGAGCGTCTTCAAGTGCTTCGACGGACTCGATATCGAGGTGATTCGTTGGCTCGTCGAGCAAAAGAAAGTTCGCGCGACTGAGAACCATGATCGCAAGCGCAATCCGGGCTCGTTCGCCGCCCGAGAGGGTATCCGCACTACGCTGGGCCTCGTCGCCGGAGAAACCGAACTTCGCAAGGTGACCCTGAATCTGACGGCGTTCCCACTGTGGCCTGAGCTCGCTTATGACCTCGTAGAGCGTTCGATCCAACGGCACCTGCGTCATATCCTGGCGGTAATAGCTTGGCCTGACTGACCCACCCAACCTCAGCTCTCCGGTCGAGATTGGCCACTCACCCATCAGTGCGCGAATGAACGTCGATTTTCCACTGCCATTCGGACCGACGAGACCGACAACATCGCCGCGCTGAATAGTTGCCGTAAAGTTCGAGATCAGAGTTCTCCCTTCCACCCCCAGCGTCACGTCATGCGCTACCGCAACCTGGTCACCACCACGCTGGGAGGCATCGAGTCTTAACCCCATGGCAGACGCTGCTTCTGCAACTGGAGCGCTGAGCCGTGGAAGTCTTCCCAGTTGCTTGCGCCGACCTTTTGCCTGTCTTGAGTTCTGACCAGCAAGGTTGCGTCTGATGTAGTCCTCCTGCGCGGCAATGACTCTGCGCTGTTTGTCGAAGGAGCGTTGCTGGCTAAGCCTTCGTTCTTGCCGCTGCAGGACGAAGGATTCGTAGCTTCCCGTATATGCGACCGCGGTGCCGGCTTCGAGATGTAGCACGTGATCCACCACGTTGGAGAGAAACGCACGATCGTGACTGATCAGCAGAACTGTCCGCTGGCTACTGCGAAGGTATTCCTCCAGCCAGCGTGTTGTTTCCAGATCCAGGTGATTGGTCGGCTCGTCGAGAAGAAGGACATCTGCAGCGCTCACGAGCTGCCTTGCGAGACCGAGCCTTCCCCGCTCCCCACCGCTTAATTGCTCGAGCGGCTGGTTGCGGGACTTCTCCGCGTCGAATCCGAGTCCTTGCAGAACCGCATCCACCCGCGGAGCAAAAGTGTAACCGCCATTACGCTCGAATCGCTCGAAGTCACGGTCGTACCGCGCGAGCATTTGTTGCGTCGCAGACTCGCCCGCCTCCGACAACATGTTTGCCTGCTCTGCCAGCGATCGCTCCAACGCCAACAGATCTGCGAACTCCCCAGCGCCGGCTTCCCACACCGTTTTGACATCGCCGAAGTCCCGGTGCTGCTCGAGGAGAGCGACTCGCAGGCCGGGTTGACGTGTGATGCTTCCTTCACTCGGCTGATGCGCGCCGGTAATCAGTCGAAAGAGCGTCGTCTTGCCGCTTCCATTCCGCCCGAGGAGTCCCCAGCGATCGCCTTGCCCAACGGTGAATGTTATTCCTTCGAAGATCTTTGTTGCGCCGAATTCGATACCAGCGCCAGAGACCGATATCTGAGTCAAGAACGCAACACACTCGAGCAGGCTGCGAGACAGCGCTCGAGCGATTCCAGGGTGTGGTCGCCCATGTGTCCAATGCGAAAGGTCGAGCTCTTAAGCCTGCCGTAACCATTCCCTACGACAATTCCACGCTTCGCAACGGCAGCAGTGAAGCGCTCGGCCGGAAGATCCGTCGGAAGCCGAATGGCAGAAACCGTTGGCGACTGGGATCCCAGCGGAGCAATGTTGTTCAGCTTCTTTCCGGTTTCGTCACTGATCTTTATCAGCCACTCCTGGGTGCGCGCAGCCATCGCTTTGTGCCGTGCCCATCGCGCCTCGAGCCCCTCCGTCGCAATCGATTTAAGCTGCGCTTCGAGCGCGTAAAACAGACTAAGAGCGGGCGTGCTCGGCGTCTGATTGCGGCGCGCGTATGCGTCGAGCTCGACGAGGTCGAAATAGACACCCCGGCCCTGAGTAGCGTTGGCCCGGTCGACAAAGCTCGTCGATGCAGCCCCGAAAGAGAGTCCAGGTGGAAGTGCCAAAGCTTTCTGCGAGCCAGTCAGTACATAATCGAGATTCCATTCGTCGAAGCGAAGCTCTGCTCCGCCAAGTCCGCTCACGCTATCGATCAGACATACCAGACCATGACGGTGTGCGCAGTCCGAGACGGCACGCACATCGTTGAGTGCGCCCGTCGATGTTTCAGAATGAACCACCGTCACCCCGCTGTACTTCCGCATTGCGAGGCGCTCTTCCAGCTGGGGGATCGCGTGCACTTGTCCCCATGCGACATCGTAGCGGTCGACGTCGCGACCACACATTGACGCGATGTGAGCAAACCGCTCTGAGAACGCTCCATTCACCAGGCAAAGAATGCGGCCGGAAGGAGCACAGCGTATCGCAGCTTCCATCATTCCCGTAGCCGATGAAGAGCTGATGTAGACCGGCCGTTCCGTCTTGAAGAGCGGGCGAAGGCCTTCCTGGAGCTGCCCGAACAGCCCTTCGAACTCCGGTCCGCGATGCGGAATCATCGGCTGAAGCATAGCCGTCATGATTTCCTCGCGAACTTCGGTAGGACCCGGTAAGAAAAAAGTGCCAAAGGTTTTTGTGGCGCTCATTTTAGTACGAGCTCTGTGAGCTGGTCGAAATTCTCAATCACGAAATCAGCACACTCGATGACAGGTGCACGGCGTGTAAAGCCGGTAAACGCGGCGAAGCTTTCGACGACCGGCTTGATCTCACAATCCGTCATTCCATCACCGACTGCCAGTATCGGACCTTGCAGCCCCATTTCGAGAACCGTGATTCGCTTTCCGTTCTGCTGGGTGAGGAGAGATCGCTCGTCGAAGCCAACGTACTTGCCGTCTTCATCGAAGAACACCGATACGGCGTAGAGACTGCGCTCATCGACACCCAGCTCTCGCGCAAGAGGAAGTATCGCCTCGCGTAGTCCTCCACTGACCATCGCCAGCTCGATGCCGTGTCTCCGAAGCTCGGCAAGTGCTTCGCGAGCTCGTGGCGCGATACGTTCGACGTATTCGCGACCCAACTGCTCGATTTCGACCGCGTTCGGCCTCACCTTCTGCATCCTCTGACCGTATACTGCCTCGATCGGCATCTCTCCTTGCATCGCCTTCTCGGTCAGCGTCGTGCTCCATGCTTGGGTTTCGGGACCACGCAGCGCTGCGAGCCAGTCAATTCCTTCAATCCCGCTCAGCGTAGAATCAACGTCGAGGACAATGGACTTGAAGCGGCTCACAGAATATTGCCGGGTGCAAGAATTCCAAGCGGATCCAGCTCCTTTTTCACGGCGGTCATCATCGCGATCTGAAGCGGATTCATCTGGAGCGGAAGCCATTTGCGCTTGATCTTTCCGATTCCGTGCTCCGCTGCCACCGTGCCGCCGAGTGCAATGACTTGCTTCAATGTCTCCTCAATGACTTCTTCTATGGTACTGAGCTCCTGTGTATCGCGAGCGATGAAATTCTGATGCGGATGTCCGTTACCGGCATGACCGTAAATCACGGCTTGATCGATTCCACGTTCCGCTGCGAGAGCGCGCGCGATTCTAATCGCTTCAGCCAGCTTGGCGTAAGGTACCGCCCAGTCAGTTGAGACTTTCCTTCCGCCTGCTTCACGATACCTGCCTCCGCGCTCATTCATCGTTGACGGAACGCTGTGACGAAGCTTGCGTGCTTCTCTCAACCTCGCTTCGCCATCGAACACGAGCGGTTCAAAATCTGAGGCAACGGACTCAATTACATCCCCCCATTTGCCAAGTGTCGAATCAAGATCGTCCTGTATTTCTTGTTCCACGTATACCATTGCAACCGCCCCATCAGGCATGATTCCACCCGAAGCAGCGGCCCGTGCAATGTTGATGGCCTGATCGTCGAAGTACTCGATGCATCGCGGTTCGAGGATCCGTGACTCTCGAGTTTCCGCCACGAAACTCAGTGCACCCGCCTCGGTCTGAAAAAAAATCGCCAGCCCCACAACGTGAGCTGGAAGAGGCAATAGAGCGAGCTCTGCTTCCACGATTATACCGAGCGTTCCTTCACTGCCGATAAACCAGTCGATGGGGTCGTGGGCAAATGCGTATCCAACGGTGTTCTTCTCGAGGTTTGTTCTCCGAAACTCCGCTAGTTCGCCATTGGCAAGCACCACCTTGAGTCGCTGTACGTGCTTTCGCGTCGCACCGTACTTGAATGTGCGCGCTCCTGATGCATTGCAGGCGATTGCTCCGCCAATCGTAGACTCCTCTTCGCTGGTTGGGTCCGGCGCGAAGAGTAGTCCAGACACAGCTGCCATTTTTTTTATGTCGCCGACCAGGGCACCGGCTCCGACGGTGACTGTTCTTGCCCTTTCATCGATCGCAGAAATACGATCGAGTGGGCGAAGAGAAAGAAGTATTCCCCTGTCCGTTATGGACGCTGCCGTTGTGCTGGTTTGTGCGCCCGCGCAGGTAATTGGCATCCGGTCGGCCGCAGCCAGCTGCAACAACTCGATGACTTCAGCAACTGACCCCGGTCGAGCCACCAGCTCGGGAACGAGATGAAGGCCGGACGCATCTGTTTCATAGGCTTCGCGTACGGCCCTGTCGCTGCTTAGGCTGACAGTCACCCTGGATGAAAGCAGACAACTGCGGCAGACGATACATCGGGAAGACGAAGCAGCGACTGACGAACGTTTTCGCTTATGTCTCCATCTACCGAAACTGCGGCCAGTGCCTGGCCTCCCTGGGCCAGCCGTGCCTGATGATATTCCGCGATGTTGACACCGGCTTCGCCCAGGAGAGTTCCCACACGACCGATCACACCCGGGACATCATTGTTGGTAAGAATCAGCAGGGTATCACGCGGCTGGACATCGACGTGAAACGCACCGATTCGTGAAAGACGCGGGGCCGCTCCCGGCTGTGCAGTTCCGGCAATCGCGATCTCCTGCATTCCACCGCTCAGTCTCACTTCGACAGCATATGGGTTATCCTGCGCCGCTGTCTCCGTGGTCGACAGATCTATTCCTCGAGCCTCTGCACTCGCGCGGGCGTTGATCAGATTGAGCCGTTCCTGCTCCACGGTGCCTTCAAGCAGGCCCCGTGCGGCCGATGCAAGGATCGCACTTCTGGCGGCAGTCAGCGCGGCACCGGAGCGTACATCGACTCGTTGAACCACGCGCGTGCCTTGCGTCGCCAGGATCGCTCTCCCCACCGCTGCTGCGCGACGGGCCAGCGTCAGTGCCGGCTCGACCTCGGTCCACTGCCCTCCGACGTCAGCAACATTTATCGAACGTGAAAGTTCCCCACTCAGCAACG
>Ga0137366_10000285_pt1 | contig 31064 bp, 27 predicted proteins | sample SagtaG_8_FD_104938 | JGI IMG/M metagenome (GOLD analysis project Ga0137366, IMG submission 104938) | Vadose zone soil microbial communities from Sagehorn Ranch, Mendocino, California, USA - Sage1_L_60_16 metaG | ecosystem: Environmental > Terrestrial > Soil > Vadose zone | place: USA...
GACCCACAGGTCCAACTCTTTGCGCGTCATCATGACTTAGCGTCCTCTGAACATCAGTGCCGTCAGTACGAAGTCGAGCGCGAGGATCGCGAGCGACGAAGTGACTACCGTGCGCGTGGTCGCGCCCGACACGCCTTCCGCCGTCGGCGGCGCATCGTAGCCTTCGTAGACTGCGATCCAGGTCACCGCTACGCCGAAAACCAGGCTCTTGATCACACCGTTCAAAACGTCTTCGCGAAAATCCACCGCCGCCTGCATCTGCGACCAGAACGAGCCTTCATCAACGCCGATCAACCGCACGCCGACGAGGTAACCGCCGAACACCCCCATCGCGGAAAATAGCGCCGCGAGCAGGGGCATTGAAATCACGCCGGCCCAAAAGCGGGGCGCGACCACGCGGGCGATGGGATCCACCGCCATCATCTCCATTGCGGAGAGCTGCTCGGTCGCCTTCATCAGTCCGATCTCCGCCGTGATCGCGCTCCCCGCGCGGCTGGCAAAGAGCAGTCCCGCGACAACGGGGCCGAGCTCGCGAACCAGAGAAAGGCTGACGAGCACCCCGAGCGCCTCTGAGGAGCCGTACCGCACCAGCGTGTCGTAACCCTGCAGGCCCAGGACCATCCCGACGAACAGGCCCGACACGAGAATGATGATGAGCGAGAGCACACCGGTGAAATAAATCTCGCGAATCGTAAGATGGAAGCGCCGAAAGCTCGCCCCCGACTCCTTGAGCGTGAACCACAGGAAGCGGCACGCGAACCCAAGACGCCAGATCCAGTTGTTTACGATGCGCGCGCCGAGCGCGCGCAGGAGTTCCGCGAGGCGCTGCGTCATTGCGCGAGCAGATCCTGCCGATAGTCCGGCGCCGGATAATGGCAAGGCACCGGCCCGTCGGGTTCGCCGTAGACAAACTGGCGAAGCGACGCAAGTCCCGCCGCGCGCACCTCGTCGGGGGTGCCGTGAAATTCGACCTTTCCGGCGGACATGTAGTAGACGTAATCGACCAGTTCGAGCGCTTCGGCCACGTCGTGGGTCACGACGATCGAGGTTGCGCCGAGGGAGTCGTTGAGCCGCCGGATCAGCTGGCCGATGACCCCGAGGGAGATCGGGTCGAGCCCCGTGAAGGGCTCGTCATACATCATGAGCATCGGGTCGAGCGCGAGCGAGCGCGCCAGCGCCACGCGCCGCGCCATGCCACCGGAGAGTTCCGAAGGCATGAGATCGGCGGCGCCGCGCAAACCCACCGCCTGCAGCTTCATGAGCGCGAGGTCGCGAATGATCGACTCGGGCAAGTCTGTGTGCTCGCGCATCTGGAATGCGACGTTGTCGAACGAGGACATGTCGGTAAACAGGGCCCCGAACTGGAACAGCATGCCCATCTTGCGCCGCAGCGCAAAGAGCGCGTCATGGCCGAGCTTGTTCACGACCCGGTCGGCGACGCGAATGTCGCCCCGGTCGGGGAAAAGCGACCCGCCGATCAGGCGGAGCAGAGTCGTCTTTCCGCAACCCGACAAGCCCATGATGGCCACCACCTTGCCCTTGGGAACGACGAGGTTGATGTCCTTCAGAACCTGGCGCTCGTCGTAGCTGAACGTGACGTTGTCGACCTCGACGAGATTGCTTGTCGCCACAGTGTCCTGCTCGGAATACGCGAAGGGCGAATTCTAGCACTAGAGAAGTGCGCGGCAACAATTTGAATCGCATTCCATCGCCCGTGTGCCGTGTCCGTTGATCCAGCGTGAAAGGGCGCCGCCTTTGCGCTATCATCGACGCCTCTCTACGAGGGCTTGCCCGTCTTATGCCCGAGCCGTTTGTCCGATTCCGCGGAGTGAACAAGAGCTTCGGGCGCGCCGAGGTACTGCGCGGGATCGATCTCGATGTTCCCTCGGGCAGGTGCCTGGGCCTGGCCGGTGTGAACGGCGCCGGCAAGACCACATTGATCAAGTGCCTGCTCGACTTTTGCGACCTCGACTCGGGCTCGATCGAAGTCCACGGCGTCGCGCATCGCCGCCCGCATGCGCGCGCCCGGCTCGCGTTTCTGCCCGAGCGGTTCATCGCTCCCTATTTTCTCACCGGTCGCGAGTTCATAGCGATGATGCTGCGGCTGTTCGGACGCCGATACGAAGAGGCGCGCGTCCGCGCGATGTTCGCCGCGCTCGACCTGGACGTCGCCGCCCTCGACAAGCCGGTGCGCGCCTATTCCAAGGGCATGACCCAGAAGCTGGGGCTCGCCGCCTGCTTTCTTTCGGAACGCGACCTCTACGTCCTGGACGAACCGATGAGCGGCCTGGACCCCGAGGCGCGCGCCCGCGCGAAGGACCTGATTCTGAAGCTCATGTCGGAGGGGCGAACCCTGCTTTTCACCTCGCATTCGCTCGCCGACATCGAGGAAGTCTGCGACGAGTTGAGCGTCCTGCATCGGGGAACGCTCGCTTATACCGGCGCGCCTCGCGGATTGTGCGAGCGCCACGGGGAAGCGTCGCTGGAGCGCGCCTTCCTGAAATGCATCGAAGCTCATGCCTGAAGATTCCCGTCCCCGCCTGCTGATCGTCGACGACGATCCGCTCATCACCGAGACCCTGTCCTACGCCCTCGGAAAGGACTTCGAGGTCATGGTGAGCGATTCGCGCCAGCATGCCGTGAGCCTGCTGAGGCAGCTCGACGAGGCACCGCAGCTCGCGCTGGTCGATCTCGGGCTGCCCCCGATGCCCCACCGGCCCGACGAGGGCTTCCAGCTGATCAGCGACTTGCTCGCGCATTCTCCGTCCATGAAGATCCTGGTGCTATCGGGCCAGAACGACGCTGCCAACGCGAGGCATGCGCGCACGCTCGGCGCCGCCGAGTTCGTCGCCAAGCCCTGCGATCCGGAGAATCTCAAAAAGATCCTGCTGCACGCCCTGCAGTTTCGCGCGGCTGAAATCTCGGGGGAAGGGATCGCCGAGGCCGATCCGTTGATCGGCAAGAGCCCCGCACTACAAAAGCTGAAAAGCCAAATCAGCCAGTACGCCGACTCCCCCTTTCCGGCGCTCATCGAGGGCGAATCGGGAACCGGCAAGGAAGTGGTGGCAAACCTGCTCCATCGCCTTTCGTGGAGGCGCGTGAAGCCATGGTTTGCGCTCAACTGCGCGGCGATCGCGCCGACCCTGGTCGAGCCGACGCTGTTCGGCTACACCAAGGGCGCGTTCACCGGCGCGACGCAGAACAAATCGGGCTATTTCGAGGACGCGAGCGACGGAACGCTGTTTCTGGACGAGATCGGCGAGCTGCCGCTCGAACTGCAAGCCAAGCTTCTGCGCGTCCTCGAGAACGGCGAGTTCCAGCGCGTCGGCGAGACGCAGCAGCGCTTCTCCCGCTCCCGGGTGATTGCCGCCACCAATCGCGACCTGCGCCAGGAAGTCAGGAAAGGGAATTTCCGCGCCGACCTGTATCACCGGCTGTCGGTGTTCACGATCGAGGTGCCGTCGCTGCGCGAGATGGAGGAGGACCGCACGCTGCTGCTCGAGCACTACCGCAAATTCTACGCGGAGCAGGCGAAGCTCCCGCCGTTCGCGCTGGACGAAGCGGCGCAAAAGGCCTGGCGCGCCTATCACTTTCCCGGCAACGTGCGCGAGCTGCGCAACGTCGTCATCCGGCTGACCACCAAGTACGCCGGGCAGAAGCTGTCCCTCGCGGAGCTTGAGCCCGAGTTCGATCTGGAAGCGCAGGCCGACGGGGGACCCGGATTGCCGTCGGATCCGGGGACGCTTGTCGAGCAGGCGCAGCGCCACCTGCAGCGCGAGCGCAGCTTCAATCTCGACCAGATGCTCAAGGCCTGGGAACAGGGCTACATCGAGGCGGCGATGAAGCTCACGCGAGGCAACGTCAGTCAGGCGGCCAAAATGCTCGGCATCAACCGCACGACGTTGTACTCCCGCATGGAATCGGCGCAAAAGCAGCAATAGGGCTCGCGGCCCGCTCCGGGACGGGACTCGATGTATCTAGACCATTTCGGGTTGAAAGAGCCGCCCTTTCGCATCACCCCCGACACCGATTTCTTCTTTCGGGGCGCCAACCGCGGCGCGACGCTTGAAGCGCTGCTCTATGCGATTACCCATGACGAGGGCATCGTCAAGGTCTCCGGCGAAGTCGGCAGCGGCAAGACGATGCTTTGCCGGGTACTGATGGAGCGGCTGCCTGCGGCGGTCGAAACCATCTATCTCGCCAATCCGTCGCTGTCGCGCGACGAAATCCTTTTTGCAATCGGCGACGAATTGAAGCTCGAACTGGAAAAAGGACCGCGCATCCTTCGGGTGCTGCAGGAACATCTCCTCCGGCTCTTCGGCGAGGGCCGGCGGGTGGTGGTGCTGATCGACGAAGCGCACGCGATGCCCGACGAAACGCTCGAGGAGATCCGGCTCCTGTCGAATCTCGAATCGAACCGTCACAAGCTGCTGCAGATCGTGCTGTTCGGGCAGCCGGAACTCGACGAGCACCTCGATACGGCCCACATGCGGCAGTTGAAGGAGCGCATCACTCAGAGCTTTCGACTCGAGCCCCTGGTGCGCAGCGACATCGAGCGTTACATCGACTTTCGCATGCGCGCGGCGGGCTACCGCGGACCCGAGGTGTTCACGCGGCAGGCGATCAAGCTCATTGCGAACGCGTCCCAGGGACTGACGCGCCGGGTCAATATTCTCTCGGACAAGGCCCTGCTCGCGGCCTTCGCGGACGGCACCCACGCGGTCACGGCAGCGGAAGTCAAGAGGGCCGTACGCGACTCCGAGTTCTATCGCGCGCGGTCCGGTGCGCAAAAGATACGGATAGGCGCCGGCGCGCTCGCTGCCGGCCTCGTGCTCGGCTGGGGAACACACCTGCTGCTTCCCGCACACCCCATATCCGGAGCGGCGCCATCCGCGACCGGACCGGCCGTCGGCGTCAACACCGCCCCGGTGGCAACCGCGGCGCTTGCGACGGCCTCGCCCGCTCAGGTCGTGAGCACTGCCGCAGCGGTCAAGCTCGCCCCGCGATTGCCGTCTGCGGATGTTCCCGACGTGCAGCCCGTCGCGCCGGCCGTGCCGGACGCCGGCCTGGGGAGACCACCGACTCCGCCTGAGCACGGGGATTTGGTGCAGGAGCGGTTCACGGCGACTCAGGAGTGGCTCCGCAGCGCGCCCGGGGATCACTATGCAATCCAGCTGGCCACCGTCAATTCAAGAGGGCTGGCGCAACTGGAAGAGTTCCTTCGCAGAGCGTCGAAGATGGTGCCGGCCAGCGAGCTGTTCGTCTATAGCGTGAAGATCGACGGCCAGCAGCACTACCGTGCCGCGTACGGCTCTTACGCGAGCCAGGCACAGGCGCTGGCGGCCATCCACGGGCTCCCGCCCCTGTTTTCCGCGTACCATCCGTACTATCGAAGCGTGGAGAGAATGCGCAGCCAGAATCGCCAGTAGCGGCGGGCCCGCGGACTCCTTGCCCGGCGAGCGCGGCGAATCCCGGCCCGAGGCGTTACAGGCCGGATCAGCGCAATGTCGAATCCGTGAAATAAGCGGCATCGGAGTTCTTTTGGTTCGTTAAATCAGCTTGTTAAGTGGTACTGTTATACTGCTCCGGAAAATGTATCGGGTCAGGTTAGAAAGGGAATCGGAGGCCACCTTGCGACGCATTTCGCTGGCGGGTGCTGTATTCGTGCTCGGCGCGTGCGCCCACGCGCCGATTCCGCAATCGGACACGCACCTTCGCGCCGAGGAGCCGGCGCCTTCCGGAACCGTGCCGCCTCCCGTACGAATCTCCACGATCCTGCCCAAGCCTAAACCCACGGCGCGGCCCGAGACCTACAGCGTTGTAGTCAACGGCGTCAAAGTGCAAGAACTGCTGTTCGCTCTCGCCCGCGACGCCAAGCTGAACATAGACGTTCACCCGGGAATCACGGGAGCGGTCACGCTCAACGCGATCGACCAGACTCTGCCGCAGCTTCTGACGCGTATTTCCAAGCAGGTCGACATGCGCTGGGAATTGGACGGCCCGAATTTGATCGTCATGCCGGATTCCCCGTATCTGCACACCTACCGGATCGATTACGTCAACATGGAGCGCACCTCCACGGGGACCGTCGGCGTTTCCTCGCAAATCGGGTCCGGCGGCGGGGCCGCAGGAGGAGGGGGCGGAGCCGCAGGCGGGACGGGCGGCGGCAACAGCTCCAGCACCACGGTCCGCAATACTTCCGACAACAAGTTCTGGGCCACGCTGGAAAAGAACATCAAGGACATCCTGCACGAGACGGACAAGGTCCTGCCCACCGGCTCCCCCCAGCCGGCAGCGGCTCAAGCACCGGGCGGGGCTGCCCCTGCAGCGACTGTCCCCAACGTCAGCTTCCGGGAGGCGGCGGCGGTGATCGTCAATGCCGAGGCGGGCGTCGTCATCGTGCGGGCGACCTCGCGGCAGCATGAAAAGATCCAGGAATTTCTCGATCTGGTAATGGCAAACGTAAAGCGCCAGGTGCTGATCGAGGCGACCATCGCCGAAGTGCAGCTGAACAACCAGTATCAGCAGGGGATCGACTGGTCGGCCCTGCGCACGCGGGGGCTCACAACTTTCTCGGGCAACCAAATTTCCTCGGGGAACGTTACGACGACCCCTCAATTTCCACTCGGGATCAACGTAACGGCGCCATCGAGCCTTCCGAGCGCCTCTGCGATCCCGAATCTTCTCACGCTCGCCGTCTCAAGAGGAACAAATATCGCCGGCGTCCTCCAGTTGCTCGAGTCCTTCGGGACGGTGCGCGTGCTCTCGAGTCCCAAACTCTCGGTCCTCAACAATCAGACCGCGCTGCTCCGTGTGGTGGACAACATCGTGTATTTCACCGTGCAGGTATCTGTGGTTCCCGGGGGCCCCAATCAGAACGCCACAACCGCTACGAACACAAGCCCGGTCACCGTTCCCGTCGGGTTTGTGATGAACGTGACCCCGCAGATCAGCGGGGACGACACGATCCTGCTCAATGTAAAGCCCTCGACGACGCGCCTGATCCGATTCGTCAACGATCCCAACCCCGACCTGTTCAAGGCGGGGGTCCAGAATCCGGTTCCGCAACTGCGCATGCGGGAAATGGAGTCGCTGATCAAGGTCAACAGCGGGCAGATCGCCGTGCTCGGCGGATTGATCGAGGACTCGGTCAACGACATCGAGGACACGATTCCGATCATCAACGCCATTCCGTTCATCGGCTCGCTCTTCAGCTCGCGCAACCGCAACAACACCAAGACCGAGCTGGTCGTCTTCTTGCGCCCCGTCGTGGTCAAGGATGCGAGCATCGACGGCGACTTCCGCGCTTTCCGCGAGATGCTTCCAGGGGAAAACTTTATTTCGCGACCCAACCCCGGAAGGGCGGGGTTGCCCGAGTTCTCGAGATGAGCCTGCTCCTCGAAGCGCTGAAAAAAGCCGAGCTCGCCAAACAGGTCGCCAAGGCGGAAGCGCCCCCGGAGTCTGAGTCCGAGCCGGCCACCCGGCGGGTGATCACCCGCGAGAAACTGCCCGATATTGCTCAGTCGCTGGAGATTCTCACCGACGATTTGCCCTCCTCGGAATCGAAGGCTGCGGAGACGGCAGCGGCACGGCCCGAATTGTCGCTGCAGGGGGAGGAGACATTCGGGTCCGCGGCGCAGCCGATCCTTTCGACGAACGAATTCGCACGTACTGCTGAGCGCGCCCAAGCCCAACAGCTTTTTCAGGTGAAGGAGATGGACTACAACCCGCGTCGGCCGTTCTATCTCACTCTGGGCGCGCTCGCACTGGTCGGATTGGGCTACGCAGGCTATGTATGGTGGCAAATGCGGCCGAGGTACAGTATCCCCCCGGCGGAAATGCAGGCCCGCCCGGTCGCGACGCCCGCTCAGTCCGCAACTGCGTCCGCCTCCGCGGCAGCGCCTTCCGAACCCGCCGCAGCGCCCGCTCTGCCCGCGCAAGCGCCGCGGGCGCCTGCGCCAGCGCGCACTACGGTTCCGGGAATCCCTCCGATACAGCCGGTGCGTCCGCCGCGTCCCAGATCGGCAGTGGCCCCCGGGGCGTCCTCGACCCGGCCACCTTCCGAGGCGACCGGATCCGTTTCGCCGCGGGCAGGCGATGCGCTCGCGTCGATCGCGATCAATGCCTCCACGCTCGCCGTCGATCCGCTGATCGAACAGGCCTATCAGGCATTCCAGAGGAACGACCTCGTCGTCGCCCGCGACCGCTACCAGCGGGCGCTCGCGCGTGACCCGACCAGCCGCGACGCGCTGCTCGGCCTCGCGGCCATCGACGTGCGCAGCGGTGAGCTCAACTCGGCCGAATCGCGCTACCTCAAGCTGCTCGAAATCGATCCGCGCGACAGCCACGCAGTGGCGAGCCTCATCTCGCTGCGCGGCCAGCTCGACCCGTTGGCTGCGGAGAGCCGCTTGAAAAGCCTCATCGCAAGCCAGCCGGAGGCCGCGCTTCTGCATTTCTCGCTCGGCAACCAGTATGCGCAGCAGTCGCGCTGGGCCGAAGCCCAGGCGGCGTATTTCAAAGCCCACTCGGTCGATCCGGAGAATGCCGACTACGCCTTCAATCTCGCCGTCAGCCTCGATCAACTGCACCAGGGAAAACTTGCGCTTGAGTTCTACCAGCGAGCGCTTGCTCTGACCGACACGCACGCGGCGAGCTTCAACCCCGCCCACGCGCGGCTGCGCGTGCAGGAGCTGAACAAATAGCCCTCTCGATGAACTCCCCGCGCCTGAGCGCCCAAACGGTCTCCCCGCAGGCCAAGCGCCATATCGGGCAGATTTTGATTTCGCAGGGGATCCTCACCGAGGATCAGCTCCGGATCGCGCTGCTCGAGCAGCTCAAGACCCATCAGCCGGTCGGGAAGCTCCTGGTAAATCTGGGCTTCGTGTCCGAGGCGACGCTGCGCGACGCCTTGTCCGAAAAGCTCGGCCTGCAAAGCGTGGACCTCACTCAGATCGTCGTCGACTCGATGGCCCTGAAGCTCGTGCCGCGCGAGTTCTCCAAGCGACACACCGTCTTCCCGGTCGCGCTCGACCGCGAGGCACGCAAGCTCATCATCGCGATTGCCGACACGAACAACATCGTGGCGCTGGACCAGGTGCGGGCGCAGCTGCACGGCGAGTTTGCGCTCGAGACGCGGCTCGCCGGCGAGAGCGAAATTGGCCGGGCTATCGACCAGTACTACGGCCACGACTTCTCGATCGACGGCATCCTGCACGAGATCGAGACCGGCGAGATCGATTACCAGAGCCTGCAGGCATCCGGCGACGCTTATTCGCAACCGGTCGTGCGCCTCATTTCGGCGCTTTTCGCGGACGCCGTCGAGCGGGGCGCCTCCGACATTCACTTCGAGCCGGAGCAGAGTTTCCTGCGCATCCGCTATCGCATCGACGGGGTGCTGCGCCAGATAAGGTCTCTGCACAAGACATACTGGCCGGCCATGGCGGTGCGCATAAAGGTGATGTCGAAGATGAACATCGCCGAAACGCGCGCCCCGCAGGACGGGCGCATCTCGCTGATGCTCACGGGGCGCGCGGTCGATTTCCGCGTCTCGTCGCAAGCGACCACGCACGGCGAGAACATCGTGCTGCGCATTCTCGACCGGCACAAAGGGATCGTTCCGCTCGACGGCCTGGGGCTCGATGCGGCTCAGCTTCAGCTTCTCAAAAAAATGATCGCGCGGCCCGAGGGCATCATCCTCCTCACCGGCCCGACCGGCAGCGGCAAGACGACGACGCTCTATTCGGTGCTCAACCACATCAACAACGACGGCCTCAACATCATGACCCTGGAGGATCCGGTCGAATATCCCATGACACTGATCCGGCAGACCTCGATCAACGAGGCCGCCAAGATGGATTTCGCCAACGGCATCCGCTCGCTCATGCGGCAGGATCCCGATGTGATCCTGGTCGGCGAGATCCGCGACGAGGACACGGCCACTATGGCGTTCCGCGCGGCGATGACGGGCCACCAGGTCTATTCGACCCTCCACACCAATTCGGCGGCCGGCGCGATTCCGCGGCTCCTCGACATCGGCATCGTCCCGGACGTCCTCGCCGGCAACATCATCGGCATCGTCGCGCAGCGCCTCGTCCGCAGGTTGTGCAAGCATTGCAAGCAGGCTCACCAGGCGAGCGCCGGCGAGTGCAGCATGCTGGCAGCGCCGGCCGATCGCCCGCCCACGCTGTACCGGGCCGTCGGCTGCGACCAGTGCGACTATCAGGGCTATCGGGGTCGCATGGCCATCATGGAGATCCTGAAGATGGACGGAGAGCTCGACCAGTTGATCGCGCACCGTGCTACCGGCCGGGAATTGCACAAGTCGGCCTTGACGAGGGGCTTTCGCACGCTGGCCGACGACGGCACTCGCCGGGTCCTCGACGGCTCGACCGCGCTCGACGAGTTGATGCGCGTGATCGACCTCACCGACCGGATGTAGCTGCGCACGGTGCCGGCGACGGAACGGACATGGCACTTTTTGCCTACAAGGCCATAGATACCCGGGGAAAGAGGATGCTCGGCCAGATCGAAGCGATCAATGTGGTCGACCTCGAACTGCGCTTGAAGCGCATGGGCCTGGACCTGGTGCGGGGCGGGCCGGTCCGCCGCGGCGGGAGCCTGCTTCGCTCGGGCACGATCAAGCGCTCGGACCTCATCAACTTCTGCTTCCACATGGAGCAGCTCATCGGGGCCGGGGTGCCGCTCGTCGAATCGCTGATCGACCTGCGCGACAGCATCGAAAATTCCCGCTTTCGCGAAGTGATGTCGGGAGTCATCGAGAGCATCCAGGGCGGGCTGCGGCTGTCGCAGAGCCTCGCCCAGTATCCGCAAATCTTCAACCCGGTTTTTACAAGCCTCGTCCGCGCCGGAGAAGACACGGGAAAGCTCGCCGAGGTGCTGAAAAGCCTGGTCGAGAACCTGAAGTGGGAAGACGAGCTGGCCGAGCACATGAAGAAGCTCGTCCTGTACCCCGCGTTCGTCGGTTCGATCGTGATCATGGTGACTTTCTTCCTGATGATCTACCTCGTGCCGCAGATGGTCGCCTTCATCAAGAACATGGGGCAGCAGATCCCTCTGCAAACGCGCGTCCTGATCGAAGTCTCGGCGTTTTTCGTGGGTTACTGGTGGGCGATCCTGGCCACACCCGCGATTCTGTTCGTCGGCGTCAAGCTGGCGGCTCGGGCCGACCCCGCGGTGCAGTACCAGCTCGATCGCTTCAAGCTCGCGGTTCCGGTGGCCGGGGAGATCCTGCGCAAGATCATCCTGTCGCGTTTCGCCAGCATTTTCGCTCTCATGTACTCCTCTGGGATCACCATCCTGGATGCGATCCGCAGCTCCGAGGAAATCGCCGGCAACCTGGTCATCCAGGAAGGCCTGAAACTCGCGGGAGAGCAGATCGGGGAAGGCAAGAACGTCACCGCGGCGTTCCAGGAGGTAGGACTTTTCCCGCCGCTCGTAGTGAGAATGCTCCGGGTGGGCGAATCGACCGGCGCGCTCGACAAGGCGCTGCTCAACGTGTCCTATTTCTACAACCGCGAAGTGCGCGAATCGATTGGTAAGATTCAGGTGATCATCGAGCCGGCCCTGACGGTGCTCCTCGGCCTCATTCTCGGCTGGGTGATGCTCTCCGTTCTCGGGCCGATTTACGACGTCATCAGCAAGATCAAGGTATAGACGCCGTGGCGAGCAAACGTCTGTGTTACTTCACCTCCCAAAGAGTCACCGCCTATCTGTGGAATCAAGGCGAGCTCCAGAAGGAAGGCGTTTTCGACATGAACGAGAAGGGCGTCGCCGAATTCTCTGGATACGTGGCCGGCGCCCCGGAAAGCCTTTTCTACGTGCTCGCCGACGTGGTCGAGGAAGACTTCTTCCAGGAAAACATCCCCTACGTGCGCGGGGCAGACCGGCGCGCGCTGCTTGCGCGCAAGCTCGCCCAGCGCTACCGCGACGCGTCGCTCGCCCTCCCGCTCTCGCTCGGGTCGGAGACCCACGCGGGCCGGCGCGAGGAACGGGTTCTTTACATGTCGTTTACCAACACGCATCAATTCCAGCCCTGGCTCGAGGCATTTCGCTCGAACGACGCCCGTGTGGTCGGCGTCTTCTCAGTGGCGCTCGTCGCGGCCCTGACGGGGAAGCTTCTCGGTTTCAAGGGCGGGCGATACCTGATGGTGAGCAGGCAGCAGGCCGGATTGCGGCAGAGCTACATCGAGAACCGCCGCATCCGCTTCTCGCGCCTGGGCCGCGTGGACTTCTCCGATCCCCGCGCGATCGCTCAGGATTTTGCGGCCGAGTCGCTGCGGATCCAGCAGTATCTCGTCAACACCCGCATCCTGCCGCGCGACGCGCCTGCGCTCGACGTGCTGGTGCTCGCGCCGAGCGGGCACCAAGCGCTCTATGACGCGGCCTGCGTCGATTCCGCCCGGCTGCAGTTCCATGTTCACGACCTCGACAAGGTCGCCCGAAGCCTGGGCTTCAGATCAGCGCCCGCCGAAACGCTCGCCGAAGGCCTGTTTCTGCACGTGCTCGCCGCGTACCGGTCCGGCGAACAGTATGCCGGCGAGGGCCTGCGGCGCTTCTATCATTTGTGGCGCGCGCGCGTGGGCCTGCTTGCCACCGGAGCGACGGTGTTCGGCTTTTGCCTGCTCTTCTCGGCAGTGAGACTTCTTGATGCCTATCACCTCAACGAGCAAGCCCAGAGTAGCCGCATGCAGGAAGCCCGCGCGTCCGAGGAATACGCTCGACTGCAAACGCGTTTTCCCAAGACGCCGATTTCCAGCGAAAACCTCAAAGCCATCGTCAAGAACTACCGAGCGCTCCTGCGGCAGAGCGCTTCGCCCGGCAGGATGCTCATCGAGATCGGCGAAGCGGTAACGGCCCTGCCCCAGATCGAAATTGACAGGATCGACTGGGAGTTGGGCACCGGGGTGAAATCGGCCGGCCGCGAGGCGTCCAAGGCCCCGCCCACCCAGCCGGCAGCACAGGCACAGGCCGCCGGCACCGAGTTTCAGACCCAGACCGCCGAGATTTCGGGCAAGCTCGTCGTGCAGCAGGCCTCGGACTTCCGGGCGGTCACCGCGCTGGTGAACCAGTTCACGGAGGCCCTGCGCAAAAGGCCGGGCACCGAAATAACCCGCACCCAGTTGCCGTTCGACATCAATGCGGAAAAAAGCCTGGGCGGCGACATCGGGGCGGCAAGGAGAGAGGAAGTGCCGCGGTTCTCGGTAGTGGTAGTTAAGCGGCGCGGCACATGAACATTACCCGCGACGACCTCAAGCGCCTGCGCGCGCCGCTCGCCGTGGCGATCGTGCTGCTTGCGCTGGGTGCAGCCTGCCTGATCGCCAGCGGATACTACCTGGACGAGGCGAGAACGGCGCGGGACACGACCAGGCTGAGCCGCGTGGCGGCCCAGGAGCGCGTCTCCAGAGTCGCGGAGGAAGAGCGCGGGATCCGCGAAGACCTCGTGTACTACGAGCAGATGCGCCAGCGCGGTATCGTGGGTGAACAGAGCCGGCTCGACTGGATCGAGTCGATCGCGAAGATCAAGAATGACCGGAAGCTCTTCGAGATCAGGTACAACTTCGAAGCTCAACGACCGCTCGACTACCCCGGGCTCGTCGCAACCGGCGCCGCCGACTTCGTGGTGAGCCGGTTGAAACTCGACATGCTGCTGCTGCATGAGGGCGACCTTTTGAATTTTCTGGCAGACCTACAGGCGGGCATCAAGGCGCACGTGTCTGTGCGAAATTGCACCGTGACCCGGGTTGAGCGCGGACCGGCACCGGGTGCAACGGCGCTGCAACCACGCCTGCGAGCCGAGTGCCAGGTCGACTTGGTTTCGGTAAGAGGGCTCGGGCCCGCTTGAGCCGGCGCATGCGACGCAAACCCGCCATCGGAGAGAAGCACATGGAATTTGCGAGACGCCTTTTCGCGGGGGCGTTCCTGCTCGGAGTCGCAACGGGGCAGGTCGCGGCCCAGGAGAATCTCGGGCGCCTCTTCTTTTCGGAGCAGCAGCGCCAGGACCTCGACCGTCGCCGTCAGGCCAACGTCCAGGAAACTGCGGTCGTCGTCGAGAACACCGTCACGGTCAACGGCCAGGTGTCGCGCTCTTCGGGCAAGACCACGACCTGGATCAACGGGGTTCCACAAGCGAACGCGAGGAGGCCGCACGACCCGGCCAGAGTGACGCTGCCTGGCGGCGAGGGCGGGCCTTCGGTCAGCCTCAAGATCGGGCAGACGCTCGACAAGGTCCGCGGCGAGATCAGAGATCCGGTCGCAGGCGGCAAAATCACGACTCCTTCCGGAGAACGCGAGCGCAAGCCGTGAGGCTCCGCGTGCAGAGTGGAGAGTCAGTGGCAGTCGAGCGCGGCTTTGCGCTGATCGCGATCCTGGCCCTGGCAGCTTTGTTCAGCGCCTTCCTGATCGCCAGCGCCCTCAACTTCACCAGCGCCGGGATCTCCAACGAGCGCGAGCAGCGCAGCATGAACGCGCTCAGGCAGGCGAAGACGGCGCTGATTGCCTATGCGGCGTCGGAGCAGTGGCAGCTGTACAGGAGCCCGACGACCTATTTTCAGCCGGGCGCGCTGCCCTGCCCGGACCAGGACGATGACGGCGACGCCGACTGTGCCTTCGGTTCCAACACCGCGAGCATGATCGGCCGCTTGCCGTTCAAGACGCTCGGCATCGACGAGCTGCGCGACGCGAGCGGAGAGCGTCTTTGGTACGCGCTCTCGCACGACTTTCGCAAGAATCGGTGTCCGGGCAGCGGCTGCACGACGATCAACAGCGACACGCTGGGACAACTCACTGTGACTGGAACGGCTCCGGCGACGCAGGTGGTCGCCATCGTTTTCGCTCCGGGGGGAGTGATCCAGGGTCAAAACCGCGACCCGACAAATGCCAGCGTGCACAACGATCCCCTAAACTATCTCGACGGTCCCCCCAATCTGAGCGATCCCGTCAACTACGTCTTCACCACCAACGCTCTGCCCTCCGACACGTTCAACGACAGGGTTCTCGTCATCACGCAGGCCGACCTGATGGCGGCGGTCGAGCCGGTGGTGGCTGCGCGGATCGAGCGCGACATCAAGCCCTACCTTACCGCCTATGGCAATACCTGGGGTCGGTATCCCTTCCCGGCGGCCTTTCCCCAACCCGCATCGCCTGCCTTCACCGATTACAAGGGTGTCGCCGGGCAACCGTGGGGGTTGCTGCCGCTTACCGCAGACCTGGCGTTCGTCACTTGGCAAACCCCCATCTCGCCGGTCGTGGCGACCCCGGCATCGATCACTTCCCAGAACTGCACCGCGTCGAGCGCTACGCTGGTCGACTGCACTGTGGCCTACAACGGAACGCCTACGCTCAGCTTCAGTCTTGCCGCCGCCAACGTCGGAAAGGCCTTCGTCCGAAGTCACGCCATCGCCGACCTAACGGTGACCGCGTCGGGTTTACCGCTTTCACCCGCACCCACCCTTTCCAGCGTCAATAATTCACCGCCGCCAGACGCTAGCGGCAAGGGCTCGGTGTCGCTGAGCTTGAGCATGCCGGCCAGCGCAGCCCCGGTACGAATTCAAATCCCGCCGCCGCCCCTGCAACCTGTTCTTCCCCTAGTCCCTGCATCATGGGACAACACGATGATGACGCTGCAGACTCCCTCTACGGCCGCGGGCGCAGGCTGGCTGATCGCAAATCAGTGGTACAAGCAGCTCTTCTACGCCGTGGCACCCGATCTTGCGCCTGGGGGCGGCGGCAACTGCATCGCCAATCCTCCTTGCCTGACAGTCAACAATCTGGCGTCGCCGAACAACAAGCAGGCCGTTCTTGTCCTCGCCGGCCGTGCGTTGAACGGCTCGACCCGTCCGTCAGCGAACCTCGGCGATTATCTCGAAGGGCAGAATTCCACCCCGGCGGACTTTATCTACGAGCACCGGTCGGGAACCCCCACCTCGATCAACGACCGGGTCGTGGTCGTTTCGCCCTGAACCCGGCGCGATGAGCAGAAGCAAGGGGTTCTCGCTCGTCGAGCTTGCCGTGGCGTTGGCGATCATCGCCCTGCTGCTTGCCGGCGCGCTGATTCCGTTCTCAACCCAGATCGAAGTGCGCAACGTGGCCGACACCCAGCGCGCCATGGAGTCGGTCCGAGAAGCGATCATCGGATTCGCCCAGGCGACCGGGCGGCTTCCCTGCCCCGCCAACGGCAGCACCCCCGCAGGAGCTGCCGGCGCGGGTACCGAAGTGAAACCCTTTCTCCCGTGCAGCTTCGCTTTCGGCGTGGTCCCCTGGACGACGCTGGGCGTGCCGGAGACGGACGCCTGGGGACGACGGTTTTCCTACGGGGTATCTCCGGCTTTTGCCGACATGTCCTCCACGACGACGTGGTCCACCACGCCGACGACCACACCGACAAGCCCGGCTAACCAAATCCCGCTGTGCACTCCGACGCCGACGCCAAACGCTCCCACGACGTTTGCGCTGTGCTCGCTCGGTGACATTGCAGTTTTCACGCGGGGCGGAACGACCACGGCAGCCGTCCCTTTGAGTACGGCGATCCCCGCGGTCATCATTTCGCACGGAAAGAACGGCGCCGGCGCTTGGCAGACGAACGGGATTCGGCTTACCCCCATACCGAGCGGGAACGACGAAGCCGCCAACGTCAACGGCAATATGACCGCAACACCCGCCGTTACGTCGGGCTATCTGAGTCGGGCCTTCTACAGCCGCACTCCCACCCCCGCTGCGTCAGGCTGCGTCGATCCGATACCCGGCGGCCCGGCGAGCACCGCGCCGCTTTGCGAATTCGACGACATCGTCGTCGTGATCTCCCCCAGCACGCTCATCGCCCGCATGGTCGCCGCCGGCCGCCTGCCTTGATCATTTGATCACTGCCCGCGCGCGCCGCGCCGCACTTCTCCCCGCAGGCTGAAGCACACCCGGCCCCGATCGTTGTCGCGCAGCTGCAGCGAGAACCCCGAAATCTCTGCGAGCCGGCTGGTCTGGTACAGGCCGATGCCGAATCCGGCTTCGGAAGGCACGGGGCCCCTCATCAGTCCCCGCAACACTTCCGCGGCCACGGGAGCGCCGCTGTCGCAAACGGAAAACTCGATCGCGTCGTTGCAGCGGAAGCTCGCGCGTATGGCGACGGATTCATCGAGCCTGCGCTTTCGCAGGGCATTCTGCAGCAGGTTGTCGCCCGCGCAATCGAAAAGCTCTTTGGGCAGCATCACGGACTCCCCCAGCCCCTCGCGGGAGAATTCGACGCCGCGACCGGCGTAGCTGCGCTGCAGGCCCTCCCACCACGTATCGGCCTTGATGAAACGGCCGTTGCTCGCATCGGGCCTTTGCAGCTTGTCGAGCGTCTGTTGGAGGCGTTGCGTGATCGCGGGAAGCTGGCGGCGCATGAGCGAGGACAATTCGCCGCTCGCATCGGGCGCCGTGTCGCGCTCTGCCGCCGCGCACAGCACGTTGAGAGACTGCAGGAGATTCTTCACGTCGTGCGTCATGCGCGCGCCCGTCTCGTGAACGGCTTGCACATAGGTCTGTTGCTGAAGCTTCTGCTCGCGCTGCTTGGCGACATAGAACTCGCCGAGCAGCTGTCCGAGCAGTTGAAAATGCCAAACCAGGGAGGGACTCAAGCGCAGCTTGGTGAAAACCCGCAGGTGGATTTCCTGGTTGGTGAATTCGACGGAGTTCTTGGAAACCTTGCCGAAGTCGCCCGATTCGCCCGCCGTGTGCCAGAAGCCGCCGGACACCCAGGGCAGGCGCGCGAGCCCGACGCAGGCCTCTTTAATGAAGCGCTCGGGTTTGGTTTCGAGCTGCGACAGCTCGGCCAGGAAATACAGCCAGCGCTCGAACGGCAGGCCAATCGACAGCAGGTAGCGCGAGAAATACACGGAAAGCCCGCCAAATCCGGCACGGGGATTCCAGGCAAACGAGAGTATCAGAAGCACGCCCGCGATGATCAGCATGCTGTAGGAAAGGGCCATGATGTAGTCGAGCTTGCCCACCGTCATGAAAGCAAAGCTGCCCAGCGCGAGCACGATCAGCAGCAGCACGATCATCGCCGCATAGAAAAAATCGACGACCTGCGGAGTCTCGGCGGAGTCCGTCTCGGCGGGAATCGCCATCATCACGACGAACAACACGGGCAAACCGTACTGCGCGAGCAATTCGACCTCGTTTGGCAGGGGCACGCGAATAAAGGTGTTCGGAACGATCCAGACGAGCAGCAACGAGACGAGGTACAGCAGCACCACGAGATAGAAGCGCCGCAGCCACCGCGTCTGGAAAAGGAACACCTTGCCGCCCACAATTCCCGCCAGAACGCTCACCCAGAGGGCCAGCAGCCACCAGTTGAGGAAATACAGAGTGCCCAGCGCAATCGTAGCGATCGCCGCGACCTGCGCCGAGGTCAGGCGATGTTCGCCCCGCATGAACGGCTGCCAGAGGATGAAAAGCCCGAAGTGCGCGAGCATCAAACCTCGCGCCCAGAAGCCCTCCGCGCCCCATATCGCAGCAAGGTGCAGGGACACCAGCATGACGAGAAACAGCCCTCGCCACGATCTCGCGATGAACAGTTGGGAAATCTGGAGCGCGGTAGTCGTCGCCATGCTGTGACTCATCTGAGATCGAGATCCGCGGAAGGCAGTGCGCTCAAGGGCCCGCGACGCATGCTTGCTCTCCCGGGACTGCGGTAGGCGAATCGGGAGCCCTCATGGGACTTGCGCAACCCTCCACGTGGACTTACGCTCTCACAGGCACGTATTGTGCCAGCTTTGACTTATCGGCACTCTGGCCGTAGTTCACCCTTTTCCATGCCCATCGTCGCTTCGCTGGCAAGAGCTACCCTGCACGAGGCGGTTCGGAACCGCCTCCTCTGGCTTGCCGTGGTGGTCGTCGTGATCGCCTTCGGGCTCGCCCAATTTCTGAATCAAGTGGCGATCACCGAGTCTCGAGAGATACAGACCGCGTTGCTCGCCGCCCCGCTCAGAGTTGCCGCCGTCTTCATCGTGGCCGTGTTCGTGATCACGAGCATGGTGCGGGAGTTGAGCGACAAGATCACCGAGCTGCTGCTCTCCCTGCCGGCGCCGCGCTCCGCGTATTTTTTCGGAAAGTTTGCCGGCTACGCCATCGTCGCCGCTATCCTCGCGCTGCTCAGCGCGCTACCTTTGGCGCCGTTCGCAAATTCCCAGGGACTTGTCCTGTGGACCGTTTCTCTCGTTTGCGAGCTGCTGATCGTGACGGCGATGGGCCTGTTTTGCGTGCTGTCCTTCGCGCAGGTGGTCCCCGCGTTTGTCGCCGTTGCGGGCTTTTACCTGCTGTCGCGTTCCATGGCGGCGATGCAGATCATCGCCGGCGCGGCGCCGCAGGATCCGACGCTCACCGATCGCGTGGTGAATGCCGTTGTGGAGCTGATCGCGCTCCTCTTGCCGGGACTCGACGGCATGACGCAGACGACCTGGCTGCTGGGGCCGGCACCCGGTGTGAGCACACTGGGCCCCGTCGTCGGCCAGACCGCGATCTATCTCGCGCTGATCTGTTCCGCGGCGCTCTTCGACTTGTACCGCAGGAACTTCTGAGGCGATGTCACAACGATCGATTGCGGCAGTACCGCGTGGCGTTCTGGCGCTGCTCGCGCTGGGGCTCGCCGCGCAGATCGGGCTGAAGGCCGTTACTCCGCCGCCCCGGGCGGCCGCGCAGGACTTGCCGCCCGCGCCGAGCATCGCGGCGCTCAGGCTCGCGAGCTTCGGGGATCCGGTGGCGCTCGCCAAGGCGCTGATGCTCTACCTGCAGGCGTTCGACTATCAATCCGGCAGCAAGGTCCCCTATCGCGACCTCGACTATGGCCGGCTCGAAGCCTGGCTCGCGAGGATTCTGGAACTGGACCCGCGCGGCCAATACCCCCTGCTCGCCGCGAGCAGGTTGTACGCCGAAGTACCCGTCGAGGCCAAGCAGCGCAGCATGCTCGAGTTCATTTACCGGCAGTTCCTGCTCGATCCCGATCGCCGCTGGCCCTGGCTTGCCCATGCCACCGCTCTCGCCAAGCACCGGCTCCATGATCTGCCGCTGGCTCTCCGCTACGCTCAAGCGATCCAGCGCCACTCCGTCTCCGACGACGTTCCCCTCTGGGCAAAGCAGATGGAGATCTTTATCCTGGAGGACATGAATGAGCTGGAGACCGCCCGCCTTATCATCGGGGGGTATCTCCAAAGCGGGACCATCAAGGACCCGGCAGAATTGAGATTCCTGGATGAGCGACTGAAACAACTGGAAGCGCGGAATGTGGGTAAGACCTCGGGGAAGAAAGCAAGGGAAAGTGTCAAATAACCGTCGCAAGTGTGCATTATTCAACAAAAGAAGCCCATTCCGGGCTTATTACCGGCCCAATCGACGTTTATTTTCGGGTACATTTCTTGCGGGTTCGGGGGGCATCTTAGCTGCAGAATTGTGATGGGGGTTCCAGTGAAAGCAACCGCTTGCGACAACAAGAACTCGGCTGAGGCCGGGTTCACCTTGGTCGAAATCGCGATCGTGCTGGTGATCATCGGGTTGCTGCTGGGTGGCATCCTGAAGGGCCAGGAAATGATCACGCAGGCCAAGATCAAGAACGTCATCAACGATTTCAACGGCATCACCGCAGCGATGAATTCCTACCGGGACCGCTATCGGACCCTCCCTGGGGATGATAATAGCGCCGCAGGCCGCTGGGCCGGAGCCTTCAGCGGGAACGGTAACGGCCAGTTCGACGCGGGCGGAGCAGCCGAGGTCTACAACAACGTTCCGGCCGGTCCACCAACCGCCGCCACGCCCGAGGTAAACAAATTCTGGTGGCACCTGAGGCTTTCAGGGTTCGTTGCCGGGCAGACGGCAGTCGGCGACATCGCGTCGATTACACCCCCGACGAACGCCACCAGCGGGATTTTGGGCGTGCAGACCGGCGGCATGGGATTTACCTCCAACATCATCTGCACGAGCAATCTGCCGGACAAGATCGCCATCGCGGTGGACACGCAAATGGATGACGCCACCAGCACGACGGGGCAGGTGCGGGGAATGCTTCAGACCGCGCCCAATCCCCCGGCGTTGCTCCCCGGCAGCGCTTACCAGGAAACCGGCACCAACCAGTATTTGCTCTGCAAAGACCTATAAGATAGCCTCCGGCGCCCCGACCAAGCCCGCCGCGCGCGGGCTTTTTCATTTCTGGCCGCTCCTAAAGTGAAGACGACTTCGGCCCAAGCAACGAGCCTGTTGCTCGCGGGCTGCCTGTGCCTGCTGCCGTTCCTGCCGCCGTATCACCAGCAACCGGTCTTGAGTTTTTTCCCTGAGTGGCTCGCCGCGGCGCTGGGCACCGCCGCGACGCTGACTCTGCTCGCCGGGCGAGGTGTCCCGGCCGCATCCTTGCCGGTGCCGGGACGCTGGCTGATCGCCTTCGCGGTCCTTCTCGCGGTGCAGGCGGCGATCGGCGGCCAGGCCTATCCCCAATTGCCTCTGCTCGCCGCGGTCTACGTTCTATACGCGGTACTGCTGATCTGGCTCGGAGCGCAGCTCGCAGCCGCGCTTGGCATCGAGCGCGTGGCGACGGTGCTGGCCGGGTTTCTTCTCGTCGGAGCCTTGGCGAATTCGCTCGCGGGCATAATCCAATTCTATGGCCGACCCGCGCTGATCGAGGATGTGATCGCCGAGCTTCACGGCAACCGCGCCTACGGAAATATCGCTCACGCGAATCTCTATGCCAACTACCTGGCGCTCGGCGAAGGCGCGCTGCTGTTCCTGTGGCTGCGCGAGCGAGTGCGAACGGCGTATGCGCTTCCTGCCCTTGCCCTCCTTGTCCTGGGTGGCGCGCTGTCCGGCTCGCGCGGCACCCTGCTCTACGCACTATGGTATGCGGCGCTCGGGTTTCTGGCGGGGCGCGCTCAGGATAGCGCCGAGAAGCGGCGCCTGAAACTCGCCGTTTGCGGAATCGCGGGCGCAGTGCTGGCGGCCCATTTTGCGGTACCGGGGCTCAACGCCGCGCTTCATCTCGGCCCCCCGGGTGAGGCGGCGACCGACCGCCTCGAACAGGGCGAGCCGCGATGGCAGGTATGGCTGATCGCGCTGCGCGTATTTTTCAGTGCTCCTTTCGGCGGCGTCGGCACCGGCGAGTTCGCGGGCGCCGCGTTCCAGTCCGGGCTCGATCCCTCGCTCACGACAATCGGCGAAGTCTGGATGTCACCCCACAATCTGCCGCTGCACCTTCTCGCTGAAACCGGCCTGGCAGGCGCGTTCCTGGCACTCGGCGGCCTGTGCGTCTGGGGATGGCAAACCGCTCGGCGCTATCGCGGGGATCCACAGCCGGCGCTGTGGTGGATCCTCGCCGCGACCGGGATAGAACTGATCCACTCCCTCACCGAGTTTCCACTTTGGAGCGCGCACTTCCTCGGCGTGACCGCGCTTTTGATAGGCGCAAGCGTCGGGCCGGGGCGCTTGCCGGCGGTCCCGCGCGAGAGCGGGATTGGCGCAGGCGCCGCCTGCGCCGCGCTTTCGGCCGTCTTGGCAATCATGCTCAGGGATTACGTGCGGCTGGACGTCACGCGCACCACCGGAACAACCGTCACGCTCGCCACTGCCGCCCAGGCGCATCAGGACGCCGAAACCATGCGCGAGCTGACGCACGGCCTGATGGCGCCTCTGGCGGAGTTATGGATACTGATCGGCGCTCCCTTGGACCGGAGCAAGCTCGCCGAAATGCTGGCGATGAGCGAGCGCGTAGCGCGCTGCTGGCCGGCCAATACCATAGTGGTACGGCGTGCGATATTCCTCGCCTTCGACGGCAGGGTGGAGAAGGCGCGCAATCTGCTCGCGAGCGCCTTGCGAACATTCCCGCATCAGCACAATGCCACGATCCTGATCCTTGAACAGGCGCACGCCGCGGACCCAGGCGCAATCGAGCCCCTGCTCGTGACGGCCAGGGCCGCTTCCGGTTTGAGGAAGTAAGGAGCTGCAGGTCCTCCGGAAACGTCGGTGCCTAAACGGATGGATTCCGCCTGCACCGGCTAGCCCTGAAGCAGGCGCATCTCCGCGGCAGCGAGTTGCTCGGGCGTGCCGAGCAGCACGATCACGTCGCCCTCCTGCAATGCCGTTTGCGGATCCGGCGAAATCATCCGCAGCTCCCGACGCCGCAGCGCCGTCACGCGCACGCCGAGCTCCTCCAGCGCGAGCTCCCGGAGGCTGCGTCCCGAGGCGCTTGCGCCCGTCGCGAGCGTCACCGAATGCAGGCGCGGTTCGCGCGCCTCGTCGGGGTCTTCGGCCTCGTCGGTGCCTCCATGAAAGAAGCCGCGCATCAGGCTGTATCGATGCTCGCGCACGTCGCGAATGCGGCGCACCACGCGCCTCAATGGCACTCCCAACAGCACCAACGCATGCGAGGCGAGCATCAAGCTCGACTCGAAGGTCTCGGGTACCACCTCCGACGCACCCGCGGCGATGAGCCGGTCCATGTCCGCGTCGTCCAGAGTGCGGATGATTACCGGCAACGCGGGATTGAGCGCGCGCACATGATGCAGAATCCGAAGCGCGAGCTGCGTATCCACGAAGGTGATGACGAGCGCGCTCGCGCGCGCGACGCCTGCCGCCACGAGCGTTTCGTGCCGTGACGCGTCGCCGAAAACGACTTTCTCGCCCGCCGCTGCCGCTCCGCGCACGCGTTCCGGATCGGTGTCGAGAGCGATGACTTCGATGTGTTCCTGCTCCAGCAGGTGCGCCAGGCGCTGGCCCGTGCGGCCGTAGCCGCACACGATGACGTGCCGCTCGGTCGCGAGACTCTGCGCGGCGACGCGGTGCAGCGCGAGCGATCGCAGCATCCATTCGGCGCTCGACCAGCGCAGAGCGAGCTTGTCGCTTGCCTGAATGACGAACGGAGCGGCAAGCATGGAGAGCAGCATCGCCGCGACGACCACCTGGGAAAAGTCGCGATCGAGCAATGCAACCGACTGCGCCAAGACCATGAGCACCAGACCGAACTCGCCCACCTGAGCGAGAGCCAGCCCCGTGCGCACGGCCGCGCCGGGACCGGCTCCGAACAGGCGCGCGAGGCCGGCGACTAGGATGAACTTGAACACGATCAGCAGCGCCGTCAGCGCCAGCGTCAGCGAAAAATTCGCCGCAACCGTTCCCAGGTCGAGTCTCATGCCTATGGTCACGAAGAATAGACCCAGCAGGACCTCCCGAAACGGCCTGATGTCCTCCTCGACCTGATGCCGGTATTCGGTTTCGGCTATGAGCATGCCGGCGAGAAACGCGCCCAGGGCCAGAGACAGTCCCGCCCGATCCGTGAGCCAGGCAAGCCCGAGCGTAATCAGCAAGACGTTGAGAATGAACAGCTCATGCGAGCGGCGGCGCGCCACGATGTGAAACCAGCCGCGCATGAGTCTCTGCCCGACGAAGAGCAGCACCACGAGCACCCCCGTAGCCTTGGCGAGCGCAAACCCCAGACGCTGCGCAAGCTCGCCGCTCCCCTCCGCGATCGCGGGAATCAGGATCAGCAACGGCACGACCGCGAGATCCTGGAAAAGCAGCACGCCGGCGATGTCACGTCCGTGGGGGGTTTCCAGCTGAATGCGTTCGGCGAGAATGCGCATGACCATTGCCGTCGACGACATGGCGATCGCGCCCCCAACCGCGAGGGCGGCTTGCCAAGGAGCTCCTGCAAGTGAGGCGGCAGCGAGCACGGCGCCGAGCGTGAGCAGGACCTGGGCAAACCCGAGCCCGAACACGGCGCGACGCAGCTGAAACAGCTTGGGCAGGCTGAACTCCAACCCGATCGAGAACATCAGGAACACGACGCCGAATTCCGCAAGATGCCGTCCTTCGACGGTGTCGGGAATCCATGCCAGCGCGAAGGGTCCCACTGCGACGCCTACCAGGATGTACCCCAGTAGCGGAGGCAAATGCAACCAGCGGAAGAGCACGACGACGAACACCGCGCTGGCCAGCAGGATCAGCACCAGCTCAAGCGTATCGCTCATCCGGAAGTCCTTGTTTTTTCGGGATCACGTGGAAAAAAGCGTGGAATCCGTCTGATATACTCCGCACCTATGATAAAGGCTGCTCCCGGCGCGGGCCAGCGCCGTTTTTCTCGATGAACGATCGATTGAAGAAGGCGAATTCAACGTCCGCGCTTGAGCTCGCGCGCAAGGTGCTCGCGATCGAGGCCGATGCGGTGAACGGCCTGATAGCGCGGCTCGACGAGCGTTTTGTCGATGCGGTAGGGCTGATCCTCGCCTGCCACGGGCGCGTCGTCGTGAGCGGCGTCGGCAAGTCGGGGCACATCGCTCGCAAGATCGCATCCACGCTGGCGAGCACCGGGACACCGGCTTTCTTCGTCCACGCCGCCGAGGCGGGACACGGCGATCTCGGCATGATCACGCGCGATGACGTGATGCTTGCGCTCTCGAATTCCGGCCAGTCGGAAGAGCTGCTCACGATCATCCCTCTGATAAAACGCCGGGGCGCGAAGCTGATCGCAGTGACCGGCAATCCCGACTCGGCGCTTGCCAGGGAAGCCGACGTGCATCTTGACGCGGGCGTCGCGCAGGAAGCCTGTCCTCTGAACCTTGCGCCGACGGCGAGCACCACGGCGGCGCTTGCGCTCGGCGATGCGCTGGCGATCGCGCTGCTCGATGCACGCGGTTTCGACAAGGATGATTTCGCGGATGCGCACCCCGGCGGCGCGATCGGCAGGCTTCTGACGCGGGTATCGGACGTCATGCGCACCGGCAGCGATGTTCCACGCGTCACCGATGCGGCTCTTTTTTCCGAGGCGCTACTCGAGATGTCCCGGAAGAGCATGGGCATGACTGCGATCCTCGGCCCAGGCGACAAGTTGGTCGGGATTTTCACCGACGGCGATCTGCGCCGGACGCTGGAGCGCACGCCCGATATCCGCTCGCTCACGATCAAAGAGGTCATGACTCGCAACCCACGCACGATCACTCCGCACAAGCTTGCGGTCGAAGCCCTCGAGTTGATGGAGCGTTACAAGATCAATCAGCTGCTCGTCGCGACGGAAGCGGGAGAGCTGATCGGCGCCCTCAACATGCACGATCTGTTCCGCGCCAAGGTCATTTGATGCGCGACGACGTTCTGGAACGAATACGGCGGCTGCGGCTGATGATCTTCGATGTCGACGGGGTGCTCACCGACGGGACCCTGTACTTCAGCGAAACCGGAGCGGAGTTGAAGGCATTCAACGCACGGGACGGCCACGGGCTCAAGATGCTGAAGGAGAGCGGGGTCGAGGTCGCCATTCTTTCCGCGCGTCGTTCGCGCGCCGTCGAGGTCCGCGCCGCGGAGCTGGGCATCACGCTCGTCGAACAAGGTGCCGGGAACAAGAGTGCGGCTTTCGAAAGCCTGATCGGCCGGTTGCGCGCCCCGGCCGCCGCCGCCGGATACATGGGCGATGATTGGGTGGATCTGCCGGTGCTCGCGCGTTGCGGGTTTGCCGCGAGCGTGCCCGAAGCGCCGGAGCTCGTGCGGGAGCGCGTCCACCACGTCACGCGCGCTCCCGGCGGCAGAGGCGCCGCCCGCGAGGTCTGCGAGCTGATCATGCGGGCCCAAGACACGCTGGAGCGGGCCATCGCCCGCCAGCTTGCATGAAAACGCGCGTTACTCCTTCTCTCCCGGTTGTTTTGATGGCGTTTCTCGGGTTGCTGACCTTGTGGCTGCAATACGCCGTGCTGGACGGCCCCGGGGGGGACGCAAAGCCCGCGGGGCACGATCCCGATTCGATTGTCGAAAACTTCACCGTCCAGAGGCTGGACGGTTCGGGCAAGCTCCTGTACACATTCTCTGCACCGAAGATGATGCATTTTGCCGACGACGGTTCAGGCGAAGCGCTTTATCCGCGCTTCGTTCAAATTGCCGCTGACGGCGGCAACTTCATCGCGACGGCCAATCGCGGCACCATCAATCGCCAGGGCGAGGAGGCTTTCTTGTACGGCAATGTGCTGTTCTTGCGCGAGGCAACGCCGGAGCGACCCGAATTCCGCGCCAGCACGGAATTCCTGCACGTACTCTCCGAACAGGGGATCGTGCGTACGGATCACACGGTCACGATTTCCGAAGGACGCTCGATCTTGACAGGGGTCGGGATGGTGGTGAACAACAACAAACAACAATTCATGCTGCAATCGCAAGTCAAGGGCTTCTTTGATGTGCCATCCAAGAAATAGGGCGCACGCAGCCGCGGCCCTCGGTCTTGCGGCAATGTGGGCTTTGGCGGCAGGATCGGCGCTTGCCGAGAGAGCCGATCGCGACAAGCCGATCAACATCGAGTCCGACAGCATGATTTCCGACGACGCAAAGAAAGTTGCCACTTTCGAGGGAAAAGTCGTGCTGACCCAGGGCTCGCTCATCATCCACGCAGACCGAATCGTCGTGCGGCAGGACGGCGACGGCTTCTACCACGGCGTCGCGAGCGGCAAACCGGCGACGTTCCGCCACAAGCGGGATGGTCCCGGCGAATACATCGACGGAGAGGCGTTCAGGATCGAATACGATAACAAGCTCGAGCGCGTCGAATTCGTCAACAGCGCCCGTCTGCGCCGCGACAGCGGGGACGATATTCGCGGGGATTTCATCTCCTACGATGCCAGGACGCAGCGTTTTACGGTGAATTCAACCGGCGCGGCGTCCGGGACTGACCGCGACGGACGCGCGCGCGCAACCATCATGCCGAAGAAGCCGGCGGAGCCCCAAACCCCGCCTGCTTCCGGCACGAGCCGGCAAGACTGATCTCCCCGTACTTTCCGAACCGGGCGAAACTCGATGAGTCAGCTGCAGGTCCACGAGCTGAAAAAGCACTACGGCTCGCGAGTCGTGGTCAAGGACGTGTCGCTCGAGGTGTCGAGCGGTGAGGTCGTGGGGCTGCTGGGTCCGAACGGCGCCGGGAAGACGACTTGTTTCTACATGATCGTGGGGCTGATCGCCGTGGACGACGGAGCGATCCATCTCGACGGCAAGGAAATCAGCCATTTCGCGATGCATCGCCGCGCCCGCATGGGACTGTCGTACCTGCCCCAGGAAGCCTCCGTGTTCCGCAAACTGACCGTCGAAGAGAACGTCCGTGCGGTGCTGGAACTGCAGGAACTTCCCGAGGAGGAAATCGAGTCCCGCCTTTCCGGCCTGCTGCGCGATCTCAACATCGCGCATCTGCGACAATCTGCAGCCCTGTCGCTGTCAGGCGGTGAGCGCCGCCGCGTCGAGATCGCGCGGGCGCTTGCGACGCGTCCGAGCTTCATACTGCTCGATGAGCCCTTCGCGGGCGTCGACCCGATCGCGGTACTCGACATTCAGAAAATCATCCGGTTCCTCAAGGAACGCGGCATCGGCATCCTGATCACGGACCATAACGTGCGGGAAACGCTGGGGATTTGCGACCACGCCTACATCATCAACGACGGATTGGTGCTCGCCTTCGGAAAGCCCGACGAGATCGTCTATAATGAAAACGTAAGACGCGTCTATCTCGGCGAAAACTTCAGGTTGTAGGGGACAACGCATCCCGCGAACCACCCCCGTTCCCATTTTGGCGCGTCTGAACTACGATCCTCCTGCCGAGGTCCTCGCGCCACATATCGATGAAGCAGACCCTACAGCTCAAGCTTTCGCAGCACCTGACGCTGACGCCGCAGCTGCAGCAATCGATACGTCTGCTGCAGCTCTCGACCATGGAATTGAATCAGGAGCTCGAGAAATTTCTGGCCGAAAATCCGCTGCTCGAGCGCGCAGACACCGATAGCGAGATTCCGGCACCCCCTGCGCACATGAATGGCGAGCCGGCACCCGCCCTTCAGGCACCCGCGGAGGAGGCGAGCACGGAGAATTCATCGCAGACGGACATTTTCTCCGCTGACAACGACTGGGGGGGCGAAGGCGGTCCGAGCTCGGTCGCGCGCGACGACTCCGATGACACCGATTCTTTCCAGGTTCCCGCCGAATCTCCCAATCTGCGCGAGTATTTGCACCGGCAACTCGCTCTGACCAAGCTGGAACCGCGCGACCGCAACCTGGTCGCGTTCCTGATCGAAGCGCTGGACGAAGGCGGCTATCTCACGCAGCCCATGGAGGAACTCGCGCAGCTCGTGCCGGAGGAGCTGCAGATCGAGCCCGAGGAGCTGTATATCGCTCTCAGGCATCTGCAGAATTTCGACCCCACGGGCGTGGGTGCCCGCAATTGCGCGGAATGCCTGGAGTTGCAGCTGCGTGCCCTGCCCGAGTCCACGCCGAGCCGCGCCTCGGCCCTCGCGATCGCGCACGAACACCTCGAGCTCCTCGCGGCCCGCGACTTCGCGAGGCTCAAAAAAGCGCTGCAATGCGGAGACGACGAGCTGCGCCAGGCCCAGCGACTGATCCAGAGCCTCAACCCGCGTCCCGGCGCCGCGTTCTCAACCAACGAGACGCGCTATATCGTACCCGACGTCGTAGTGAAGAAAATCAAGAATGTCTGGGTGGCGAGCCTCAACCCCGACGCGATGCCGAAGCTGCGCATCAATCGCATGTATGCGGATATCCTGCAGAGCAACCGCAGTCATTCGGGCAGCCAGCTCTCGCATCAACTGCAGGAAGCACGCTGGCTGATCAAGAACGTGCAGCAGCGATTCGAGACGATCCTACGCGTGTCGCAGGCGATCGTAGACCGTCAGCGCCATTTTCTCGAGCACGGCGAGGTCGGGATGCGGCCGCTGGTACTGCGCGAAATCGCAAGCACGCTCGGCCTGCACGAATCGACCGTCTCGCGCGTTACGACTCAGAAGTTCATGTTCACGCCGCGCGGCATTTTCGAGCTCAAGTATTTTTTCGGGAGTCACGTCGCCACCGAGACGGGGGGCGCCTGCTCGGCCACCGCCATCCGGGCGTTGCTCAAGCAGCTGGTTGCCGCGGAGGATGCCCGAAAGCCTCTTTCGGACAGCAAGATCTCCGAGATCCTCAACCAGCAGGGCATCGTAGTCGCGCGTCGCACCATCGCCAAGTACCGGGAGGCCATGCAGATTCCTTCGGTGAGCATGAGAAAGTCTCTTTGACGCGAAGGCACGCCGCGCATGAATCTCGTCATCAGCGGGCATCACATGGCGGTCACGCCGTCGATCCGCAGTTACGTCGAGGGCAAACTTTCCAGGATCCGGCGGCATTTCGATCACGTCATCGAAGTCAGCGTGATCCTCGCCGTGGACCATCTCACACGAAAGGCGGAAGTCAGCTGTCACATCGCCGGCAAGGACATCGTCGCCAAGAGCGACGACCCGGATTTGTACGCCGCGATCGATGCGGTGGCGGACAAGCTCGATCGCCAGGTCATCAAGTACAAAGACCGTTTGCATGCTCATCCGCACGCTGCGCTCAAGCACCAATCCCCCTCGGATTGAGATTTCCACGCGGGAAGCGCTCTCAACAGCCCCCTGAGCCGTTGGTGTAGAATTCCACGCCTTTCCGGTGCGCCGGGCGCGGTTTCTGCGCGCGAGGGCCCGAACTGGCCGGTTTTCAGGGTCTCGATGAACCTAATTGCGAAGCTCCTGCCCCCGTCGAACATCCTTCTGGATCTGGATGTGACGAGTAAAAAACGCATGTTCGAGCAGGCCGGGCTGCTCTTCGAGAACAACCAGGGCGTGGCGAGGAGCCTGGTGTTCGACAGCCTGTTTGCCCGCGAGCGTCTCGGCTCGACGGGGCTGGGGCAGGGAGTCGCCATTCCGCACGGCAGGATCAAGGGTCTGAAGGAAGCAGTCGGGGCCTTTGTGCGCCTGGCACAGCCGGTTCCGTTCGACGCGCCCGACGGCAAGCCCGTCAGTCTGGTGTTCCTGCTGTTGGTGCCGGAACAGGCGACCGAGCAACACCTGCGCGTCCTGTCCGAGCTCGCACAGATGCTGAGCGACCGCGAGTTGCGCGAGAAACTTTCGACCGACACCGATGCGGGGACGCTCCATCAGCACATCACCGCCTGGCAGCCTCATGTTGCAGATCAGGGTCGCGCGGCTGGATGACGACAGACGCGAAAAGCTCGGGTCCACATGACGCGCGGGAGAAGCCATCCGGCGCAGCAA
>Ga0137366_10000288_pt1 | contig 31035 bp, 21 predicted proteins | sample SagtaG_8_FD_104938 | JGI IMG/M metagenome (GOLD analysis project Ga0137366, IMG submission 104938) | Vadose zone soil microbial communities from Sagehorn Ranch, Mendocino, California, USA - Sage1_L_60_16 metaG | ecosystem: Environmental > Terrestrial > Soil > Vadose zone | place: USA...
AACACTTGAAACTGCAGAAAGTGCGATAAGTGGGATTTTTTCCAGGAGCAGCTTTAACAGTTGAAATCCGACGTCTGATCGCTGATCTGTAATTCTTCTGAGCGGCCAGCAGTCCAGAAGTAACAGCACGAACGGCAGCGTCACCAGCATCGGCTTCGACATCAGACCAAGCGCAAACACAAATACCACCATCAAATAGCGCCAGATCGACGGTGCGCGTACATAATGGACATACGCGAGCAGAGTTAGTATGAAGAAAACGCCGCTGAGCACATCCTTGCGCTCCGCCACCCAGGCCACCGACTCCACATGCAAGGGGTGAATGGCGAACACCGCTGCCACAAATGCGCTCCGCCAAAGCGCTCCGGTCATTTGTTGGAGGACGAGAAAGAGCAAAACCACGGCAACTGTATGAAAAAGCACATTGGTAAAGTGATGTCCTCCGGCGTTTAACCCGTACAACTGGCAATCCAGCATGTGTGTGATCGTCGTGAGCGGATGCCAGTTCTCAGCATGAATATGGGTGAATGCCCAGGCAACACCTGCGATGTTAAGGCCGTTCGTTATCCTGGTATTCTGATACACGTACCGCGGATCGTCGTAGTTAACGAAATCATAGCCTAATGTCTGGCCAAAAACGGCCCAGCTAAGCAACGCAAGGCAGATGCAAACGCCGAAAACAACCCAACGGCTGGTCGTTCTGTGAGCAGCTATCGATTGAGCTCTGACACCATGCATGCTTCGCCGCGAATCAGAGACACGAGTACGATGATGAGATCCGAATTACAAGCCGCAAACGAACCACTAATGACGTGACGTGAAAGACATGATCACCTGTGATCGGCTTCCGCAATTTTAAGATTTCCTTTCATATATCAAGATGTAGTTACCGAGCTGCGGCACTGATTGGGGAATATCATCAAAGTAATAATCTGTCTCGCCTGGAACCACAAGATTTACAAAGCCGGCAACGGTATAGTTGTTCGCCAAGTATTGAGTTGCCCAATCAAAGATCAGGCGATCAGATCCCGGCCGCTGCAACCACGAATCGTGCATTACCACGGATATGAGATACTTTGGGCGCGCGCGCTCGATCTCGCCAATCATCTCCTCCTGCATGCGTCGGGCATACTTTTGCGGTTCCATTAAACCGTAAGTGTAAATGTATCCAGTCGCCGAATGTCGCCGGGAATAAAAATAAATCTCTGGTTCCGATCCCAGTACTGCGATTGCGTCATCCCCGCTGGTATGTTCGCGCACGTAATCGGCAATTCTGATGGATTCGACGAATGGACTCTCACTGTAAATCATTCGACTCGCTTCAACTGGAGAAGCCTCGAAGAAGAGCTGCTTGTACGACACGATGGGCAACCCCAGACTTGCTGCAATCAGGACAAGCAGCACGAACACGCCCGCCACAGTGCGTTCGGCCAGAACGTCGGACAGTGCAGTGATCGCAACGCCAGCAAGAAGCGACACTGCAGGAAGAATGAAAATGAAATAGTGATGACGGAAATACAATCCCGCGGAGAGGGCGAACGCTGAGAAAAGCAGGAATCCAAGCAGGAAAACTGTGCTGGCACGGATCCGCTGATTCCACAACCCTATAACTGCTCCGATTCCCGCCAAGATCCACAATGCCCAGTTGGCTCCTATCACTTCCTTGACTCTGTCCAACAAAAACCGCGGTACCTCGCTGAGCGGCACCAAGCTGCCATACTCGCGCGCGTAATCGATTGTCCAAAACCAGAACTGCTTGAGCACACCGGCGCCCCACAATAGCAGACAGGTCATTGCAAAGAGCACGATCACGCCACAGCTGAATATCACAATTTTCACAGAACACTCGGATAGTGATTGCCAGTCGTGGAGTTCTTTCCAGATCAGATAAATCACAGCAAACGGGACAAAACAGGCTCCCGGCTGCTTCATCATTGATCCGAGACCAAACAGTAATCCCGTTGCGAATAGTCGACCGAGCCCTCGCCGCTCGTGCTTGTGCAGCAAGAGAACTGTTCCACCAAGAACCGGCAGCATTACAAAATGTGCCGCGTGTGCAGCGAACCCCAAGACAAACGGGCTTACCGATAGAACCGCGTAGGTTGCAGCCGCAACAATGCCAGCGGTCGCATCCATCAGTCGCCGGCCGAGAACGAAAATCAGCGCGCTCGTCGCAACATTCACCAACAGCAAACCGAGGTGAACCCCGTGAATTGTTTGTCCGAAGATTGACATAATCGCGGCATAGGCGGCATAGGTTCCCGGAAACTTCATGTTATAAGCGAGCTTATATGGAGGAATGCCTTGCAGCATTAGCTGGCCGGAATAAGCGTATTCGCCTTCGTCGCGCTCAAGTGGAATGCCGAGAAGTCGAATCCGGATTGCGAGGACGAGCCCAAAAATGATTACGGCGAGGGCGCACCAACCCCAATGCAATATTTTGGCGTTGATATCGATCTTATGCGTCACGAGAGGTGTTCTTCCAATAGAGCGCGAAGGCTTGCAACTCAGGGATTTCCATTGCACTGCGTGTTTTCGAAATGGCGCTTAATATAGCAACTCTGCGCAAGATTTCTGAACTCGTCTTTTCTCGGCGCACTCGCGCCTGGGTTTTTGGCCTGCTTCTGGCGGCCATCACGATCTTTGCGTATCGACCTGCATGGAATGGCGGGTTCCTGTGGGACGATGATGATTACATCATAAAGAACGACCTGCTGACTGCATCCGATGGTTTACAGCGGATTTGGTTTTCGTTGGATTCGCCTTCTCAGTATTTCCCGCTGGTTTATACCACCTTTCGCATCGAGCGCGCGCTGTGGGGTGTGAATCCGACCGGTTATCATTGGGTCAACCTTGTACTTCATGTGGCCAACGCGTTGTTGGTGTGGCGGGTTCTGGCGCGTTTGAACGTGCCGGGTTCGTGGCTCGCGGGAGCGATCTTTGCCCTGCATCCGGTGCAAGTGGAATCAGTTGCGTGGATCACGGAACGCAAAAATGTTCTGATGGGGTTCTTCTTTCTTCTGACGCTCCTCGCCTGGATCGCATTTATTGACAAGCGGACAAAACGGCCATGGCGTTTTTATGGGCTGGCCCTGATCTTTTATCTGCTGGCGCTTTCAGCCAAGAGCGCGGCCTGTACTTTGCCGGCGGCATTACTTTTGGTTCTGTGGTTACAGAAAAAGCCAATCAACAAGCGCCGCCTACTTCAGATCGTTCCTTTTGTTATCATGGGGATCGGCATGGGGCTGCTCGCTGTCTGGTGGGAACGCTACCATCAGGGTACCAGCCGAGCCGTTTTTACGTTCCTGGGCCCAATGGAGCGGGTTCTCGTCGCAAGTCGGGCTGTCTGGTTCTACTTAAGCAAACTCATTTGGCCGGCCGACCTGACCTTCATTTATCCAAAATGGACGATCTCATCGACGCATCTGGGGAACTACATCTGGTTGCTGGCCGGAATTGGCTTGTGCGTAGCGATCTACTTTTCGAGACGGTATGTGGGGCGCAGCGTTGAGGTCGCAGCCGCATTTTTCGTAGCGACCCTCAGCCCAGTCCTTGGCTTCATCATGCTTTTTACATTTCGCTATACCTTTGTGGCGGACCATTATCAGTATCTGGCGTGTATCGGGCCGATTGCGCTCGTATCAGCAGGCGTAGTCAGTCTCGCCCACATATTCAGGCAGCATCGTGGCTCGATCTTAAGCGCCGCGGTGTTTGTGGTGGCAACCCTGGGGGTCTTGACGTGGCGGCAATCCGCGATGTACGGCAACATCGAAACGCTGTGGCGCATCACTCTGGCAAGAAACCCCGAATGCTGGATGGCCCACACCAACCTTGGCATCGTACTTCTCCAGAAAGGCCAGCTCGATGACGGGATCGCTCAGTACCGGGCTGCTTTGCAAATGCAGCCCGATTCGTGGGATGCTGAGTACAACCTCGGCACGGCTCTCGTAGGGAAAGGAGAAGTGGATGAGGCGATCCTCCATTGCGAGAGAGCGGTAGCGATGCAACCAAACGATCCAGATGGTCAGGTATCTTTGGGCGATGCGCTCCTTCAAAAGAAACGAATTGACGAAGCGATCGTTCATTATCAAAGCGCACTGGCGATACGGCCTGATTACTTTCTTGCTCATTATGGCCTGGGCCGTGCTTTCCTTGAAAAGGGTGAAGCTGACACCGCTATCGAGCATTGCCGGACTGCCCTGGTGATCCAGCCTGACGATGCAGATTGCCACACGGTTCTGGCTGTCGCTCTGGACGAAAAAGCCCAGACAGCCGAAGCGATTCAGCATTACGAAAAAGCGCTGGCGATTTCCCCAAAATCTATTTCTGCTTTGACTAATCTGGCTTGGTTGCGGGCTACGTCGTCTAACGAGGCATTACGAAATGGCAACGAGGCGGTTAAGCTTGCTGGTCGAGCCGATGAGCTGTTGGGAGGCACGAATGCGGTTGTGCTGCGCACGTTGGCAGCCGCATATGCAGAGACTGGGCAATTCCCGAAAGCAATTGAAAGCGGCAGAGCGGCGTTACAACTCGCACGGATGCATGGCGATCGGTCATTAGCCGTCGAGTTGGAGCAACAGATAGCAGTTTACCAACTTCGGCTTCCCTACCGTGAGACGCGAAAGTAACCAGGTTCGCATCGGGCGTCATAACTACGCAGGCTGCACTGGCCATCGCACCGATGTACGCGGACGTGTTGGACAACGCTGCGTTGCTCGGTCAAAGCTCGTCGCGCAGAACCTCGAAAACAGTTGTGCTTTCCACTACGCCTTCGAGCGCGTCGGTTCCGGGGCCGTTACCGAACGCAACGACGTCTTCAACAGTGACCAGCGCGGATTTCGTGTAGAACGCCGCCGGCTCCGGCTGTTCCTGTTCCGGTTCTTTGATCTCCTCTCCGTCTTGTTTCACAGGTATTTTCGCCGCTCCATATGATTTGGCGCCGTGAGGGCCGGTCGCCCACGTGATCCAGGGCTGGCCCGCTGAATTAAAGCCTAACAGAGCGATCCCGCTATCTTTGCGAAAAGGAAATCCATTCAAGCTGAGTCCACCGATCGCCGCATCGCCGCAGACTACGATTGTCGCTCTCGGTCCTCCATAGCTTCGTGCAATCCCAACTGCGCGGTCCAGTTCAACTGTTTGGCTGAGGGTTCTTTCTCCGTTGTTATCCTGTGCCGCTTTGCGCATCAAACCCACATCAACCACCAGTAAATAGCCGCGAGGGTTGTATTGAAGTAATTGGATCGCGCGCCGCACCATATCCAAAAGACTGGGCTGCTGATTTCTCTGTTCCAGCTGGTTCGTGAAAGCGAGGTCTCCCTCGTTGAAAACACCGAAAAGTTTCGGCCGGCGCCAGGCAGGAATTGCTTCCAGCTCCGTGCGTGTTCGAACGACATCGAAGCCGTTGCGACGAAGTTCGAGCAAGAGATCGCGATTGTCTTGTCTGTCGCCGCCTTTTGTGGCCGGGAGAAATTGCGCCGCACCGCCACCCATTGCGATGTCGATATTTCCTCGATCCACAAACTCAGAGGCGATCTTTTCCGCATCGCTTGAGTCAGTCGGGTGTGCGTAAAAAGCCGCGCTGGTCGGATCGGTGAGCTTGGTGTCCGTGACAAGGCCTGTAGCTCGGCCGCGTTCGCGTGCGAGTTCAACGATGCTCTTAATAGGTTTTCCTTCGCCATTAATCGCCAGCGAGCGATTGGTCACCCTCTCGCCGGTTGCGATTGCAGTTGCTGCCGCTGGCTGATCGGGAGCGGCAAAATCCTTTGAATAATTCATCACCAAGGCTGCATGAGCCATCGAGTCCAAATTCAAGCGCGCGCCGGCCCCCGCAGCATAGGCCCGGGTGGGCGCGAGCCGGGCAGGGGAAAGTCCTTCTCCGACAAATAAAATAATACCGAAAGGTTTCCGGATAACCCAGTGTTGAAAATAAAGAACACCGACACCGGCAAAGACGAGAAAACAAAAAAGCGCGAGCAACTGATTGCGCCATTTCACGAGGCCGATCTAGGCGCGCGTCTGTTAGATTGTCAACGAAAGAACCGCTTGTGAGTGTTCTCATCCATCGGCAAAGTTCGCAAGTATGGCTGGTCCTGTGATGCTTATCATTCGCGACGGCTGGGGCATCAACCCGGGTGGATCGGACAAACGCAAGGAAAATGGCGACGCAACACTGCTCGCGTCGACTCCCTTTCACGACAAGCTCTACCGCGATTATCCATGCTCCAGATTAAGCGCCAGCGGCACTGACGTCGGGCTGCCGGACGGACAAATGGGCAACTCGGAGGTCGGCCACCTTAATTTGGGCGCAGGCAGGATCGTGTATCAGGATCTGACCCGAATTAACAAAGCGATCCAGGCGGGCGAACTAACGCGCAATCGCGTGTTGCAGGAAACCTTCGCAGCTGCGCGTGGTCACCGGCTTCATTTGCTCGGCCTGGTTTCCGACGGCGGCGTGCACAGCCATTATTCGCACATGATCGCGCTTGCGAATGCAGCGCATGCAGCAGGGGTCACAGAGATCTTCGTTCATGCTTTTACCGACGGGCGAGACACCTCTCCCACCGGTGGGGCCGGTTTTTTGAAAACGTGCGAAAAGGAGCTTGAAAACAGCGGCGCAAAAATCGTCACAGTCGTGGGCCGCTATTTCGCGATGGATCGCGACCAGCGGTGGGATCGCACCAAAAAAGCATGGGACGCGATCGTTCTTGGTCGCGGCGAATTCTGCAAATCATCGCCATCCGCAGCGGTTGGGCGACAATACTCACTCGGCAAGACGGATGAGTTTATGCCGCCGCTGATTTTCTCCTACGCTAACGAGCAGCGGGTACGCGATGGCGATTCCGTATTCTTTTTCAATTTTCGTGCAGACCGCGCCAGACAATTATCGCAAGCCTTTCTGCTGAAAGACTTCGATGGCTTCGATCGCGAAGTGTGGCCGCAAGTCCATTTTGTGACGCTGACGCAGTACGACGTTACTTATCCTTCGCCGTTCATTTTCGCGCCCCAAGAGCTCGCCCATATCCTCGGCGAAATTGTGAGCGCTGCTGGCAAAAAGCAATTGCGCATTGCCGAAACGGAAAAATACGCGCACGTCACCTATTTTTTTAATGGGGGAATCGAGAAACCATTTCCGGGCGAAGATCGCAAACTGATCCCTTCGCCAAAAGTCGCTACCTACGACTTGAAACCGGAGATGAGCACGTTCGAAGTCACCGACGAAGTCTTGGGGCGCTTGGGACGTTACGATTTAGTTATCCTCAACTTCGCCAATCCCGACATGGTTGGTCATACCGGCGTCGTCGAGGCGGGAATTAAAGCCGTAGAGACCGTGGATGAATGCACCGCGCGAATTATTTCGAAACTTCTCGAGCTTGGCGGTAAGGCCCTCGTCACGGCAGATCATGGAAATTGCGAACAGATGCGCAATTCCGATGGCTCACCCAATACGGCGCATACCAGCAACCTCGTGCATTTCATTTACGTCGCGAAAGACGCAGCAAAATTTCGCTGCGAAGACGGAATTCTGGCCGATGTGGCGCCGACACTTTTATTTTTGCTTGGATTGCCACAGCCAAAAGAAATGACCGGGCACAACTTGTTGGTGCGCGTTCAGCCACCGGAGTAGCAATCGCTGCTACTCATCAATCGGCAATGCTCGGCCGCGATTTCGTCGTATCCGATTTCCAGCTGTCGATTCAGCACTCGTGTTCCGGCAATGCCGATTCGCTGCAGAAAGCGAATGCTATCCTCGGCGGTTGTGTCGTGCCAGGTTGGTTTGCGCATGAGTGTGAGCGCGCCGTTTGATTCCACCAGCGCGCCCCAGCCAGCAGGAACTTCCCGATCGCGGAATAACTCCTCGGGGACCACAAGGAAAAACAAATTCGCGCAGCGATAGCGAATTAATTTTTCGAATTTGGTGCAATCGTAGAGACGATTTTGCAGCGTGCGTAGCTCGCGCGAAAGGCGCGCGTAGCCGCGGTGACCGATCGCGGTGAAGCTTTTCGAATCGAACTCGGGAAAAAGCGAGTCACCATGCCGGAGGTTCGGATAGTGCGCGCGCAGACACGTTTCGAGAATGTGCCGTCGGTCGCAGATCATTTCGAGACGGCGGCTCGCAACTTCGCTGTCGCAATTGTGTCGCCGCAAATCGCAGAGCGCTTGTTTGCATTCAAAAATCGCTGTCGCTCCAATCTCCCTGTGCTGACTGCGATAGGCCGCCACATCAGCACGATACCGGCATCGTGGCAAACTCACCTCCACCGCGCACGCGGAAAACCCTTGCGCCTGCGCCCACACCAACGCGAGCCGTTTCAGCCGGGCATGTCGCCGGGTTTCGCCGTTGGGATTTGTCACTCCCGCAGCCATTTCGCGAGTTCGCGCGCCCAATAAGTGACGATAATGTCTGCGCCGGCCCGCTTAAGCGCTGTCATGATCTCGAGAACAGCCGTGCGCTCATCCAGAATGCCTTTCTCGGCGGCGCATTTGACCATCGCATACTCGCCGCTGACATGATAAACGGCAGTCGGTTTTCCAAAGCGTTCATGAACGCGCCATAAGATATCGAGATAGGGCAGAGCTGGTTTTACCATCAGGATGTCCGCTCCTTCATCAACATCCAGAGCTACTTCGCGCAAGGCTTCGTTGGCGTTAGCGAAATCCATTTGGTAAGACCGGCGATCCCCAAATTGCGGCGGGCTTTCGGCTGCCTCGCGGAATGGCCCGTAAAACGTCGACGCAAACTTAGCCGCATAACTAATGATCCCAACTTGATCAAAGCCGCTGGTGTCAAGCGCCTCACGAATAGCGCCGATCCGGCCGTCCATCATGTCACTCGGCGCTACCATGTCTGCGCCCGCTGCAGCGTGAGAAAGCGCCGTCTTCACCAAAAGCTCGACGCTTTCGTCGTTGAGGACATGGAAATGCTCTCCGTCGATGCGCGTCACGCCGCAGTGGCCATGGCTCATGTATTCGCATAGGCAAACGTCGGTGATAGTGACCAAATTCGGACACTTTGGTTTGATGGCTTGCAGCGCTTTTTGAATGATTCCATTTTCCGAATAAGCGCCGCTGGCCTGTTCGTCTTTGTGTTCGGGAATCCCGAAAAGCAGGACCGCTTGGAGCCCAAGATCTTGGGCACGGCGCGCTTCATCGGCTACCTGCTTTAACGACAGCTGAAAAACTCCCGGCATGCTCGCGATAGCCCGATGTTCATCCAGTTTTTCGCTCACGAATAGCGGCAAAACGAAGTCGTGAACGCTCAGTTGCGTTTCACGGATGAGATTTCGCAAAGCGGGTGAACGCCGCAAGCGCCGTGGGCGATGCACCAATCTTCTCATGCAGCGGGACGGTACACTGGCCAAACTAGGTCGCAAGCAACCAGCAACGGCTTGCAGAGATGGCTTTGAGCCCAATCGAACGAATGGGACAAATGCTTGACGAGCTGTGGCGTTCGGTGTCTGCATTTTTTGTCGTGGCACGCGGAGCCGATTATTTGTTGATCGATATCAGCAACTCGTATGCAAAGTTTGCGTTTGCATCGAAAAGGCGGCTTTCGGCTCCCGGCTGGATCGCTACCAGGAAGCTCTCAAGCAGCGTGATCGCTGGATTAATAAGACAACGAAAAGTGCGCAAGGTAGTCGTCTCGTCAGTAGTGCCGGCAAAAAACTCTGCCATAACAAAAGCGGCAAAAAAAAGGGCCGAGGTCCTCTGGCTGGATTGGAAGCTGAATTTGGGAGTGGGAATTGATTATCCCAAGCCGCAGTCGATCGGCGCGGACCGACTGGCGAACGCTGCCGGCGTCGCGGAACTTTATGGATTCCCTGCGATCGTGGTGGATTTTGGCACAGCGGTGACTTTCGACATCGTTTCCGAGCGCCGCACATACGTCGGTGGCGTGATTGCGCCAGGACTCGAGGCAATGACTAGCTTTCTTTATAAACGGACAGCGCTATTACCTAGGATTTTGTTGAAGGAGCCGCGACAGGCGGTCGGTAAGTCGACAGTTGAGGCGATGCTATCTGGCGCAGTATTCGGCTATCGTGGGTTGGTTAAGGAAATCCTGGCGCGAATCAAAGCAGAGCAATTTCCGCGCACGAAGGTTTGCGTTGTAGCGACGGGAGGCTACGCCCGCCTGATCGCCGCAGGCTTGGCGGAGATTGGTGTCATTCGTCCCCACCTTACTTTGGAAGGTTTGCGGATCGTGGCTAATCTCAATGACTGAGCAATTACGAGGCGATCACAACGGTTCGCGATTTTTCCGAAGCGCGCTGAAAAATTAACTTTCCACTTGTCAGACGGCCTGAACAGAGCTTCAGTCGCTACTCCATGAGAGAGTGGGGGATGGCGGCGGTAGCCGCGCTGGCGCTTGGCTCGTTCGCGGCAAATTCATTTGCGGCGGACAATGTCGCGCCGACTAAAGCCGAGCTGGAGGAGATGTACAACGCCGCTTATCGGGCGTTCGATTCAAACAAATTTCCTGAGGCATTAAAACAACTCGACGCCATCGATGCCCGGCAACCTGATCTTGCCGCGTCAAAAAATCTACGCGGAGTCATTCTGATGCGACAGGGCGACTTTGATAAAGCGGAAGCAGCATTGCAGGAAGCTGCCCGGATCGATCCGAAGTTTTGGAATGCACGCTTCAATCTGGCTGAGATTCCGTTCCTCAAAAAAGATTGGCCGGAGGCGCGGAAACGATTCGAGAAACTGCTAACGAGCGGTGAATCCGATCTTGCAAAAGAAGCTTCGCAGCTGATCCAATACAAAATTCTTCTGACTTACCTGATGGAGGGTAAGACTGACATGGTCGATTCGATTCTGGCCAAGCTAGAGCTTTCTCCCGATACGCCGGCCGTCGACTATGTGAAGGCGGCCGTCGCGCTCCAACAGCAGAATCAAAATGAAGCTAAAGATTGGGTCAAGGCAGCAGAGAAGAACTTCTCACCGCAGCTGAACAAACTTTTCGCCGAATCACTTTACGAAGTTGGATGGCTGCAAAAGCCAGCCGGCGAAGGCCGACCTTCATTGCCGCTAATGACGGCCGCCGAGCGCTCGGAAAAAACGAAAGCCTTCGCGCGTTCAAAATTTGAACAATCCCAGCAAGCGCTCCGCCAACATGATTTGGCGACGGCGCTTAAATTGGTCGATGAAGCGGATAAGGCCGACCCGAACCAGCCAGCGACGCTTAATTTGCGTGGCGAGATTCTGATGCAGCAGCAGAAATTTGAGGACGCCGAGGCTGCATTTAAGAAGTCAGCCAAACTGGACCCGAAGCTTCGCGAAGCCCAGTACAACCTCGCGCAAGTTCCATTTAAGAAGAAGGACTACGCAAAGGCGCGAGAGCGTTTCGAGGCATTGTACAAGCGAACACCGGGTGGCGATAAAAATCAGGCGGCAGAGCTTATTAAGTTCAAGATTTACATGACGCTTCTGCTCGAGGGAAAAGAGAGCCGAGCGCATGCGATGATGGAGGAATTTCAATTCACTGGCGATACACCGGCGCTGTATTATGCCCAGGCGGCGTGGGAGTACAAGCATAATAATCCGGAAAAAGCCGCTGATTGGACTGGCTCCGCCAGCAAGATTTATTCGCCGGCGCTCAACAGCGTTTTCGCTGACGCGTTTTACGATGTCGGCTGGATGCAAAGGCCGGAGGGTACCACGCCTGCGCTGGCGGCGGACACAACAAGCGGCGGTGCGTCCCAGGCAGAGGGCGGTCCGGCAGTTGAACCGAGTCCGATCCCGGACAAGGTGTTTGCTGCAAATAAACAAGCCGACACATCGAAGGAAGGAGCCCTTGCCTTGGCCCCGACAATGCAGGGGCAAAATCCGGGGATGGAAATTGGCAATCCGGGGGCTACAGCTGATCAGTCCGCTACTTCTGGTTCGACTGAGCCGGCTGCGGGAACGAGTTCTCAGCCAGAACAGGTGGTACCGGAATCGTCCCCTGTTGGCGGCGAACCAACAACTGCCGCGCAATCTGTTCCGCCGAATGTTTCGCCTGCTTCAAGCGAACAAAATAATCAGAAACCCGCTGCGCAAACAAGTCCGCCAGAAAAGTCTGCTGTGAGTTCGGCGCCTCTGAAAGCTTTGTCTAGCGTTACTGGCGCATCCAGCCGAAGGCTCTGGCTTGTCGGCGGACTCTTATTGGCGGCCATAGCAATATTAGCTTGGGTAATCGTGCCGCTCGTTCGCCGGCATGCGTTCAACGTTCCGCGGCACTTGCGGCTGGACGCTCCGTCCCCTGCTGCCGCCACCGATGCTGCCGCACTCAAGCCGAGACTGGCGCCAGCCCAATCCAGCGGCGTACCAAGGCAAGCGGCCAGTGTACAAGGCAACGGGTTTGTTGGTGGACCGCGCCAAATCTCGGTGGAACTAAAGCCCTGGACGTCCTCATTGCGGCACAGCGTTGTGCCTGCGAAGAAATTGAGCAGTGCTTTTGATCGCTTGAAAGAGCGGAAAGCGAAGCCTTCCCGAGCTCCCGCTCATCGCGAGCCAGACCGCGAGTTGACCCCGCTTACCGAGCCAGACTTTGAATCAGCAGTCGGACCAGTGCTCGAACAAACACCAGAGATCTTGCAATCAGCTCCTTCGCAGACAACTGAAGTGGTTGCTGCTTCAGCAAGAAGTGAGTCCGGCGAAGTTCCTACGATCGCTCCGCAAGCGCCAAATCTGATTCCAGAATCGGCAGACGAAATCAAATTTTCCATGCCTGAGCCGTATGAGTCTCCCGAAGAGCCGAAAGAGGCGGCGTTGAGCCCTGAGGAATTGAGTGAGACTTTTTGGGAGACAGAGCCTGCATGGCCCGCCGTAGAAGATTCAACAGAGATTGCAGTTGAATCGATTGGCCAAGAGCAACCCGAAGAAATCGTATCAAGAGCTAGTGAGTCATCACCAGCCGCGGAAGCCACGATTGAGCCGATCTCTGATTTCGCAAGTGCTACCCCCAGTGAGCCCGTATTTCCGCAAACAACCACACCCGCAACCATGCCAGAAACAACCCAAACTCCAATTGCTCCAGTAAACAAAGCTCCAGCGCCCGCCGCGCCAGTGGCGAAGCCTCAACCACCTTCTGCCGCGATGCAGACGTCCGTACAGCTCACTTTCTCTTTCGAGATTGCAGCCATGCAATTGACGCCGAGCTTTAAGATGGGCGTCTTGAAAGTGCGTCCCATATCGAAGCTCGTTACGATGCGTCTGCCTTCGCCTCAACGCGCTCAATCTGCGTTGAATTTGCAGGTCGCCTTCGAAATCGTGAAAATTCAGCCAGTCGCAGGCGCCTTGGGCACGCTTCGCGTGGTTCCTTCGCAGCAGCAGCGCCCGACTATGGCCGGCATGCCGTCATTCGCCGTGGCAGGATTCCAAGTAGTCCCGAATTCTGAAACCGCACCGGTCCAACTCACCCCGTCACAGCAGGGACGCGCGTCTGTGTTCATTACAGTCCCGTTCCAGATAAGCACGCTCGAGTTTTCGCCGTCGCTTGAAATAGGATCCGTGATTTTGAATTCGAATTCCAAGCAGGTCGTCGTTCAGTTACCTGGTGGCGCACCGGGCCCAGCCGAAGGCGCGCCGATGTTTGAGATCGCGAACCTCGAGCTTGGCGAGAACGGCGAGATCGCCATGATGCAGCTGAATCTCCTTGGCGGCCCGAAGCGCGCCTGAGGCGCGCACTCTGCGCGTTCATTTCCAGGGGGCCTGTGCACAATCATTTCCAGTTTAGCGAACGCAACTGGTTCGGGAGAAACTTCCCATCTTTCCGAAGCAGTTTGCCGTCAAAATAGATTTCTCCACCGCCATAATCGGGACGCTGGATGTTTACCATGTCCCAATGAACCTGGCTTCGGTTCCCGTTGTCCGCTTCCTCGTAAGCTTGGCCTGGCGTAAAATGAAATGAGCCAGCGATTTTTTCATCGAACAATATGTCGCGCATCGGATGGAACACGCGGGGATTAAACCCAAGTGAAAACTCGCCGATGTAACGGGCTCCCGGGTCTGAGTCGAGAATCTTATTCAGTTTTTGCGTCTCGTTGCTCGTTGCCTCGACGATCTTTCCGCTCTTGAATTCCAAACGGATGCCGTCGAAAGCAGTCCCCTGATAAATACTTGGTGCATTAAAGGTCACATGGCCCTCGACCGAATCTTTCACCGGGCAGCTGAAAACTTCCCCGTCGGGGATATTGCGGTCGCCACCACAGATAATGGCTGGAATTCCCTTGATACTGAAGCGTAGATCGGTGTCGGGGCCCTTGACTTGGACACAGTTCGTCTTTTCCATCAAACGCTGAAGCGCCTTCATCCCAGGCTGCAGTTTGCGATAGTCCAACGTACAGACATCGAAATAGAAATCTTCAAATGCTTCGGTACTCATTCCGGCGAGCTGCGCCATCGAAGGAGTCGGCCAGCGTAAGACTACCCACTTGGTTTTTTTAACCCGCTGGTCTTGCACCGGGCGCATTTTTCGGCCGATCAATTTCATTTTCTCCGGAGGCACATCGGATAATTCCGTAATGTTGTTGGCGCCGCGCACTGCAATGTACGCATCCATTTTTCTCATTCGCGCCAGCTCATGGCCTGCCATCAAATTTAATTGTCGATCCGATGCTTCGAGCGCGAGCGCGCGATTCACTCGGGTGCGGTAAGTCTGCGCAAATGGCACTCCGCCGGCTTTCCGCACCGCCCGTATCAGCGCAATGGTCATTTCATCGGGAATATCGAATGCTTCGATAAGAACCGTTTCATTGCGCTTGAGGCGAATAGAATATTCCACCAGAAGTTTTGCTAGTTTGTCGAATCGGTCGTCGTGCATAGGCGCTTATCATTCCACCAGCCTGACCGGATGCAACTCAGCGGAAGGCGTCACACGTTTCGAGTAATTTTCGCCGCGAATGCGCCATCAAAACCCTCGCGAAAAGGCAACGAAAATGTTTCCGTTTCCATGCGCAGGATCGGCATCTCCGTGAGGATTCGACGTACGATTTTTTCATTCTCTTCCGGCTCAAGACTGCACGTGCTATAAACAAGCACGCCGTTTGATTTTAGCAGCGGGATGAGCGCCCGCACGATTTCGATCTGCAGCTGTTGCATGCGGGCAAAATCGGCCTGTCGCAAGCGCCACCTCAGGTCGGCGCGCCTGCGCATCACTCCGGTGTTGCTGCACGGCACATCGACCAGGATGCGATCAAATGGCCCGAGTGTTGCGATGTCCGGTGGGACGTGACCATGTGTCCAGTCGTGACGAAAAATCTGCACATTTCTCGCTCCGAGACGCGCCATGTTCTCTTTCAGTACTTCCAGCCGCTCGGGATCGCGATCACATGCCACGATCGTTCCCACATTCTGCATTAGTTCCGCGGCATACCCGGTCTTTCCGCCGGGCGCTGCACATGCATCGAGGACCTTTTCTCCGGGCCGTGGCGCCAAAAGCTGGCACGCAATCATCGTACTCGGGTCTTGAATGTAGCAGTCGCCTCGCCTGAGAGCGACTGTCGGCAGTGTGTCAAATTCCACAAAATCAGAATTACGCGTCAGTGGCCGGGATGTTGGACAAAGCTGCAGGAACTTGTGGCGGTCGATTTTCAGGCGGTTGATCCGGCCGTAGACTGGCGCAGGGAGATTATTCCATTTGCACAATGCTTCCGCCTGTTCTGGGCCGAAGTGCTGCTGCCAGCGTTCGACAAGAAATTGCGGGTGCAATGTTCGAACAAACAGGGGTTGCGCGTTCGCGCGGGCGAGCAGCTCGCTTTGTCGCCGCGTCGCAGTCCGCAGTATGGCATTGATAAGGCTTCGCTGCTTTTTCGGCGCAAGCTCCACCGTCTCGTGAACTGCTGCGTGTGGAGCGGTCTTCAGGAAGAAAAGTTGATACAAACCGAGTCGCAAAATATCGCGAAGATCAGTCTGAACCCGCGAAGCGCGTAGGCAAACGATCCAAAAATCAAGCAGCGTTAAATTGCGGAGCAACCCGTAAAACAGTTCCAATGCAAACGCGCGATCGAAAGGAGGAAGCTCCGCCTTCGCGAGAAGCCCTGATATAATAGAATCGGCGAAGCGCTTTTCTTTTCGCCACAACTGCAAGGCCGCCAGCGCGATTTGGCGAGCAGAGAGCTGCGCCATAATTCCCGGGGCTACTGCGGCTTCACGCTGGCGCGTCCGATCGAATAATAATGAAAGCCCAGTCGCCTCATCGTTTCAGGATCCAAGAGGTTTCGCCCATCGAAGACGATTGGCGTCGTCATTTTCTCTTTCACGATTTCGAGGTCCACATTGCCAAATTCATTCCATTCTGTAGCGATCACCAGCGCTTCGGCATCGGTTACTGCTTCAAGGGCAGAAGAAGCAAAGTCTGCGTCGGCGATTGCTTTTATCGCGCGGGCTTTTTCCATCCCCTTTGGGTCGTAGGCAATCACATGGGCTCCTTCGCGCAGCAGATGTGTCACCAGTTCTATTGCCACCGACGAACGAACGTCGTCTGTATCTGGCTTGAACGTGAGTCCCCAAACGGCAATCCGCTTCTCCCGCAAGACCCACAGGGTCTCCCGCATCGCTTTCAGAAAGCGCTCTTTTTGAGCGTTGTTTATGCGTTGGACTTCCTTAAGCAGATCGAACGGAGTACCAAGCCGTTCGCTGATCGTAATGAAAGCAGCAATATCTTTGGGGAAACAGGAACCGCCGTATCCAATTCCAGGATTAAGGAAATCACGGCCAATACGATGATCCATTCCAATTCCGTCGGCGACTTTTTCAACGTCGGCGCCGCTCGCCTCACAGATCGCGGAGACCGCATTGATATACGAAATCTTCAACGCCAGAAATGAGTTTGCGCAATGCTTGATAAGCTCGGCGCTGTTAATATCAGTCACCAGGATCGGCGCCATAAATGGCTCATAAACCTTCTTCATGAGATCGATGGCATGTTCGCTCTGTGCTCCGATCACAATCCGGTCAGGATGCATCAGGTCGGCCACTGCGCAGCCTTCGCGTAAAAATTCAGGGTTGCTGACGACGTCGAAGTTCGCGCGGTGACGGTTGTATCTTTTGATTGATTCGGCCACTTTTTCGCCCGTTTTCACGGGCACTGTGCTCTTGTCAACAATGACCCGGTAATCGGTCAGCACTCCGGCAATTTCCCGCGCCACTTTTTCCAGAAAACTGAGATCGACATCGCCATCGGGCTGCTGCGGAGTAGGAACAGCGATGAAGACAATTTGTGAATTGTTTACTCCCTCCTCGATGCTGCCAGTGAACCGCAACCGGCGCGCAGAGACGTTGCGGTGAATAATCTCTTCAAGTCCCGGCTCGTAAATCGGCACCTCGCCGGCTTGCAGTTGCTTGATCTTTTGCGCGTCATTGTCGACGCAAATCACGTTATGACCGACGTCGGCGAAACAGGCGCCCGTCACCAAGCCAACGTAGCCAGAACCGACAATTGAAAGATCCATGAAGAATGGTCCGGGCGAATCACCGGCAGCACAAGTCGCGGAACGCGGCCACAGCTGTCACGTTATCCCTTTGCTGTGGCTTATTCGCCCTGGGACGTAGGATCGAAGTTAAGGTCAAAGCCAAATTTCGGGAAGGCCTTGAGCGTTACGGTGAAAAGAAGGCCATATTCTTTTACTCCCTGATTGTCACGAATTACGCCACCGAAAGAGGCGACCCAGCTCGACAGATCCCGGTAAACGGAGTAGCGCTGCTCTTCGAGAGTTTTCGTGGTGGCTTCATATTGCTCCTGGACTCCGACCCCCCAGTTATCGTCGATGCGATAATACCCACCGACCAGGAACAAGCTGCTGTTGTCAAAGAAGGGATTACTATTCAAATAGCGATGTCCAACATTCACCTGAAGGTTGGCTATCGGTTGCACAGTGGCGTAAGTATTTACTTCGGTAAAACCCTTCGCAAAGGCCGGCACCTGAGAGTTGATTGTAAGTGACACCCACGGGAGAGGGCTGAAGCGGAGGTTATTAAAGAAGTTTGAGTAGTCGGTGCGATCGTATGGATTGTCGAAGTTCACATCGAAAAAGGTGTCGAGTTCAAGCCAGGTGATGGTTTGATCGTCGCGGCGAGTTTCCAGGCGATTGCGAACGCCAACCCGCCAGACTGTCCAATTATCGATCGAGTCGATCGTCGTGAACTGCGGGAAGTCAATTGCCCGCAACTGGGTAGAAGGCTCAAACCGATCGAACTGCAAGATTGACGTTGGGTTAGCTCCGTTCTCGTCGACGTACGAGAAGTTTGTGAATGGTTGAATAACGTGCATGAGTCCGTCCAAACCAAAAGCGCGGCTTTGCACATTCTCCCAAGTCCGCGAGATCTTGAACGAGGCTTCTGCGCCTGTGTTAAAAACCGTGCGAAATACATCTCCGTCGAATTTGACCGGGTTGGCCAACGTTGGCGTTGGTAGAATAAAGTCAGGTACGAGCGGATTCGACGGCGGCAAAAAGGTTGTCGATCCCAAGTCCCAGGTCTTGCCATAATAAGTTCCGCGAAAGCCAACCCGCGGCACGATGGAAAGCCATCCAAAGTAGGTGTTGGGAAAAGTCAGTTGATGGAACGTATCGAAACGATCCGTGTTGTAATTCTGGAAACCTGAATCGTCAGGGAATTGCAGCCGCAGATTTGCAAAGCCCGTCTCGCCCTCATAAAAAATGGGCCCGCCAAAAAGTGCGTGACGCTTAACGTCCAGTACGACTTCCGGCAAACGTTCAGTTGTGGTGAAGAACTCATTGGCCTGAAAACGTGCGATGCCCGTGATGGTGAAAAAAGGGTTTGTCTTCGCGACTGCGACCACATTGTCGGGAACAGGATCAACACGAAACTCACCTTGAAAGTAGTCCTGCATGACAAATGGATCGCTCAGCTTCGTGAGATTGGCGATGCCGTAGATATCATCAGTAAAGTTCGTCCGATCTTCCAAGCTAAGCCGGTATCGTCCGGTGGGAACATCCTGCCGCGTCTCGTTCGTTTGATTCAGGTTCGGGTTTTGATCCTGAATGTAAAAACTTTTTATCCTGGCCTGGCTGCCATTGTCCTTCCCGTAGTCGATAGTAGGCTCAAGCCCGATGGCTGGCCCACGACGGCCAAAATAATCGAGCCGGAGTCGCGTGTGGACCTGGTCGGTAATCGGAAACGTGACTTGGGTGAGAATGGATGGTCCCCACGTGCTGGTATATGCCGGCGAAATCGTAAAGCTGAACGTGTCACTTAGTGATTGATAGAGGTAAGGCCACCAGAAAACCGGCAGATTCCCGATGTAAGCCGTCACGTATTGGAAGATCACGCGATCATCCTCGTAAATTCGGATTGTTCTGGCGTGAAGATGGAAATCGGGTTTCGCCGAGTCGTGCGTCGTGAAGGTACCGTCCCGGACAAGATAGGCATTATCCCCGATAGAGGTCATGTTCGCGCCGCTCAGAAGATACGGCTGTGACTCGGTGCGCCCATTTATGGCCCGGATCTTCTTTGTCTCAGTGTTGTAAACGCCGCTTTCGGCGACGTAGAGGCTCGTATCACGATAGATTCGCACGTGGCCTCTCAGCTCCACGTCGTGGGTGATAGAATTGTACTGTGCGTAATCGGCATAAATGTCCGCGTTGCCAAGGTGAATCGCCACATTGCCGCGCGCCGTTGCGAACCCGTTTTCGTACGTCGTTTCCCCTGTGGAAGTGATTTCAATCGGGGCGTTCTGTGGAGTTTTGATTTCTCCACGGGCCAAACCGGCACTCGCAACAAGAGTGGCGACCAACAAAACCAGCGTTCGCATGGCGGACGCCGAAGGTACTGCAGCATAAGGGCCATGAAAAGCCAAAACCGCTCCGTGGCGAGACAAAATATCCTGGCCCAAGCGCGGCGAGCCATATTTGAAGCCGGAAGCCATTCGCCTTCTGCCTTGATTAACGCGCCAATCAACGGTCTTCTTCATCCGGGATGAGCAAGTCTATCGACCAGGTCTTCGTTAATGCAAAGCAATGGATGCTTTCGTGGCTGGGGGGCTCGCCCAGCTGGGTGGTCCAGGTACTGTCGAGTTTGATCAACATTGGCGTGCTGCTCTTGGTGTTTCTCACGCTTTTCGCGTTTATGTCGGTACTGGAACGAAAAATTCTTGCCAGAATGCAGAACCGCTACGGGCCGAACCGCGTCGGGCCGTTCGGTCTTTTTCAGCCGCTCGCCGATGGAGTCAAAATGTTGATCAAGGAAGATATCGTCCCGGCGCGGGCGGACAAGATCGTACATTTCCTCGCGCCGGTTCTTATCGCGACTGTGGCGATCCTCACCCTCGGCGTGATTCCGTATGGCCGGAACATGACGCCGTTTACAATCGATGGCGGTGTTCTCTTTTTCTTTGCCGTCGGATCGACTACGGAGCTCGCAGTGTTCATGGCCGGCTGGGGCAGCAATAACAAATTTTCGATGCTCGGGGCGATGCGTGCCATCGCACAAATGATCAGCTACGAGCTGCCGCTCCTTATCACTGTGCTCCCGGTGGTGATGGTGGTCGGCTCGCTCATGCCCGACCGGATTGTCGCTGCACAGGCTGATTATACGTTTGGTTTGGTCCCGCGCTGGTTTGTCTTTACGCCCTGGGGCGCAGCCGCCTTCATTCTGTTTTTTGTCTCAGGTCTCGTGGAATCAAATCGCACTCCGTTCGATGTTCCCGAAGGCGAATCGGAAATTGTCGCGGGTCACATGACCGAATATTCCGGATTTAAGTACGCCACCTTTTTTATGGCGGAATACATTGGAATGTTCGCCATAAACGGTCTTGGCATTACTCTATTCCTTGGTGGCTGGCATGCGCCTGCGCGCGTGCTTGAGTTTGTTCCGTCGTACGTCTGGTTTTTCGCAAAGCTAAGTGTGCTGCTGTTCGTTTACGTCTGGGTTCGCGGAACGCTCCCGCGCACGCGTGTCGATCAAATGATGAATTTCGCCTGGAAATTCATGTTGCCGATGGCATTCACATGCATCGTCGCGGCTGCTGTCTGGCATTATGCCGGACGCGGCTTGCGGGGCTGGCTGTGGTCGCTGGTGGTGATCGCAGTTGTTTACACTGCGCTGTCGATGTTGCTCGACACACGAAGAAAATTCGCGCCGCGCGTCTATCGCTTCGCTGAATGAACGGCCTCGCCTTTATCCTCATCGCCATAGTGACGCTTGCCGCGGGGTTGGCGGCTGCGACGCTGCGAAGACTCATGCACGCGGCGCTCAGCTTTGCAGTCGCCTTAGTCGGAATCGCAGCGTTTTTCTTTTTGCTTGGCGCAGAGTTTGTTGGCCTGGCGCTGGTATTCATTTACATCGGCGCGGTGGCAGTTTTGATCGTCTTCACAATTCTGCTGACGCGCCGCGATGTTGGAAAAACTCGCGGATTCAATTGGGGCGGCGCGATCGTCGCTGCCGCTGTGTTTGGCGGCTTGATGTGGTCGATACTAAAGACGCAATCGCTTGCCATTGTTGCCCCGCACATGCCGGGGCTCACAGTAAAACGAATTGGCGCAGCATTGATGACTGGTTATGTCTGGCCATTGCAATGCGTCGGCCTTCTGCTGACTGCGGCGCTGATCGGCGCGCTTATTCTTGTGATTGAGGAGAAGCAATGAAGACGGAGTTCATTGTCTGGGCAACGCACGGTTGCACTTTGCTGGGTTCCGCATTTTGCGGAAACGAACTTGCTCGACGCGTAGTCTGTTTGCGGTGTCAAAACGAAAGTTCGCGATCGCCTGGAGTCGATCGCCAGCACGCTGGAGGCGTGCGCTCCCCAGATCGCCAATCTACGACATCATGATACCGACACTTCAAGTCTTCCTCATCGTCTCCGCGGCATTGTTTTCTATCGGTCTGCTGGCTGCATTGAGCCGGCGCCATGCCATTTTCATTCTCATCGGCATCGAGATGATGTTGGCGGCAGCGAACCTGAATTTTATCGCGTTCTGGCGTTTTAACCCGCAGCCGAAGCAACCTATCGGCGTGATGATCGCCCTTTTTGCCATCGCTATCGCCGCCGCCGAAGCCGCCGTGGGTCTTGCGTTGGTGATCGCCGTTTATCGTCACTACCGCACGACCAACGTCGATCAACTTGACCAGCTCAAAGGATGAATTCTGAACTCGTGCTGGTGCTCGTAGCCATCGCATGAGCTGGATGGTCCATTATCTTTGGATGATCCCGGCGGTGCCACTGGCGGCCTCGCTCGTGATCCTGAGTTTGTCGAATGCGCGCCGCAAAGGCGCGGCCGCCCTCGCCGTGATTGGCCAGGTACTTGCCCTCGCGATGTCGGTCCTGGCCTTTGCTGCAACGTTGCAAGTACCGGGGTTCCGCGCCGTCCGGAATTTTACCTGGTTCACGTTCGGTGAGCAGACGTTGCGCCTCGGATCTGTTCTCGATCCGCTGGCTGCCGCGATGCTCGTGATGATTACGCTGGTGGGGCTTTGTATTTTTGTGTTCAGCGCCGGCTACATGGCTGAGGATAAAAATTTTACCCGCTTCTTCGCGTACCTCTCGTTCTTCTCCGGCGCAATGCTCGGCTTGGTCATCGCCAACAGTTTACTCTTGTTATTCATTTTTTGGGAACTGGTCGGGCTCGCGTCCTATTTACTCATCGGATTTTGGATCGAGAAACCAAGTGCAGCAGCTGCCGCAAAGAAGGCATTTGTCACCACGCGCATTGGCGACATGGGATTTTTCCTGGGGATGCTGTGGCTCTACGGCCGAAGCGGAACACTTCTTTTTTACGATGGCGGAAATGGTTGTCTTGAAAACGCCGCTTTGGCCATGCTCGGCACGAGCGCCACGTTTATTGCGCTGCTTATCTTCTGCGGCGCGGCTGGCAAGTCGGGACAATTCCCGCTGCACGTCTGGCTGCCGGATGCGATGGAAGGTCCGACGCCAGTGAGCGCATTGATCCATGCGGCGACCATGGTTGCCGCTGGGGTGTTCCTCGTGGCCCGCGTGTATCCCCTCTTCTTATTAGGCGCGATCAACGGCGTGAGCTCCTCACTTACCGTTGTCGTGTGGATTGGCGTAACCACGGCGCTGATGGCTGCGCTCATCGCGATTGCGCAGGAAGACATCAAACGCATTCTCGCATACTCGACGATCTCGCAGCTTGGTTTAATGATGGTTTCACTAGGCGTCGGCGGTGTTGCTGCTGGGATAATGCACCTGCTTGCGCACGGGTTTTTCAAAGCGCTTCTGTTCCTCGGCGCAGGCTCTGTGATTCACGGATGTCACGGTGAACAGGACATCCGCAAAATGGGCGGTCTGCGGGGCCTCATGCCGGTGACATTTGTGACGTACGCCATTGGTATGATGGCGCTCAGCGGCGTTCCATTGTTTTTCTCGGGTGGCTGGACGAAAGAGGAAATTCTTCACGCCACAGCGCATTGGCCGCGATCGCACGCTCCGTATTACCTCATGCTTGCCGGAGTCGTTCTCACGGCGCTCTACATGACGCGCCAGATTATCTACGTCTTTTTCGGTAGCTCGCGCGCTGCTGCCGAGCGCGCGCACGAAAGCCCGCGCGTGATGACGATCCCTCTGATCGTGCTGGCGCTTTGCGCAATTTTCCTCAGTGTCGTGCTTACGCCTGCATGGCCATGGTTGCACGCGTATCTGACCGGCGAGTCTGTGCGCTTCGAGATCGCGCGTTTGCTTCAGCCGATGCTATTTATTTCGCTCGCAGTTGTTGGAGCAGGAATCGGCGTCGGCATTTGGACCTATCGCAAGGCTGGGATCCCAGATCGAGATCGACCAGCGGAAATCGACCCGCTGGAATACGCGCAGCCAGGTTTGTTTCGATTCCTCGCGAACAAAATGTGGATCGACGAATTTTATGACGGCACGGTCATCGCATTCAGTTGGATCGGCGCGCGTTTCTCCGACTGGATGGATCGCTATTTCTGGGATGGTCTGGTTCGCGGATTTGGTGCTATCGGTCAGCTTTTCGGAACCTTTACAGCCAGCGTTGACGAACGCGGAATCAATGCCGGAGTCGATGAGACGACCGCCGGTACGCGCGGTCTGGGCCGCGTAATATCTGAGGCGCACTCGGGACAAATCCAAACCTACCTCGGCGCGATCGCCATCGGAATGCTGGCGCTGCTCCTTCTCTACGCATGGTTGGCCTGATCACGACGATCATTTTTGTTCCGCTCGTCGGAGCGCTCGCAGTCTGCGTGTGGCCGGGGAGGAATGGTCGGCCAGTCGCCCTGATGTTTAACGTCATCTCCGCAGTATGCTCTTTAGCGCTGTGGCGGAATTTTGATGGCACTGCGCCGGGACTCCAGTTCGTCGAACGCCATGCGTGGATTCCGGCCGTTGGCGCTGAATATCTCGTTGGCATCGACGGCCTCAGTCTGCTGCTCGTATTGCTCACGTCGGTGATCATTCCGTTTGCGCTTCTGGCGCAACCGATTACAGACCGAGTTTGCGCGTTCTACGCGACCATGCTGGTAATGCAGTCAGCCCTGTACGGCACGTTCACCGCGCAGAATTTCGTTCTCTGGTTCCTCTTTTACGAGATGAGCCTAATCCCAGCGTTTCTGCTGATCAAAGTGTGGGGCCGCGAAAACCGGGACCGCGCTGCGACTAAGTTCTTTCTCTACACATTCCTCGGCAGCGTTGCGATGTTGCTCTCGTTTCTTGGGATCTATTTTGCAAAAGGAACATTCGATTTTACCGCTCTAGCAGCTCTTGGGAAAAACGGTCTGCTCTCAGGAAAAATCGCCTGGTTGGCATTTGGCGGAATCTTCATTGGCCTCGCGGTGAAAGTGCCGCTATTTCCGTTTCATACCTGGTTACCCGACGCGTATCAAACCGCGCCTACTGGCGTGTCGATGGTTTTGACGGGCGTGCTTTCGAAAATGGGGGTTTACGGATTCGTGCGTCTGCTGCTTCCGCTTTTTCCGAATGAGATCAAGATCGTCGGGCCATGGCTTCTTGCATTGGCAATCTGCTCCATTGTATTCGCTCCGCTGGCTGCATGGGCACAACGGGATTTAAAACGCATGGTTGCGTATCTATCGATCAATCATCTCGGCTACTGCATGCTTGCTCTCTTTGCAGTAGCCGCTTCACCTGTCGTTGCCGCGAGGATCGACACACACGCCGCATTAAGCGGCGTGTTTATGCAAATTTTCAATCACGGAATCACTGCGGCCACCCTCTTCTACTTCGTCGGTTTGCTCGAACAACGGCGCGGTCTGCGTGGCATCGACGATTTCGGCGGCCTGATGCAGCGAACGCCGCTGCTCTGTGGCTGGATGAGTGTAGCGATGTTTTCGTCGCTCGGTCTACCTGGACTAAACGGATTCATCGGCGAGTTTCTGATTTTCAAGGGCTCATTCGCGATCGCGGCCGCGTTTACGGCGATTGCCGTCATCGGGCTTCTCGTCACGGCCATCGTTTTTATGCGAGCGATGCAATCCCTCTTTAGCGGACCGCTCGCAGAAAGTTGCAGCGCCTTCCCGGATCTTTTGCGACGTGAAAAACTTGTCGTTGTTCCTGTGACATTGCTCATGTTCGCGATCGGCATCGCGCCGCAATTCCTATTTAACATCTTCAATACAACCGTGGTTCAAATGGCGCGGCTGCTTGGTTGAGATTCACACGAATGAGCAAAGAGATCATTCCGATCGGGCGAATTGCGCACCGGATTTTGAACCTCCGCGGGGAAAAAGTGCTACTCGATCGCGACTTAGCCATGCTCTACGGTGTGGAGACCCGCGCACTAAATCAGGCCGTCAAACGCAACATTGACCGGTTCCCAGAAGATTTCGTGTTTACCCTCTCGCGAGAGGAAATTGAGAGGATATCACAAACTGTGACATCCTCATCGAGTCTTAAATTTTCGAAGCAGGTTCGCGCGTTCACAGAGGAAGGCGTCGCGATGCTCTCGAGCGTGCTCAACAGCGATCGGGCCATAAAAGTCAACATCGCGATCATGCGCGTGTTCGTGAAGCTTCGCGAGACACTCGAGACGAACCGTGAGCTGGCAAAAAGATTTGCTGAACTGGAATCACGGGTTGGCAAACACGATGAAGAGATTGCCGCGATCCTCGAAGCAATGCGGCAGTTGATGGCTCCGCCAGAAAAGCCTCGGCGTGAAATAGGATTTCATGTGTGCGAGCAGGCCCCGCGTTATCGGGCGCATAAACGCGCATGATCGCCTGGACGATTTACATCACGTTCGCCGGCGCCGTGCTGGCGCTTCTTTTGCCACGCGCCTTTGCGCGCTGGATCGCGCTGCTTGCAACAATCGCGGGAGTGGCTCTGGGTCTGGTCGCATTGGTTCGCACGCCGATTGCCGATCTGGCGCACTTCACAACAATTGTGCGCGTGCCATGGGTGCCCGCTCTAGGCATGAATTACCATGTCGCGATCGACGGCGTCAGCCTCACGATGGTCCTCGTTACCGGTATTTCGGCAGTAAGCACTGTGTTATTTTCCTGGGACGTCGAACATCGACAAAACGAATTTTTCTTCTGGTTATTACTCGTGGTGGCTGGCTGCTACGGAGTTTTTCTGAGCGCGGATTTGTTTCTATTCTTCGCGTTTTATGAGCTGGTGATCGTGCCGAAATATTTTCTTATCGCCGTCTTCGGATCCACCAACAAGGAATACGGCGCGATGAAGCTGACGCTCTATTCGTTTCTGGGCGGCATGCTCGTATTCATCGGGATCCTTACGGCGTACGTAACTGCCGGAACGCTGGATTTGAATCAGCTGTCGCAATTCCAATTTTCGCCACAGCTGCAAGCGTGGGCGTTTCCAGTGTTGTTTCTCGGCTTCGCCGTGCTCGCCGGAATCTGGCCGCTGCATACGTGGGCGCCGACTGGTCACGTCGCGGCGCCTACGGCCGGCTCGATGCTTCTCGCTGGGATCGTGATGAAACTCGGCTCTTACGCAGGGCTCCGCGTGGCGGTGAATCTCTTCCCACAGGGCTTCCAGATGTGGAGCAAATGGATCGTCCTTCTGGCCGTCATTGGAATTGTTTATGCCGCGGCGGTGGCGCTCCGCCAGCGTGATCTGAAATTCGTGATCGGTTATTCGAGTGTCAGCCACATGGGTTTTGTTTTGCTGGGTCTCGGCGCGGCAACAGCGCTGAGCGTTTCAGGAGCAGTATTGCAAATGTTCTCACACGGTGTGATCGCGGCCCTCTTGTTCGCCGTCGCCGGACGGATGATCTATCGCCGCACACACACGCGCGAACTCAATGTGCTCGCCGGTATGAACTTGAGTCACGCTCTGCCGTTTGCCGCGTTTACTTTTATCATCGCGGCAGCCGCCTCGATGGGAATACCCGGCTTCAGTGGATTCGCAGCCGAAATCACAATTCTCATTGGCGCATGGAAAACTTATCCGGTCGCAGTCTGGATTACAGGCGCGGGCATGGTGCTCGTTGCTGCATTTACGTTGCGTGCCTTAAAACAATCGTTCTTCGGCGAGAAGGATGGAGGTCTCCACTTGCAGGAAGCTCGGGTGCCAGTCGATTCGGATTGGAATGAACAACAAAGCATTACCGCCGCGGAAAAATGCGGCGCTTGCCTGCTGATGTTCACGACGCTCGCAGTCGGTGTTTATCCCAAACTGTTGCTCGATCGAATCATGCCGGCGGTGGAAGCGATGAGGTTTCTGAAATGAAATCGGCCGATTCAACCATGTCGTATTTCGAACTGCTCAAGCTCGTATCGCCCGAGACGATCGTAGTCATAACCGCGCTTTTCGTTCTTGCGTTTGGGCTTGCGGCCGGGCGCGCGAAATCGAGCGTGACAATCTCCATGGCGAAGCCTGCTCAAAGTGGGAGTGACACGTCCACCGCCATGGGGATTTGTTCCGTAGTTGGCGCACTCGGCCTCGCAATCGCGATCGGCGCGGTGTTGCTGTTGCCGCGTAACGCAATCCTTTTTGCGGGGATGCTTGTGATCACGCCCTTCACGTCGCTGTTCAAAATCATTTGCATCGCGCTGGCTTTTTTCACAGTCCTTCTAACGACATCAGAAAAGTCGTTGCGTCATCCGGGCGAATATCTGGCGCTCGTTCTGTTCGCAACAGTGGGCCTGATGCTGCTCGTTGGCAGCGAGGAATTGCTTGTGATCTTTATCGGACTCGAACTGCTCGGCTTGTCGCTTTATGTAATGACCGCGTTCGAAAAGACGGATGCGCGTTCGGCAGAAGCGGGCCTGAAATATTTCCTTTTCGGCAGCACATCCAGCGCTTTTACGCTTTTCGGAATCAGCTTGATCTACGGCATGTCGGGTACGACCAGTCTCGCGGCAGTTTCGGAGAAATTGGCCTCCGTGTCAGTCCAGCCGTTGCTGGCGGTTGGGATTGTGATGACGCTCGTCGGTTTCGCGTTCAAAATTGCCGCGGCACCGTTTCATCTGTGGGCGCCGGACGCTTACCAGGGAGCGCCTGTCCCCAGCGCAGGATTCATTGCCTCAGCTTCGAAGGTCGCGTCCTTTGTGGTATTGGGGAAGATAGTGCTCGTCGGGTTTGCTCCCCTGCATGGCGACGCTGCGTGGCACGCGATGGTTGCCGGTTGGTCGCCTGTGCTCGCTGCGCTGGCAGCGTTATCAATATTGGTCGGCAACCTCGTCGCCCTTGCACAATCGAACGTGCGCAGACTACTAGCCTATTCCGCAGTGGCGCATGCTGGATACACACTCATCGGACTTGTTGCGGGCGATCGCGACGGATTTTCCGCCGCATTATTTTACGCTACTGTCTACGCGATCACACTTGTCGGTGCATTCGGCGTCGTTGCCATGGTGCGGCGAGAAACGGGTGGGGACGATATCTCAAACTTTCGCGGATTGGCTTCCCGATCGCCCTTGCTGGCGGCATGCATGTCCGTCTTCATGCTGTCGCTGGCAGGTATACCGCCGCTAGCCGGATTTTTTGGGAAGTTTTATCTCTTTAGCGCAGCGCTTCGCGCCGGTGCAGACCACGGTTTGCTCTGGCTCGTAACAGTCGCGCTTTTCGGCAGCTTTATCTCGCTTTACTATTACTTGATTGTGTTGAAAGCGGTTTTCGTTGATGACGCTCCGCTACCGGCCGCACGACATGCCAATGTCGTCTCGGCCGATTTGTTGCCGCGAACCATCGTCGCTGTTCTTGCTGCAGCAGTTCTTTTGCTCGGCGTAGCGCCGCAGGCCCTGACAGCGCAGATCCTTGCCGCCATACCGTAACAAATTTTCGGCAAGAACTGCGATTAACGCTTGACTCCCGCGGTAGAAGTTTCGCATCAAAAGCGAGTAGCCCCGATTGGAAGAGTTACTGAAGAAGATGGGCAGCATTAGTCAGTTCATTGATCGCCACTACCGGCATTTCAACGCTGCGGTCTTAAAAGACGCCGCCGAGGCCTACATGGGACATCTCGACCGCGGGGGAAGGATGATGATCACCCTCGCGGGCGCCATGAGTACTGCCGAGCTGGGTATTTCTCTCGCGGAAATGATTCGCCGGGACAAAGTCCACGCCATCACCTGCACGGGAGCGAATCTGGAAGAAGATCTTTTTAATCTGGTCGCGCGCAGCCAGTACGTCCGCCTGCCGAATTATCGCGAGCTAACTCCGCAACAAGAAGAAGAGCTGCTCCGTCGTCACCTGAATCGGGTCACCGACACGTGCATCCCGGAAGAAGAAGCCATTCGCCGGATCGAAAGGGTGGTGATCGACGAATGGATTGCCGCTGGGAAAAAAAACGAACGCGGGTTTCCACACGAATTCCTTTTCAAAATCCTCAAGGAATGTCGTCTTAAGAAGTTTTACGAGATCGACCCGGGCGACAGTTGGATGATCGCCGCCGCGCACAAAGATCTACCTGTCTTTGTGCCTGGCTGGGAAGATTCCACCTTGGGAAATATTTATGCCGCGCGTTGCATAACGGGAGCAATCACCAACGTCCATACGGTGCGTTCCGGAATTGAATACATGATGGCGCTCGCAGAGTGGTATCGCAGCGTTTCCCAGGATTCTTCAATTGGCTTTTTCCAAATCGGCGGCGGGATCGCTGGCGATTTTCCCATTTGCGTTGTGCCGATGTTGAATCAGGACGTGGTCCGCGAGTTTGTGCCGGAATGGGGTTATTTTTGCCAAATCAGTGATTCTACAACCAGTTTTGGATCGTACTCCGGCGCGGTGCCCAACGAGAAGATTACGTGGGGGAAACTCAGCGTCGATACTCCGAAGTATATAATCGAGTCGGACGCAACGATTGTGGCGCCCCTCATTTTTGCCAAGGTTCTGGGCTGGTAAGGATTCTCTGCGGGACCCGTTACTGCCAGTGTCCCCCAATCCACACCCAGCCGTTGTAACGAGGTACCCAATGGCCTTCCACCCAAACTGCGGCCGGTCTTGGGCGGTTTACCCAAGTCCCAGGCACCCATGCGTACGCAGTTCCCGTCCATCGCCAATAGCCCCTCGTCCAGACGTAGCTCGGTGCAGGCGCCACGGTCTGAGTTTCAACCCGAAGCGGCGGTGGTGCTCGGGTCACCACGACGTCTCGAGCGGGGCCGGCGGTCGTTACTTGCTGTGTCGTTGTCGTCGTCGTCACTGCAGTTGGTTCCTCCGCACAACCCACCAGAGCTAGTAACGCCAATATCAGTAGATAAGAACTTGTTCTCATTTTCACCCTCCGTTACGGATTCGTTTTGTGCCGCCTCGTTGGCTTTGTTGAAAGCAAAATCCCCGTTGGTTCGATAGCCAGCGACCGATTTTGAATGGATTGTGCGCAATGCTTTACGTCGTCGCCACACCCATCGGCAATCTGGGCGACATAACGTTGCGGGCTATTGAGACCTTCCAATCAGTCGACGTCGTCGCGGCTGAAGACACCCGCCGATCAGGGATGTTGCTCAAGCACCTCGGAATCAAAAAGCCTTTTATCAGTTATCACGAGCATAACGAAGCGACCCGAACGATGGAACTTATCGAACGCCTTGCGCGCGGCGAAAACGTTGCGCTGATTACGGACGCAGGTACGCCTGCACTCTCTGACCCCGGGTTGCGCCTCATTCGGGAATGCATAAAGCGCGGAGTCCCATTTACGATTA
>Ga0137366_10000290_pt1 | contig 30971 bp, 31 predicted proteins | sample SagtaG_8_FD_104938 | JGI IMG/M metagenome (GOLD analysis project Ga0137366, IMG submission 104938) | Vadose zone soil microbial communities from Sagehorn Ranch, Mendocino, California, USA - Sage1_L_60_16 metaG | ecosystem: Environmental > Terrestrial > Soil > Vadose zone | place: USA...
CGGGTTCGTTTGGCGATCCCAGCGGCGTGCCCGTGCAGCCGCAGAACAGCGCGACCAATCATGATCCGACACTGGCATCGGTAGGGAGTTTCGGAACTCCGGCTACGGGTATGGCCCGCCCAGCGGAGCGAGGTGTGGCTACCGGTGCCTTTGGCAGTCAGAGCAGCCCTTCCGGCCATGCAAGCAAAGCCGTGAAAAGCGTTGACTTCAGCGAACCTGCACCGGCGAAGGCCCAGACGATTGTAGCGAAGGTCTCGCCCGTCGCCCCAGTGGCGATCCTGAGTAAACCTGCACCGGTGTACACGGAAGAGGCCCGGCGGCTGCACGTGGAGGGCGATGTTGTGCTGAATGTTGTGTTCTCCGCCACCGGAGAGATTCGGATTGTCGGAGTGGCGAAAGGTCTTGGACATGGACTGGACGAGGCGGCAGTGGCCGCCACGCGCCAGATCCGCTTTACTCCCGCGCGGCGCGATGGCCAGTTCGTGGACTATCCCGCCACCATACACGTCGTCTTTGCTTTGTCGTAAAAGGAGATCGGTTTTATGAAACGCCATCTTGTTTTGCTTCTTCTGGTGCTGTCGCTGGGAGCATTCGCGGCTGCCACAGACACCTCCCACCCGGCAGGCGATGCGTTCGACCGAACCATCGACAAGATCACCGCCCGCGAGGCCGAGAACGTAAAGACCTTCGCGAAGTACTCCCCAATTGTCGAGACCTATATACAGGGCTTCAGGAAGGACAAAGAGCTAGGCCGGGTGCCGGTCGAGGACCAGTACTTCCTGGGCCGCGCCTCCTTCAAGAGCCGTCTTCAGGATGATCCGTTCATCGCCCAGGAACGCCCTGTCGCCACCCACCAGCTTCTTCGCGAGATCAAGGAAGCCACGTTCGAGCGCCGCAAGGGTTGGGTGCCGCTCGGCTTCACACAGATGGCCGTGATCGATATGCAGCACTTCGATCGCGCGCACTACAAGTTTGTCTACCACCAGCGAGAGTTCCTGGGCACCGTGCGATGTCTTGTCTTTGACGTGACACCGACCGCCAAAGGGCACGGTCAATTCATGGGGCGCATCTGGGTCGAGGACCAGGGCTTCAACATCGTCCGCTTCAACGGCACCTACATTCACCCAGCGGAAGGCTCGGAGTTTCTTCACTTCGACTCCTGGCGCGTGAACGTAAGCAATGGGCTCTGGCTTCCCGCTTACATCTACAGCGAGGAATCCGGCGTAATGGGCGACAAACTGCCGGTCGCGTTGCGCGGCCAGACCCGCCTCTGGGGTTATGCCACCAGCCAGACGGACACCGGGCGGGAGTTCAGCAACGCTTTCACGGCAATTCAGGTGGACGCCAAGGATGCCGTCTCCGATCAGGTTGACTCCAGCACACCGCTGGCAAGCCAGAAGGCCTGGGAGCGCCAGGCCGAGAACAACTACATCTTCCGCCTGGAGCAGGCCGGCCTCGTCGCACCGGTGTCGCCACTGAGCGAGATTCTCGAAACCGTCGTCAACAACCTGATCGTCACCAACAACCTTGTGATCGAGCCCGAGGTGCGGTGCCGCGTGCTGTTGACCGCTCCGATGGAGAGTTTCGCAATCGGCCATACCATCGTGGTGAGCCGCGGATTGATCGACGCGCTCCCCGACGAGGCTTCTTTGGCTGCCGTCCTGGCTCACGAGTTGAGCCACATCGTGCTCGCCCACGATAGCGACAACTCCCAATTCGCATTCAGCGATCGCCTGATCTTTCCCGATACGGAGGCTCTGGACCGGCTGCGCATGGTGAGAAGCAGCGACGAAGTAAAACAGGCCGATGAAGAGAGCCAAGTCCTGCTGCGAAACTCGCCCTACAAAGACCAGCTGCAGAACACGGGCTTGTTTCTGAAGCAGATGGAGGCGAGCCGCAAAGTGCTTTCCAATCTGCTCCGGAGCCGCCTGAGTGACTCGTTGGTTGGGGAGCAGCCCCGCCTCACCTTTGCCGAAGCGTCATCGCCCGAGTTGAATCCGAAAGACCTCCATCAGGTCACCGCATTGCCGCTCGGCTCACGCGTGATCATCGATCCGTGGAGCGGCCGCGTAGATATGAACAGGGCACGGTCCGCACCCGTAGTCGCCATACGGGAGAAGCTGCCGTTCACATTGACTCCGTTTGACCCCTATCTCACGCGGGCAGCCGCGGAGAGGGAAGTGGCCCCGGTCCAAGCCACACTACCGAATTCCAATGCTGCGCCGGCCCAGGACATCTCGCATGAGCAGGCCAGCCCAACGAGCGCTGCACAGGCGGCCCTTCCCGTTGACTCGCCGGATGGTGCCAAGTGAGAAATCGCTCGATATTCATTCTTCTCGCGGCCGTGCTCTTTGGGGGGTGCGTTTGCTTTGCGCAGCGAGCGTTTGAGACCGTTGCTCCACTACGCGCCAATCGCTTTAGCGACCAGGTGTACGTCGGATTTGACCACACCCGCACCGATTACGCGCTGATGACGCCGAATGGCGATGAGCTAGCGACAGCGAACGGCATCAACATCGAATACGACATGCGACGCAAAGAGCACGTCGCCTATATTGCAACGATTCGCTACGGCGCCGGCGCCCCATTCAACCAAAGCCTGATCACCGGCGCCGCTGGCGCCAGCTATCTCTTCCACTACACACGCTATGAGCCGTACCTGCACGCCATGGGCGGCTATACCCGGCTGGCATCCCGGCACGCCGCCGGCGGCATGTACCTGTCCAACGTCAACACCGGGCTCACGATGCTGTTTGGCGCAGGCCTCGATGTGAAGGTGCGCGACGGGTGGGGCGTGCGCGCGATCTCCCTGGAGGATCTCTATCTCCCCTTCGGCTCGTCGCGCTCCACGTATTGGAGCGTTGGGACGGGAGTGCTCTACCACTTCGGACTGGCCAGATAGAGATGCCAGAAGATTTGGTCTCTGATAACCCTCTCCGTGGTCACGCAATGCCGGACCACAAAAGGAGTATTTGATGTCGAGTACTACAGGTGTTCAACCGCGCACGTTTTCGTGGCTCACTGATAAATATCGAAAGTATTTGTCATTTGAGCAGACGCTCCCCAGAGATCACGATAGACATGTCTCTGTCGCAGAGACGGCACAACTGATACCGGAATCAGGCCCAACTGCCGCGCTCCTGCGATTGAAAGAAAAGAAGGATACTGGTGCGCCCATTTCACAGGAAGAGTGGGCCATGCTCGCTCACTATGTGCAGCAGGGAGCCGAGTTTTGGCCGAATCGTCACATCTCGCGTGAATCTGTTGTTGGCATTCTGCAGGCATTTCGGGCAGCGTACAAGCTGAGGAGACCTGAAGGAGACGACGGCAAAGCGGCTTATTACCTCGATAAGCTGAATTCGATGGGCCAGGGCGAGACCACCATGGAGGCCGCCATTGAGACGCATCTCGCTCACGCCGAGTGGCCGATTGGTAGCGGCGCCAGACCCCTCGTGGTATTTCTGCGAAACGATCGCGTTACGGATGAGGCGGCGCTCACAGCAGCGCTCCTTCCATATTGGGATGCTTTGTGGCGGGTTGCCGCACGGGGGCACTTCCTTGTTCTCCATAGGCCCATCCGCGACAAACAGAAACCGGATGTTTACGAGGCCCACGAGCCGGCCGCCGTTACAGTCACCCGCGAATCGCTTGTCTTCAGCGTTATCCGTTGTGAAGACCGCGGCCTGACCGCCTTGCTTTCCTTTCCAGGGTCCACAGCCGTGATGTACCCGCTCGCGGGTTATCCGGACATCTGTGAATTCCGGGGGATGTTGGCTGCGATTGGCGAAGGGTCTCCAGGAACATGTTGGAATGGCGGTCGATTCTCGGCCTACACCGTCGGCCCCAAGCTCGACGGTCCGGCCATTGGAGTCCACGTTCGAGGGACGGGCGGCGTCACGTTCTGCTTCACGTTTGATCAATGGAATGTTTTGAGAGAGCTGTTCGCGGAGGCCTGGGAAAACCCATTTTTGCAGTCCTCATGGGCCGTCTTGACCGAAGAGTATGGCGAGCTGTAAATCGACCTCGTTTCACCTTGGAGAGTATGCAATGCCCTTGCGCCATCCTATGTCTGTTCTACTCGTGACCTTTGCCTTTGGAAGCATTGCGCTGGCCAAACAGCCTGTTTCCGCCGTCTGTACGACAGATCCGCTCGTGACCTATGCCGGCGCGACCATTTCCGTCCATGTAACCCCGGCCGGCTTTCTTCCGCATCGTAAACTCACCTACACCTACCGCAGCACCGATGGTGAAGTCGCCGGCGACGGTGCCTCCACCGGGACCATCGATACAACCGGGTTGCAGCCTGGCAACTACAACGTTTCCTCCCTCCTCTCCGACGACCACCAACCGAAGCGAACGTTGGTTGCGACGTGCCAGGCGGCGTTCACCATCAAGGAGCCGCCCAAGTACCCTCCCCAGATGCACGTTCGCGCCGAGCCGCAAGCAGTGAACTCAGGTGAGCCCGTGGCGGTGACGGCAGAAGGCTTCAGCCGGGACAACCGGCCGTTGGCCTTTCGCTGCCTCGCAAACAGAGGCGCTCTCTCCGGCGGCGGTACTCGTTACGCTCTGGACACCACGGGACTCGCCAGCGGCATCGTCAATATCGACTGCACTGTGCGGGACGATCGCGCGCTTTCCGGCTTCGCCGCGACAGCGGTCACCGTTACTCTTCCGCCTCCGCCTCCGCCGCCCGTCGCTCACAAGTACGGCGTGGGCCTTGACTTTTCTAAAGACAGGAAGCGGCCGACCCGTGTCGATAACGCGGCTAAAGGAATGCTCGACCGTTATGCCGACGCCCTGGCGTCGGACCCGGATTCCACGGCAATCGTCGTGGGATACGACAACGCTGGCGAGCGCGTTCCCGCAACCCACCGCAAGGCGCTGCTACCCCAAGATGCCGTTCTGCGAGCCGTGAACACCAAGGCCTATTTGGTGGAGGAGAAGGGAATCGATCCGCGGCGTATTGAGGTTCGGACGGGAACCGAAGATGCCGAGAAGGTAATTCTCTGGATTGTCCCTACTGGAGCCAGGTCGGACATCAGCGGCACCGTTACCATTGATGAGTCACAGGTGAAGCCAGTACCGCGCAGAAGCGAGTAGGGAAGTAGCTTGTAAAATGGTACTTTAGGTTGTAGCAGAATCAAAACACAGCTAAGGCACCCAGCTTTAAGTGGGTGCCTTAGCGAGCCTGAGTCCCCGACTATCGTCCGATGCAGTCTCTCCGCGCTCAAAGCGTGAGGCTACGCCTTCGGAGGGGACTTCTTCGCAGCTGCCTTCCGCTTAGCCCAACGCTCTTTGGCTGCAGCCGCCATCTTGGCGCGTGCTTCAGGCGATACGCGGCGCTTCGCCTTCTTCGCTGCCGTTTTCGCCGCAGGTTTTACTTTTTCGCGGAAGGGACTCGGAATCCCGCCGCTGCCGCCTTGCAATGCACGAATAGCAGCATCCAGTTTGTCGCGTTCAGCGATCAGCATTCTTAGTATTTCTTCACTTGCCATGTGGTCTGGCCTCCGCGTGAAAGACTATCAAGATTCTATTTACAAGAAAAGCCACGCAGACCCGCCACAGCAAACGTCCAGAAAGCCTACCCACCTGTCATCAGAAGCCGTGAAGCGTTTAAAGGCGCACAAACACTCAAAGCACGACTGTTTAGTGAGGAGAACCCAATGGGGAAACAGATAAAAGACAAATGCAATAGGTTCCAGCCTGGCCCTCACGGCGGGTGCGAGGCCCTGTTGTATGAATTCCGCGAGCCGCCTCTTCCGTCAGACGATGAAGAGGACATCCCTCAGACCAGCGGACGAGTGTATCCGCGGACTGTTCTTATAGCGGCCAAGACCTTTGATGAAGCATTGCAATATCTACGTTTCCACGCACAGGAGTTCAACATCCACAACGTGAGATGTCTTGGCATCATGCTTATGGTGTCCGGATCACCTGCCGACTGACCAATGTAGATTCCGCGGACCGGGAATACAGCATGGAATTGAAGCGAGAGATCAGTTCAGCCATGACGCCATCCTGACGCCAACTCCTTTGGGAAGCTTCGGATTTCCAGCTACTTAGTTGTTTCCTGAATCCGGCCGCTCCCTCAGTTTGCTCCCAAGCCCTTCCATTTCGCACACAATGCATGGGTCGGCGGAATCGCTTACGAAGACTGCACTTGAGCAAACACACTACCGGCAACCAATTCCGACATCCCATTTTGCAGTCTTGACTGCCGAGATGCGAGGATTTCCTGAAAATGGACCTGTTTCCGTGTTTGCCGAAGTGCGGAGGCACACCCATCGGCTGGCGGAGTAGCGCATAGGGGTAAAATGGTCCAGCTACTCTGAAGTGTTGGTTGCCTGCTCGGCAACTTGTAAAAAGATATGTATAGCACTCTGTGCTATACTATGGAGGTGCGATGCGTCTATTGAAAAGCAAGGCGTTCGATCGCTTTGCTCGAAGCAAAGGCATCACAGACGCAGATCTCTGGCAGGCTGTCGATAGGGCGGAGAAGGGGCTGATAGACGCGAATCTTGGCGGGAAGGTCGTTAAACAGCGGATTGCCCGAGAGGGAGAGGGCAAATCTGGCGGGTTTCGGTCCATCATCTTCTACAAATCTGGCACAAGAGCTGTGTTTGTGCACGGTTTCGAAAAGAGTGCGCTTGAAAATATTAGTGCCAAGGAGCTGAAAGCCTTCAAAGACTCCGCCAAAGTAGTCTTGAATTTGAGCGACGAACAACTGGCAACTGCAATCAAGAACGGCGCCTTTATTGAGGTACTGAAGCCACGGCCCGCATGAGAGAAGAAGTAGAAGATAGAGGTGGAGAAAATGCCTAAGAAATACCGCAGCCCAGCCATGGCATCCGTGCACGAGATGATGTCTGACCTGCATGAAGCAGGGGTGATCGACAAAGTGACAATGCGGCATTTTGACGATCAGTGTCTCACCCCGATTAAGGAGATGACGCCATCGGTAATCGTGAGCCTTCGGAAGCGCGAGCGTGCGAGCCAGGCAGTCTTTGCACGATGTCTAAACATTCCAACAAGCCTTGTTAGCCAATGGGAGCGCGGAGAGAAACGGCCGAATGGGCCATCTCTCAAGCTTCTGTCACTGGTGAAGGCGAAGGGCCTGTCCGCTATTTTGTAAGGACGATCGGAAAGCTTTCCGGTGAAAGTCTGGCAGAACATCGTCCTCCACCGCTGCTATCTGCAGCTGCAGGATACTGGGCCCACGCACTCTCTATTCAGATACACCCATTCCCAACCAAGGCTCCGCGACCGCAACCCGAGATGATCTCGGGTTTTTGTGGGTATGTAGTCCGTTCATCTCTTCCCTTTGACTTGGCAGCTCGCCCTGCCAGCCCAGAATCACCCCTGCTGACGAGTATTTCCGCTAAAAGGAGTATTTTCCTATGTTTGTTGAATTGCTACCACTGTTGCGAAATCGCACAGTCTCAATCAGTGTCGCCGTCCCCGCCGATAGCGACGGCATTACCTTAACCATCGTGCCAAAGGTGACCGACGAGAAAGCCGAACAGTGTGGCTCTATCAAGGACGCGGCCGTCAAGGCGCTTTCTGGCGCACTGACGCTCACCGCCCAGACTGCTGAGGAGCTGGACGCGGGTCTGCACCAGGCTCTTCTGCAGTATGTTGGCGGTCAGCTCACGATCGAGGGTTCGATCAGGGAGATGGTAAAGACGGTGAAAGCGGCCGAAAGAAGAAGCAAAGGAAGCGGCCAAAGCCGCAGTTGCAGCCGCCAAGAAGAAGTCCGGCCAGGCCACGGTCGGCAGCAAGCCAACGCCGCCGCCGGCGCCAGTGGAGGAAAAGAAGTCCGAGCCCACGGCCCCGCCCAGCCTCTTTGATGTTGTTCCCGCAGAGGAGCCAGCGGCGAAGCCAGAAGAGGATGTATCCACCGCCGCGTCCTTTGCCGCGCCGGTGCCGTCTTCACTCGAGGCCAGTGCCGCCGCGTAATCCCTGCGGCGACTTTCTTCTCCTCCCTGGCCAAACAGCCATCCCCCCCCACATCCCCTACCGCCCCTTCAGAGAGGGAGCAAGCAGCAGATCAGGAGAGATTTTCTCTATGCCCATCGAAGTCACTCACATGGAAAGACAATTCGCATTTGGAGGCCGGATTATTCCCGATCCCAATCCGGAGCTCACGCCAGACGGCGTCCGCGAGTTCTTGACCTTCCAGTATCCGGAAATGTCAACGGCCACCATCGTTGGGCCGGAGACTGCCGGCCGCTACCTCCGTTACACCATTCAGCGATCAATCGGGAGCAAAGGCTAAGCCTATGCCCCGCCGGGTCGCGCCCAGAAATGACCATCTTCGCAGCCGTCAGCCGCTCTGTGATGCGTTACGCGTAAAGCAGGGCGGTCTGAATGAAGGCACGGGCAGTCATGCTTATGCGAGGTTTTGCAAATGCGCAACAAGTCAGCGGCTGTCCCAGGGCGTCGAGGCGGCAGTCAGCCAAAATCAACGCCGCAAATCCCGGATGCTGCCGCCACCACCGGAATTCCTCTTGCCACTCGGATAGGGCTGCTCGCTCCGGGCGGCCCTGCCCCTCTTCCTCCGCTGGATGAAATTCGGAGCCGGTACAGCATTTACACCGGGAAGAAGATGCTTTTCAGGCTCTGTCAGAATCTCGTTGCCGAGGGTGTTGCCACCACCCGCAGCTGGGAGCAAAGCAAAGCCGATCCGCTCGCGTTCATCGATGAATCCCTTCGGCGCTGGTGCTTTCTGCACGGCCTCTCGCGTATCGAAGCAGAGTTTCAGGAGTTTTCGGTCGCGATCCGCGATGAGGGGACTCGTCAACTGAGTCTTTCGGTGCAGCACTGGCACCTGGGCCACTTTGTCTGCAGAGCGCCTCTGACGGCGCTCGAAGAGTATGCGAAGGGCCTCGGCGCGGCGTTCTATCAGATCCTGGCTTACACGCTCGTCCGCTCACTTGGTTCATGGGATCTCGATGATGCAGAAAACAGCGTGGAACAAATGAAGGAGTGGGCCGCGGAGTCTCGTGAAGAGGAGGGCGGGGCAAAAGAAGAGTTCGAAATTCCGGATCTCGATGCCTGTACTCCAGCGTTCATTGCAGAGGCGCGGAAGAAGCACGTTTCGATCCGGCATGGCCTCTGCATTCTGCGGGCGCACTCCAACGGCCCGTTTGAGCTGTGGATCAAGTCGCTACTCCGCATGTATGCCTTGACTCGAATTCCAATCGACAAGCGCTTGAGGGAAGACCCGGAAGATGCGGATTACGACTATCTGCGTCCTGTCCCGGTAGCGGTTCTGTCCTTTGACGAACAGGACGCAATTGTCGCGACGGTGGACGAAGAACTGGAGAACTGGAGCCAATCTTCGTCGCCGCCACTGCTGAGCCTGAAATTTGATCCTTTTCAACCCCGGCAAATGCGTGAGGTGTGGAGGATTCTCAGGATCACCTTTGAGATCGCGTTGGAAACGGCCAGCCTCGCAGAACTGTGGCGGCTGTGGGCCGAGGCCGAGGAGAAGAAGAATGTATACCGACATCTCAATCGGGGGCAACTCCGGGGTCGAGCTGCGTAAGGCAGTGATGATTTATACCGGTACCCAGGCGTACGTCACCGTGCACGATGTGTTGCGCGACGAACAGGGCAGGCCTCACTATGGACCGCCGGAAGCTCTAAGTGCAGACTTTTTGAACAGCCTCTGTGAACTCTTGAAACAGAAGGCTGCGCGCGATATCGAGATCCTTCCAAACAACATTCTCTGCCTCACGGACGATCTGGTTGCCTGGTGGTGTCCGGCTGCCGTGCGCCCGATGTTCTTCCAGTCGGCTACGGACCAAGAAGCCAATGCGCTGTCGGGCAAAATGTTTCCGCATCCGGCCCTGGTGTTCGTCGCCACGGAAACGCACCTCTCGGTTCGGGCGCTGCCCAAGAATGAACGTCCCAACAGCGACACTCAGTTGTTGAGCGCACCGTACTGGAACACCTATGAGGATGGCTCGGTCTGTACGGGCAGCATGCATGTGCCAACCTCGGAGGTGTCATCTTCGGTCACGGCGGAGTGGGATCGCGGGTTCTTTGAAAGCGCCTTCACCCACCCCGCCGGTGCCGTACGTCTGACCTCATATAAAGGTGGCATTATCCCGATGTGGACGAGCGTCCTCGGCAGAGATGCTTTTCCGGATCAGTATCTGGTCACCGCCCACGAGACCATCCTGCAGTTCATACGCCGCTGCCAGAAATAGCGAAAGGAGCAGAAAATCGTGGAATCAGTTCATCACCTTCATCCTCGCCTGATGGGCAGCACGCGTCCGCTGCGTGTTCTGCTCGTTGGTGCCGGCGGGAGCGGGAGTGCAGTGTTACTTCAGCTCCCCTTCCTAGAGCAAGCGTTGCGCGCCTGGGGCCAACCAGGTCTCGCGGTCACCGTCATGGACCCGGATGTCGTCTCCGAGGTGAACGTCGTGCGTCAGCCCTTCTCGCGTGTTGATATCGGGTCAAACAAAGCCATGTGCCTGGTGGCTCGCATCAACATGTTTTGGGGCTTCGCTTGGAAAGCCATCCCGCGCTATTTCGGGGACAGGCCGGTTGGTGCGCCGGAGTGCGATCTGCTGATCAGCTGCGTCGACACCAGAAAGGCCCGCCATCTCATCTCGCAATCGTTCAAGGAGCCCCGCTCCCCTGTATATCACCTCGATCTTGGCAACAATGCCGCCAGTGGACAATACGTCCTTGGCCAGCCCTACGACGCGACGGTTTCCGCGCGCGCTCAGGAGACACGCCTTCCGACCGTTTTCGAGCTCTATCCTGAAATTGCCGACATTTCGATCGCGGAAAGCGCGCTTCCAAGTTGCTCGGCGGTGGAGGCGCTGGACCGGCAGGAGCCATTCGTTAATCAGACCCTAGCCGTGAGTTCGCTTGCCATGCTCGCCCGAATACTGCGGTACGGGCAAATCTCGTATCACGGCGGCTTTTATAACGCCGAGACCGGGCGCATGGCGCCGCTTCCAGTTGATCCAGTCCAGTTTGCCAGGATGCGAAAGACTGCGAAGAAAAGAGCATCCCCACGTGCGGCACTCGGCAGACACGCTGCCGCATAACTGATCTCACCGAAGATCGAGAAGGCACCAACATCGGCATTCTGCTTCTATGGCAGCAGTCTGGGCTACAAATTGGGGGATTGATGAAGGTTATCGGGACGGAAATCGAACAATTGCTTGCAAAAACTATAGAGGCCGTCTCCTATGTTGCTACGGCCTCTCCACTTCTATTCAATTGTTTACAACCGTCGGATATGGGTTCGTCGGGTAATGAGCTCGTCGGGTATGGATTCCGTCTGAGTTATGCCCGCTGGCGGAATCGTTTTCTCGACTCCAACAGCAACTGCATTATGGCAAACCCTTGTTCTTTATGCAAGCTCCTCGATTGGAACAGCTCCTCGATTGGAACCTCGATTGGAACAGTTCTTCGTATTGACAGCTGTTCTCCAAGCCCAGAGCGCTGTCCACAGTCGCTTGCCAAATAACTCTCTTCCGCGCCTGATTATCCGGTCGACGTCGAGCCGCTCGCAAACAATTAAACGTATCGCCGCGCCCAGCACAGGGTGTTTACGAGTTTCAATTGCTCGACCGTATTGCATTGAACCTCCAGCAAACGTGGGCTAGCAACAATGCATGCCAACGACCGAGCTCGTGATACAGCGACATTAAGCCGGTTCTTGCTATATAAGAATTCGATATCGCGGGGCAGGTCGTCACCGCTGGATGTTACCATCGAAATCAGCACTACCTCAGCCTGCTGCCCCTGTAGTTTATCCACGGTGCCCACGCGAGCATCTGACGGAAGGATGGATTGTAGGTAGTTCACCTGCACATTGTAGGGGGTGATGATCATGATGTTAGCTGGGGTAATCCGATGTGTGATGCCGTCACGATCACGGTAGCTCTGCGTGAGCAGATTCAAATACAACGCCTTCACTACTGCGGCTTCCTCCTCGCTGCGCTGTGAGCAGCCCTCGTGATTAACCTCCAGAAAACGAATACCGGTTGGTCGCAGCGCAACGTCAGCCGATTGGTCCAGAATGAGTGTCTGCTGCTGGTTCTTCGCATCAGGTTGGAGTCGGCCATCGTACACCGCGTCAGATATGAAACGGCATACGTCACCATGCATTCGATAAGTGGTATCGAGGAAGACTCCCCGCTCTGGTGGAATGGTCGCGCTATCTTCTAGGAGATATTCGAGTACAGACATCCCCGACTTGCCGGGGTGCACACCCTGGATGGGCTGAGCGAGTTGCATCTGATCACCGACGAGCACCAGGTTTCGTGTACACATGGCCATGATGACTGCATTGGCCAGGCATACTTGTCCGGCTTCATCAACAAACAGGTAATCCAGTTGGCTCGCAAAATCAGCGTACATGAAAACGGTTCCTGCAACGAGATTGCACGCGGTCGGGATATCACGCGTCGAAGTGACGCTCTTTATGAACTTTCCTTGAAAGAAACTCTCGTCGTTACCGCTGCTGGCCTTCTTTACGCCAAGGAAAGGAACTTTCTTTTCTTCCGCGACTTGTTCAATCCCCTTGAGAAGATTGTGAATGGCCTTGTGGGAATTCGAAGCAACGCCGACGCGCTTGCCGCGACTGATCAGGTCTACGATGGCGTGTGATGCTGTGTAGGTCTTGCCCGTACCGGGCGGTCCTTGTATGAGTAAATAGGAGTCGCGAAGATTGGCAACCGCATTGATTGTGGCCGTGAGTGCGTCTTCACTAGGAGCACTCACGGGGTGCCCAGTTTCGACACCTGCGATCCGTGGCAATTCACGTAACAGCAACGAACGTGTTGCACCATACGGGTTGGAGCCGGAAGCTTCAGCTTCAGCAAACCTAAACAGAGCATCTCTGAGCTTTCGTGCGTCCAGGGGAGGTTCCGGGATGGCAGAAAACCTCTCAGGCAGTGGTCCGCTCGCAATTCCGCGTTTGATCGCCACAGTCCGCTGCTTTAATTCAAGCCCAACGATCTCGCCAGCGCGCTCGAGGGTGGCCGCAATCTGACAAGAGTCGCCAACGTCCAGCTTCGTTTCCTGTTCGGGAAATTCGTAGGTGTACACTCGCGAACGCTTTTCCGTATACACGGGTATCGTTTTCGAAAGAGTCAATCCACCTAGGCATTCAGCGTCATCGACGAGTTCTTCGTCGGTCCGTTCCTGTCGATCGAACATCTTCCACCACTGCGGTTTCTGCTCGCGACGGTGGAAGTCGAGCAAGTTGCACACCAGCTCATGCATGGCTTTCAGCATGGGATTGCACGCCATCAATTGCTCTTCGAGGGTCGCACGCCTAGCCTGCCCCTCCTTTACAGCCTGCAGCTTCTCAGGATCAAGCTCCCTAATCTTTGGAGCAAACCAGGTCGCGGCGCCCGGTCGTTTCGAAAGCAGCCAGTTTCGCAACAGATACGTTGAGCGGCAATCCCCTGCGTTATAAGCTTCGATCTCGGCGAGCACAGTGGCATCGCCCGTAACGCAGTATTTCTCGTACATGACCACGCTGGCACCAGCTGTCTTGACCGCACCCTCGCGCGGGGGCATGTAGAAGATTTCGAGATCCTTTAACGAATAGCCGGGTTGGGATGTCCGAATCCCCTCGCGGACCACCTTGAACAGATCCACAAACTTCTGGTTACGCAACATCCAGTCGAGCTCTTCCTCACGCGTTCCATGGAAGGATGCAAGGCGTTTGAGTGCGGTCGGCTCATAGTGGTTGTAGTGGTAAACATATGCAGTTGGATTTTCGAGCAACTGGCCAAGCATAAAGTCCATCGCTTGTTCGAATGCAGCCTTCTCCTGCATGCGGTCGTGGCCCCAGAACGGAGTGAATACTAATTCGCTGCCGCGCAACTGCGAAAAGCCAAACAGATACTCCAATCCGTCAGGAAAGTGCGGGTCGCCTTCCATGTCGAAAAATAGATCGCCGGTGTCAGCTTGCGGCAGGCGACAGAAGCCCTTAGCCTCCTCCAGTGGCAGGATTTCGAGCAGATTCTCTCCGGTGTCTCTCTGTCGGACTTGGAGTTGCGCCTGCGACCGCAGCCGGTTCAAGGTCTCGGGCCCCATTCGCGAAACCGTGAAAGATTCGGGGGTCGAAGCAAAGGCACGAACCGTGCTTATGCCGGCATCGTTCAGCTTGCGAATTTGGCTGCGCTGGATGTTGGCTATCAGCCAAAGATGGTCGGCGCGGTCCCAGTCTTGTAGGCAGTGCTCGCTCCAACGGCACTGGCCGCAGTAATTGCAAGGCTCAGGTGCTGATGCCGTTGGCGGATCCGAGACATATTGGGAGAATCGGTCGCGGGCTAGTTCGACAAAATGGATGAAATCCACAACCGGGAAGCTGACGCGCTCGTTATTTCCAAGCACGATGTGAACGGATCGAGGAAAGACGCCTTGGATTTCTTCCAACAGATATGCATAAACACAAAGCTGTACCAGATACTTGGGCTTAGGCGAATGCGCCAGCTTCGTGTCGCTGATCTCGTAACTAAAACGACCTAATGCGGAAGGCGTTTCTATCCGTTCCAGAAAATCGATGTACCCGTGCCAGGGAGCCCGGAGGAGCGTGGCCTGATAGATGATTGGATCACCGCGGCGAATGGCCTTGATTGTCTCCTCGATCTGCTGATCTAGACCCGCATCTTGCGCGATCTGTGTGACTTTGATTCCTTGTGCAATCAGGCGGTCACGATACCGCCGTTCATGCTCGATACCCTTCTGCTGCAGCAACTCCTGTTCTTCATCAATTTCAGTAGCGCCAATCGCATCACTCGGACGATGGAGATCAAGAAAAGTGCAATGAGGGCAACCGAGGTAGCTCATTAAGTCGGTAGCGGAGAATAGAATATGCTCGTTAACTTGACGCATTCAGAACCTCACGTTCTGCCGAAAAGTCACGTCCCATGATAGCGAACGGTGACGTCTCTCCGTATCTCCGGATTAACTGTACCGCGAACTCGACAAGACGCGGGGCGTGACCGGGTGATTCCAGCGCGCTCGTCAGCCCTCTGGATCTAGGGAATTACCAACCGCAGCACCGGTTGCGCCCCAAAAAGCGCTGGCCCAAGGCCTCCCGTCATCGCTCCCAGTGCTAAGCCCAATGCGGCCAGTCCACATGCATTTCGCTGACGAATATCCTGTTTCTTTTGTGCTGACAATGGAGCCTTTGTCCGTCCATGCCACGAGCGTGCAGTTCGCGTCATTTTTTGTCCTTTGGATCTATTGCAGCGAATGTGTGCTCCATACAGGTTGTTCAGGCGGTCGCTGCCGCCTTTACAGCGCGGGTTCGAGTGTTCAACTTCCCATGCACCCCGTGCACCCAACGTGGCCTAGTTGCTGCGGCACATTCCCTTGCCACAGAGATGGCATTTGCCATCAGTTCGTTCAAATATCTCGACCAGGCGTTCCGGCGTGAAGCGCAATTGGCACATCCTTTCTTAGCCACGTTCATAAAGTAGGCCGATTCTGAATATTCTGGGCGCGGCCTCTGAGCATCCAACGTTCGTACAGTTAGCTTGCGAGCCACTTCGCATAGGCTCGAATATCAATCATTGGTACGGTGCCACTCGTTTGAAGTCGGGCGATAAGTTCGAAGAGAAAAGCCGTGGCCGGCTTTCCCTCCGGTTTGAAAGCAAAGCACTCTGTCGCGTCGCACTCGAAGATGCCATGAGCAGCAACGCAGCCAAGATCAAGCCGTCGTTCAGGCTCTCCGCCGAGCGCATCAAGGAGTGCCTGCCCCAATGCAGGACTCCAGTCACTATCGAGAGTCAGCAGCCCAGCGAGAATGTAAGGCAGCGGCTTTGGTGGAAAGATCCCGCCCGCATGTGGGATGTGGAGGCTTGTTCTCGTTAGTCTCCGGACGCTTTGGGCTTTGTCCTGTGCATAGCTGACCTGTCCGGCATTGATGACCTGTTTGGCCTCGAATACCGCATAGACGCTCTCAGCAGGAACGATGACCTGTCCTTCAAACTTGAAGATAAAAGGGGAATACTGCCGATCGAAAATCACCACATCAATCTGATCGCTGAACTGTCCTTGGCTGTCCACAATATGAGCCGTCGCCGCCTGGTAACGATGAGGCAGGTAGTTTTGGAGCAGTTCAAGCCAGACACGCTCGCTGGCATTGCCTTTCGTTCCGGGGTGGCTGAACGACTTCCGTGCAATAGCTAGACGTTGTTCGATGTCGTCGTGCAGTCCTGCCAATAATTGAGAAAGAGACCAATTATTCATCAGTGCTCCAGAATAGTTCCCCGACCTATAGAAACATGGTGGAATGTTGGCGAATTCAATCGGTATCGCAGTTTACGAGACCGCATTCTGACTCTCTCGGAAAGGAGGTGTAGGAGGATGCCGCTCGACAACCTCCTTAGCCGAATCAAAGGTGATGGGACTCGATGGATACGCCGCCAGCAAAAGACCCGGAAGAAGCCGTTGCGCAAGGTCCGAATACGTGTACCCGTACGACCGCCCATGCGTGGCCCCCGTCGCGGCGACCAGCGAGTGAATTTGCTGGGGACTAAAACCCAATTCTTCCAGCACTGGCGTTAGAAACGCAGCCCGTTGCGCCTCATTCGGGCGAACGAACGTGAATGTCACAGCAGCCCGGCGACGCACAGCGGGATCAAGCGCTTCAAGCCTGTTCGTACACATCACAACGATTGCAGGAAGATTACGCGTTGCCAGGTCGTCCACGCCGCGAATCAAGGCGTTCACTCCAGCGCGGTCTTCATGGTGCATGTGTGCAAGTTCGCGCGACTGGGCTAACGCATCAGCCTCGTCGATCAATAGTATGATCCCTGAATTGTGCTTGTTTCCGCGTCCTGCACCTCTCTTGGCGGCTTGCTTCACTTCAGCGAATGCCGCTGAGAGTAGGCCCGTCATTTCACCAACTGCGCCGGTCCCCCGGGCATTAAGGCTCAACGCATAGAGCGTCACGCTAATGCCAGCTTCCCGTGCGACCGCGTCACCAAATGTTTCCGCCAATATCGTCTTCCCGGTTCCGACATCTCCAGCAAAAATGAAGAGCGGGGGCCTATCGCGGAAGAGATCAACAATTTTGGTTTTCTGTTGATGATGCTTGTTGCTCCAAGCCGCAAGGCTGTCAGGATCAAGAAGCAGGCGGGCCTCCTTCAGGAGCCGTTCCTTCATGACATCGAGACCTACAAGCGAAGCAAAGCGCCTCGCGGCGGCTGCGTCTGGGTACTCACGAACCTCTTCGAAAATGCCAACTTTGTTGTCGATCATGAGAGCGGCTGGAAAGTCTGGCGATTCAATCCGCATCCTCCCGAGAAGTAGTTGCGATCCAAAGTCCAATAGCCGGTACCATCAGCAGGAGGCTCGCCGCTGGTTCTTTGAAGAGGAAGCCCAGCCCTAAATTGCGACTGCTCGCCGGATGAAAGCTGAAAGAAACGCGAATTCTGCGTCAAGTAATTAAAGAATCTTGCTCCGGTGATATCGACGTAAGGCACGACCTTGCCCGCGCGGTCGTCCGTGATGAGTACTCCGTTCGAGTCCACCTTGTATCGCCAGGAGACGATGCGTTTGTCGTACTTCTGGAATCCGAATTCGTACTCCTGGAGGTAGCCCATATTCAGGTACTGTGCCAATTCTTCCGCATACTCACGGATTCGAGCCTCCGGAGGATTTCCGTAGAATTGCGCGCAGAGATGCATATCGGCGGCAACCTTCGACGCGAGATAACGGGCGTGAACAATGGTGAATGTAGCCGTTGTTGTAAAGCTAAAGCTCATGATTCTATCCTCGGAAAGATGGCCCTAGAACATCCTGCCAGCACTCGATTGCTCTTCCCCGTGTTGTTGCAAACCGGGCCTCAGAGATCGCTTCCAGCGCGTCCTGGGCCGCGTTCACAATTTTCTGCCGGTGGCTTTCGTCATAGACTGCCGCCACATTGTTTGTTTCGTTGACCGGGTCGAATACCTCCATCGCCTTCCCGGTCGGCCCAGGCAGTTTCGACGCCGGATAGTAGTCCGTGAAATAGATTCGGGACTTGAGCCGTGACTTCACGATGTAGGCAAACACCTTCTCCAGTGCGACGGTGTAGTCGGCCATACTGACGCCGTTGTCGACCAGATGAGAAATAATCATTTCAGTCATGAAGGACTTAAGCCTGAACTCCTCGTCCTTGATTTTTTGGAGTCGCACCCACCATTTCACTAGGCGAATCACCTGAGCGAAGTGATCCTTCTGCTGTGCCTTACGCTTTCGAATGAAGGCCAGGTGGAGGGGGATGCTGGTCAAAACCGGGGCTCCCCCATCAAACGCGAAGAGGTATCCGCGGTCGTCCGGATCACCTTTGTACTGGACCGGAACGACGTCGACACTCAGCCCGCTGACGGCGAACTTAATGCAGACGGAGTGGTTGTTGGCTCGGATCTGATCAGGCTTCATCTGTGGGTATGCATCACGCAGGCGTTGCGCCAACCAATTGAGAAGATCCGGCTCGGAACTGGGCGTTTTCTCCGCTTTTACGTAGAACGCTACATCAATGTCGTTGAGAGTCTTGAGCGCCGTGCCCTTGGCCAGGCTGCCGGAAAGCAGCGTCTTGATGAGTCCATAATCAGGATGATCGGCTGCATACTTATCAAGTTTGTCGCGGAGACGACGAACCTGTTCCCGGTATTCTTCGGCGTCCTCCCGCTTCAAATTGACGGAGTCGGAGGCGAAGTCAGCGACATCGGCGTGCGTTATCTGTGGAGTTGAAAGAGGTCCTACCACGGTACGCGATTCAAGCGTGTTCATCAGCTGCCTCCACGGCGGGGAGCATTCTTCACGAGCTTCGAAAGTGATTCTCCGCCCGCACGCTCGCGCAAGGTGTCGCCAGGTTTTTGCCGAATTTCGCCGTCATTGTCGCGGGATCTCTGAGCAAGTCCGCCATCTTGATGGTTTTGCCCCTGTGCCATTACTGTCTTCCAATCATGCCGGCATGAGATCTCTTACTGGCCGAGCCATAGTTGTAACCTGACCAGCACTCTGATAATATCAGGTATAAATACTAGATGGGTATAATAAATATACCTATCTAGGTCAGCGACTTACGCAGGAGGAGATGTGGATGGCGCATGCCAAGCAGGCACGCTGGGGACAGGAGCGTCGTTTAGAGTTCATTGATTTCAGGCTTTACTGGGAGGGTCGCGTCAACCGGTCAGACCTAATCGAGTATTTTGGGATTTCCGTACCTCAAGCGTCCCTCGATCTGTCTAAATATCAAGAACTTGCGCCACATAATTCCCGTTACGACCTTTCGGAGAAGGCATACGTCGCGACCGAAGATTTCAAGCCGATAATCGCAGCCAGTAGTGCCCACGCTTATCTCGACCAGGTTCTAGGGTTGGAGTTGGGCATTCTTCAGCCCAATTCCAGCTTCTTGGGGTCGCCTCCGTCGGCTGCCGCTGTCAAGGACCCCAGCAGAAGTGTTAGCCCTTCGACGTTGCGTGCTGTTCTTCAAGCCATAAGATCCCAGAGCAAGCTGGAAATCACTTACCAGTCGATGAGCCGAGCTGTACCCACTGCAAGGACAATAAGCCCGCATGCCATTGCTTTTGATGGCTTCCGTTGGCATGTTCGTGCGTATTGTCATGAGCGCCAGGATTTTCGAGACTTTCTCTTCGCTCGAATTCTAGAGATTGTGTCCGGAGATCGCTCACCTATTGATCCAACAACAGACGCGGTTTGGCAGAGAGAAGTGGAAGCAATCATTGTGCCCCAACCTTCCCTCACCGAGGCACAGCGGCGCGCAATCGAACTGGACTACGGCATGGAAGGCGGACGACTCGTAATAAAAACAAGGGAGGCTCTGTTCTTGTACTTGCTAGAACACCTTGGACTATTGCACAAGCCAGATATTCGCGCCGCGTCCGATCAACAAATAGTGCTTGCAAACAGAGACGCACTGAAACCCTTCTTCGTAAGTCATGGAATGGGAGATGATCAACAGTGAGGACATCAACGCTCCCTACTTGTAAGGCGAAGCGTGCTCGGACTCGTAAAGAGCTGAAACCTTGCCGCCCTCGAAAGCCCTGACGGCCTTCCGGGCACCGGCGTCTAGGAGGTCGATGTACCTCAGCGTTCCGTCCGTGGCTTTGGCGACGGATTGGATACGCAGGAACTGAGCGCTGTATTTGTCAGCGAAGTCAGCCAGAGCGCGCAGCTTGGCCTTGGCGTCAGCCAGGTGATCTCCATGAGGATCTACGATGGATGCGGCCAGAGTACCGTTGTCACGCTTGGACACAATCAGAAAATCTACTTGGAGCGACGCCCACCTGCCGGATTCGTTCTGATACGGAATCCTCAGTGAATTCGGGGTGGCACGCTGCGGGTTGCGATACCAAGCGACGAACGATGGGCGAGCAATCTCCGTGGTGACGACCTCCTGCTCCCACTCATTCAGCGCGGCGGGGAACTTGCCCGCGGCGTCAGAGTAGATGTGGCCTTCGAATATCCTCAGAGCTTCTCCAGTACCGTCCTTCGTGGCAGCCTTCTCATTCGCCCTCAGCTCAACTGTAAGGGCTTCCGGAACTGAAGTCTGCTCCTGGACCTTGCGATAGGCATCGCGTGTAGCGCCCGTGGTGTTCTTGATCTCGACCGCGAACGTAGTCAACTGCTTCCTGACGAACTTGTTTGCTGCCGCTTCGATCTCAGCGATGACACCCTCGACGAGCAGCAGAGCGGCGACTTCAACTCGAATGTCTAGCTTGTTCGCAGCCGGGTCTGCCTTGCGAACACGGTACGCGTAGTAGGCCTTCCCAACGCCCTCTTTTAGTGCATTGAGTATCTTACGTGTGTCGCGGTCGATATCCTTTGCGTGTGTCTCGATCTGTCGGGACCGAGCGCCCTCGTCCTGCCCGGTAACGGTCACAACCGACGTGTTTACCTTGACCGTCTTAATATCCGTAACATTCTCGGCCACCGCAGCGGCGTGCTCAGCCGCGAGTCCATCCATTCTTGCATTAAGGGTCTTCGTCAGAAGAGTGTCAGCATCTGTTAACAGCGCGTGGCCAGTCGCATCATCGGCGAGCAAACGGACTAGATTCTTGGCCCGGCGTAGCGGGTTGGCCGAGGTCTCCGGAGTGGGGATGCTTGGCAGCGTCTCGATGAACTCAAACACTTCGGCAGCAACGTGCGGATTCCGCTCGAAGACTTTGGGATCGCGGAGCACCTCGGGGCCAACCTCGTTCTCGCCGTTCTCTGCACCCTTCCCCTCCAATTCATTTTTAATCGAGGACAGAGCCTTCCGATCAAACAACGGCAGGTAGCACGTCACAGAGTTCAACGCATCATCGGTGGCAATTCGGTGTGCCAGCGGTTGTCGAACCATCCGGCCGATCACCTGGGCGATATGAGTTGCATCGTTGGCCGGTCTTTCGGAGTACAGGACCTCTGCTCTTGGACAATCCCATCCCGTGGAGATTGCTTCCTTAGCGAGTACCACCCTAATGTCGGCATCGGTCTGGATCGACTCCGGATAGACCCAGGCGATGGTCCTCGAGCCTATCGCCACAGGCTCGTGCTCGCCGAAGACATGTGCAATGGCGTTTGGGCCAAGCCCTGGCCACTCTGACTCGACGATCTGAACGACTTGCCCGATCTTGGCCATATCCGACTTGTCCGGCACCTGAATGACCAGTAACGGCAGTACGTTCGGCTCCCCTTCGGAGACACAGTATGCAGTCCACCGGGACTCAAACTCGCGAGTAGCTTTCACAGCGCCGGAGTAGATCCCATCGGATATTTCCTGTATGGGTTCGCCCCTTCGCGGAGACCCACTCCCGACTCAATCGGACACGTTGCGGCGCGCTGGCTCCCATCGAGACGAAAAAGATATATTCGTCACTTCGCCCAAATGCGCCAGCTCTCGCAACGCTCGCAGGATTGATGAGCGTGCTCACCATTTGAACCTTGCATTCTTGGAACACCTGCTCAAGCAGCAGCCCGAGCCGGAGATACTCCTTCTCGTCGATGGTGACGATCAGCACTGAATCTTCTGGATTTAGGAGCTGCTTGGCCAGCCGGAGGCGGCGCTCCATGAAAGCCAGCCACTTGCTGTGTCTGTAGTCATCAGCATCATCAACATAGCTGTTATCGTACTTCCAATCCTTCGCACCAGAGTTGTACGGCGGGTCGATGTAGATGCAGTCAACCTTGCCTGCATGGGTGAACTGGAGTGCCTCGAGGACGTGATGGTTTTCACCCTTGATAACGACGTGAGATGGCTTATTTCCGCCCCGCGACACCGAGCCGAGATGTCGCATGCCTGGGAATACCGGCTCGCCGAAGTCAGCTACGACTACAAGGGCATCCACCTTAGAGTGTTCATTTCCGACTTCACGGGACTGCGCTGCCGACAGGTAGCTTCCGTCAGCGTTCTGCATTTTTCGTATTGTCGCGAATTTGCCCTTATTGAGTGCGATAACTTCGAAGCCGGGGCTATCAGAATTATCCCTGTAGGCGACTTTTACGCCCACGCGAATAGGGTGCTCGGGAAGCCTGACTCGCTCCGGAGTGTGAGACTCGAAAACCAAGCCGTAGGTCCGCTTGGCTCGAATCCTCTCAACCTGCGAGCTGATGTCAGCACGCAGGACGGGGTCGGTGACCTTATCCAGCAAGACGTCCAGTTCGCTACGCATCCGTATCCACTTGTATGTATGAGGTCATGTTTCCCTTACTGAACTCGCAAAGAAAGTCCTGGTCATGCCTATGTGGCATGACGACAATGAACCTAGCCGAGACCACAATCAGATAAGCAGCCTGCGGTGTTGCATCTGTGCGAAGTTCCAATCTTACATCGAGATCTGGACGTAGCGCGAAACCAAGTTTCTGATCGTCTGTCCCGTCTAACAGCGAAGGCTACTGCCCAGAGTCCCCGCTGCGGCGGATCTTCCGCCACACCAACCTGGCCAACTGCACGGAATCCGATACTGCGCACAGCACCTTGGGGGATCGGGTGCGCCCATCGGCTCGCTGGTTCCGGATCGCGATCTCGTCCAGTTCCAGGGCGCGGCGGCCGATGTGGCATCCATCCAGCTTGGCCCGTCTCATGCCAGCCGGACCCGCTCGAGTCAGGTTTCGCACCAAATCGACGATCGTCCCGACAATGTACGGCCCAGCCGCATCGAGGCGCATTCGCATGAGCTCCGCAGCGAGCGCCTGGGCCTGCTCCGCATTTCAATCCCTTAATCGAAGTAGAACAAAGCCAAACACCCCACCGGCAGAGCAATGCGCAGCAAGCACGAAATCACATAAGGGCACTTCCATGAAACTTCACCGAAACCAATATTGCCCCATCCACCACTCCCGTTTCTGCTGCGGCCGCGAGGAAGCGTCCAAGGCCGGACGCCTGACAATGGGCGTCGAGCGCATCGACGACCCGAATCATCCCAGAGGATACCGGGAACTTCGCTCACCTGCAGAATTGCAGAAACTGCTCACCCAAAAAATCTTCGCGCAACAAGGAAACTGCGGAATCTGTCACGAGCCGTTTACCGACTGCAATGAGATTGTCCCCGACCACATCGAGCCCAAGGGTATGGGAGCGGCAAGGCGCGATGACCACCCAGACAACATTCAGGCTGCGCATCGGCTCTGCAACCTCCTCAAGGGTTCAAAACGCCTATCCCATCACCAATCGAGTGAATAGCGCAACTCCTATTCTTCCGGAGCGACGCATGAATTTCTTACTCTTGATCCTCTTGGACATTTCTGCGTCCGACGACGACTCCCCCTACTTATCGATTTCCCGTAGGCCGCTTGAGGCCCTGATCGAGGATTGGGTGAGGCAGGGAGAAGAGATCAACTTGCTGCGGGATCTTGTTGCCGGGCAGAATCCGCCCGGTCCTCAAAGGAGCCAATCCATTCCGTCCGAGACGGGGCGCGCATGTGACCAGCTCATCTGCGACAATAGGGAGTTGCTGGGATATCCGCTAAATGGAGAGCGGAAACCATGAATTCCACCATTGCGGAACATCGGGCTGAGTTGATCCAGCTCTGCCGCCAGTTTCACGTCCGCCAGTTGGAACTGTTCGGTTCGGCCCTCGGCGATGCCTACGATCCAGAGCACAGCGCCCTCGATTTTCTGGTGGAGTTCGAAGCCATGCCGGATGGCGGCTACGCCGCTGCGTTTTTCGGCTTCAAGGAATCGCTGGAGCAACTCTTCGGACGTCCCGTCGATCTTGTCGTGGGCTCTGCCATCAGAAATCCATATTTCCGCCAGAGTATCGAGCAAAGTAAGGCGCTCCTCTATGCGGCTTGAGGCGCGGAAGTATCTCTATGACATTCAGGAGGCCGCGGACTGGCTTCGCAGTTCACCCTGAAGTTCAAAGTCGGTTGAACCTTCAGTGCGCGATCTATGCACCGGGAAAACTTTCGAATGCCTCCTCGACAATCGCCTCGATCGCCGCAACCTCCTCGTCCGTGAGCTTGGAAAACTGGCTCTCTCGGCGTTTCTTTCCGAGCTTGCCATTGTTCTTGCGTATAAACATCAGCAGATCTTCCGCCATTCGATCCGGCATTTCGACCAGCTCCATTGTGCGTCGCATCGCCTCATCATGCCGTTTGAGGTAGTCAATTTCCTGAGGCAGATCCTGTTCTACCGTCTGTTCGACACAGCCGTACAAGAACTCGGCATTATTGGTACAGTCGAAGAATCGATAGAGATCCGCCGTCTGATTCAGTACTTCGACGTTGCGGTCAGATGTGGGACGCCATTCGATGAAATTCATCAAAGGGGCTGAATGCGTCTGCAGCGATTTTCGATAGTCATCGATCCGCGACAACATCACGGAAGAAACCGGAAAGACCATCCCCGGAGGCGTGAACTTCCGCTCCGCCAGAACATGATGTATCAAGCAGCGGTGGAGCCTGCCGTTGCCATCCTGGAAGGGATGGATGTAAACGAATCCGAACGAAGTTGCTGCGGCTTTCAACACCGGATCGAGCGTCGCCTCGCGCATCCGGTTATTTGTATCAATGAGGCCAAGCACCAGGTCATCGAGGTCCTGCGCGCGCGCGCCAATGAACTCCGGAAGGGGATCACCCTGATCGTCGCGTTCGCCAACAAAAACCCCCTCTTGCCTGAGCCCCGCGCGCACAAATCTCCGGTCTTCAATCAATACTCCGTGCAGTCGGATAATCTCGTCTAGCGTAAGTGGAACTTTGCCCGCCTGAACCACTGCGCGCGCCCATCGTTCAAGGCGCCCTCGCTGCGGACGCTCGCCTTCGATGGCAAAGCTGGCGCGGCTATCAGCTAGCAGCAGAAAACTCGCCGCGCGTGCGACCACATTGGCGCCGGCACGACCGACGATCTCATCCGCCTTCTGGCCGAGTTTGCGCTCCACGAACTCGGTAAGGCGTGCCGTACGCCGAATCATCGGGGAAAAGCGCGTCGTACCGAGAAGGTTGTCTCGAACTTTGTGTCGCCTGGAAAGACCAGGCATGCCGGTGAAATACTTTTCCTTGTCCAGCAGATCGACCGCTGCCAAGGTTGACGGCAACTCGGGAATGTCGAGCGCTTGCCCCGTGAACTGTTCGTGCAAGTACCAAGCACGGCGCGCCGCGACTCCCGTTGGCGCCGAACGCACGAATTTCTGAACAACGTCAGGCGGCACGGTTTGAAGAACCCGTTTGACGACAAGCAAGTCGAGGTCTTCGTAACGCAGAGCGAAATTCAACTGGGCGCTGAAATCCTCCCCAGGCCAATATCGCTTGTCAAAGACGATCCAGTCGCCTTCCTCTTTACGGCTTCCGCGGACGTATTGATTCGAAACCGCACATGGCCGTCGGACTGGCGCTTGGACCTCCAACGCACGCACAAGTGCTGACCACCCGGCTAGACGCGAATCAGCGGGAACGGTCTTTTCTTGAAAGACACGGATTGGATCGGTGTTTATCTGCATTGTCGAAATTCCATGTAGGGTGTCGAAATTCGACCTACTTGTGGCCTACCTGTCGAAATGTATGCGTGCAGCTGTCGAGAGTCAAGCTAATTCGTCGAAACCAGTTATATTCTAATGGAATATGTCGAAAATGCTTCGCATGTGGCTTGCCCTGAAAGTTGTACTGGATGAAAAGTTCCTCAGTCGGCGATCTACGCTGTTTTGCACGCCAAATTTCACGCACAGCGCATTAGGTGGTGTGCGTGCGTTTCTGGTGAACCGCTCTCCGCCCGAATCAGCCATAAAGATCAGCTAGTCGCCCTCGCCTGAATCTTCAAACCTTCAGCTCATGTAGCTGGATTGTTTCGGTGAGATCCGCGTTCGCTACGGCGGTAGCGCGAAGCCAAGCTGATGACCTCAGATTTTGCGGGGGCGTACGGCACAGCTATTCGCAAAACGGTTAACCCCCATTTGCCTCCATGCGGCCTTTCAATGGCCGTCATTTCACTCCAAGGACATACTCATGAAACCATCGCACCTCGTTGAGGCGCTGATTACCGCTGTGCCTCAAAACGTCCCTCTCCATATCTGGGGCGCCTGTGGCGTCGGTAAATCCCAACTCGTTCAGCAGGTCGCGCGGCAGTTGAATCGCGAATTTATCGACGTACGGGCCGTTCAGCTTGATCCCGTCGATTTCCGCGGTCTGCCGCGCATCAAGGAAGACCGCACGGAATGGATCGCGCCCAAGTTTCTCCCCACAAGCGGAGAAGGCATCCTCTTTCTCGATGAGCTGACCTCTGCGCCTCCGATGACGCAGGCTGCCTGCTATCAGCTCGTGCTCGATCGCGCGTTGGGCGATTATCGGCTTCCGGATGGATGGGCGGTGCTGGCCGCCGGCAATCCCGCCTCCGAGCGTGGCGTCAGCTACTCCATGCCCCGTCCCTTGCTCAACCGTTTCCTGCATCTCACCCTGGAACCTGATCTCGGCGAGTGGTGCATCTGGGCCGGCAAGGCGGGGATCAGGCCGGAAATCATCGCATTCCTTCGCTTCCGGACGGATCTGTTGCATGACTCGACCGTGCGGTCAGGTGTCAATGCCTGGCCGACGCCGCGCTCCTGGGAGATGGTATCCAGGGCGATGGACGGAATCGATGCCCGGAAGGCCACCATCACCGCGGACGTCTACGAGATGTTGCTCATGCACCTCATTCAAGGTGCCGTGGGCGAAGGCGTCGCCGCGGAGTTCATCGGCTTTCTCAACCTGTTTCACTCGCTGCCCTCCATTGACGAGATTCTCCTGAACCCCACCGGCGCTCCGTTGCCCAGCGATCCGTCGGCGCAGATTGCAATTGCCACAGCACTCGGCCGCCGCATCACGGATAGCTCGATTGCGAAGGCGAAGCTCTACCTCGAGCGCCTTCCGGATGAGCTGCAGGTCCTGTCCATGCGCGATGCTCTGCTCCGTGACCGGGCCATTGCGACCACCCCCGAATTCACCAAATTCGCCATCACTCACAGCGATTTACTCGCGTAACCCTGGAAACGGGGTTACGCCAGGAGGTGTGAACAGAAATGATTTCCGACAAAGCCATGTTGATCTGTCTCCATATCACGATGTGGACCGCACGCAAGCATGACAAGCGTGTGTCCGAAGAAGTAGCTCAGTCCCACGAAGCAAATACGAATGCCGGCCGCTACAACAAGCATCTGCTCGACCAGGCCGAAAAGCTGGAGGAACTGCGCACACTCGCAGGCCAGATCCGCCAGTACTTCTATAAGGTGACGCTTCCCTGGTCGGACGAGGGCTACCGCTTGCTCCCGTCCCACCTCTATTTCGAGTTCACCAACCAGATGAGCGAGTTCAAGACAGCGTACGGAAACCTGGTGCGGGAGTTCCTTGAGGCCTATCCGACCTATCGCGAGCAGGCCCGCAGCAGCCTTGGCCTTCTCTACCGCGACAGCGATTACCCGGACTGGTCGAAGCTTACTGAGAAGTTCGATCTGACGACTGACATTCTCCCCATACCCTGTGGAGAGGATTTCCGCGTCACGCTTGGAGCGGAGGAGAAAGCTCGCGTCGCCCGCGAGATCGATCAGCAGGTGAAGCAGTCCCTCACGCGCGCCACGTGCGAGCTGTGGTCGCGTCTCATGCAGGCGGTCGCCCACCTCGCCGCGCAACTAGAGCGGCCGAAGGCCCGTTTACATACGTCCACTCTTCGCAACGTGACCGAGATCGCCGATCTTGTTCCACGCTTGAACGTAACCAACGACGAAGAACTTACGGCTCTCGCGCAGGAGACAAACTCCCGGCTCGCCAGCTTTACGCGCCAGGACCTCGCTCAGCACCCTCCAGCGCGCGCTCGGGCTGCGGGAATTGCAAACGATCTCGCAGCCAAGATCAAGCACGCGATGAAAGATCGTGGCTATGATGCCTTGGATGAATCTGCGGCCATCGGCCATGATTCCGCAACAGCGGAAGCTCCGGCCGCCGTGGTCCAAATGCCCGATCCGAAACCAACCGATCCGGCACCCCAAACCGCGCCGGCCCCCGAGGTTGATCAAATTCTGGCGAAGATGGCCGACTACATGGAGCTAATGGCGTCATGACAAATGGCCGCACGCCCCAATTCGAGCCCTTGCGGGGCCGAACGCACGAGGGCAGGTGAAGGGCATGGATTATCCAGTCCGTCTGTAGGCGCAAGTAAATTAACTATAGCGCAAATATAATGTTGCGTCTATGCTGGATTGTTGGCTGATTCATGTTTAACTTGCGTCTACATGCATTTAATTGCGTCTATAATATAAAGACGCAACTAGGGGGGCGAACTTGGCAAAGCGCATACCAGAGGAAGCCTTGGCGGCTATCGAGAAAGCCGTGCAACTTCAGCCGACAGGGGCCGACTTGGGGCATATCGCCCGCGCGCTGACGCCCTCCGTCCCGAAGCGGACGCTCCAGTACCGAGTCAAGTATCTCGTAGATAAGGGGCGGCTCGTGAAGAAGGGTGAGGACCGCTGGGCAAAGTACCGTCTGCCAGCGAGCCCCCAGGAGAACATCCCGGGAGCTCAGGTCGTATCTCGCGAAGGAGAGGAAGCGGTACCTCTTTCTCCCAGCAGCCTTGAAAACCGTCGCTATCTGAGCCAAGGATTCGCGGCGCGCAGGCCGGTGGGCTACAACCGTCAGTTCCTCGATTCGTACCGGCCAAATGCCACGTACTATCTTTCAGCGGCAGAGCGGGCTCACCTGGCGGAGATCGGCAAGCCAAACTTCGCCGATCAGGCGGCAGGCGCCTATGCAAAGCAGATTCTGAATCGGCTTCTCATCGATCTGTCCTGGAACTCAAGCCGCCTTGAGGGCAACACGTACTCGCTCCTCGATACCAAGCGCCTCATAGAGTTCGGCGAGGAAGCCGAGGGTAGGGATCGCCTCGAAGCGCAGATGATCCTCAACCATAAGGACGCGATCGCGTTCCTTGTCAGAGCGGCAGAGGATATTGGGTTCAACCGTTACACGATCCTCAATCTCCACGGAATACTGGCGCAGAACCTCCTGCCCGATACGGCCGCCGCTGGCCGGTTGCGCTATATCGGCGTCGGGATCGAGAGATCCACGTTTCATCCACTGGAGTTGCCGCAGCTGATCGAGGAGTGTTTCAACCAACTTCTGGCAACAGCGGCGGCCATCGAAGATCCGTTCGAGCAGGCATTATTTGCTTTGGTGCAGCTGCCATACCTGCAACCGTTCGATGACGTCAACAAGCGCGTCTCGCGGCTGGCCGCCAACATTCCGTTTATCAGGCGTAATCTCTCACCACTGTCCTTTACCGACATGCCGCGTACGCTCTACACCGACGCCACATTGGGCGTTTATGAGTTGAACAAAGTCGATTTGCTGAAGGACGCGTTCATCTGGGCTTACGAGCGGTCGGCGGCCCGGTATGCCGCTGTGCGGCAGTCTCTCGGTGATCCCGACCCATTCAGGTTCAAGCACAGCGCCGGCCTGCGACAGATTGTGGGCGATGTAGTGCGCGGACGAGTAGGTAGGAAGGCTGCGTCCGCGAACATCGCCTCCTGGGTGGAGAAAAACATTCCGGAAGCGGAGCGTGAACAGTTCAGGGACATGGCCGAGGCCGAACTGTTGAACCTGCACGAAGGAAACTTCGCCCGGTATCAGCTCAGGCCGAGCGAATTTGCAGCATGGCAGGAAGTCTGGACTTCCGACATGGCAAAGACCGAATAACATTGAGCGATCCCCGTTGTGCAGCGGCGATGTCGGGAGAAGGACGCGGAAACCACTCGGTCAGCAATTGTGTATCCTGGCTTCTCTCCGTGAACGGAGTTGAATCCCGCGCTCTTTGCCGCCAGCGACGTTTACGAAGCTTGCATCCAGTTCCTTCGGTCCCCCGCCATCATCATCTTCTTCTTTCTTCTTCTTCTTCTTCGGTCTCACCTCTGCTGTTCCGAAACCGCATTGGCGGCACTTTCTCGTCCTCAGACTTGCATATAGGGTTCGACAGGAACAGGAATGCTGGTAGGGCTTCAACGCTTCGACCGCTTTCAGGATGGTCGCCCGTCGATCATCATCAGGATTCTTGTTGGGCGAGATGTTTGCCGTTGAATTCGCAATTCTAGGTACGGAACCAAATACAAATCAGAATGGCAAGGCACATTGTCAGGACTGAAGCAAATACACAGGCCAATTTATGACTGCAAAGACACTCTCCGCGGCTGTTCGGCTCAAGCAGGGCCGGACGAAATTGCTGCTCGACTTCCCATTCTTCGGGGTCCTGATCCTGCGGCTCAAGGACGTTGAGACTCCATCGATCGACACCATGGCGACCGATGGAGTCTCCCTGTTCTATAACCCTGAATTTGTTGCGAAGCTAACGCCGCCGGAACTGCTTGGCTGCCTGGCGCACGAAGTGATGCATCCGGCACTGCAACACCATACCCGGCGGGGGACGCGCTCGCCGAAACGCTGGAACGTCGCGTGCGACTTCGCCATTAACCCGCTCATTCGGGATGCAAACCTCGCTCTCCCTGCAGGGGCGCTCTATGATCCGGCATTTCGGAACCTGA